>ERZ1066117.1016-NODE-1016-length-16039-cov-10.868493_pt1 | contig 16039 bp, 10 predicted proteins | sample MGYA00382764_ERZ1066117 | MGnify/ENA primary metagenome ERZ1066117 (study PRJEB33369, sample SAMEA5778347) | biofilm metagenome | biome: Industrial cooling water; feature: Water cooling tower basin; material: Biofilm | place: United Arab Emirates | collected...
GGTGCTGTTCCAGCACTTCTTCTGGTTCTACAGCCACCCGGCCGTCTACATCATGGTGCTGCCGGGGATGGCGATCATCTCGGAGCTGATGAGCACCTTCAGCCGCAAGCACATCTTCGGCTACAGCTTCATCGCGATGTCCTCGGTGTCGATCGCGATCTTCGGCTTCTTCGTGTGGGGCCACCACATGTTCACCTCTGGCCAGTCGTCGATGGCCTCGACGATCTTCTCCGGCCTGACCTTCTCGGTGGCGATCCCCAGCGCGATCAAGGTGTTCAACTGGCTGACCACCATGTACAAGGGCAGCATCCAGATGACCACCCCGATGGTCTACGCCCTGGGGTTCATCCTGCTGTTCCTGATCGGAGGCCTGACCGGGCTGTTCCTGGGAACCATGTCCACGGACATCCACCTGCACGACACCTACTTCGTGGTGGCCCACTTCCACTACGTGATGGTCGGCGGCACGCTGTGGGCCTTCCTCGGCGGCCTGTACTACTGGTGGCCGAAGATCTCCGGGCGCATGTACAACGAAGGTCTGGGTCGGTTCTCATCGATCCTGGCGCTGGTCGGCTTCAACGTGACCTTCTTCCCGCAGTTCTTCATGGGAAGCCAGGGCATGCCGCGGCGCTACTTCGACTACCAGCCCGAGTGGGCCATCTACCATCAGCTCTCCACCATCGGGGCCTACGTGCTCCTGGCGGGCCTGCTGGGGGTGGTCTACAACCTGCTGAGCTCGCTCAAGAGCGGCAAGCTGGCCCCGGCGAACCCCTGGGCTGGTACGACCCTCGAGTGGCAGTGCCCCTCCCCGCCGCCGCACCAGAACTTCGACGAGCAGCCCGACGTGGGCGATCCCTACGATCGCAGCCGGCTGCAGTTCAATCAGAAGACCGGCAACTGGGACCTCGTGGGGGCCCCGGTCACCGGCGCCCACTGACCGAGCCCTGATGGCCTAGGGATTCGGCCCCTTCCCGTCCCCGCTGCCTCCCGTTCGGGGTGCGCGGGGACGGGGATGCCGCAAGCCCTGAACCGCCCCGCCCAGCAGCCCCCCCCCAGCGCGCGATCTGAACGCGAGCCCTCCCGGCGCTTTCCCCCACCCCCGCGCCGCCACAGCTACCCCCGACCCCCCTCGCGCCGATGACCTCCACCGCCGAAGCCCCCCCGGCCCACGCCCACGCCGCCCACGGCCACGGGGCCCACGACCCGCACCTGGCGCACCACTTCGACACGCCGGAGCAGCAGTTCGATGCCGGCAAGCTCGGCATCTGGGTCTTCCTGGTCACGGAAGTGCTGTTCTTCTCGGGCCTGTTCTGCGCCTATTCGATCTGGCGCTCGGAGCACCCCGAGGTGTTCGTCTACGCCCACCACTACCTGGACACGTTCTGGGGCGCGATCAACACCGGGGTGCTGCTGCTGTCCTCGCTGACCGCCGCCTGGGCGGTGCGCAGCGCCCAGCTCGGCAACAAGTCCGGGCTGATCCTGAACATCATCATCACGCTGATCTGCGCCTTCGGCTTCCTGGGGATCAAGTACGTCGAATACAGCGCCAAGTGGCACCACGGCACCCTCCCGGGCCGCTTCTACGAGCCGCACCCGGAGTCTGTGCTGATCACCACGGACGGTTACACCAAGGAACTGGGCACCGCCGGGGATCTGGCTCTGGCCGAATTGCGCGCCGAGAAGGGCGCCGACTACACACCCAGCGATGTGGAGCTCGGCGAGCGCGCCGTGCAGGTGATCGCCAAGCACGATCCGGAGCCCGAGGCCGTGCGCACCTTCTTCGCGATCTACTTCTGCATGACGGGTCTGCACGGCATCCACGTCGTGGCGGGCATCATCGCTTTCCTGTGGATCCTGGGGCGCGCCATGAAGGGTGAGTTCGGGCCCACGTTCTTCGGCCCGGTCGACTACACGGCCCTCTACTGGCACCTGGTGGACCTGATCTGGATCTACCTGTTCCCGCTGCTCTACCTGATCAAGTAGTCCCGCGCCCGTCCGGTCCGCCGCGCCCCCCCCAGCTCACCGCCCCTCCCCGCCATGTCTGCATCGAACACCGGCCACGGCACCCACGCCGATCCGCACGCCGCCCACAGCGTTCACGTCCTGCCCTGGCAATTGCTGGTCGGGGTCTGGGCTCTGCTGATGGGCCTGACGGTCCTGACCGTCTGGCAGTGGTCGCTCGATCTGGGCAAGATCGACCTGGTGATCGCCATGGTCATCGCCACGATCAAGGCCCTGCTGGTGGCCCTGATTTTCATGCACCTGGCCTGGGACCGGCCCTTCAACGGGATCGTGTTCCTCTCCTCCCTGATCTTCGCGGGTCTGTTCGTCAGCGTTTCCTTGCTCGACACGGACCAGAACCAGGACGCGATCTCCAAGCGGCGGGGGGACAAGTCCTTGGTCGGGGTCCGCCCGGACTACGCGGCCATCCAGGCCGAGCACGCCAAGCACGCCAAGCACGCGGGCCACGGAGCCGGGGGTCACGGTGCTGGAGATCACGGGAGCGGGGATCACGGCGCCGCGGACCACGGTGCGGGGACCCCGGCGGCCGATCAAGCGACCCCGGCGGCACCGGCTGGCGACCATTGAGGGGTTGAGAAGCAGGCGGCTCGGGCTGCGCCCGAGCCGCAAGCTCAACCCGGCGGATGCCTTTGGGCCGGCGTGGGCCGGCCACACCGCCTGGGATTCGCGCTGCGCGCCGATGACTTCCCAGGCGGGGCCGGCTGCCGGCGGGCGGCCACGGGGGGCGCAACAGTCGATTCGTCCCAGCCCTTCGAAGTCCCGGGCCGCCCTCCGGCGGCCCGTTGTGCTTGTGCCCGCCGTCGGGGCCCCGGAGGGCGCCGGATGTGGGGCCGCGGGCCGGGCCCGGGTCGGGCGCCCGTGGGGCCGGCGGGGCTAGGCCGGGCCGTGATCGCAGGTCGGCGGTCGCGGGTCGCCGGTCGGCGCGGGTGCGACGGCTGCCCCCGGGTCATGGGATCGGTGCGGTGACCGTCGGTCAGCCTTGGGCCCCGTTGCCCCGGGCGTGCCCTGCAGCGGAGCCGCTGCCCGGATGCCGCTGGCCGTGTTCCCCTGGAAGCCCGAGCGCTGCGCAGCGGCGTGACAACCGGAGAATCGCAACGCAGGGCAGCGGAGCCGGGAAAGCGCCGCTTCACCGCGCGGGGTGGGGCGGCCGCCACTCCCGCTGCCGGGTGCTGGGGTGCGAGCCACAGCATCTGCCCCCAGCGTCCGGTTCTGGGCCGGAGGCCCGGGCGACCCCCGCTCGTCCCCGGGGAGCTGCCGGTTGAGGAACCGGGCCTCCCGGCCCAAGCTACTTGGCTCCCGAGCGCCTTCTGCGCCCGCCGGGCCCGATCTAGGCTGGTCTTCGATCTTCCCGATGCTCTGGTTCAAGCCCACCGAGGACCTGCGCTTGGTCTCCCCTTCCCCCGCCTTCCGGCGCGCCGGCACCCCAGCACCGACCGGGGTCGGCACGCTGGGCATGAAGTTCTTCATCGCCTCGCTGACCTTCGTCTTCGGGGCCTCCCTGCTGCTGTACGTGCTGCTGGTGGAGGCCCAGGAGACGCCCCTGCTGGCGGTGCTCCCGATCGTGCTGCCGGGAGCGATCGCCTCCACGATCCTCCTGCTGGCCTCCTCCGCGACCCTGCGCCTGGCCTCGCGCGAGATTTCCCGCGACCGTCGGCGCGCCACCACGCGCTGGCTGGGCTGGACCTTGGCCCTGGGCCTGGCTTTCGTGGTCCTGCAGTGCTTCAACTGGTTGCAGATGACCCAGCGCGGGCTGGCCTTCGACGCCACCAACCGGCACGCGGCCTTCTTCTACCTGCTGACCGCCCTGCACGCGGCGCACGTCCTGGGCGGCATCGTGCGCCTGTGGTGGGTCTGGCGCTCCTCTGCCCACGGCCGCTACAGCGCCGTCGATCACGAGCAGATCACCAACGTGGCCTTCTACTGGCATTACCTGGACATCGTCTGGGTGCTGATGCTGGCCACGATCTTCTTGGTGTCGAGCTGAACCTGGCTCGCCGGCGCCACGCGGGCGGGCGGCACGAAGCGGGCTGGAGCGCCTCCGGATCCCAGGCGGGCAGCGAATCGGCGCCCGCGGGCTCGCCGCGCACCACCGCGGTCCGATCCGCGGGCGCTGCGGCGCGAACCCCGGCAAACCATCCCGCTGCGCCATCCCCCGGGCTGGGCTTCGAGGCCCACCGGCGCCGGCGCTCGCGAGCCAGCCCGCGCATCCGGCCCGGCTGCGCCGCGGGGCGAGCCGGGCCGGCGCCCGAGTCCCTCACTTGCTGGACTTGCGGCGCACGTTGCTGTCGAGGATGCGCTTGCGCAGGCGCAGGTTTTGGGGCGTCACCTCGAGCAGCTCGTCGTCCTCGAGGTATTCGAGGGACTCCTCCAGGGACATGCGCTTGGGGGGCGGCAGGTTGACGTTGTCGTCCTTGCCCGCCGCGCGCATGTTGGTCAGCTTCTTCTCGCGGCAGACGTTGAGCGGCAGGTCCCCGGGCTTGTTGCTTTCGCCCACGATCATGCCCTCGTAGACCTCGTCGCCCGGTTCGATGAACCAGGTGCCGCGGTCCGCCAGGCTGTCGAGCGCATAGCCCATCGCCGGGCCGGCGCGGTCCGCGACCAGCACGGCACCGTTGCGCCGCGGGATCGCTCCGCCATCCGGTTTCCAGCTGTCGAAGATGTGGCTCAGGATGGCCTCGCCCTGGCTCAGCGACATCAAGGCGGTGCGCGCCCCGATCAGGCCGCGGGCCGGGACGCTGAACTCGAGCCGGGTCAGGTTGCCGTGGGCCTGCATTTCGAGCATCTCTCCCCGGCGGCGGCCCAAGAACTCGATCACGCGGCCGGCGGAGTCGTTGGGGGTCTCGACCGTGGCTCGCTCGATCGGCTCGCAGCGCACCCCGTCGATGTCCTTGATGATCACCTGCGGCTTGCTGACGGCGAATTCGTAGCCCTCGCGGCGCATGTTCTCGACCAGCACGCCCAGGTGCATGACGCCCCGCCCCTTGACCTCGAAGGAGTCGGTCTTCTCGGTGGGGGAGAGCTGCAGGGCCGCGTCGCGCAGGGCCGCCTTCTCGAGCCGGCTCCAGATTTGCCGGCTGGTCACGAACTTGCCTTCCCGGCCGGAGAAGGGCGAGTCGTTGACCGAGAAGATCATCGAGATCGTGGGCTCGTCCAGCTTGATCGCCGGCAGGGGATCGGGCTGGTCGAAGGGGCACAGGGTGTCGCCGATCGAGAGCTCTTCGATGCCGGCCACCACGGCGATGTCCCCGCCGCTGACCTCGTTCACGGCGGTGCGCTCGAGGCCTTCGAAGCGGTACAGGTTCTTGACGTTGGCGTGCACCAGCTTCTTGCGCTCCGGATGGCACAGCGTCACACGCTGGCCCAGCTTGAGCGTCCCGCGCACGACCCGCCCGATGCCGATGCGGCCCACGAAGTCATCGTGGTCGATGGTCACGGCCTGGAACTGCACCGGAGCCTCGGGGTCGGGCAGCGGCGGGCGCACGTGCTCCATGATCAGCTCGAACAGGGGGCCGAGGTCCTGGGCTCGGCGTCCGAGTTCTTGCACGGCCCAGCCGTCCCGGCCCGAGCCGTAGCAGACCGGGAACTCGAGTTGCTCCGGGGTGGCACCGAGCTCGACGAACAGGTCGAAGATCTCGTCCAAGACCTCGTTCGGGCGTGCGTCGGGGCGGTCGATCTTGTTGATCATCACCAGCGCCTTGAGGCCGCGCTCGAAGGCCTTGCGCAGCACGAAGCGTGTCTGCGGCATGGGCCCCTCGAAGGAGTCGACCAGCAGCAGCACGGCGTCGGCCATCCCCAAGGTGCGCTCCACCTGGCCGCCGAAGTCGGCGTGGCCGGGGGTGTCGACGATGTTGATGCGCGTGCCCTGGAACCGGATGGCGGTGTTCTTGGCCAGGATGGTGATGCCGCGCTCGCGCTCCTGGGCGTCGGAGTCCATCACGCGCTCGGGAACGTCCTGGTTGTCGCGGAAGGTGCCGGCGTAGCGGAACATCTGGTCCACGAGGGTGGTTTTCCCGTGGTCGACGTGGGCGACGATGGCGATGTTGCGGACCTCTTCGATCACGCGGCTCGAGGACAGGGCCTTCAAGGCAAAGCGGGGCGGGCTGGGAGCGGTCGGTGCGCGGGCGCGGGAGGCGGTCCGTCGACACCTGCTGGGCTCGGATGAACTCGGCAGTTTAGCCCCCGGGAGGCGGTTTCGAGCCGTCCCGGCCCCGGAACCCGCCGCGGCGCCCGCCCGGGTCGGCGGCCCCCGCGCGCTGTCCGCACCCGATCGGTCCGCAGCGGATCGGCGCCCTACCGGCGCCCGCCCGCGCGGCGCGGCAGCGCGGGCGGGCCGCCCGCAGCGCAGCCAGGGCGGAGCTCAACAACCCCAGCGGCGGGCTGCCCCTGTGTCGGCGGCTCGCCCGGGCGCGGCTTGGCCCCGCTTTGCGCCCAGGTCGGCGTCCCCGGGCGCCCGCCTGAGAGGCCGGGGGGGCGGCGCAGGGCCGCGCCGCCCGAGGAGCGGGCCCCCGACCCCCGGGGTCCAGGGCGCGCGTCCCGGACCCGCCGCGGCCGCGGGTCGGGCGTCGAGGCCGGCGCGGCCGAGGCGCCCGAGATCCGGCGCTTCCCGGCGCCCAGGGGCTGCGCGGTGATCAGCCGGCCAGCTCGCGGAAGCGCGGCAGGTCCCGCAGGCTGTCCAGGTCGGTGTTGCTCCACAGCTCGCTCTGGACGTAGTAGCCGCGCGCCTGGGCTTCGCTGAGCGCCTCGAGGGCCTGCTCCCGGTCGCCGATCAGCGACAGGATGCAGGCGCAGTGGAACAGGGTGTAGCCATCGCGCGGGGCGACTTCGCGGGCCTTCTGGCACACCCGCCGGGCTTCTTCGGCCCCGGACATGCGCGCCAGCAGCAAGCCCATGTGCAGCCGGGCTTCTTGGTTGTCGGGCACCGTGGCCAGCTCCGACCTGGCCCTGGCGATGCCATCGTCCCCGATCTCCAGGCTCTCCTCGTGGCGGTTCAAGCGCTGCAGCACGTTGAACAGGTGATCGTAGGAGCCGATCGCTTCCGGGCGCAGCTGGATCGCCTTGCGCAGCAGCGGGGAGGCGGCCTTGAAGTTGCCGAGGCGCGCCTCCAGGGCGCCCAGCAGCCGGTGGGCCAGCCATTCGCGGTTGTCGAGCTGGATCGCCAGGCGGTACTCCCGCAGCGCGTCTTCGCGCTGGCCGGTCATCGAGTAGGCAAAACCGAGGGATGTGTGCGCCTCGGCGCAGCGCGGGTCGATCAGCAGCGCCCGCCGGGCGCACTCCTGGGCCTGTTCGATGAAGCTGCGATCTCCATCCCAGTAGAGGAACTTGCGCACCAGCGCTTCGGCCAGACCGGCGTGGGCCTTGGCCAGCCCAGGATCGGCGGCGATCGCGCTCTCGAAACGCACGATGGCGGCGAGCAAATGCTTCGAGCGGCCGCGGTGCATCACCTCGTGCGCGGCCTGCAGCAGGCTCTCGGCCTTGCCGGAGTCGCGCCGCACGGCCGGGGCCGGGCGCAGCGACTCCTCCCGCAGGTGGCGCCGGATGGCGCGCGACAGGCTGCTGACCAGCTGCGCTTGCAGGCCCCATTCGTCCGGGTCCTCATGGCGCACCTCGTGGCGCCAGGGTTCGACCTCGGTCCGGTTTCCGAGCAGGCGCACGAGTTCGATCGCCATCGTGCCCGAATGCCCGTCCACGCGCAGGTTCCCGCGCAGCCACCAATCGGCGCTGCTCGCGTCCGGCTGCGCATCCTGCCGCAGAGCCTCCAGCTCGAGCTCGCTGCTGCGTTCCAGTTCGGCCGCCAGGTCGCGACGCAGGCCGGCGGCGAAGGCCCGCCCCTGCTCGTTTTCGGGCTCGGCCCCGAAGGGCGAGACCGCCAGGCGGCCCTTGAGCGGCGTCTCGGCCGCCGCGACCGCGCCCGACATGCCTTCGATCAGGCCCTGCAGTTCGGCGTGCAGCGCCACCCCGTTCGGGAAGCGGTCCTCCTTGCGCGGCGCGAGGCAGCGCAGCAGGAATTCCTCCAGCCGCAGCGGGAAGCCCTGGCGCTGCTCGCTGGGGCGCTTGGGTTGCCCATCCAGAATCGCCAGGCAGACCTGGGCGAAGGACTGGCCCGGGAAGGGCAGGGCGCCGGTCAGGGCGTGGTAGAAGACCGAGCCGAACGCGAACACGTCCGAGCGGAAATCCAGGTCGTGCAGGCGCAGCTGCTCCGGCGACATGTACAGCACCGTGCCGACCATCGTGTCGTGCTGGGTGATGCGCGGCTCCTGGTTGGAACGGCAGATGCCGAAATCCAGCAGTTTCACCCGGCCATCGCCCTGGACCATGATGTTGGCGGGCTTGAGGTCGCGGTGGATCAGATGCTTGTCGTGCACGTGGGCCAGCGCTGCTGCGACCTGCTCCGCGATGCGCAGGCCCTCCTCGTACCCCAGGTGGCGCTCGCGCAGGATCTTGTCCAGGGTCTGGCCCTCGAGGAACTCCATGGCGATGTAGGAGGTCCCCAGGTTCTCGCCGAACTCGTAGATCGTGGCGATGTTCGGGTGCTCGAGGCTCGAGGTGTGCTTGGCCTCGCGCTTGAAGCGCTCGACCGCCTCCGGGTCGAACTCCACGTGGGAGCGCAGGATCTTGAGCGCGACCGTCCGGCCCAGGTTGGTGTCACGGGCCTTGAAGACCTCGCTCTGGGGCCCCTCGCCGATGCGGTCCAGCCGGGGATCGAACTCGAAGTGGTCGCATTTCATCCTGCCGGGGGGGGGCCGGTCATCGGCCGGGCGTATTCTAGGCCTCCCGGCTCCCCGGTTTCCCCATGGCTTCCCCGCGCCCGTCCCAGCCCCCGTCCGGCCCCGGCGGCCCCGAGAGCGACCGGGAGCCGACACCCCTGACCGAGGCGGTCTGCTTCGAAGAGGCCGACTTCCTGCCGCTGCGGGACCCGCTCTCCGGGGATCCCCAGTACGACGACGCGCGCCTGCGGACGCGGCGCAAGCTCGCCAGCCTGGGCAAGGAGGTCGCGGCGGCCGCCAAGCTGCTGGGGCTGACCCTGGACCATCGCAGTTCGATCCACCACCCGCGGGTCTGGAACGGCAACCGGGTCCGCCGCCTGTGGAGCTACTGCATCCGGCCGAAGGCCGAAAAGGCGCGCCTCAAGCGGGTGCTCGGGGCCGACCTCGCCAAGGACCTGGACGCGGCCTTCCGCAACGCCTACCTGTGCATCGCGATCGAGGCCGAGGCCCTGGAGGTTTCCCTGCGAATCCACGGGGAGGCCTGGTTCGATGCGCAGAACCTGCTCGGGCGCGTCCGCCGCGAGGGCCAGGCCGGGCTGCTCGAGCAGCTCAACGGGCTCAAGGGCTTCACCCTCCGGCTGCACGACTGGAAGGGGGAATGGCCCCTCGGGCAGCTGGGCTCGGAACGGCTCGAGGAGTACCTGCGCTACTTCAAGCCAGGCGAGCACCGCCTGGCGGTCGAGCGCCGCTGGCCGGCGCCTCCCGGGCAGCGCCAGGCCCTGCTGGCGCCCGACGTGCCGCGCCAGCTGATCGGGGAATGCCTGCGCCTGGTGCCGCTTTACCGCTTCGCGGCCTGGTCCGAGGAGAGCCCGTTCTTGTTCGGGGAGTGACCGGGGCCCCACAGACAGGGCGGCGCACGGCGCGCGGGCGACGCGGCCGCCGATGGGGCGCGGGCTGGGCCAGCGTGGAGGCGGGGAGCGGCAGGCCGACGACCCGCGATGAGGCGGCCGCGGGCTCGGGCAGCGGGCCGGATCCGGGCGCTGCCCGGGCCGGGCTCCGCTGGCACCCCGGCCGTGGCTGCGGGGCTGAGCTCAGTTGCGCTGCTCGGCCGTCGGCGTGGAGTCGGGCCAGCGCAGCAGAAACTCAGCCCAGACGCGGGGATGCCTCAGGGGGTGCACCGCTGCGCCATCGCCCAGCTGCAGGGTCGGGTCGACCTGGGCCGCGAACTGCTCCGCGCTCAAATGCCCATAGGTCGGCGCGAACAGCTCGGTCAACAGTTCGGCATGGAAGTGGGGCAGCAGCTCGACCCAAGCGTCGAACTCGGGCCGTCCCAGGGTCTGGTAGGCGGCTTCGAGCAGCCCATCGCGCCGATCGAGGCCGGCCACCCGCAATTGTTCCGCGGGATCGATCGCTTCCCGGCCTTCGCGGGCCGCGCGCAGGCAGAGTTCGTGCAGCCCGTTGTAGCCGATGCGCTCGCGCAGGCGCTCGACGATCAGGAAACCGACCCCGTACAGGGCGTCGTCCATGTCCCCGAAGCGTTCCCGGAAGGCGTAGGTATCCGGGGTGAGCGCGTCCTGGATCGCCAGCTTGTCGCGCGGTTCGTCGTAATGGAACCAGATCTCGAGCGGGCCGTTGCCGGCCGGGTAGCCGATCCCCGAGTGGTTGATCACCAGCTTGAGCCGACCCAGATACAGGCTGGCCTCGATCGCCCGCAGGGCGCGGATGCGCGGCGCCAGCGCCGGCCGCAGCTGGGCCGCGACCACGTCGGCCAGGCCTTCCTCGAGCACCGCCGGCAGGGTCTTCCAGCTTTCGCCCAGCAGCGCGTGGACCAGTTCGTGGGCCAGGAACCACTCCGGGTGGTCGACGTCCTCGCGCAGGTGGATCCGCCCGCGGCTGTGGTCCTCGGCGATCAGGGTGAAGCCCTTGACGTTGAGGGGCACCCGCTGGCCGCGGCGCGAGGCCAGATTCTTTTGCACCCAGACCTCGGTCGCGCGGTCGGGGGTATCGGGCAGCAGGGCCTTGATCTCCGGCTGGAGGGTGGCGACCAGCTCCCCGTAGCGCTCGGCGTCATCGCGCTCCTCCGCGCGCACCACGCCCATGGGGTGGACGGCGCACTCCTTCGGGGGCGCCACCTGGCAGCCGGCCAGCGCCAGCGCCCCGCCCAGGGCCAGGGCGCGTGCGAAGCGCGAGCGCAGGGACGGCGTGGCGTGGTCGTGGCTGCAGCGGTCGATCTGGATCTGGTTCACCCCGGCTCCCTGTCTGGCGCGTTCGTCAGCGGGCGGCCCCGGCCGCCCGGCGGGGGAGCATCCCCCCGACGCCAGAATGCTACCCCGCCCAGCCCGCGCTGCCGCCGGCGCGCCCGCGCCCCGACCCCCGGAAAAAAATGCACCCCGGACCCCCGCCCGCCGGCGACCGCGCAGCCGGGCGCCTCCCGGCCGCCCCTGCCGTCCCGCCGGAGCCCCCAGGTACGCCCACGTGCGTCCCCCCCCGTGCCCCCCTTCCCGCCCCCCCCCGCAGGCCCCCCCCGCAGGCCCCCCCCGCAGACCCCCCGACGGCTCGTGAGGGGCCAGGCCGTTGGGCCTTAGGCGTGCGCCGTGCGCCGTGCTGCGACTGCGCGCAGGGGCGTTGAGCGTGCCGCGCCGGTGTGGGGGGGGACCAGGAGGCCTGCGGAGCCGAGGCGTGGAGCCGGGAGCGTGGATCTGGGGGGCTGGGGGGGGGCGGGGGGGGTCGGGTGGGGGGGTCGGGTGGGGGGGTCGGGTGGGGACTCTTCGGGTGGGGACTCTACTGCACCGGGTTCGGCGTGACCCCCGAGGTGCGGTCCAGCTGGACCTTGTCCTTCTGGGTTTGCCCGGTCAGGCGCACGTACAGGTCGAACAGCTTCTGCTCGATCGGGAAGCGGTAGTTGCCCTGGCGCAGGCGCCACTGCGACACGCGCTTGAGGGAATTGCGCACCATGCCCGCGCCCTCGTGGACGTGGCCGTCGTAGAAGGACGCCGTGGCGCTGTAGCGCTTCCAGGTCTGCAGCACGTCGAAGGGCAGGCCCACATCGTCGACCTCCTGCTTGTACTCGAGCACCGACCCCCAATCCTCGAGCTTGCTCGGGGGTTTGTAGCCGCGCTCGATCGCACGCTTGTATTCCTCCGAGCCGGGGATCGCGCGGAAGGGGAAGATGTCCGAGGCCGAGCCCGGGAATTTCTCCTTCATCAGCGCGGCCATGCGGATCGTGGCCATCATCGACTCCTTGCTCTCGCCGGGGTAGCCGATGATCCAGGTGGTTCCGGTTTGGATGCGCCGGTCGTAGATGCGACCCAGGGCGAATTCGAGGTTTTTCTCGAGGTCGATCTTCTTCTTGATGTGCTCCTGCTGAGCTTCGGACCCGGCCTCCGCTCCGAGCACGATCAGGTGGCACTTGGCCTCCTTGAGCAGGTCGACCGACGGCTCCTTGTAGCGCGCGATGGTCTCGATCTCGTAGGTGGCGTTCCAGAAGAACGGCTTGCCCGCGGCGATCAGCGCCTCACACCATTCGTTGGAGCGCTTCTCGGCCACGCCGAAGTTGGCGTCCTGGAAGCGCACGATGTTGAACTTGAAGCGGTCCTGCAGGGCGAAGATCTCCTCCGCCAGCTGCTTGCCCGGGATCGCCTTCCAGCGCCGCCCCGTGACGATCGGGGAGCAGCAGAAGGTGCACGGCTCCGGGCAGCCGAAGCTCGAGAAGTGGCTGAAGCCGCGCAGCGGGGTGTTGGCCGGGAAATCGCGCGGGGTCGGCAGTTTGTGGCGCAGCTTGGCCCGGTCGCGGCGGTTTTGCAGCTCGACGTAGAGCTCGAAATCGAGCAGCTCCCAGGGCACGGGCGGGATCTCCTCGAATCCGACCACCGGGCGATGGGCGGTCAGGTGCACCTTGCCGTCGCGCCACAGGGCCAGGCCGGGCACGTCCTCGAGGGGTGTGCCGTGATCGATCGCGCGCACCACGTCGCCGAAGGTCAGTTCGCCCTGGCCCAAGCCGACCGCATCGGCGATGCCCTCCTGCAGGTAGAGCTCGGGCGCGACCGATGGGAACCAGCCGCCCCAAACCATCGGCAGGTCCGGGAACTTGGCCTTGAGGCGGCGCGCCACCCGTGCCCCGTGGGTGACCTGGAATCCGAGGATGCAGGAGCTGGCGAACAGCAGCGCGCCGTCGCAGAGCTGCTCCAGGCGCTGCATGTAGTCGGGGTGGACCATGGCGTCCACCAGGTGCACTTCATAGCCGTCGCGCACGGGGATGGTGGCGATCTGCAGCAGCTCGAGGGGCAGGAGGTCGGCGCTGACGCGCACGCCCTGCTCCGGGTCGGCCCGGTGAGGCAGGAAGAGAACGATGCGCTTCGATTGCTTACGGACCATGGCGATGCGGGCAGGGGGGCTGGCGGGGCGGGCGGGCCGGGGGGGCCGCCGGGGGGAAGGAGCGGTGCCCGCCGCAGCGGGTCCGCAGGGCAACCTTCCCTTCAGGGGAGATTCTCACCTACCCGCGCGGTTTGGGCGAGTCCGGCTGCGCGCGGAACCTGCTCCGGTCCGCGCCGGCGGGGGGCAGCGCCCGGGGAGCCTTATGCAGCGTCCGGTACCAGTCGGGAGTTGTCCAAGCCTGAACTTGATCGCCGATGGGGTGGGGTGCCGGCAGCGGGGCTGCCCCTTCGACCCGAGGGCTGCGCGTCCCGGGGATTCTGCGGGCAGCGCAGGCCGCCCCGAGGGAAGCCCCGAGGGCCGGCGCTGGCGCCCGCGGAGGGCGGCGCTGCGCCCTCCGCTGGCCCGCCCACACTCCGGCCCGGGCCCGGGCCAAGCCACCTCGTCCCAGCCGGCTGCGGTGGGGACCGCTTTCTCGGGGCCCCCGCTCCATGCACCGGGTGGGCCTGCGCGCATAAAACGTCCAATTGCCGGAACTGCCCCGAAAATGGTGCTGGCCCGTGGCGCGGCTGCCCGGCGGGCCAGAAGCGGCCCGCCGATGTGCGACCGAGGGCAGGTCGGCGCGCGGCCGGCGCCCGGGCTTTGGATCCGGGCCCGCGCCCCGGGGTGCCGGGGCGAGACCGGGCCAGACCCGCTGCCGGTCGCCCAGGCCCGCAAGGATCAGCGCTTCTGTTTGCCGGTGGGCATCTCGGGCGAGGGCGCCAACAGGCCCAGCGGATTCCATTCGTTGACCAAATCGGCGTGCGGGGTGCCCAGCCAGGTCTTCCAGCTCTCGTCGAACAGCGGGTAGGCCATGCCCAGGAATTCGCGGAAGGCCTCGCGCTGGTGTTCGGGCATGTCGCTCCCATCGGGGTAGCCCTGCTCGTTCACCAAGCCGGCCAGACGGCCCAAGATCTTGGCCAGCGCGTCGGGATGCACGTGGACCAGGTACTGCATCATCGACCAACTGGTCAGGTGGTCGGCGAAGGTCAGGTCGCTGTAGTTCTCCTTGGACGACAGGCGCGCCAAGCTGCTCTGCTCCCCGGCCGCCACGTGTTCGCGGGCCTCCTTCAACCAGTCGGACTCGTAGGTCTCGATCTCCTCGCCCCCCTCGGAGATGTCGAAGGTGTTGAACTCGGGCCAGGCTTCGCGCTCGAGCACGTGGGCCAGCCCGGCGCGCAACCAAAAGGGCAGCTCGAAGGAATAATGCCGATAGCCGTCCAGCAGATTGATGGTCATGTTGTAGACCACGTGGCAGTGCATGGCGGCATCCTTGAGCAGGCCTTCGTCCGCATCGTTGACCACCAGGATCAAGGAATCGCGGTCGAGCACGTTCCAACGCTGGGTGCGCTTGACGACCAACCCGAAGCTCTCGCGCAGGAACTTCTCCGAGGGGCCTTCGCCCGGCAGGATCAGGACCTCGTACTTGCCCACCTGCCCGAGGTAGGGGCCGCGGCCCCAATACTCGCCCTGCATGTTCCAGACCGTGTCCTCGGCCGGGAAGTTGGCGTCCGTGACCTGCAGGATGCGCTGCACGCGGGTGTACAGCTCCTCGAGCCGCTGTGCGAACAGCAGCGCCCGCAGCCAAGGATCGAGGCGTTTGGTGCCGGGGTCGACCGTGGGCAGCCTGGCCTTCAGGCGCTCGAGCTCGGGGACCAATTTGCGCTTGTCCTTGAGCGCGACCTTGTACTCGCCGAGGGCGAATCCGAGCTCGAAGTGGGCGGTTTCGATCCACAGGATGTCGGTCCCGGCGAGCAAGGCGTCGGTGCTGGCCGTGTCGCCGGTGCCGAACTGGAAGCCGCCCATCGAGAGGATCCCGGCGGCGGCCATCAGCGCCTCCGGGGTGCCGAATTCCTGGGCCTGTTTTCCGTACAGGTAGGGATTGTTGGCGGGTGCGTTGGCGGGCAGGGCCTCGGACTTCTTTTGGGCCGAGGCCGGGCTGCCGGCGCCGAGCAACAGCGCCGCGGCCAAGAGCGTGGCCCAGCGCGGGATGGGTACGCGGAGCAGGTCGAAGGGGATCATCGGGATCGCTGGGGCCAGGGCGAATAGTCGAGCGGGGCCGGGCTTGGTACCGAAGGGTGCACTGCGGGGGGCGCTAGCGAGGAGCCGGCGCGGGGGCCGGCGGGCCGATTTCCGGGGCCGGAGCCGGCGTTTCGAGCAGGCCCACCAAGCGCGCTTGCACGGCCTCCGCCAGCTCCAGATCGGCGGCGCGCAGGCGCCGGCCGCGCAGCAGGTCCTCGGCTGCGGGCAGGGCCAGCTCGGGAGCGTAGGGCAGAACCAGGACCTGCACGGCATAGCGCTCGAGCCCCGGCTCGCCGGCAGGGGAGTGCTCGAGCACCCGCAGCCAGCCGAAGCGGCCGAGCCCCTCGAGGGGGCCGGACCAGGGGCTCGGCAGGGGCGCCGGGCCGCGCTCGGCGCCCGGATAGACCAGGCCGCGGGCGGCGGCCCAAAGGTCGACCCCCAGGGCTTGCCAGTGTCCGGCAAGGACCCCGTGGCTGGCCTCCAGCCCCTGCTCCGCCGCGCCGGGACCCAGGTCCGTATAGCCGTCGGGCCAGCCCCCGTCGGGGCGCTCGGGAACGGGATCCTCGGGCGGCGTGAGGGCCAGCGCCCGGGCGAGCGCTTCCTGGCGCTGGGCGGGGTGGGCGGCGGCCAGGGCTGCGCGCGGCAGAAGCAGGTTGGTCAAGGCGCGGCGGCGCGAGGCGGGTTGGCTCTCGGCCGGGTGCAGCAGGGCGTAGGCATCGGCGGCCCGGTCCAGGTCGGCCCGGGGGATCGGCACCCCATCCAGATCGAACGCCAGCCCGGCCGGCAGGGTCGCGATGGTCAGCCCCCCCGCCGCGGGCGCTGGGGGGGGCGGCTCGGTGCAGGCCCAGAGCAGCGCCAGCGGGGCCAGCAGGGCCGGGGCC
>ERZ1066117.1018-NODE-1018-length-16020-cov-6.854807_pt1 | contig 16020 bp, 16 predicted proteins | sample MGYA00382764_ERZ1066117 | MGnify/ENA primary metagenome ERZ1066117 (study PRJEB33369, sample SAMEA5778347) | biofilm metagenome | biome: Industrial cooling water; feature: Water cooling tower basin; material: Biofilm | place: United Arab Emirates | collected...
CGCCTTCCGCTTCTTCGACGCCGCCAAGCCCGGGCCCGTGGCCTGGGCCGACCAGCGCTTCAAGCGCCGGCCCGACGAGCCCATCGGCCACCGCCAGGGCTTCGGCATCCTGTTCGACGACCTCGTGGCGGCGCTGTGCACGCTGCTGCTGCTGGCCGCCGGCATCACCTTGACGAGGACGCTGTGGAGCTCCTGAACTTCGTCCCCGCCGTCGAGCGGCTGGCGCGGGCCCTGGCCGCACGCGGCGAGCGCATCGCCACCGCCGAGAGCTGCACCGGCGGCCTCATCGCCGCGGCGTGCACCGCTCGCGCCGGCTCCAGCGACTGGTTCGAGCGCGGCTTCGTGACCTACAGCAACGAGGCCAAGGCCGAGCTGCTGGGCGTGGACCGGGCGCTGATCGCCGCGCACGGCGCCGTCAGCGAAGAGGTGGCGCTGGCCATGGCCGTGGGCGCGCTGGTGCACTCGCGGGCCACGCTGGTCGCGGCCGTGACCGGCATCGCCGGGCCCGGCGGCGCCGTGCCGGGCAAGCCCGTGGGCACGGTGTGGCTGGCCTGGGGCCGCGGCGACGCACTGCACGCCGAGCGCCTGCAGCTCGCCGGCGACCGCGACGCCGTGCGCGCCGCCACCGTGGCGCAGGCGCTGCAGCGCCTGGCCGAAGCCGCCGAGGCGCCGTGATGCGCGTGCTGCTGACCGGCCGCTTCGACGCGGGCGAGCGCGAGGCCTGGGCCGCCGAACTGGCCCGCCAGCTGCCCGAGGTGGCCTGGCTCAGCGACGCCGAGGCCGACGCCGCGCCGGCCGGCATCACCGCCGCCGTGGTGGCCAACCCCGCGCCCGGCCGCCTGGGCCGGCTGCCCGACCTGCGCCTCATCCAGAGCCTGTGGGCCGGCGTCGACAAGCTGCTGGCCGACAGCACCCTGCCCGCCCAGGTGCCCATCGCGCGCATGGTCGACCCGGCCATGAACGCCGCCATGGCCGAGACGGCGCTGTGGGCCGTGCTGGCGCTGCACCGCGGCTTCTTCGCCTACCAGGCGCAGCAGCGCCAGGGCCTGTGGCGGCCGCTGCCGCAGCGGCGCGCCGACGAGGTGCCGGTGCGGGTGCTGGGCCGCGGCCAGATGGGCGGCACGGCGGCCGCGCGCATCGCGGCCCTGGGCTACCCGGTGCAGACCTGGGGCCGCGACGACGGCGATCTCGCGGCGCGGCTGGCCGGCGCTCAGGTCGTGGTGAACCTGCTGCCGCTCACGCCCGCCACGCGCGGCCTGCTCGACGCGCGCGCCTTCGCCGCCCTGCCCCGCGGCGCGGCGCTCGTGAACCTGGCGCGCGGCGCGCACGTGGTCGACGCCGACCTGCTGGCCGCGCTCGACAGCGGCCAGCTCGCACACGCCGTGCTCGACGTCTTCCACACCGAGCCGCTGCCGCCCGGCCACCCGTTCTGGCAGCACCCGGCCGTGACCGTGCTGCCGCACGCCGCCGCCGCCACCGACGAGCGCAGCGCCGCCGCCGTGGTGGCCGCCAACCTGCGCGCGCTGGCCGCCGGCGCGCCCATCGCCCACCTCGTGGACCGCGCCCGCGGTTACTGAACCGAAAGCCCCGCCATGGACCTGTCGCGCTTCCCCCGCCGCCGCTACACGGAGGGCGCCACGCCCATCGAGCCCATGCCGCGCTTCAGCGCCGCGCTGGCCGCCAGCTGCCCCGGCGGCCGCGGGCCCGAGGTCTGGATCAAGCGCGACGACCTGCTGGGCCTCTCGCCCGGCGGCAACAAGACGCGCAAGCTCGAGTTCCTGGTGGCCGACGCCCTGGCCCAGGGCTGCGACACGCTGGTGACCTGCGGCGCGCCGCAGAGCAACCACTGCCGCATCACGCTGGCCGCGGCGGTGAAGGAGGGCCTGAAGTGCCGCTTCGTCATCGAGGAGCGCATCCCCGGCAGCTTCGACCCCGAGGGCGGCGGCAACCACTACCTGTTCCGGCTGATGGGCGTGGAGGACATCACCGTGGTGCCCGCGGGCAGCGACATGGCCGCGGCCATGCAGCGCGTGGCCGACGGGCTCGCGGCGCAGGGCCGCAAGGCCTACGTGATCGCCGGCGGCGGCAGCAACGCGCTGGGCGGCCTGGGCTACGTGGCCTGTGCGCAGGAGCTGCAGCAGCAGATGTTCGAGCGCGGCCTGGGCTTCGACCACGTGGTGGTGGGCAGCGGCAGCTCGGGCACGCACGGCGGCCTGGTGGCGGGCTTCCTGGGCAACCGCATCGGCATCCCGCTCACCGGCATCGGCGTGAGCCGCGACCCGGCGCAGCAGCAGCCCCTGGTGCTGAAGGAGGCGCAGGCCGTGTGCGACCTGCTGGGCCTGGGCCTCACGGTGCGGCCCGAGGACGTGCGCTGCGTGGGCGGCTACTGGCAGCCCAAGTACTCGGTGCCCAACGCGCGCATGGTCGAGGCCGTGCAGATGCTGGCGCGCACCGAGGCCATCCTGCTCGACCCGGTCTACACGGGCAAGGTCATGGCCGGGCTCATCGGCCTGGCGCGCGAGGGCGTGCTCCAGCCCGGCGAGCGCGTGCTGTTCCTGCACACGGGCGGCATGACCTCGCTGTTCCCGTACCAGCGCGTGGTGCTGGGGCAGGAGGACGTGGCGCCGTGATCCCTCTCGGCGCGTGGCCCTTCAGGCGCTGAGCGCCAGCCGCACGCGGCGGCCGCCCTTGGGCACGGGCGCGGCGGCGTCCAGCATGGCCAGCACCCAGCGGCGCAGCGCGTCCCAGGCCTCGTGCGGCCAGTCGGGGTGCGGCAGGCCCTTGCAGACGCCGTCGACGATGGCCGCGGCGTCCAGCAGCCAGGCCACCTGGTGCTCGGCCAGCAACGGTGCCACGCGCTCCAGCGCGCGCTGGCGCGCGCCCCACACGCGGGCCTCCTGCATGGCCATGCCGATGGGCCGGCCGTCGCGCAGCGCGGCCGTCACCCGCGCCAGGGCGCGCACGTCCTCGGCCAGCAGCCAGTGCACGCGCACGGCGGCCTCGCCCTCGGCGCGCAGGCCGTCGAGCATGCGCAGCACGCGCGCCACCTGGCCGCCCCACACGGCCTCGGAGAGCTGGCCGACGTCGTAGCGCGCCACGTTCAGCACCGCGGCCTCCACCTGCTCGTAGCGCAGCTCGCCGGGGCCGTGCAGCAGCGCCAGCTTCTGCAGCTCCTGGTGCGCGGCGAGCAGGTTGCCCTCCACGCTGTCGGCAAAGAAGGCCAGCGTGCGCTGGCCCTCCTCGCCGGGGGCCACGCGCTGCTGCTGGCGTGCCAGGCGCTGCGCCAGCCAGGCCGGCAGGGCGTGGCGCGGCACGGGCTCCACCTTGACGCTGGCGCCGGCACTGTCGAGCGCGGCGAACCAGGCGCTCTTGAGGCTCTGGCCGTCCAGGCCCGGCAGCGTCACCAGCGTGAGTACGTCGTCGGACAGGTGCTCCACGTAACGCTGCAGCGCCTCGGAGCCGTCCTTGCCCGGCTTGCCGCTGGGGATGCGGATCTCGATGAGCTGCTTGTCGGCAAACAGGCTCATGGCCTGCGCGGCGCCGACGACGGCGCTCCAGTCGAAGTGCGCGCCCGCCACCGTGAACACCTGGCGCTCGCCGAAGCCCGCGGCGCGCGCGGCGGCGCGGATGGCGTCGGCGGCCTCCTGGGCCAGCAGCGGCTCGTCGCCGTGCACCACGTACAGGCGCTTGAGCCCGCGGCCCAGCGCGGTGTCGAGGGCGTCGGCGCGGATCTGCATGGCGCGGCGATTGTGGCGCTCAGGGCGCGATGCTGGCCAGCCGGCGCAGCACCTGCTGCACCACGTCGGCCTGCATCTCGCGGAACAGCTCGGCCTCCTCGTGCGCCTTGGCCAGGGCCGCGCTCTCGGTGGTGGAGAGGTCGCGCGCCGTCATGAGCTCGGCGCGCGGGATCAGCAGCCGGCCCGAGGGCGTGCGCGCCAGGAAGACGAGGCGCAGGCGCAGCTGCACCTCGCGCACCTGGGCCGCGGCGGTGCTGGCGACGATGCTGCGCTCGCGCGCGTCGTCCAGCGCCTCGAGCACGACCTCGGCGCGCTCGGGCGCGGGCAGCACCGGCACCTGCTCGCGCAGCACGCGCGTGAGCTCGGCCGCCATGGGGCTGCGCGGCCCGAAGCCCACGAGCGCGATGCTGGAGAAGGCCAGGCGCGGCGTGCGCCGGCGCGTGAAGCCGCACCCGGCCAGCGGCAGCGCGGTCGCTGCAGCCAGCAGCGCGCGCCGCGCCGTGCCCTCAGACGACGACATTCACCAGCCGGCCCGGCACCACGATCACCTTCTTGGCGGCCTTGCCCTCGCTGAACTTGGCGAACTCGGGGCTGGCCAGCGCCGCGGCCTCGATGGCGGCGCGGTCGGCGCCGGCCGGCACGCGCAGCGCGCCGCGCAGCTTGCCGTTGACCTGCAGCACGAGCTCGATCTCGTCCTGCACCAGCGCGCCTTCGTCGACGGCCGGCCAGGTCGCGTCGAGCAGCTCGCCGTGGGCGCTGGCGTAGCCCAGCTCGCGCCACAGCTGCCAGGTGATGTGCGGGCAGGCCGGGTACAGCACGCGCAGCAGGATGCCGAAGCCCTCGCGCAGCGCGCCGGCGCCCACGCCGGCCGTGGCCGCGGCCTCCAGCGCGTTGAGCATCTTCATCGCGCCGCTGGCCACGGTGTTGTATTGCATGCGCTCGAAGTCGTAGCTCACCTGGCGCAGCACGAGGTGGATCTCGCGGCGCAGCGCCTTGGCCTCGGCCGTGGCCTCGGGCGCGCCGGCGGCCATGAGCGCCGCGCGTTGTTTGGCGCCGAAGCCCCACACGCGGCGCAGGAAGCGGTTGGCGCCCTCGACACCCGCGTCGTTCCACTCGATGGTCTGCTCGGGCGGGCTCGCGAACATCACGAACAGGCGCGCCGTGTCGGCGCCGAAGCGGTCGATCACCGCCTGCGGGTCGACGCCGTTGTTCTTGGACTTGGACATCGTCGTCCAGCCCTCGTAGTGCACGGGCTGGCCGTCGCGTTTGGCGGTGGCCGAGACGACGTGCGCGTGCTCGTCGCGCACGATGTCGAGGTCGTGGGCCCAGAAGTACTCGCGGCCGGCCTCCACGCTGGTGCGGCTGAAGGCCTCGTTGAGCACCATGCCCTGCGTGAGCAGCTTCTTGAAGGGCTCCGACACCGTCACCAGGCCCAGGTCGCGCATGGCGCGCGTCCAGAAGCGGGCGTACAGCAGGTGCAGGATGGCGTGCTCGATGCCGCCGATGTACTGGTCCATCGGCATCCAGTACTGCGTGCCCGGGCCCACCATCGCGCTGTCGAGCGACGAATCGCAGTAGCGCATGAAGTACCACGAGCTGTCGACGAAGGTGTCGAGCGTGTCGGTCTCGCGGCGCGCCGGCTTGCCGCAGACGGGGCACACCACGCCAGCGTGGAAGCCCTCGTGCTTGTTGAGCGGGTTGCCGCTGCCGTCGGGGATGCAGTCCTCGGGCAGCACGACGGGCAGGTCCTTCTCGGGCACCGGCACGGCGCCGTGCTCGTCGCAGTGGATGATGGGGATGGGCGTGCCCCAGTAGCGCTGGCGGCTCACGCCCCAGTCGCGCAGGCGCCAGGTGGTCTTCTTCTCGCCCAGGCCGCGCTCGGCCAGCGCAGCGGCGATGGCGTCGACGGCGGCCTCGTGCGAAAGGCCGCTGTAGAGGTCGGAGTTGATGGTGATGCCGCGCTGCTTGTCGCCGTACCACTCCTGCCAGCGGTGGTAGTCGTAGACCTCGCCGTCGACGTGCACCACCTGCTGGATCTTGAGGCCGTACTTCAGCGCGAAGGCGAAGTCGCGCTCGTCGTGCGCGGGCACGCCCATCACGGCGCCGTCGCCGTAGCTCATGAGCACGTAGTTGCCCACCCACAGCGGCACGTCCTGGCCCGTGAGCGGGTGCGTGACGACGAGGCCGGTGTCCATGCCTTCCTTGTCGCGCAGCGCCAGCTCGGCCTCGGTGGTGCCGCCCTGCTTGCACTTCTCAATGAAGGCCGCCAGCTTGGGCCGGTGCGCCGCGGCGTGCGCGGCCAGCGGGTGCTCGGGGGTCACGGCGCAGAAGGTGACGCCCATGATGGTGTCGGCGCGCGTGGTGAACACGTACATGCGCCCGCCCTGGATGGGCTGGCCGTCGTCACCGCGGATGTCGTGCGTGAAGGCGAAGCGCACGCCCTGGCTCTTGCCGATCCAGTGCTCCTGCATCAGGCGCACGCGCTCGGGCCAGCCGTCCAGGTAGTGCGGCGAGTCAGGGTCGGCCACGCCGGCCAGCAGCTCGTCGGCGTACTGGGTGATGCGCAGGTAGTAGCCCGGGATCTCGCGCTTCTCGACGAGCGCGCCGCTGCGCCAGCCGCGGCCGTCGATCACCTGCTCGTTGGCCAGCACGGTCTGGTCCACCGGGTCCCAGTTGACGACCTGCGTGCGCCGCTCGGCGATGCCCTTCTCGAGCATCTTCAGGAACAGCCACTGGTTCCACTTGTAGTACTCGGGGCTGCAGGTGGCGACCTCGCGGCTCCAGTCGATGGCCAGGCCCATGGCCTGCATCTGGCCCTTCATGTGGGCGATGTTGGAGTACGTCCACTGCGCCGGCGGCACCTTGTTCTTCATGGCCGCGTTCTCGGCCGGCAGGCCGAAGGCGTCCCAGCCCATGGGCATGAGCACGTTCATGCCCTTCATGCGCAGCTGCCGCGTCAACATGTCGTTGATGGTGTAGTTGCGCACGTGGCCCATGTGCAGCTTGCCGCTCGGGTAGGGCAGCATGCTGCAGGCGTAGAACTTGGGCCGGCTCGCGTCTTCGGTCACGCGGTAGGCGTCGGTGGCCTGCCAGTGCGCCTGCGCGGCACGCTCGACCTCGTTGGGGACGTACTTGTCGTTCATCCCCGGGATTGTAGGGAGCGCTACCTGGGCGCGGCCCCTGCCGGAGGTGGGGTGCCGGCCTGGCCGGGGGCACCCGGTGCGTCGGTCACCAGGCCGATGCGGGCCAGACCCGCGCCCTGCACCCAGCCGATGAGCTCGGCCACGCGGCCGTAGGGCACGGCGCGGTCGGCGCGCAGCTGCAGCTCGGTGGCGGGGTCGCGCGCCAGGGCCTCGCGCGCGGCGGCCTCCAGGCGCTCGCGCACGGCCTCGGGTTGCAGCGGCTCGTCGGCCAGGAAGACGCGGCCCTGGGCGTCGATGGCCACCGCCAGCACGCCGCCCTGCGCGGCGCCGGCGGCCGCGGCGGCCTCGGGCAGCTCGAGCTTGAGCCGGCTCGCGAACAGCGGCGCCGTGACGATGAAGATCACGAGCAGCACGAGCATGACGTCGATCAGCGGCGTCATGTTGATCTCGCTCATGGGGCCGGGCGGCCCGCCGGCGGCGCGGCCGGGTTCGTGGCGGTGAAGGCGGCCGAAGGCCATGGCGCGCGCCTAGCGCTCCAGCAGGTCGTGCGCGAAGCCTTCGAGTTCCGCCTCGCAGGCCGCGATCCAGCTGCCGAACAGGTTGTAGGCCAGCACCGCCGGCACGGCCACGGCGATGCCCGCGGCCGTCATCACCAGGGCCTCGCCCACGGGGCCGCTGACCTGGTCCAGCGAGACCTGGCCCGCGCCCATGAGCCCCACCAGCGCCCGGTACACGCCCCACACCGTGCCCAGCAGGCCCACGAAGGGCGCCGTGGCGCCGATGCTGGCCAGCACCACCTGGCCCGACTGCAGCTGGCGGTGGGCCGCCTGCAGCGCGCCGCGCAGCCGGCGCGTGCGCTGGCCCTCGGGCCGCGCGGCGGCCTCCAGCGTGGCGCTGGCGGGCTGGGCCTCGGCGGCGTCGAGCAGCGGCAGCAGCAGGCGCTCGCGGTCCAGCGCCTGCAGGCGGGCGCGGCCGTCCTCGGGCGTGGGCGCGTCCCAGTAGGCGGGCAGCGCGCGCGCCACGTCGGCGGCGGCGCGGCGCAGCAGCCAGCCCTTCCAGACGATGAGCACCCAGGCCGCGATCGACATGGCCAGCAGCAGCAGCCCGGTGGCGCGGCCGACGCCGTCGGCGGCTTGCCAGAGCTCCATCAGGCCCTGCATGGCGGGGCGGGGCTAGAGGCCGAGCACGTCGGCCATGCTGTACAGGCCGGGGCCGCGCTGGTGCAGGAAGTGCGCCGCGCGCAGGCTGCCCTCGGCGTAGTTGGCGCGGCTGCCGCTCTTGTGCGCGATCTCGATGCGCTCGCCGGTGCCGGCGAAGACCACGACGTGCTCGCCGATGACGTCGCCGCCGCGCAGCGTGGCAAAGCCGATGTCGCCGCGGCGGCGCTCGCCGGTGTGGCCCTCGCGGCTGAGCACGGCGCGCTCGGCGAAGACGACGCCGCGGCCGCGCGCCACGGCCTCGCCCAGCGCCAGCGCGGTGCCGCTGGGCGCGTCGACCTTGTGGCGGTGGTGCATCTCCCAGACCTCGGCGTCGTAGCGGTCGTCGAGCGCGGCCGCGGCGGCTTCCACCAGCTTGGCCAGCACGTTGACACCCACGCTCATGTTGGGCGCGAAGACGATGCCCACCTGCTGCGCGGCGGCGCCGATGGCGGCCTTCTGGTCGGGCGTGAAGCCCGTGGTGCCGATGACCACGCGCACGCCGTGGCGCTGCGCCAGCGCCAGGTGGGCCAGCGTGCCTTCGGGGCGCGTGAAGTCGATGAGCACGTCCACGCCTTCGGCCAGCGCCGCGTCGGCGTCCGCCCGCACGGGCACGCCCGTGGCGCGGCCCAGCGGGGCGCCGGCGTCCTGGCCGAGCGCCGGGCTGCCGGGCACGTCGAGCGCGGCGGCCAGCACGGCCTGCGGGTCGGCCAGCACGGCCTCGATCAGCATGCGGCCCATGCGGCCGCTCGCCCCGGCGATGGCGATGCGCAGGGCCATGGCCTCAGCTGGGCTCGAGCGGCGGGTAGCTGCGCACGGCGCCCTGCGGCGCGGGCTCGGCCGGCGGCGCGGGCACGCGGGCCGGCGGCGGCAGCGCCTTGCGCTCGGCCTCGGTGAGCTCCAGCTTCACCTCGGCCGGCGTGCGCTGGCGGCCGATGCTGGCCACGAACTCGCGTTCGGTGGGCAGGTCGGCCGGCGCCTCGACCGACTTGACGCGGTCGCCCTCGAAGAACACCACCACGCTGCGGCGCTGCGCCCCGGTGCCGTCGCGGCGCAGCGTGAACAGGTAGTCCCAGCGGTCGGCGTGGAACGGGTCGGTGAGCATGGGCGAGCCCAGCACGTCGCGCACCTGCAGGCGCGTGACGCCCGGGCGGATGAGCGCGATCTGCTCCTGGGTGACGACGTTGCCCTGCACGATGTCGATGCGGTAGGGCGTGATGCGCCCGAGCAGGCTGTCGGTGTGGTCCAGCGAGGAGCCGCAGCCGGCCAGCAGGCCGGCGGCCAGCAGCAGCGCCACGGCGGGGCGGACGAAGGGGGCGGCAGGAACAGGGAGTCGGCGCATGGCTCGGCACAAGAAAAGGCGCCATCGGCGCCCTGGCTGCACGTGCTGGATATGATCCGCCCGATTCTAGCGAGGCCCATCCGCCGCGCCCCGAGCCAGGAGAGGCGAGTGAAACACGCCGACGAACTCAAGAGCAGCGGCCTGAAGGCGACGCTGCCGCGCATCAAGATCCTCGAGGTCTTCCAGCGCTCCGACCGCCGCCACCTCACCGCCGAAGACGTCTTCAAGGCCCTGCTGCAGGAAGACGCCGACATCGGCCTGGCCACCGTCTACCGCGTGCTCATGCAGTTCGAGCAGGCCGGGCTGCTGTCGCGCAGCAACTTCGAGAGCGGCAAGGCCGTGTTCGAGCTCAACCAGGGCGAGCACCACGACCACCTGGTGTGCCTGGACTGCGGCCGCGTGGAGGAGTTCTTCGACGCCCAGATCGAGCAGCGCCAGCGCGCCGTGGCCGTGGAGCGCGGCTTCACGCTGCAGGAGCACTCGCTGGCGCTGTACGCGCGCTGCGCCAAGGACGCCTGCCCGCACCGGCAGGGCAAGTAGGCCCTGCGGGCCCGGGGGCCTTACTCGGGCGCGCCCTTGTCCATCGCCTCCTGGTGGCGGCGGATGAACTCCTGGTAGGTGTCGATGCCGCGCAGCTGCAGCACGGTGTTGCGCACCGCGGCCTCCACGAGCACGGCCAGGTTGCGGCCGGCGTCCACCGCGATCACCACCTTGCGCACGGGCAGGCCCAGCACGTCTTCGTAGAGCGGCTCGTAGGGCAGGCGCTCGAACTCGCGCTCGAGCGTCTCCTTGCGCACCAGGTGCACGATGAGCTTCAGGCGCATCTTCCGGCGCACCGCCGTCTCGCCGAAGATGGCCTTGATGTCGAGCAGGCCGATGCCGCGCACCTCGAGCAGGTTCTGCAGCAGCTCGGGGCAGCGGCCCTCCAGCGCGGTCTGCGTGATGCGGTAGATGTCGACCGCGTCGTCGGCCACCAGGCCATGGCCGCGCGACACCAGCTCCAGGCCCAGCTCGCTCTTGCCCAGGCCGGACTCGCCCGTGAGCAGCACGCCCAGGCCCAGGATGTCCATGAAGACGCCGTGGCGCGTGGTGCGCTCGGCGAAGTGCTGGCCGAGGTAGCCGCGCACGAGGTCGATGACGTGGCCCGCGCTCTCGGCCGTCACGAACAGCGGGATCTCCGCGCGGTCGCACATGGCCACCAGGCGGGCCGGCGCCTGCACGCCGTCGGCCACGATGATGACCGGCGGCTCCAGCGTCACGATGCGCGCGATGCGGCGCTCGGCGTCCTCGGGGCTGGCGCTCTCGAGGTAGCCCACCTCGCGCCGGCCCACGATCTGCACGCGGTAGGGGTGGATGTAGTTGAGGTAGCCGATCAGGTCGGCGGCGCTGCGCGCGTCGCGCACGGCGGCGTCGTCGAAGCGGCGCTCGGGGTGGCCCTGACCGGCCACCCAGGCCCAGCGCAGGGCCTCGCGGTGGGCTTCGAACAGCGCCTCGGCGCTGATGCTGGTGGGCTTCATGGGCCCGGCGGCCTCAGGCCACCGACTTCAGCGGTTCCCAGTCGGAGATGAGCTTGTGCACCGTGGCCGCGTCGGCCTCGGTCTTGAGGCGCTCGCGCAGCTCGCGGTCGGACAGCATCTCGGCGATCTCCGACAGGATCTCCAGGTGCCGCTGCGTCGCCGCCTCGGGCACGAGCAGGAAGATCAGCAGCGCCACGGGCTCGTCATCGGGCGCGTCGAAGGGGATGGGCGCCTGCACGCGCAGCACGGCGGCGAGCGGGTTCTTCAGGCCCTTGATGCGGCCGTGCGGGATGGCCACGGCGTGGCCCAGGCCGGTGGAGCCCAGGCGCTCACGCGCAAACAGGTTGTCCGTGACGATGCCGCGCGCGATGGCGTGCTGGTTCTCGAACAGCAACCCGGCCTGCTCGAAGACGCGCTTCTTGCTGGTCGCGTCCACGTTCACCAGCACGTTGCTGGCGGGCAGGATGGCGGCGAGACGGTTCATCTGGGCATTCCCCTGAGGCTCGTGGCCTCCTGCGACAGCCCCGCCGGGGCGCCGATGGCGCTGCGGGGCGTGCGATTGCAGCAGAACTGCAAAAAACCATGATAGCGCCGGGCCACCGGTCCGAGCCCTGGAGCAGGGCCCCGAAACCGGGGCAGAAGCGGTGGTTTTGCGGCGCCGCAGCAACAACGCAGCGCCGCGGGGCCGCGCGGGCAGCAAAAACGGCCCCGCGGGGCCGTCTGGGGCGGTGCCGGCAGGTGCCGGCGCGCACCGGGCACTCAGGAGGCGCTGGCCACCTGGCGCTTGGGGCTTTCGTGGTGGTGATCCTGCACGCGGTCCTTGTGGCGCACGACCTGGCGGTCGAGCTTGTCCATCAGGGTGTCGATCGCGGCGTACAGGTCTTCTGCAGCATGCTCGACGAAGATGTCGCGGCCCTTGACGTGCAAGGTGACCTCGGCGCGCTGTCGTCGCTCCTTCTCCTTGTTCTTCTCCACCGTCAGCAGCACGGAAACGTCCACCACCTGGTCGAAGTGTCGGGTCACGCGATCCAGCTTGGTGAGCACGTACTCTCTCAAAGCCGGGGTGACTTCGAGGTGATGGCCGCTGATCGTCAAGTTCATCAGAACCTCCTTTTCGGAAAGGGCCGAAGGGACAAGAACGCCGGCGGGTGCCCGGAGGTGGGCGGCCGGCCACGGGACAACGGTGGAGGATGGGTGCGGTGGCGACGCAGCGGCGGGTTCTGCAGAGGGGGCCGGGTCGCGGGGCGGATGGGTGGAAGCCGATGGGTTGAACCCAGTGTGCACCTGTTCAGGGGGTGTGGCAAGGCGGCCGGCACGGCCCTGGTGGCGGCGCGGTCTGGGTGTGAGGAAGTGCCGCGACGCGCCGCGGGCAACCCTCGGTCCGTATCCTGCAAGGGCCCCGGCACGATGCGGCGCGCCCGCCGCGCCGACCACGGACACCGACCATGCCCCGCGACCTGCTCATCACCCACGCCACCCTGCCCGACGGCCGCCGCGGCATCGACCTGCTGGCCCGCGACGGCCGCTGGGCCGCCGTCGGGCCCGCCCTGCCCGTGCCCGAGGGCGCCGAGGTGCTCGACGCCGCCGGCTGGCTGCTGAGCCCGCCCTTCGTCGACGCGCACTTCCACCTCGACGCCGCGCTGAGCCACGGCCTGCCGCGCGTCAACGCCAGCGGCACGCTGCTCGAGGGCATCCGGCTCTGGGGCGAGCTCAAGCCGCTGCTCACCGAGGAGGCCGTGGCCGAGCGCGCGCTGGCCTACTGCGACTGGGCCGTGGCGCGCGGCCTGGGGGCCATCCGCAGCCACGTCGACGTGTGCGACGAGCGCCTGCTCGCCGTGCGCGCGCTGCGGCAGGTGCAGCAGCAGGTGGCGCCCTGGCTCACGCTGCAGCTCGTGGCCTTTCCGCAGGACGGCGCGCTGCGCCACCCGCGCGCCCTGGCGCTGCTCGAGCAGGCGCTGGCGATGGGCGTGGAGGTCGTGGGCGGCATCCCGCACCACGAGCGCACCAGCGCGGAGGGCGCCGAGAGCGTGCGGCGCCTGTGCGAGCTGGCCGCCGCGCACGGCCTGCCGGTGGACATGCACTGCGACGAGACCGACGACCCCGGCTCGCGCCACGTCGAGACGCTGGCCTTCCACACCCAGCGCCTGGGGCTGCGGGGCCGCGTCACGGGCTCGCACCTCACCTCGCTGCACTCCATGGACAACGCCTATGCCGCGAAGTTGGTGGCACTCATGGCCGACAGCGGCGTGCACGCCATCGCCAACCCGCTGATCAACATCACGCTGCAGGGCCGCTACGACGGCTACCCCCGGCGCCGCGGCATGACGCGCGTGCCCGAGCTCATGGACGCCGGCGTCACCGTGGCCTTCGGCCACGACTGCGTGATGGACCCCTGGTACGCGCTGGGCTCGGCCGACATGCTGGAGGTGGCCTCCATGGGCCTGCACGTGGCGCAGATGACGGGCCAGGCCGCGCAGCGCCGCTGCTTCGAGGCCGTGACCACGAACCCGGCGCGCATCCTGGGCCTGCAGGGCTACGGCCTCGAGCCAGGCTGCCGCGCCGACGCCGTGCTGCTGCAGGCGCGCTCGCCGCAGGAGGCCATCCGCCTGCGCGCGGCGCGGCTGGCGGTGCTGCGCGGCGGCGAGGTGATCGCGCGCAGCGCGCCGGCCACGGTGCAGCTGGCGCTGCCGGGCCGGCCCGAGGCCGTCGACTTCACGCGACAGCCCGACGCCGCGCCGGAAAACCCCGCTGGCTAGAATGAACCCGACCCAGGGACGAGGCGCGCCGGCCCCAAGCCGCAGCGCGAACAGCACGATGAAACTGATCGGATCACTGACCAGCCCCTACGTGCGCAAGGTGCGCGTCGTGATGGCGGAGAAGAAGCTCGACGCGCAGCTCGTGCTCGAAGACGTCTGGGTCAACGACGACATCCTCAAGAGCAACCCGCTGGGCAAGGTGCCCTGCCTGGTGCTCGACGGCGGCGAGGCGGTGTTCGACTCGCGCGTGATCGTCGAGTACCTCGACACGCTGAGCCCCGTGGGCAAGCTGATCCCGCCCAGCGGCCGCGAGCGCATCGAGGTCAAGACCTGGGAAGCCCTGGCCGACGGCCTGCTCGACGCGTCCATCCTGGCGCGGCTCGAAGCCACCTGGTCGGGCCGCACGGCCGAGCAGCGCTCGCAGGCCTGGATCGACCGCCAGATGAGCCGCGTGCACGCCGCCGTGCGCAGCATGGCGCTGGGCCTGGGCGACAAGGCCTGGTGCAACGGCACGCACTTCACGCTGGCCGACATCGCGGTGGGCTGCGCCCTGGGCTACCTGGACTTCCGCTTCCCGCAGATCGACTGGCGCGGCGCGCACCCCAACCTGGCCAAGTGGCACGAGAAGCTCGCGGCGCGCCAGAGCTACATCGACACCGCGCCGCCCGCGGCCTGATCAGCCCGCCACGGGCTGGAAGCTGCCGCTCTGCGCGAGCGGCCAGTACTGGCGGTACACGTTGTGCGGCCACTCGCCGCGGCCGTCCATGGCCGCGAGCAGCGCGCCCGGCTTCACGAAGGGCAGCTGGTGGGCCAGCAGCCGCACCTCGGCCTGCGACACGCGCCGCACGATGTGGCTGGCCGTGATCTCGCCCGGGTGCTGCAGGCCGGCGGCCTGCACCAGCTCCTTCAGCGCCCCCAGCGTGTTCTGGTGGAAGCGCCAGACGCGCTCCATCTTGGTGGGCACCACCAGCGCCTGCTGGCGCAGCGGGTCCTGCGTGGTCACGCCCGTGGGGCAGGCGCCGGTGTGGCAGGCCTGGGCCTGGATGCAGCCCAGGGCGAACATGAAGCCGCGCGCCGAGTTGCACCAGTCGGCGCCCAGCGCCATGCAGCGCGCGATGTCGAAGGCGCTGACCACCTTGCCCGCCGCGCCCAGGCGGATGCGGTGGCGCAGGTTCAGGCCCACCAGCGTGTTGTGCACCAGCAGCAGGCCCTCCTGCAGCGGCGCGCCGACGTGGTCGGTGAACTCCAGCGGCGCCGCGCCCGTGCCGCCCTCGGCGCCGTCGACGACGATGAAGTCGGGCAGCAGGCCGGTCTCGAGCATGGCCTTGCACAGCGCGAACCACTCCCAGGGGTGGCCGACGCAGAACTTGAAGCCCACGGGCTTGCCGCCCGACAGCCGCCGCAGCCGCTCGATGAAGCGCAGCATCTCCACCGGCGTGGCAAAGGCCGAGTGGCTGGCCGGGCTCACGCAGTCCACGCCCACGGGCACGCCACGCGCGGCGGCGATCTCGACCGTGACCTTCGGGCCTGGCAGCACACCGCCGTGCCCGGGCTTGGCGCCCTGGCTCAGCTTGAGCTCGATCATCTTCACCTGCGGGTCGAGCGCGTTCTGGGCGAAGCGCTCGTCGCTGAAGCGGCCGGCCTCGTCGCGGCAGCCGAAGTAGCCGCTGCCGATCTCCCAGATGAGGTCGCCGCCGTGCACGCGGTGGTGCTGGCTGATGCTGCCCTCGCCGGTGTCGTGCGCGAAGCCGCCCTTCTTCGCGCCGCCGTTCAGCGCCAGGATGGCGTTGGCGCTCAGCGCGCCGAAGCTCATGGCCGAGATGTTGAAGACGCTGGCGCTGTAGGGCTGGGTGCAGCCCGTGCCGCCCTCGCCCACGGTGACGCGGAAGTCGTGGCTGGCGATGGCGGACGGCGCCACCGAGTGGTTGATCCACTCGTAGCCCTCGGCGTGCACGTCGAGCTGGGTGCCGAAGGGGCGCTTGTCGGCGTCGCCCTTGGCGCGCTGGTAGACCAGGCTGCGCTGCTGGCGCGAGAACGGCGCCGCCTCGTTGTCGCTCTCGATGAAGTACTGGCGCATCTCGGGCCGGATGAACTCCAGCAGGAAGCGCAGGTGCCCGATCACGGGGTAGTTGCGCAGCACCGAGTGGCGCGTCTGGCGCGTGTCGCGCCAGCCCAGGGCGGTGAGGAACAGGCCGGCCAGCGCCGCCAGCCCGATGGCCGCCCCGCCGCCCAGCACCCAGGCCAGCGCACCCAGCAGCGCCAGCACGGCCGACAGCAGCCAGGCGGTGTAGCGCACCGGGAAATGCTGGTCGAGGCGGTGCAGCCAGGC
>ERZ1066117.1020-NODE-1020-length-16017-cov-62.078436_pt1 | contig 16017 bp, 13 predicted proteins | sample MGYA00382764_ERZ1066117 | MGnify/ENA primary metagenome ERZ1066117 (study PRJEB33369, sample SAMEA5778347) | biofilm metagenome | biome: Industrial cooling water; feature: Water cooling tower basin; material: Biofilm | place: United Arab Emirates | collected...
GCGGACGAGCTGGCCGTCGCGGACCTCGACGTCCTGGCCGAAGTACAGCGTCTCGCGCAGGGGCTCGCCGCGGGTGCCAAACTCGCGGCGGATCGCCCGCTCGCCGGCGTAGTCGTAGACGTGCTCGACGCGGCGGCCGTCCTCGGCGGTGAACGCCTGCACACGGCCGTGCGGGTCGAAGCGCCAGGCGCCGGGCGCGAGCGGCCCCTCGCCCGCGACCTCGGCGAGCTGACCGGCGTCGTCGTAGCGGAGGTGCTGGCCGTCCAGGCGAACGGCGGCGTGCGGGCGTGCGGGGCCGTAGGCGAGCGCGCAGCCGGCCTGCTCGAGCAGGTTGCCGTCGTCGCTGTAGCGCCAGCGCGACGTCTTGCCGTGGGCGGCGCTGGCGACCAGGCGGCGCAGGTCGTCGTAGACGTAGGTCTGCGAAAGCGAGAAGCCCTCGGCGGCGATCTGGTCGCGTGTTTCGGCGAGGAGGCCGGCGACGTCGTAGCGGTGGGTGAGGTCGAGGAGGAGCGTCGACTTTTGCGCGACGCGCTGGCCGAGGACGCGGCCGGTATGGTCGAGCTCGCGGGTGAGCTCGACACCTGGCGCGAGGGACATGTTGTTCCAGCGGGCGAGCGCGTCGTACTCGGCCCCTCCGAAGGCGCCGGGCGCCTCGAGGCCGCGCGCGGTGTAGGCGTGCTCGAGGGCGCTACCGTCGGGGTAGATGTCGCGCAGCGGCCGGCCCTGGGCGTCGTACTCGTGCGCGGTGGACAGCATGACGGCGCCGCGCGGGGTGTCGAATCGTCGGGTCGTGCGGACGACCCGGCCGCGGGCATCGTGGGTGAAGTCGACGCGGCCGGCGTCGTCCTCGGCGGCGACAAGCTGACCGCGCGCGAACGGGCCGCCGTCGTCGTAGAAGCGGCGGACCGCGCTGACCTCGGCGCCGCTCGGGTCGAGGGCGCGCTCGTCGGTGAGGCGACCGATCGGGTCGTAGGTCCACGTCACGCGGGCGCCGGTGGCGGCGATGCGCTCGACCAGGCGGCCAGTGGCGTCGAAGCGCTGGCGGACCCGGCCGGCGTCGGGCGAGACGACGTCAGTGAGGCGGCCGCCGCCGTCGTGGGCGTAGACGGTGCGGTGGCCCTCCGGGTCGACGTGGGCGACGACCCGGCCGGCCGCGTCGTGTTCGTAGCGGTGGACGATGCTGCGGCCGTCCAGGGCGGTCGTGATGGCGACGATGCGGCCGAGGCCGTCGTGCTCGGTGCGCTCGGGCGTGCCCGTGTACGGCGGCTCGGGGTGAAGGTCCTCGTGGTCGCGGCGCTCGAGCGCGAGCGGGAAGTAGGTCGTCACGGTCTCGTAACCGTCGGCATCGCGCGTCCACAGGGCGCGGCCGAGCGCGTCGAAGTGAGTCACGCTCGGCGGCGGCGCGGTCGGGAGCTCGACGCGCGCGCCGGGCATCAGCGCCGACGCGGGGAGCGGTGCGCCCGCGCGCAGCTCGACGACCTCGCCGCGCGCGCCGAGACGCCGCGCCGCGCGGAGAATCGCGGCGGTGCCAACGTCGTCCTGCGTGACCTCGAGGACCGCGCGGCCGAGGCCGTCCAGGTGGGTGACGGCGCGCTCGACGTCGGGCTCGCCGCTGACTCGCCGACGCTCGGTGACGATCGACGGGCGCGCGGTCGCGCCGTCCAGGTGGTACATGTGGCGCGTCGTCGGTAGCTCGAGCGTGTCGCCGGGCTCGATCTCGGCGACGAGGCGGCCGAGGCCGTCGTACTCCGCGCGGGTCGTCGCGCCGCTCGGCGCGGTGACGCTCCGCGGCTGGCCGAAGCGCGCGTCCCAGGTCGCGGTGGTGACGAGGTCGCCCGCGCCGCCGAGCACGAATCGCTCCTCGACCGGGAAGAGGCCGGCGTCGTCGTAGCGCCGGCGTAGGGTGCCGTCCTCGGCGTCGCGGATCTGGGTGACGTTGCCGTGCGCGTCGACGCGCTGCCGCAGCGTCATCACCCAGGCGTCGCCCGCGAGCCAGGTCTCGGTGCGGGCGACGACACCGCGCGCGCCGACCTGTCCCAAGGGTAAGCCATGCTCGGGCTCGCCGTCGTAGTAGGTCCGCGTCGCGGTGATCTGGGCGCCGTCGCCGTCGGCGACGAACTGCTCGGCGACGCGGTCGCGCGGGCCGCCGTCCGCGGCGGGCACGGCGTAGACGTAGGTCGTGATCCGCTCATCGCCCGGCAGCTCGGCGCCGGTCTTGAGATCGACACGGCCTAGGGCCCGCTCCTCGAGGACGTTGCCCCATTCGTCGTAGTCACATTCGGTGCGCACGCGGGCGGCGGCGGATCCGGGGCCGGCCTCCACGTGGATCGTGTCCGTGGCGACGCGGCGGACGGCGAGGACGCCGGGCGCGGGGGTCTCGACCTCGAGCGCGTGCTCCTCGCGGACGAGGACACCGCGGGCGCTCGCGGTCTCACTGGCGAGGAGCTGGAGCTTACGCGCCTCAGCGGTCTGCCCGAGGTCGTAGCGGGTCATCGTGACCCGGGGCTCGGTGAAGTCGTCGCCCGTGCTCGTCTCGCGCAGCTCGGCGAAGCCGCGGAACTCGCCGCGGGCGGGGTCATACCAGCCGTTGCGGACGGCATGCTCGGTGGTGTGCGACCAGGGCGTGTGCGCGTCGGTCTCGTGCGAGCGCGTCAGCACCGGCAGCGCGGTCGGCGGGGTCGTTGCCCACGGCGCGCCGGCCTCGGCATCGGCGGCGGCGAGCGCTGCGGCCGGGGCGTAGGTGAATTCGCGCATGTAGCCCAGGCCGGTGCGCAGGCGGGCGAGCAGGCCGGGGCGCTCGCCCAACGACCACACGCGCCAGGGCTGCGACCCGTCGGTGTCGACGCGCAGGACGTCGACGGTGCCGCTCGCGTCGACGTCGCTGAGGATCACGACCTCGTCGGCCTCGAGCGCCGGCCAGGCGACGCTGGCGGCGAGGGCGACAGAGCCGTCGTGCTGGCCCACGTAGAGGTCGAGCGCGCTACCGCCGAGCCGCACGAGATCGGCGGCGCCGTCGCCGTTGAGGTCGGCGAGCTCCCAGCGCTCGCTGTCCTGCATCGCCGGCACGCCCACGAGGTCGACCGGCTCGGCGAACAGCCCGGTGCCCTCACCGGCGGCGATGAGGACGCGGCCCTCGCCCGGTAGGATGCGCACGAGGTCCGGCAGCCGATCGCCGTCGACGTCGGCGAGCCTCACACCCGAATCGCCGAGGCGCATGCCGGCGGGCGGCGGCGGGACCGGCTCGGCGGGCTGGTAGCCAGGGGCGTCATGGTGGCGGAGCCAAATCCAGGCGTCGGCGTCGTCGTGGCGCAGAACGTCGACGCGACTGTCGAGGTTGAGATCGACGAGCGCGACATTGGGGGCAGTGAGATCGAAGCCGAGCTCGACGGTGATCGATGCGGCCTCGCTGAATGGCGTGAGGCCGCCGGTGAATGCCCACAGTTCACCCTCGCCGGGTTGCGCGAGCAGATCCTCGACGCCGTCGCCGGTGATGTCGGCGAAGCGCGCGGTCTTGGTCAGCGCGACGGCCGGCGCCGGGAACTCGATCCACGCCGGGGCGAACGCGTCGCCGCGCCCCTTGCGGTAGCGCCAGGCGCCGCCGGTCGCGTCAACGAGGTCGGGCAGCGCGTCGCCGTCGAGATCGAGCCAGGCGCGGCCGTCCGCGGTCGGATCGAGCGGCGGGGCGTGCGCGATCTCGAAGGTGCGGGGCTCGTCCGACGCGCGGGTGTAGTCCAGGTGCCAGGGCGCGAGCGCGGTTCCGTCGGCGGCGACGGTGTCGATCCGCGCGAGCACGCTCGCCGGGGTCTTGACGCTGCGCGCGTAGGTCAGGGTCGTCGTGCGGACGGGCGCGCCGTCGACCTCGGTGACGAGCGCGTGTAGGCGGTGGCGCAGCTCGACAGGGAAGCCGGGGGCGCGCGTGCGCACGATGTCGGGGCGCTCCTCGTAGTCGAGGCGCACCGCCGCGCGGCCGTCGTTGTAGGTGATCGCCGCGAGCAGTGGCGCCCTGCTGCCGGGCGCGCGGATGTACTCGAAGTCGATGCGGTTGCCGTGGACGTCCGTGATGGCCGAGAGCTCGAGGCGGAAGTCGCCAGTGTCCCCAGCCAGGCGCGCGTCGTCCGTGAGGCCGAACAGGTACCCGGTGCCGTCGGTGGTGACGGCCGACATCGCGCCGCCGGGCAAGGCGCGGACGATCACGGGCGGACCCTGCTCGATCCGCTCGCGGTAGACGCCCGGCTCGATCTCCTTCAGTTCCTCGCCGCCGCCGAGACCGCGCAGGACCCAGGCGTCGGTGTCGTCGTAGCGCGGGATCCCGAGCCGCAGCGAGCGCTCGAGCGCGGGCAGGCCCAGCGACCAGCCGAGGCCGAGCGCGCCCGCGCCCTCCCCCGCGCTGTAGTTGAGTGCGAGCTCGGGCTGGAGGCCCGCGCGGCCGGGCGGGACGTCGATCGGGTAGCTGAGCGACGGGAGGCCGCTCGCGGAGCTGACGTCGTAGCCCTGGCCAAATCCCTCGACCGAGGCCGGGCCCTTGGGGAGATTGATGGCAGTCGCGAGCGTGGCGCTGGTGTCGGCGCGGGCAGTGCCGGCGGCGAGGACGAGCGCGAGGGAGATCGCAGGTGTTCGCAGGGACATGTCGGGCCTTTCGCGGCGGCGGGGGAGCAGGAAAAGGCGCGCCATCCGTGGCGCGTGGCGCCCGTGAGGGCGCGTCGTGGGGGGTGCTACAGGTCGCCGAGGAGGGCGCCGAGGGTCGGTGCGCGCAGCCAGTCGGTCACGTCCTCGGCGAGTTCGCCGGTGACGTGCTGCAGCAGGTCGCACGTGCTGCGGTAGTAGCCGCCGAGGTAGGCGTTCATCGTCGACCGCTGGGCGGTGAAGCTGGCGACGACCTCGCCGTCCTGGAGTAGTCGGCCGAGCAGCGTGACGGACTTCGCGCCCGAGATCGCGCCACCGCCCGCGCCCTCGACGTGGGCGAAGCGCATCACCAGCACGCGGCCACGCAGGTCCTTGTAGTCGCTGACGAGACCGATCTGGAAGTAGCGCTCCGCTTCATCCTCGAGTTCGTCGATCAGCTCCTCGGCGAGTTCGCACTCGCGGATCTCGGGGGTGACGCCGCTGTCCTTGGCGAAGCTGACGGCCGTGGCGATCGACAGGTGGGGGCGCTCGCTCGGCGGGATCCGGCCGGCGCAGGCGCCGGCAACCGCGAGCGCGAACGCGCAGGCGCGCAGCGGCCTCATGGCGTGGCCCTCCGCCGGGCTCCGGCCGCCCGACCGGGCGACCGGCGGACGTCGATGCGGCCGACCATCGCGCGGGCGCCGAGCGTCAGGATGTCGCCGGAGGCGAACGCGACTTGCACGACGTCGTCGCGGAGCTGGACCATGGCGACCCGGCTGCGGATCGTCTTGCCGGGCAAGGTGACGACGATCGTCGCCAGGCCCGGCTCGAGGTCGCGGGCGGGGATCATGCGGTGCGTGATCATGGTCAGCCTCACCCTCCGCAGCTCGGCGTGAACAGGCCCTGACCTGCCGGGGCGATCGAGCCGGCGCGGTGGTGCAGGCGCAGCACGACGTCGGCGACGTGGCGCAGGTCGAGGTCGAGGTTGGCGGGGGCTTGGCCTGGCGGCGGGATCGTCAGCGTCCACTGCTCGCCGTGGACGGGCCAGGCGGCGTAGCCGGAGTTCGGGCCGGCGGTGCCGAAGTCGCCGGCGCCGGCCTGGATCACGACCTGCTCGCGCTCGAAGCTGTAGGGTACGTAGGCCGACCAGTCCGGCAGGTCGGCGCCGTCGCAGCGGCGCACGCCCGCGAGGCCCTGGCGCGTCAGCCAGACCTCGGCCTCGCGGTCGCCGAGGTGATCGCCGACGAGCTTGACCTCGATCTCCTCGAGCCGGTCGTCGCACAGCGCCGACGAGAACAGCGGGCGCTCGAAGGCCGAGAGCGCGAAGGGGAGCGCGACCGCGCCGTCCGGCTGGCGGTGCAGCGGGTCGCGCAGCAGCGCGGCGAACTGCTCGCCGGGGGTGACGGCGGAGCCGCCCACGTCGGGGACGTCGTGCGTGATGCCGAAGATGTCGGCGCGCAGGCTGACCTCGGTGACGTAGGACTGGCCGTAGCCGTGGTCGAGGCGGTAATCCTCGAACACGCTGTCCAGGCAGGCGAGCAGCTCGGCGAAGTCGGCCGGCGAGCGCGCGGCGGCGAGGGCGTCGCGCAGGCTCGGCAGCGGCTGGTTCAGCTCGTACTCGAGGGCCCGCAGGGCGAGGTAGACGCGGCGCGCGGTCTGCTCGCGGACGGGCAGGACGCGGCGCGCGGCCTCCAGGCGCGCTTGCAGGAAGTGCGGGCGCGTCAGCGCGTTGTCGGGGCTGTCCCCGACCATCGTGCCCACGGCGGCGGCCTTCTCGAGCGCGAGCGCGGCGGCCTCCTGGTAGGCGCTCCAGAGCGAGGTCATGGCGGCGTCGCGCGCGAGTTCGGCCTCCTGGACCTCGATCTGAAGCAGCAGCGCCTCGGCGCGGAGGTTCTTGATCAGCGCGACCGAGGCGGCGCGGCGGACCTCGAGGTCGCTCTTGCGGACCGCCGCGTCGACCTCGGCGTTGAGCGTGCGCAGCTCCATGTCCTCGTTGCGCCCGAGCTCCTCGAGGGCGGTGTCGAGGCCGGCCTTGCCGTAGACGCTGTAGCACTGCGCGTCGGTCGACTGGGTGAGCGCGGTCTTCTGGGCCTCGCACTCCTTCTCGCCGAAGATCATCGCGGCGACGTCGGGCGTCGTGAACCCGAAGATCGACGGGCCCGAGACAAACTCCTTCTGCAAGCGGCTGTTGCAGCCGGCGATCAGCGCGTCCATCTCGGCCTGCGCGGTCTCGCGGATGCGGGTGCATTCGGCCATCGCCTCGGCTTGCACGAGGGCCGAGCGCTCCTCGCCGTAGTTGTAGATCACGGTGAAGATCCGGCCCTGGACCTTGGCGATCTCTTCTTCGAGGCCCTCGAGGGCAGCGAGCTCCATGGCGAAGCGCTTCTCCTCGACGGCGACGGCGTGCAGGTTGTTGTCGACCGCCTGGGCGGCGTGCTTGATGCGGAGGCTGGCGGCGTCGACCGCCGCGGTCAGCTCGGCGATCTGGCCGCCGTGCTGGCCGCAGGCGTCGAGCGCCGGCTCGGTCTCGCCGGGCCGGCTGCCGCACAGGGCGCGCAGCTTCCCGTTGTACTCGGCGGCGATCTGGAAGGCGGTCGCGTCGACGGCGTGGGTCTTCTGCTCGTAGTCGCGGATCGCCTGCCAGGCGGCGGCGGCGATCTGGTCGAGCTGGGCGACGTCGTCGGCCGCGAGGGCGTGGACGGCCTCGAAGTTGCTGCGGTGCTGGGCGATGTCCTGCGGGCCGAGGGACAGCGGCACGTAGGCGGCCGGGTAGCCGAAGGTGGTCGCGTCGGGGCGGAGTGCCGCGTGCGCGGCCGTGAGCGACTCGAGCGCGGGGCCGAGCGCGCGGAGCTGGACCGCGGCATCGGGGTTGTCGGAGAGGCGCGCGTGCAGCTCGGCGCCGGCGGCGTGCGTGGCGATCGCGGCGAGGCGCACCGCGGCGCGCACGTCGGCGAGGTTCTTGCCGGCGCGCGGGGCCAGGCGTGCCCACTGGCTCGTCGTCCGCGCGAAGGCGGGGGCGAGGCCGAGCGGCGCCAGGTGGGCCGGCGCGGTCTCGGTGCCCTGCGACTCGAGGTAGGCGAGGCCGTTCAGGTAGGATGGCGCGAGCGTCGGCGCGAGCGCGGCGGCGAGGCGCTCGCGGTCGGCGGCGAGGAGGTCGACCTCGCGCGCGAGCGCGCCCGAGACCGGCTCGCCGAGCTCGTCCTTGTAGGCGAACGCGGCGTCGATCTGCGCCTCGCTGGCGAGCAGCGCGGCGGCGTGCGCCTGGTCGGCGGCGAGCAGCGCGGCGTAGGCGGCGAACGCCTCGCCCCACGGGCCGCCGTACTCGACGCTGCCGCGGCGGAGCAGCGCGAGGCCGCAGCGCAGGGCGGCGGCGTCCAGGCACGCCTGGCCGGCCTCGTAGGGCGGCTCGGTGGCCGTGCATTCGTCCCACGTCCAGGCGCTCGGCGGCTGGACCTTGCCGCCGCTGTGCAGGCCGGCGAGGACCGCCGGGAGACCGTAGGCGGCGGCGTGCAGCGCGTCGCCGCACTGGATCTTGTCCCCGGCGGTGCAGCTCCCGTCCGCACAGGCGTCGCAGGCGGGCGTCGGCTCGGCGAGCGTGTCCGGCGTGCCGTAGGCCGCGCCGAGGCCCTTGCACGCGTCGGTGTCGAGGCCGGGCGGTGCGAGCCAGGCCGGCGGCGCGGCCTCGCCCGGGATGTCCTCGGCGGCGTGGACGAGGCCCGTCAGCGGGCCGTGGCGGCGGAGCGCGAACGCGCCGCTGACCTGCACGGGCGCGTCGCGCAGGCCGGTGAGCGACTCGGTGATCGTGCCCTGAAGGCCGGCCGCGGTGCGCGTGCCGCTTAGGACGAACGCGCGCCCGAGCTCGCGCGCGACCGGGCTGCTGCGCCAGCCCTCGGCGGGCAGACGGTCGCGCAGCTCGATCGTGATCTCGCCGGCGGGCGTCCACGCGCCGGTGATCGCGACCGGCTGCGGCCACAGGAGGCTCGCGTCGGTGTCGATGCGGCCGGCGATCGTGCCGTCGTCGCGGAAGTCGAGGTCGAGGACCAGATCGCTGCTGGCGAGGCTGACGCCGCCGGCGTCGAAAGTGACCGCGCCGCGGAAGTTGCCCGATGCGGGCACGGCCTCGATCTCGATCGTCCACGCGATCGCGCCGCCGCTGGTGAGGATCTGGACCGGGAGCAGGCGATCCTCGGGCGCGAGCGCGGCGAGGTCGACCGTCACGACGAGCTCGATCTCGGCGCCCGGCGCGAGTTCGGCCGGCGCCTGGTCGACGGCCAGCGCGGGGTTTTGGGCCTGTAGGCGGTAGGTGAGGACGTCGGGGCCGTCGTTGCGGAGGATGGTGCGCGCCTCGGTCTCGCCGAACGCGAGGACGGTGACGCGGTCCGGCAGCACAGGCACCGCGCCGAGCGACGCCGGGGCGTCGTCGCCGTCCTGCATGCAGCGGCCGTGCGGATCGCAGGTCGCCCCGGATCCGCAATTGTCGTCGTCGGTGCAGCCGGCGACGCACATCCGCAGCTCGCAGAAGTGGCCCGCGCCGCAGTCGGCGTCGACGCGACAGACACCGTCCGAACCGGCCGGCGGCGTCGGCGGGTTCGGAGGCGCGTCCGGCTCGGACAGGTCCGTGCTCGCCCCCGGAGGAGCGTGCGGCGGATCGTGGGCGGACTCGCCGGTGCAGGCGAAGGACAAGAGCAGGGCCGATGCGGCCCCTCGGAGGATGGTTCGTCTCAAGGCACACCTCTCCCGTGGCGCCCGTGCGAGCGCGTGGTCAGCACATTGGTTCGGCGGCGATCGCCGCCGTCGGGCGCCCACGGGCGCGACGTGAATCAGGAGGCCGGCGCCTCCAGGGGGACGAGCGTCGGCGCGGGATCGTCGGGCCGGGGTCGCTCGCACGCGAGGATCAGATCGGCGCCGCTGCCGGGCCGCCCGAACACATGCACGGCGCCCTCGTGCTCTATGGTCCAGATGTCGCCGCACAGGTGCAGCTCGCGGGCGAGGGCCGCCCGCGCCGGCCGGGGCAGGCCCGCGGCGATCCCGAGCGCGCCGCGGAGGCAGTTGCCGAGCTCGGCCATCGACGTGAACGCGCCGTGGTAGTTGCCGTGGTGGCGGTAGAACGACAGCGACGCGGGCAGCGGCGCCGAATCGGCATGGGTCGCGCTCCGGCGGGCGCGCAGGGTGATCCGGGCGTTGTTCAGGGCGCGGTGGGCCGCGCGGCTCGCCACGACCGCTTCGCCGACGCGGACCCAGATCTGCTCGGGATGCAGGGCCGACTCGGCGATGTGGTGGAGCGCGTAGCGCAGGCTCTCGGCGACGACCTGGGCGTCGCGCGCGACCTCCGCGTGACGGGCCGCACGGCGCACGGCGCAGGATGCCGGCGGGGGCTGGGCCGCCTCGGTGTCGGACCGTGCCGCGGACCGCGGCGGAGCTGGCAAGGCGGCGAGCATCGGGGCCATCGTCGTCTCCTTTCTACAGGACCCTTAACTATAATTGAAAACGACAACCATCAACGTCTATTATCGCGCAGCAAATGGGCGTTTTCGCGCGACCGTGGGTCCTTCGAGACTCTACCCGTCTGCTGCGGCGTGGCAGCTATCGAAAGGACCGGCTACCTTAGCCGCGATGTCTCGACGCAAGCCCCTACCCGAGTTCGCAACGACGGACGACCTCGTGCAGATCACGGGCCTGACCGCCGAAACGATGTACGACTGGGCGAACAAGGGCCTTCTGCCCGCGCCGGAGGTCGTGTCCGACGGCCGGCGCGGCATCAAGTCGCGCTGGCCGGTCCAGTCGCTCGAGCGGGCGCGCTTCGTCCTAGCCAAGCGCGAGTTCTACACGCTGACCGAGATCGCCGAGCTGGTGGCCGAGAAGTGGGGCCCGCCGACCGAGGAGGACAAGGCGCGCCGCGCCGAGGCCGCGAAGCGCGGCCGCAAGAAGAAGCAGCAGCCGGAGGACTGACCGATGCCGAGGCCGAAGTTCGTCACCAACGAGGAGCTGATCGCCGTCACCGGCGTATCGCGGCAATCGCTGAACCTGTGGGTCAAGCGCGGCCTGCTGCCCGCGCCGACGCGGCTCTCCGACGGCAAGACGGGCGTCCGCTCGCGCTGGCCCGCCGAGGCGCTCGAGCGGGCCCACTTCATCGTCGAGGCGCGCAAGTTCTACGCGCTGCACGAGATCGAGGCCCTCGTGCGCGAGCGCTGGGGCGACGACCGCGAGAAGGGCAAGAAGTAGCCCTTGGGTCGCCGAGGTCGATGCGCCCCCTCTTCAGCGGCTCGTGGGCCGTGGCTCGTCGGCAGCCGGTGAGGGGGCGCGGACCGCCTCGAGGAACGGACACGGGCAATCAGCTCCAACGGACGCGCAGGATTTGACGACGCGCGCAAGCGAAGCGCCGAGCGCCTCGAGCTCCGCGATGCGTGCCCGCACGCCGTCGAGCTTCGCCTGCGCCCGCCGCTGGACCTCCTCGCACGTGGTGCGCGAGGACACACGGAGCACGAGTAGCTCTCGGATCTCGGCAAGGGAGAAGCCGAGCGCGGCGGCTTGGCGGATGAAGGCGAGGCGCTGCACGGTTTCCGAGCCGAATTCTCGCGTGCCCGACGGTCGCCGGCGAACGCGGCCGAGCAGCCCCTCCCGCTCGTAGAAGCGCACCGTGTCGACGGACAGCCCGCTCTGGCGAGCGACCTCGCCGATGCGCATCGCGGACGCGCGGGACATCACCGGCACCTCACCGAGCGAACCTCCCCGCGACCTGGGACAGCAGCTCCGCCAACTCGTCCGGCAGGTCAGTCAGCGAGGCCGTCGGCGCCGGCGCGAGCACCGGCGCCGGCGAGCCGGCGGGCTCGGCGTTGCAGGCGGCGAGGAGGCGCTTCATGGCGGAGAGAATGCACCTGGAGTCGACTTCAGGTTCAAGCGCAAAATTGCGCGTGGTCCCGCACCGCCGGCCCGGGCTTGACCTGGAGTCGACTTCATCCCGCACGATCGACCCGTGGCACAACCGCGCTCACGATCCCGGATCGAACTGCTCTACTTCCCCGGCTGCCCGAACGTGCAGGCGGCACGCGAGCAGCTCGCCCGCGCCCTGGCTCTCGCTGGGCTGCCGCCGCGGTGGGTCGAGCACGACGTCAGCGCCAGCGACGCCCCGGCGCATACGCGGGGATACGGATCGCCGACGATCCTCGTCGACGGTCGAGACGTCGCCGGCGGGTCACCCGCCGAGGGGTCGGCGTGTCGGCTGTACCCGGGGAGCGAGGTCGCCGGCGTCCCGCCCACGCGAGCGATCCTCGCGGCCCTCGTTGCCGAGCCCCCACGCGACGGCGCGCTCGGGAGTCGTCTCGCAGCGGTGCCGGCGGTCCTCCTGTCGCTTCTGCCGGTGGTCGGCTGCCCGTCCTGTTGGCCCGCGTACGCGGCCGTGCTGGCCGCCCTCGGTGTCCCATTCCTGATGGACGACGACCACCTGCTACTGCTGACGGCCCTCGCGTTGACGCTTGCGCTCGGGGGGCTCGGATGGCGTGCGCGACGGCGGCGCGGTTTCGGTCCGCTCGCGGCGGGCATCGTCGCTACGGTCTGCATCCTCGTGGGAAAATTCGCCTCCGACCTCCCGACCGTCGGCCACGCAGGCACAGCGTTGCTCGTCGGCTCGGTCCTCTGGAACGGGTGGCCCCGGCGAGCCCGGCCACTGGCGCGATCGACGGGGTAGCGCCGGTCCGCCGCCTGGCGCGGTGTGCGCCCCCGCGAGATGAGGCAGGAAGCGACGATCGGAACTATCTCCGCGCGTGGATCGTCGGCTGGGGTGGTGGACCGCGACCTCCTCGTGCGCGTGTGCCCGCTCAGCTGTCCCCGCTCCGCGGCCTGCTCTGGTTGAGGATAATAGCCTGCGCGACGTCGGGGTCCATGTCGCGCCAATCGACAGGCATCGTGACATCATTCTCGGCGAGGCGTGCCCGAAGTGCCGTCAATGATTTCTGGACACTGTCGATATTATCCTGCGGCACGGGAGTCTCCAAAGCATAGGAGCGCAACAGCGCCTCGCCGATCAAGATCTTGAAGGCGTAGTAGTCGAGCTCGCTCCAACGCTTGCGCGCGGCGACGCTGTCCGCGAGCCTCATGACCTGGCGCCTGAATGGCTGGCCAGCCCCGTTCTCGAGGCACATCACGACCAGGACGCCGACGATCCATCCGCGTTCGATGCCTTGATCATCGTCAAACACCGGGATCGTCTCGAACCGCGCAACGGCGTCGTCCCACAGCGCGCGGGTCGCTGGCGTGAACGTGAGGCGAGCGCGCCAGTACGCGAGCTCGCGCAGCAGGAGGGGCAATTTGTTGGGCGCCACGACGATCGGATTGTCGCGCGTCCGCCGCCCCGTGCCAAGCGCTCGTCCCGCGGGCGTCAGCGCCCGCGGGGCCGCTCGCACGCGCGCTGCCGACGCTCGCGTGCCCGATCGCGCTCATGCCCGTGATCGCGGCCGCGCCCTTGCGGGCATTCGCGCGCGGAGTCGTCGGCGAATCCGCCTTTCCTTGCAGCGGCAGACGCAGGATCGTTGGGTGTGCCGACGATGTACGGGCCCGCCGAGATCGAGACGAGACTTGCAGCCCGGGGCCTCGCGGGTGGGGTCCGTGCGCTGGTGGAGCGCTGGCGGCAGCACGTCTCGGCACACCAGCTCGTGTCGCTGGAGTGGGAGTACGAGCCGTGCTCGCTGTTCCCACCGCGGCATCAGGCCGCGCACGACAACGGCATATTCGTCATCGACCCCGACGAGCGGGACGGGTGGGTGCTGACGCATGAGTGGCCCGGGTGGGGCTCGCGCGAGCTCGGGCGCGGCGGCGTCCGCGAGCTCAAGGCGAAGGCGTTGCAGCTCGCACGTACCGGGGGGCCGTTCGGCGGGGCCGAGAACCTCTTTCGCCGCGGAACTCCGACGCCCCGATGTCCGGCGAGCGGGATGCTGCGTCATGCGGCTGCAGACGGCGAGCTGCGCACCCGAGAATTCGTGCGGGGCCTCCTGGTCGCGCTGAAAGTGAAGTGTGACGGGACCTTCGCGTACCGACTCCTCGATCCCGCCGAGTCCGTCGAGGTGGACGGCCCGAGCGACCGCGAGACGCTCGTGCTCGACGGGCGACGGACACCCTGGATCTTCACCGAGGTCTGGCCGGTGCTGGGGACGATCTGCGCGCCCGCCCTCGATCTGCTGGCGTGCTGGCTCGCGTCCGATGAGGTAGCGATCGTCGCCGTGGGGGACCGGCCGCTGGGCGCCCTCGTCGGCACCTGGGCGCAGGTCCGCGGGCTGGACGTCGATCGATGGCTGAGCAGCATCGCCGAGCAGCGCACCGCGCCGGCCGTTGCGGCTCCGCCAGCGGACCCGGAGCCTTTCGTGCTGGGATGGCCGGACGATCCCTCGCCGCCCGAGCCTCCGGGCCCACGTCGCGCGACCCGATCGCCGACAAGGTCCGTCGCCGAGCGAGTCGAGCCAGCCGAGCCGATGAAGCCCCCCGCGGCCCTCGCCGACGCGCTCGCGGCCTACATGGCGGTCGTGGAGGGAGAGCTGCCGACGCGGCGGACCGGCGCCGAGTTCGCCCGTGAGCTGATCTGGGCCCTCACGCGCGCCGCGATCGCGGGCGAGATGACCACGACCGGGGCCCCGGCGGAGCTGTATGCGGAGCTCTACGCCCGCGGCCACCTGAAGGCGATGCCGAGCGACCAGGTCGGTCGCGACGCGCTCAAGATCCTCGCCGAGCACACGCCCCTGGTTCGGCGGCTCCACTACCGGAGGTGGTGTCTGGCTTTCGGCGACCTGCTCGATCCCGAGTCGCCGCTCCGCACGGCCCTGCGGCGGTACGAGCGGACGTAGACGGCCGGTCGTTACGGGTCTTCGCCCGTGCTGTCGTCGTTGGTCGAGTCCGCTGGTTGGCTCGCGCGCCCTTCGGCAGTTCGTTCGTCGCGCCGCAACTGACGCTGGGTCTTGAGCCACTCCTCCTGGATCGCCCGACAGACGATGTAGACCATCGTGGTGTCGTGCTGCTTGGCGAGCTCGGAGAGCTTCTCGTCGATCTCCAGCGGCAGACGAAAGTGACGCGACTTGACCGCCCGGTTTTTCTTCGCCCGCGCGGGGAGCTCGGCCTCGAGGTCGCGCGGCAGGACCGACACCTGGGGCGCCTTGGCCTTTTTCGCAGCGGACGACTGGCGGCCGCTGGTCTTCCCCCCCGGCTTGGAGAGTAGCCCGCGCTCGGCGAGCTTCTTCTCGGCGTCGGGTGTCAGGCCCGCCGGATTCCAGGCGCCGGCAAAGCCCTCATGGGTCTGCTGGGCGTACCGCCCTCCCGCGGTTCCCCTACTGCTGGTTTTGCCCATGGTGGATCCTCCGCTTCTTCATCTTGAAGCCGCAGTGCGTCAGGACGCTCCGGCACATCGACTCGACGTCGAGCGCCGCCTCCGTGTCCTTGCCGTAGGGGACGTCCCAGACGGCCTTGTAGAAGTCGCCCGTGCGGGTGATCGCGTCGTGCTCCCGCACGGCGACCTCGCACATTTTGCCGTTCGGGATCGCGGCGATCGCCTTGCGCAGCTCGTGATCCATCCGCTTCCCGCCGCGCCCGCTCATGTTCACCAGCAGCATGACCTCCGCCCCCGTGGCTTTCAGCTCGCCGAGGACGTTGTGCATGTTCTCGAAGCCCTGGCGACCATGTACAGGCACGAGCCACAGGCTCGGGTTGAAGGCGACGGCGACCTCGATCGCCGGCGGACAGTCGACGAGGACGAGGTCGACGTTGCTGAACCGGGGCACCTTCATCGGCGAGTAGACGACCCGTAGGAACTTGCTGCGCTCGAAGAACGTGTCCTCGCGCATCACTCCGCTGTTGCTCGAGAGCATGCGGAAAAGGTCGCCCTGGCGGTCGATACCGACGGCGATCGTGGGGATCTCCTGGTACTCGGCGTACCAGGCGAGGTGCGCCGTCGTCATCGTCTTCCCGACGCCGCCCTTGTTGTTGTAGACACCGATGATCTTGGGCATCGGGAGCCACCTTCCCATGTGGCTATCCGTGGCACCAGACCACGTGATCGCGCGGCGCGCCGATGCACCTGGGGGTGGGCTCGCGGGCGACGTCGCCCTCGCCGCGTTCGTTGATCTGGCGCAACCTCGCTCCCGTGCTGTCGTCCGGTCACGGGCGAGCGCACGCCTGTGCGGGTAGCCTACACGCTCGCCCGCACGAGCATCGACGACGAATGCGCACTCATGCTCCTCTCTCATGCCGTGCGGCCGGCGGTGCGGCTCGTCTGCCGCCCGTAAGGTGCGGCCAGCGGTGCGGCTCGCCTAGCGCCGCGGGGTGCGGCCGGCGGTGCGGCTCGCCTGCCGCCGCGGGGTGCGGCCGGCGGTGCGGCTCGCCTGCCGCCGCGGGGTGCGGCCAGCGGTGCGGCTCGCCTGCCGCCGCGGGGTGCGGCCG
>ERZ1066117.1021-NODE-1021-length-15982-cov-4.963082_pt1 | contig 15982 bp, 10 predicted proteins | sample MGYA00382764_ERZ1066117 | MGnify/ENA primary metagenome ERZ1066117 (study PRJEB33369, sample SAMEA5778347) | biofilm metagenome | biome: Industrial cooling water; feature: Water cooling tower basin; material: Biofilm | place: United Arab Emirates | collected...
ACGCAAGGCTGTACCACTCATTGCACTTGTTCAACAACTGCAATCCCTCATGCCTCAGCCCGATCATGAGGGATTTTGTTGCGTCAAGGAGAAAACAACTAGCATAATTTGCCAAATATTGGGCGGATCTGGCTGGATCCAATTTCTGGCCAAGCTGCCTGGTGATTCCCGTTGATGCAAGCAGAGTTGAGTGAAACTCTTCTCTTCGAGCCATTTTCATGATTACCTTCCACCATACCTCCTGTTTAGTTTGCTGAAGGAGGTGTTGTTGGGCGAAAATCTTTTGGATTCAGAATAGGGACTGAGGTAAGATACCTCAATGTGATCATCCGGTACTCTCCGGAATCTAGCGAGTTCAAGGCCAACTCCTTCAACTCAGAATTGAGAAGGGTCGAGGGCAGATTGTCGACCAAGCGTCTAGCCTCCTTGAACGCTGCCTTCTGTCGTGATTCGACAGTAAATGTCTCGGACACAATGGTAACGTCGGCGGCGTAGGCTTTGGAATCCCAAAGCGTGACCCTGCCGGTGGTCGGGTGGACGGAGATCGCGTCCGAGCCGTTCCCGCCGATCCGGGCACCCCACCACACCACGATCTCCGCATCGGCGGACGGCATCCCCTGAACACCCCCGCTATGGATCTGGTAGGCCATCAGACGCTCGTAGTCCGCTGCGATCTTGTGCGGTAGGTAGGTCGGATTGCCGGCACTATCAACGCCATACGCCGGATCGTCCTGAGGGGCAGGGAGCGCTATTCCGTGTGCCGGGTTCTTAGCCTGCGGATGCCACGCCTCGATGCTGGCTTAATGTTCGCATCCACACTGCCAAACAGATTAATCATTATATGCACATATCGATTAAAAAGTCTGATTCCCTTTTGCCTATTTAATCCTATAATTTTTCATAGTGAACAGAAATAATTCGATAGTTTATTTATTCCGTCTACCTGCTTCTGTGCATCCACCGCCGAGAGGAAGGTCCAGACTTGTGTGCGATGAATAGCAATAAATATACACAATTTATCTACTTACACTTAGGCTTAACATATATTATTATGCTTTATTTGGCACTCCAGTCGCATGCCAGATGCTTAATACGACAGCGATCAGGGCGTAGACGGCGACGGAGAGCAGCAGGTTGCCAGGTTCGCCCCACTGGGCGGCCAGGATGCCTCCGGAGACGAAGCCCGCCAGGTTGCCCACCTGGGAGACGGCGAAGGTCAGTCCGGTCATTTGTCCGCGCGCTTCGGGGGGGGTGTGGCGGGCGATCGCCGAGAACGGCAATGTCGCCAGGGATGCCAGGGCCATGCCCGTCAGCAAACGCGACAGCAGCAATCCCCACCACGTTGGCCACAACACCGCCCAGGCCAGTGCGCCAGCGAGCGTCAGGGCGCCGAGCAGTTGCAGATGGCGCGCGCCGCGATCCTGCCATGCTCCCCAGCGTGGACCGCACAGGGCATTGGCGCCGGCCAGCAGCGCGAGCGTCAGCGACACGAAGCCGACATCGGTCAGTCCCCAGTCATCGGGACGGAGGCTGGACCGCTCCGAGGGCCAGGCTGCATTCCAGATGCGGGCGGCGAACAACGCCCACACTCCCTGCGTGAGCGTGAACGCAAACTGCGCCGCCATCAGCACGAGCAACTGCCGGGCGACCTCGGCCTGTCGTGCCGCCTGGCCGAAAGCCTGGGCCAACCCGCGCAACGGATTCGCCGAAACACGTGGCGTGTGGGGACGCACCGGCAGCCACCACGCCGCGACTACGCCCATCAGCACGATGCCCGCGCCCAACAGCAGATACGTCGCGCGGAAGCCAATCGCCACCGCCAGCAGACCGCCCAGCAGCGGACCAAGAATCTGCCCGGCCGGCGTCGCCGAATGAATCCACGCTACTGCCCGACCTTGATGGCTTTCAGGCACCACCGTCGTCGCCAAACCAAGACATGCCGATAACACCCCGGCCACCATCCCTTGCAGCACGCGAATCGCCACCATCTGGTCGGCCGACTGCGCCAGGGCCATCAGCAGTTGCGTCGCCCCCAGCCCGATGCAGGCGCGAATCACCTGCGGCCGAGGCCCAGCGCGGTCGGCCACCCAGCCCCAGAGCGGCGTGAAGAGGATCGTGCTCAGAAACGGCGCTCCCAGGATCAGGCTGACGTAAAACAGCCGGGTCGCGTCGTCGGCGATGGCCAGGACGGGATCATCGCGCAGCACGAACGGCAGAAACGTCAGCCCGAGATTCATGGCCAGCGTGGTCACGAACTGGACGACCCAGAGCAGACGGACCGTGCCGCGCCATGCCTCCCCTGCCTCGGCACTCACAGTGAGAGTTGCGCCAGCCGGTCGGCCTCGCGCATCACCTTGCCCGTGCGCGGGTCCAGGGCCTCGATGAAGCCACTCGTCACCGGGGCTGTCACGATGTTCCGCGCCGCGGCATAATCGGGATGGAAGATGCCCGGGGCAGCCATGACGCCCACTTCCAGCGCCCGCGTCAGATTCTCGACCGAGGCCAGACGCGGCAACAATCGGCCAATGGGGGCATTGGGTTCGACCGGATCGCCATCGAGGCCGGCCAGGAAGCGGAGCGTGGTGCGCGCCTCCTGATTCAGGTGGGCCCGGCGTTCGACCACCAGCGGATGCTGACGCAACTTCAACAGGTCCGGCGCATGTTCGCGGAACACCCGCACGCAACGGCGAATGAGCCGCGAACTATCAATCACGTCGTCGGTGCCGGCGACATAGAGCGCTTCGCAGTAGCTCACCAGGTGAATAATGTGCGGATGGACGAGCAATTGCAGAAAGGTCGATCGCGCCAGCTGGTGCCGCGCCTGCGCCAGATCGGGCGGGAAACTATCGATCCCCGTGCGTGTCTCGCGCCACAATCGTGCTCCCTGGCCCGTTAAGTATCCTCGGGCTTGATTGGACGCCAGAATCAATTCTTCGGCCAGATCCAGCCCCGCGAGCATCTTGGCCAGATCGCCATGATCACTTGTCTCGCGCGGCTTGTTGAATTGCATCTGCAGAACGAGATCTTTCACTCCCTGCTGAAGCATCACGGCGGTGATGAGGGCGTAATCGACGGCGATGAGGGTGTCGGGGGCCCAGCGCGACGAGAAGTGATTGGGGTCGTTCATCTCGACGGGGATGCCGTGCCGCGCCAGGGCCGCCACGGTCGCCTGGTGCTCGCGGATCGACTCGCGCACCGGAGTTGGCCCCCGACCATCAAGGACGTTGAACCAGTAGAGCGGAACGGCCTGATGGGCACCGATCAGCATACCGGTGCGCATGCACGTTTCAACGAAGGGCACCAGGTTGGTCACGTGGGCGTAGGGCTTCACGCCGGGGTAGTTGCCACAGCGGGACGCCTGATAGAGTTCGATGAGGTGCGCCTCGGTGCTGTAGGGCACGCCGCCGTCGTTCTTGCGGCCGACGAAGGCGGCCGGGTCGCCGAAATGGCGTTGCGAAAGATCCGACGAGCCGAGGGAAACCTCATCGAGCACGCGGGCCTCAGCCAGTCGGCGGATGCCCTCGACGGTGGGGGCGATGGTCGGTGCTGGGATGCCGAAATGGCTACGCAACAAAGGCATGTCCATCTCTTGAATACGCCGGGTGTAGCTGGCACGGGCGGCTGGCGTCGGGATGGGCAGCGCTGGCTCGTTGCGATAATCCTCCGACTGCACCACCAGGGTGGCCAACTCGTCCAGTTCACGAAACCGCGGCGGGAAGAACTCTGGCTTGAGCTCGGCCAGGACGGTGGCACGCAGACCGGCGGGCACCTGGAAGAAATCGAGCACGCGGGCGCAGGCTCGCATCAGGTCGGGATCCTGAGCCATGGTCCAGATGTCGCAGGGCAACTCCTGCTGGAGCGCCTCGATCCCCGCCATCGCGTCGGGCAATCCCGCCAGGGCGATTCGGCGTGGTTGACCGTTGGCCCGGTTCAGCAGCCCCGTCGCGGCCAACCGGTGCAGACAGTGCCGGTATTGCTTGACCGCCACCTCGGGACTGAGGCGGTAGCTGAAACCGAGCCATTCGGGGTCGTCGGCGTGGATGCGCTCCAGAACGGCCTCCAGGGGGCTGCTCATGGGCATCACATGGGCCTCGATCCCGGCCTTCTGGGCAATGCGGGCGACGCGAAACAATCCCTGGGTGTGGGGATCGTCGCCCAGAGTAGCTAGCACGCAACGGCGCGGCATGGAACCTTTCCTCGCAGGTACGAACACAGATCCTCTGTGCTGAAATCTTGCAGATTTCGGCCAAGATGTCGAGACTCCCGTCCGATCTCGGCGGAATAGAGGTCGATCACCCGGGAGAGGGGTTCGCAAGGGATGTTCAAGCGTTGCGCCAGCGCTTCCAGCGGGACCAGACCGGTCGCCACGTCCTCGTCGGCGTAGCGACTCTGGGGGCACGAGTTCTGCTGATAGTTGGGCGTGCGGGCGATCGCCGAGGCCAGGCTCTCACCGGGAATGCGCTTCACGCCGTAGGTGAAGTGCAACCAGTGCTGAGCCGACACCACCGCGTCGCGCATCGGTTGCAACGCTTCCACCGCCGCCTGTTCGGCCGAGACGCCATTTTGCTGGGCGGGGCGTTCGACACGGGCCATCAGGGCCGACCATTGTTCCTCGCGCGGATTCTCGCGCAGACCATAGACCTCGCAACCAATCGCGGCGGCAATTTGCAGCCGAATCTGGTCCACTTCTTCGACCATGGGGCCGACAACGGGGTGGTGTGCGATGCCTTCCATGTAAAACGAGAAGTTGCGCCCCGACGCCTGCGCCTGGCGGATGGCCGGCAGATTCATCAGGTAGGGCGTGGGATGGAAGACGGCTCCGATGTTGCCGAGCGAGGTCGAGGCCGGGGAGTGGCTCAGGACGATGGAGCGGTAGCAACTGCGCAGGGCATACAGGGCACGGGGACGAATAGCCCCCTCCAGGCACGCGATCCAGGCCAGTTTGCGTCGCTTGATAAACACGGTGCCCGGCTGGAAAACCTTGCAAGCGTAGGGGCAGGTCTGGAAGGAGATGAGCGGGTAGTCGTCACCCAAAATCTGCCACAGATAGGGAGCCGCCATGCTGCGCGACGGCGAGAGCACGATCGGCACCCGACGGCGCAGTTTGCGAAGCACCGGAGCGAGTTCGCGGGCCGCCTCTTCGTGATAGACCGAGGGCTGCGCGAAAAAGAGCACATCGGAATGGGCCACCAGCTTTTCCAGATCGTGGCCCACCTGCTGAGGATCGACCGAGACCAGGGTACGGGTTGGCGAGCCCTCGCCGGGTCGCTCCAACCAGACGCCCCGCTGGTGCCGAATGGCCTCGATGGCCTCGCGTCCGTGGGAGGTCGAGCGGGCATAACCGTGGACCTGGTGGCCTTGCTGCGCGAGTTCGGCCAGATAGGCCATCCCCGATTGACTGCTGACCGCGTAGATGCCGATATTCGCCATCTTCTCTACCTTCCCATCCCAGCGAACGAGGGCGTTTGGCCGACACGAGGCGACCCGAAGAGGGGTCCGTGTCGGGTTGTCCGGGAGAATTACTGCCGAGCGAGCACCGATCTGGCACCTGTGTCCTAAAATGGAGGAAGAAATCGCTCGGAAGCGATCGGGGTGGGAATCTGGCGTGAGTGGCGAAGCCCTGGAAACCATTCGCGGGGTTGATTCGTCCCAGAGGTTGCGAGATAAGCGCCACCCCCTTGACGTGACTCCGATGACCGATCTGGATTCTTGAGGGCCACACGTGGAATCATCCAGCGATTCAGGTACGCGAATCTCGCTACTGCATCGGTTGCGCGACAACGCCCACGATCAACGCGCCTGGCAAGATTTCGTCGATTACTATGGCCCCCGCATCCACGCCTGGTGCCTGCGCTGGCACCTTCAGGAGGCCGACGCCCAGGATGTGACGCAAAATGTCCTTCTCAAGCTGGCCCGCCACCTCCAGAGCTTCCACTACGACCCCTCGCGCAGTTTCCGATCGTGGCTGAAGACCATCACCCACCATGCCTGGTTTGACTTTCTGGAGACCAATCGCCGCAACCGTTCCTCGCACGATAGCGCGGTGCTGGCCAGCCTGGAGGCCCGCCAGGATCTGGAACAACGTCTCGCCGAGGGCTATGATCAGGAATTGCTTCAGGCCGCGATGAATCAGGCCCGCCGCCGAGTCGCACCGCAAACCTGGGAGGCATTTCGCCTGACGGCCCTGGAGGGCTGTTCCGGGGCCGAGGCCGCCCAGCGGATTCCGATGGCAGTCAGCCAGGTGTTTGTGGCGAAGCGGCGGGTGCAGAAGATTCTTCAGGATGAACTCCAACGTCTGCAGGAACCCGAAGAGAGCCAGGAACATGAACACAGCCTGCCCGAGTCGGGACCTTCTCGAATCGCTCCTCGAAGGGCGGCTGGAACCACCCACGGATGAGCAAATCGCGCAGCATGTTGATGGCTGCCCCCTCTGTCAGCAGTTCCTGGAAGAGTGCACCGATACTTCCTCGATTTCGCAATCGCTTCACATGCCTGCTGCTCCTCTGATGCGGCCGTACCTGCAACAGATACGGGAAACGCCCGTGCCAAGCCTGGTCCGCTCGACCCCACGCGACTTTCGCGGAGACCCTCGCGGCGAGCCACTGGTGGGCCCCCTCCCAGCGACCGTGTTGCCCACCCTGGGGGGCTACGACACCCTCCGGGAACTGGGTCGAGGCGGCGTGGGCGTCGTGTATCTGGCCCGTCAGCATTCGCTCAATCGCCTGGTGGCTCTCAAGGTGCTTCGCTCGGGACCCTACGCCAACGCCGAGGAACGCGCTCGCTTTCGGCAGGAGGCAGCCACGGTCGCACGTCTGCGACACACCAATATCGTGCATGTGTACGAAATCGGCGAGCAGGATGGCGCTCCCTTTCTCGCCATGGAGTACATTGAGGGCGGCAGCCTCCGCGACCACCTTCAGGGTAATCCCCAGCCGCTGGATGCCTCCGTTGTTCTGCTGGAGACGATCGCCCGCACGATCCAGCAGGCCCACGATGCCGGCCTGATTCACCGCGATCTCAAACCGGCCAACATCCTGCTGCAACCCCGGCCAACCAGTTCTCCCGCCAAACGCGAACTGGCCGACCACGAGCCGAAACTTACCGACTTTGGCCTGGCAAAAGAACTCGACGACCCCACCGTCCGCACCGCCACGGGCGAGATTGTCGGCACGCCCAGCTACATGGCTCCCGAGCAGGCCGCCAGCCGTCGTGGCGAACTGGGCCCCGCGACCGATCTCTATGCCCTGGGTGCCATCCTCTACGAGATGATCACCGGACGCCCTCCCTTCAAGGGAGCCACCGCTGTGGATACTGTGATGCAAGTGCTCCATCAGGAGGTGGTGCGGCCCTCATCGCTACGGCCCGAACTGCCGCGTGATCTGGAGACCATCTGCCTGACGTGCCTGAACAAGGACCCCGCACGCCGTTACGCCTCGGCGACGGCGCTGGCCAACGATCTGGCCCGTTTTCGCCGGGGACAGCCCATCCAGGCGCGTCCCGTGGGCCCTCTGGAGCGAGCGGCCAAGTGGGCCCGCGCCCACCCGCTCCCCGCCGCCCTGCTGGCTGGCATCGTCGCCATTACCCTGTTGGGGTTCGCGGGCATCACCTGGCAATGGCGCGAGGCCATCAAGGCGGGCAATCGTTACCTCAATGAGAAGGTGCAGAAGGAAGCCGAACGCGAACTGGCCGAGAAGGCGCGCACCGAGGCCGCCACCCAGCGCCGCGAGGCTCGCCAGGCTCTCTACGGCAGCCGAATCGCCCAGAGCCAGCTGTACTGGCGCGTGAGCGACCTGGCCGGCGCACGTCGGGTGCTGGAAAGCTGCATTCCCCATCACGGGGAAGAGGACCGGCGCGGCTGGGAGTGGTATCACCTGCGGCAACTTTACCGCTCCGAGACGCTCATCCTGGAACATCGCATCGAGGGTGTGGCCGGTGCCGTCGTGCACTCGCCGCGTGGCGACCAGCTCGTATCGGTGCTGGCCAGCGGCGATAGCGAGGCCGAATCGGAACTGGTCCTGTGGACGACCCTGGATCAACAACCCGTGTGGCGACGCTCTATCGCCGGGGCGTTTCATCGTGTCTGCTTTCATCCCAGCGAGGCACGCATTGCCCTGGGCGGCCTGGATGGCCAGGTCCTCCTCGAGGATCTGAAAGCAGGTCAACAGGTGCTCAAGTGGAAAGCGCATGATGCAGAAGTGTACGTCGTCCAGTATTCCGCCGATGGCCAGACGCTGTTAACCGCCGGGGCCGACCAACTGGTGCGGCTGTGGTCGGCACGAGACGGGAAACTGATTCGCACGCTACGCGGACATGCGGGCACGGTTCAGGCGGCGTGCTTTGTACCGGGTACGCCCTGGGTCGCCAGCGCGGGCTGGGACCAAACCGTTCGCCTGTGGAATCGCACGGGCAATGCGATCCGCACCCTGGAAGGGCACCAATCGCCCGTGCTCGCCCTGGCGTGCTCCCCCGACGGCAAGTTCCTCGCCAGCGGAGCCCAGGACGGCAGCGTGAAAATCTGGGACCTGGCCACTGGCCGCGTCGTCCAGAACTTCACCGCCGTCACCGGGGCGATTCTGGAACTGGCCTTCAGCCCCGACGGACGCACTCTCGTCTACACCAGTGTTGATTGCGGCATTCATGTCTGGGATGTCGAGATGGGCACACACGAGGCGAACTATCGCGGCCATAGTGCAGCCATTCTTGGCCTGTCGATTCATCCGTCCGGCGAAACGCTTGTGTCGTGCTGCCCACGTGAGGGCGTGTTAGCTGTTTGGGATTTGACACGCATGCCCGAATCGACCCGTTACGCCCAGGCCAACAGTTCGATCTCTGCGGTGGCCTTCAGCCCCAATGACCGGGAGATCTTGAGCATGAGCCAGAACGGCCTGCTTCAGGGGTGGAGTCGAAAAACGGGCGTTCCCACCATCGAGCATTCGTTGCTCGATGGTTCTCTGGGACCGACCCAGATCACCTGCGCCTGCTTTTCCACGCAGGGGGAGCGCGTGGCGGCGGGCGTAACCGAGGATAGCCGAATCGTTCGCGTCTGGCAGACCCGCACAGGTCAACTGCTGCATGAAACCCAGTTGCCAGGCAAGGTGACGTGCCTGGCGTTTAATCCGTCGGCGAAGCTGCTTGGCGTTGGTGTCGCCCAGGAGAAGCGGTTTTTCCTGCACTTCCTGGAGGCCGAGACGGGCAAGATGGTTTTCCAGCAAGAGATTGCGGCCCATCCGGAGACGATGGCTTTCCGAGACGATCATTTTCTTGCCTGGGGTGGGTATCGTGGCCGATTGGGCCTGGTAAATCTGCACACCAAACAGGCCAGCACGTCTCGGGCGCATCGTGGAACGGTCCAGGCGATCGCTTTTCATCCCACCCGGCCCATTTTGGCTTCGGTGAGCGAGAACGACCGCCAGATTCGACTATCGGAGCTTCAGTATGTCGAGGGCCAGGCACCGCAGTTGAGGGAGGCGTGGGTTCTGGAATCGCTCAGCGTCGTGAGCCGACTGTGCTTCACCCCCGATGGCAAACGGCTGGCGGCTATTTCGCAAGATGTGATCAAGCTATGGGATCCCCAATCGCGGCTGGAGATGCTCACGCTTCGCGGCATCCTGCGGCCGTTCTGGGAAGATCCACAGCCGCTGCTGGTGCAATTTAGCCACGATGGACTGAGCCTGGTGGCATCAAACTGGGACAATTCGTTGAGCCTGTGGGAAGCGGAGGCCCCCCGAGGTGAGGTATCGACGGGGTCGATACCCGAGGCGTTTCTCTCGCCGGAGAGAGCCGCCTACTGGCATCTAACGGAGGCGGAGCAGGCGATGCAAAACGGCAATCTGCGTGCGACGGAGTTTCATCTAAATCGCATGAAGGAGATTCCCAGCATGCCGCAATCGCTCGAGCAACGGCGTGCGGCCGTCGAACAGCGCTGGAAGACAACGCGACCGGGCAAAGCCGCGGGGAGCTAAGGGCGCCCGCAGGCAGGAGAGCAGGGTGAGAGCGTCGTGTTAGGGGAACGAAACAAGTGAATGCGCTGGGGATCGAACCCAGGACCTACGGATTAAAAGTCCGTTGCTCTACCGGCTGAGCTACGCATTCGACACCTCTATCTTAGTCGTTCCGACGAGCGTTTCAAGGGGGCCTCCTGGTTTCGTTGTCTTCTCTCTCGACACACTCTCCAGGCGTTCGGTTCGCTAGAATACTCGTGGTGCGTTCTTCCCCTCGCTCGGAGGTTTGTGAGCTTGGTTGCCGCCTTTTCTTCGCTCTCTTTGCGCGAGTGTGTCGCCCTCTTTGAACGTGACGCCCGCCAGGGAACTGTTTTCACCGGACGCTATCGCCTCCCCTACTACGTCTGGGGCCAGGGCCCTCCTCTGGTCTTCATCCATGGGGCCGCCGATGTCAGCCGCTCTTTCCTCATGACCATCGCCCACCTCCAGCCCACCTTCACCTGCATTGCCTACGATCTGCCTGGCCATCAGGGCGATGGGGCACGCCTGAGCCAGTATCGTCACGACGACCTGGTTCACGATCTCTTCGCGCTACTCGATCATCTCGGCGTCGGCCAGACAGCCGTCCTCGGCTCCTCGTTTGGCGGCACCATCGCCCTGCGTGCACTCAAACAGGCCCCCACGCGTCTGACTCATGGGATTCTCCAGGGGGGCCTGGTCCATCGCCCGCTCAAACCTCTGGAGTGGTGGCTCGCCTGGCTGGCACGCTGGCTACCCGGGCCGACCGGACGCATGCCCCGCCGCGAGAAGATCCTCCGGGCAGTCCACGGCGAACCGTTCACCGGCCTCGATCCCGAATGGTGGCGAGCCTACGTCGACTGGACCGGCGCGGCCCGCATCGCCACCCTGGGCCATCAAGGCCGGCTCCTGCACCAGATCGACCTGCGGCCCGACCTTCCCACCGTGCAGCAGCCCGTTCTGGTTGTGGCGGGCGACCGCGATCATGTCGCGCCGCTGTCCCACGCCCAACTAATCCAGCGGTCGCTTCCTCGGGCGACCCTTCACGTCCTGACCGGTTGTGGCCATGTGCCGGCGTACAGTCACCCGGTGGCGTTTGCTCAGGCGATTCGGGCGTTTCTCAGCCCGGGAGTGCCCGAAGCAGCCCCGACGCCTTGGTGAGCGTCTCGGCGTACTCGGCATCCGGGTCGGAATCCGCCACGATGCCGCCTCCCACGGGAAATTGCACCCAGCCGCCCGCCGCCGTGAAGGTGCGAATGAGGATACTGGTATCCATGGTGCCGTCAAAGCCGATGTAGCCCAGGCTACCACAGTAAGGCCCCCGGACGGTCGGCTCCAGTTCGGCGATGATCTCCATGGCGCGGACCTTGGGCGCTCCGGTGATCGAACCACCAGGAAACGCGGCCCGCATCAGGTCCATCGGCCCCCGACCCGGCGCCAGGGTGCCCACCACCTCCGACACCAGATGATGCACCGTGGGGTACGTCTCCAGTCGGCACAACGACGCGACTTGCACGCTCCCAAAGCGACAGACCCGGCCCAGGTCGTTGCGGAGCAGATCGACGATCATGACGTTCTCGGCCCGATCCTTGATCGATTCCTGCAACTCCCGGGCGATGCGCTCGTCCTCCTCGGGGGTGCGGCCTCGGGGGCGTGTACCCTTGATTGGCCGGGTGACGACACGTCCCTCGCGCAGCGCCAGAAACCGCTCCGGCGAGGCGCTCACCACCGCCTGCTCGCCCAGATCCAGATACCCCGCAAAGGGGGCCGGATTGACCTCGCGGAGTCGCCCATAAAGCTCGAGCGGATGCTCACGCAGCGGAGCCAGCAATCGCTGAGACAAATTCACCTGAAAGCAATCGCCCGCATGCACATATTCGATGCCGGCCCGGATGGCCGCCCGAAACCCCTGGGGGGTGAAACTGCTGCCGACCTGTCCCTGAAGCACATGGAAGCACTGCGGCTGCACGCGCGGCTCGAGGGGATGGGGCCGTGGGTTGACATCGGTCCGGCCAAGCCAGGCAAGCATCTCGCGCAAGCGCTGGGCGGCCCGCATGTGCCGAGCGGAGCCGGTTTCGGGCATGCCGGTAGAGAGCAGCCAGGCACGCCGCTGGACGTGGTCCCAGGCCAGCACGACATCGTAAAGACCCACCCCCAGAGCGGGCACGCCGAACTCGTCGTAGCGAGCACGCGGCAACCGCTCCAGCTGATGGCACAGGTCGTAACCCCACAGTCCCGCCATTCCCCCCTGGAAGGGCGGCAACTCGGGGTGACGGGGCTGCTCCGGTCCCAGCCAGCGTTCCAGAGAAGCGATCGATTCTTCCGCCAACCACTGGTAGGGGTCGACGCAAAGGAAGGAGTAGCGCCCCAGACTGCCCCGTCGGGCGCTATCGAGAAAGAGCATGTGGGGACGGTCCGCCAGGCGCAGGCACATCGCCCAGGGATCGGGTGCGGGAATCAGTTCCTGGACCAGCAAGTCCGTCGAGGGGGGCACGGCCTCCGTCCGCATCGCGTTCATGTGATCATGGTAGCAGAAACGGCCTCAAGAAAAAAATCGTGACGCCGCGCGCAAGTTTCCCTGGGTCGCGCATTGGGGGAGTAACGAGAGGCGGATCTCTTCTGACGAAGGAGAAGAGAGGGCAGCCGCGCTCGGGCTATTGACCTTCGTGTTGCAACAGGCACCACTCTTCCCCATGGGGGGCCAGACCTGGCGGCGGTCGTCAGGCTGGCCCCTTTTTTCTTTTCTCCCTCGCCACGCCCCTCATGAGGCCCACGGCCAACTGAGCCAACCGCTACCTGTCGACCGAACCGAAAGCCGCGACACGGCCACTCCCAGAACGCGCGTGTCTGTGCTGCCAGGGTCGCGGTCACACGGGCGAATGGCCTGGGGTACCACGATTTCGAGACGACTCGAAGGCAGCGTGATTTCGCCCGTTGCCGTGTAGCGCATGGCCCCGCCACGAAGCGACGAACGCCGAGACTCCAGAGGACGATCGTCGAGCAACAATTGCAGCCCCTCGAACTGCGCAGGATCGATGGTTGCCAGCACATCGAGCGTCACCTGAACCGGCCCCGGGCGAACGGCCAACGGCAACCCGGCCCGCTGGGTGGTCCAGCGATACCAGCCGTGCGACCCCTGTTGCCGGCGATGCCAGCCCCAGCCTGCCATCGGTCCCGCGCCGGTGAATTCCACCTGGCTGGCGGGCTCAGGCGCGGGCCAGGTCGGCAGCCGGCGCAGTTGCTCGTCGTAACGGGCGCGGGCCTCACTCACCAGGGCGGCGTCCAGCGCCGTCCACTCCTCCAGGATGCCCCGGGTGCGCGAATCCAGCTTCGACGAGGCCGGACGCTTCGGCGTCTGATTCACATGCGGAGCCGAGGTGGGCGCAAACCAGCCGAACAGTCGGCACAAAGACGCCACAGATTCATCCATCCGTTCGGTGAGCCCGACGAAGGCCATCTCGTCGAGCGCTTTCATGGCGCGATCAAAATCCGCCGTCGATTGGGTGTCGTTGTAGGGCGAGGAGCCGACATAGGGTCGATCGGAGCCGAGATAGCTGGTTTGCACATTACCCAGGACGGCCCGCGCCTGGCGAGGCATGCGAGAGACAAACTCGTCGATGGTCAAACCGACACAGGGCAAGGCGTCCTGGGGAATTCCGGAACAAATGAGGTGGTCGCGTCCCAGCGATTGCCAGTAGTAGAAGACCGACAAGGCGCGATCGATCGGATCGCGCAAGAAGGTGAACACCGTGGTATCGTGCGGCAACAGGTCGCGGAAGCGGTACGATACATGCCCAAAGTAGCACGATAGCAAAGGCATGGGGTCCTGCAACGAGGGGGCCCGGTCGGGATGATGCTCGATCCGGCGAGCGGCTCCTGCGGGAAAACAATCATCCAGCAGTGCTTCTAGCGACATGCCACCGACCTTGGGGATGTGAACATAAAAGAGCGGACGCTGCGGCGAAAAGGAAGGAGGAAGCAACGGCATCGCCCGTCTCCAAGATCGGTGGAAAGGGAAAGAGGAATCTGCAGGGAAAAGGCTTAGCCATCCTCTACGTCAGAATCAACGGGAAAAGGGCTCTTGACCCTCGGCCGGACCGGGTGCTATAAGGTGGCGGGTTCCAGGGAGGGTACTCCATGCACGCATTGGTCACGGCGGATATGCTCGAACAGCTACACATCAGCGAACGTCGGCGCGTGCAGATCACGCTCTCCTGTCGCGATAGCGATTCGCTTCCCAAGGTGCCCGACGCTGGCCTGGCTGGCGAATCCGAACACGGTGCCTACCAACTCATGCACGAGGGGACTCGCGTCCTGCTCGGCGGCTACCACGGCACCTGGATGAGCGCGATCATTCAGGGCCTCCGCGGGCACCATGAACCGCAGGAAGAACTGGCCTTTCATGAGGTGTTGCAGCATTTGCCTCCCGGTTCCACCATGATCGAACTGGGTGGTTTCTGGGCCTATTACTCTCTGTGGTTTCACCGCCACGTTCCCGGTGCCGTCAACTACGTCGTTGAGCCTGACCCCAAGCATCGGGCCATCGGCATCAAGAACTTTGAACTCAATGGCTGCCAGGCCACCTTCTTGCCTTATGCGAGTGGCGAGACGACCGACGACACCGCCAGTTTTCTGACCGAGAGCGGCGAGCATCTGGAAACCTGTGCCCGACTGTGTGTGGATGACCTGCTCGAACGCCATCAGATCAAGCAGGTTACGATTTTGCACGCCGACATTCAGGGGGCCGAGTTGGGGATGCTGCGTGGGGCACGGACCGCGATCACACAGGGGCGTGTCCGTTTTGTCTTCCTCTCGACTCATCATGTTTCGATCTCTGGCGATCCCCAGACACATCAGGCCTGCGTGAATTTCATCCGCGAGCATGGCGGACATATCCTCGCGGACTTCACGCCCGAGGAAGGGTTTAGCGGCGACGGGTTGGTCGTGGCGTCGTTTGACCCTGCGGATCGGGCCATTGCCCCCTTTGCGATTTCTCGCAACGTCGATCCCGAGTTGGAGTTTTGGCGACCGATCGAACCTCCGGCACCACCGGCTCCCCCACCACCTCCTCGTCCGAACCTGCTCACACGCGGCATCCGCAAGGTTTGGCGACTGATGGGGAAGCTCATGGGACGAGCGGCTTGAAATCGAATACCTGATCGGAGGGAACAGAGATGAGTCCGTTTCAATGGTTCAAGTCGGCCGTCAAAAGTGTGTTTGGTGGCCGAACGGCTCCCCGCCTGGATGCGATCAATACCCAACTTGAGGTTCTCTCGGCACAGGTTCGGGAGTTGCAAACGCTGCTGGCCTCTCGCACGAAGGTGCTGGGCCACACCATGTTTCTTGATCCCAAGGATCAGGTGGTCAGCCCGACCCTTCTTCATACCGGCTGCTTTGAACCTCTTGAGACCGAACTGGTGATGCGGATTGTCCGCCCCGGGGACGTCGTTCTCGATCTGGGGGCCAACATCGGCTACTACACCCTGCTGTTCGCGCGACTTGTCGGCGACTCGGGCAAGGTCATCGCCTTTGAACCCGATCCGGGCAACTTCAGTCTGCTGCGCAAGAATCTCCATGCGAATGGCTATCGCAACGTCATCCTCCACAACAAGGCCGTCGCCGACTCCAATGGCACCCTTCGTTTGCATCTGTGTGAGGAGAACAAGGGCGACCACCGGCTGTACGATTCGGGAGATAGTCGTTCCTCGATCGCTGTGGAAACCATCACAATCGACGATGCGATCGCAGGCGTGACCGATCGAGTTGATCTCATCAAGATGGATATCCAGGGCTCGGAACCCCGCGCCCTGCGCGGCATGCACAAAACCCTGGCACGCAATCCCAACGTCAAACTCATCTCCGAGTTCTGGCCGATCTCCTTCGATCGGACCGGCCACAAGGCCGACGAATATCTGGAGGAACTACGAAGACTCGGATTCACGTTGTGGAACATTGATGAAGATCGCGAAGTGATCCAACCTTCAACCGCTCAGGAGTTGCTGGACAACTATGGGCCGACGAAG
>ERZ1066117.1024-NODE-1024-length-15925-cov-5.382231_pt1 | contig 15925 bp, 11 predicted proteins | sample MGYA00382764_ERZ1066117 | MGnify/ENA primary metagenome ERZ1066117 (study PRJEB33369, sample SAMEA5778347) | biofilm metagenome | biome: Industrial cooling water; feature: Water cooling tower basin; material: Biofilm | place: United Arab Emirates | collected...
GATCTGCGCAATGACCGCCGACCAACTCTTGAAGGCGATGACCGCCGTGACGGTGGAAGATCTGCTTCTGCCGCTGATGCTGCAACTGATCCTGATTCTGAGCGTCGCCCGCCTCTTTGCCTACCTCTTCCGACGGATGGGTCAACCGGCGGTCGTCGGCGAGATTGCCGCGGGCCTGGTGCTGGGGCCGAGTCTCCTGGGCGCGCTCTTTCCCGACGCCTTCGCCGCGCTCTTCCGCCCCGAATTACACGGGCTCTCGTCCGCTGCGTCCGATCAAATCCTGGGTCGGGTGCTCATGGCCATCGCCCAGATCGGGCTGGTCTTCTTGCTCTTCCTGATCGGACTGGAGTTTGAGTTCGACCATCTCAAATTGCACGGCAGCGCGGCCGTCGCCATCTCGCTTACGGGGGTGCTGCTTCCCTTCGCGTTGGGGATCGGCCTGGGTTGGTGGATGCACCCGCAGGTGGGGCCGGATCTGCCCTTCGTCGGCTTTGTCCTGTTCATGGGCGTCGCCATGTCGATCACGGCCATCCCCATCCTCGGTCGCATCATGCTGGAGATGGGCATCAGCAAAACGCCACTGGCCGCCGTGACCATCAGCGCCGCGGCCGTCGACGATGCCGCCGGTTGGATTCTCCTGGCGACCGTGGCCGCCCTGACCAAGGCCGAACTACACCTGGGCAAGACCGTCGGGATGATCGCCGCCACCATCGCCTTCGCGGCGTTCATGATCCTGGTGGCCCGGCCGCTCCTGTCGCGACTGGTGCGCTACATGCTGCACGTCGGCAAGGGCGAACTGGGCGTCAACTCGCTCGCCGCCATCCTGGTGATTCTCTTCGCCTGCGCCATCGTGACGAATCTGATCGGCATCTTCGCCATCTTTGGCGCCTTTCTGCTCGGTGCCGTCCTCTCCACCGAGACCGAGTTTCGCGCGGCCATCTCCCGCCGCATGAGCGACTTCGTGACGGCGTTTTTCCTGCCTGTCTTCTTCGCCTATACGGGGCTGCGCACCAACATCGGCTCGCTGGAAAGTAGCCATCTGTGGATGATGGCCGCGATGGTTTCGGGCGTCGCCATCCTGGGCAAGTTTGGCGGCTGCACCCTGGCGGCCTGGCTGAGCGGGCTCAAGCCGCGCGAGGCGGCCTGCGTCGGCATCATGATGAACACCCGCGCGCTGATGGAACTGATCGTTATCAATGTCGGCAAGGATTTAGGCGTGATCCCGGACAGCGTCTTCTGTATGCTAGTACTGATGGCGTTGCTCACGACCTTCATGACAACGCCCATCCTGCTCTGGACCTCACGCGGTACCGAGTTGGAACCGCTGATCCGCGAGTCGGGTTTCCTGGCTCCGGGTCCGCGAACCGCCGAGGCACCCGGATGATGTGACCCCTGGGCCGACTGCAAGGGACGCTCCATGACGTTGCCACACTTCTTCGCCCCGAGTCGCCGTGAACTGTTCACCCGGGTGGGCACCGGTCTCGGCCTGGCTGCGCTGGCCTCGCTGGCCGATCGCGAGGGCCGAGCCGAACCCGCCGCGCCGATCGACCCCTTGGCACCCCGTGCTTCGCACTTCCCGGCAAAGGCCAAGAACGTCATCTGGATCTTCGCCAACGGCGGCCCCTCGCACGTCGATACCTGGGACTATAAGCCCGGCCTCATCAAGGCCGACGGCCAGGAGATGAAGAACTTCGACGCCAAGACGGGGTTCTTCGCCAACGAGGTCGGCCCACTGATGAAGTCGCCCTTCAAGTGGGCGCAGCACGGCCAATCGGGCACCTGGGTGCCGGAGATCTTCCCGCACCTGGCACGGCATGTCGATGACATGGCGTTCGTTCACTCATGCTGGACCGAGACGAATAATCACGCCCCGGCGCTCTTCCAGATCAACACGGGCCTGCCCCGCATGGGTTTCCCGTGCGTCGGCTCGTGGGTGACCTACGGGCTGGGCAGCGAGTCGCGCAACCTCCCGGCCTTCGTGGTGATGTACGACACTCTGGGCCGCGGACTGCCCAAGGGCAACGCGGTCAACTGGAGCGCCGGGTTTCTTCCGGGCATCTTCCAGGGCACGGCTCTGAATCCGCAGGGCGCTCCGATCGACAATCTGACTCCCGCCCCGGAACAGGCGGGAACGCCGCAGCGCCGCCAACTCGACCTGCTGCGCCGCCTGAACGAGTCGCACCACAAACAGCGCGAGAGCGAGGCCGAGTTGGCCGCCCGCATCGAGACGTTTGAATTGGCCTATCGCATGCAGATGGCTGCCCCCGAGACACTTGATGTCGCACGGGAATCCCGCGCCGTCCAGCAGCTCTATGGGATCGACGACAAGCGTTGCTCCCACTTCGCCCGGCAGTGCCTCATGGCCCGTCGCCTCGTGGAGCGGGGCGTCCGCTTCGTCCAGATCTATTCGGGCGGCATGGAAAACGAACGCAGCTGGGACGGCCACACCGACATCGCGAGCAACCACCGCCAGTTTGCCGGCGAGACCGACCGCCCCGTCGCGGCCCTCCTCAGCGACCTCAAAGCACGCGGCCTGCTGGATTCGACACTCGTTATCTGGGGCGGCGAGTTCGGCCGACTGCCGATCGCACAGCGTCCCAAGGGCACGACACGCATGGGCCGCGACCACAACCCCCACGCCTTCACCATGTGGTTTGCCGGCGGCGGCGTGAAGGGCGGCACCCACTACGGCGAAACCGATGAGGTTGGCTTCAAGGCGGCGGTCGATCGCGCCTCGGTGCACGATCTGCATGCCACCATGCTGCATCTACTCGGCATGGATCACACCAAGCTGACGTACCGATACAATGGCCGACGCTTCCGTCTCACAGATGTACATGGCGAAGTCATTCGCAAGATTCTGGCATGAGCCGCACCTATCCTCCCCAGCAGCCGATCACCCCGGTGGCGCGACCGGTGGTCGGCACACTTACGCCCCCCGGTTCTAAGAGCATCACGAATCGCGCCTTGATCCTCGCCGCACTCGCAGGCCACCCAGTCACGCTCACGGGCTGCCTGGAAAGCGAGGATACCGCGGTGATGGTGGACTCCCTGCGCCGCCTGGGCTACGCAGTGACGATCGACGGCACCACGTTCCACGTCGAACCCGGGCCGACCGCCAACTCGGGCGATCCGACCCCCATCGACCTGTTCGTCGGCAACTCTGGAACCACGGTCCGCTTCCTCACGGCCATGCTCGCGCTGCGGCCGGGCACCTACCGTCTGGATGGCGTTGCCCGGATGCGCGAACGGCCGATCGGCGATCTGATTGAAGCGTTGGCTCATCTGGGGGTGCGAGCCGAGGCGCCGACCGGGTGCCCGCCAGTCACCCTCCACGGCGGCGGTTGGCGTGGGGGCACCGTGCCGATTCGGGCCAACGTGTCCAGCCAGTTCCTCAGCGGTCTGCTCCTGGCGGCTCCGTTTGCCGACTGTGAGGGAAGCGGCTTCGAGGTCGAGGGCACACTCGTCTCCGAACCATATGTGACCATGACGCTGGAGATGCTACGGCAGTGGGGCCTTACCGCCACGGTCGATCGCGTACCCGGTCGCCAGCGGACGACGCTCACCCAGTATGCCATCGAACCGGACGCCTCGGCGGCCAGCTACCTCTTTGCAATCGCGGCCATCACCGGCGGGGAGATCACCGTTCCGGGGCTGGGACGTGATTCGCTCCAGGGCGATGTCGCCTTCGTCGATGCCCTGGCCCAGATGGGCTGCAAGATGGATTGCGCTCCCGAGGGAATCACCGTTCACGGCGGTCCCTTGCGTGGCATCACGATCGACATGAACGCGATCAGCGATACGGTGATGACCCTGGCCGTGGTCGCTCTTTTTGCCGTGGGGCCAACCCAGATTACCAACGTCGGCCACATCCGCCACAAGGAAACGGATCGTCTCCACGCCCTCGCGGTAGAGTTGCGGCGACTCGGAGCCACGGTGGACGAACAAGCCGACGGGCTGACCATCCACCCCGCGCCCTTGCGGGGCACGGTCCTGCACACGTATGATGACCACAGGATGGCCATGAGTCTAGCGCTGGTGGGGCTACGTATCCCGGGCGTCGTCATCGACCACCCTGCCTGCGTCGCCAAGACCTATCCCGACTTTTTCGCCGATCTTGCTCGGCTGACGATACCGTTTACCTCCGAGGCCGCACCATGACCCCTCTGCTCCTGCTGAGCCTGTTGTGTCCCCACGCCGAACTGGATGAGCCGTACCGCATGGAGGTGGTGATCGAGGTGGCCCGGCACAAGCTGCTCACTCCGGTCTTTCGCGAGCAGATCGCGCGTGAGGTCCGCGATGGATTGCAGTCAGCCCTGGGAAAGCTGGTTCGTGTGCGCGTCACAGACAAGCATGCCCTGCTCACGGACATCCGAGACAAGGGGCTGGACCGCGTCGTCGCCGGCCATCGGGCACGCTCGAACGAGCAGACCCATTTCGTGCTCGTGGATTTCGATGGCGTGCAGTACGATCTTCGCACTCGCATGCACAACGGGCTCACGGGGCTGCCCTCGGCCGCCACACGCAGCGCTTCGACGCGCGATCGTGCCTTCGTCGGCCGACTTGCAGTGCTGCTCATCGAACGTGATCTGGGGATTCAGGGCACCGTGATGGATGAACCCGATGCCGGAGGCCAGGTGCGAGTGCGTCTGAGGGGCGGCGCCCTGGGCGAGGTGTCGCGCTGGGTGCAGAAGGGCGAACTCTTCACCGTCGTGAATGTTCCCGGCACCGGGGTGGGTGTGCCCATCCCGGCGCTGTATCTCCAGGTGATGACGCCGCCCGAGCAAGGTGTGTGCGTCTGCCGGGTGCTGCGTCGTTACCGCACGGGGTCGCTCAAGGACAAGACGGCCGCCCTGCTGGCGACACGCACCGGCACGCTGCGCCTGCGACTGGTTCAGGAGACGCCCCAGGGGCCCAAGCCGTATCCCACGTCCGTTCGCCTTGAATTCCGACGCTACGGCTTCGAGGGCGAGGAGAGGGCCGAATCAATCACGGGACAAGGTCGCAAGGATGTCGATACCTCACGTCTGGGCAAGCAAGGAGAATTCGAGCGCATCGCCTTCGTCACCGTCATGAGCGGCGACACTCCCCTGGCCCGCATTCCGGTTCCCGTCGTCGACGAAAGCGTCACGGTCCTCTCGTTGCCGACGCTCAAGGAGGAAGAGTCGGGCATCGTCGATCGGTTCCGTACCCTGGCCCGCAACGTCCTGGAGGCCAACCAGGTTCAGTCGGCCATGTTCGAGGACATCAACTCACTTGTGCGCGATCCCAAGCAACGCACTGCGGCCATCAAGCGGACGAAAGAAACCCTCGGCCGACTGCGCGAGGATCACGAACGACTGCGCACCGAGCGCGACGCCGTGGAGAAGGAGTTGGCCAAACTCGACCCCAAGGATCGGCCTCCGCTCACGGGCATCAACAACACGCTCGACCGGATCGCCTCGGGGGAGAAGGAGCTTCTGAAGTACGTGACCGATCTGGAGAAGATCGAGGCCGAGGAGAACGACCCCAAGCGGAAGGAATGGCTCGTGAAGCGCTCCGAGGCACTCACCCTGGTAAAGAAAGCCGAGGTGGAGAAAGCCATCGCCCTGCTCGAATCGGGTCCCGCGGCCTACAAGACCGACGAGGACAAGAAGCTCCTGGAGCAACTCCAGCAGAAGTGGAAGCCGAAGGACGAGGCTCACCGCACCGCTCGGACGTTCATCTACAAGACCTTCGCCACCCTGTCGGGCAAGGAACTGCTCGATCGCCTCGGCGAGGCCGAGACGGCCCTCTCCACCTGTATCACGGCCGACGACGAGTACGCCCCGGTCAAGTTCCGTGAGGTGGCCCTCGGGCACGTCAGCAAGCTGGAGGCCGAATCCAAACGATTGAACCCGGAGTTGAATGCCGACGACGAGGCCCCGGCAATGATCATCCGCGATATCTTTCCCAAGTTACGCCGCCTGATTGAGATGGCCGAGGCAACCAAGGCCGACAAATAAGCCAACACCAGTCGCGGATCGAACCGCGGCTGGTGCTGACGTGTGGAACAAGGCGGGCTTAACGCTTCGTGGCGAGTGCCGCACGGGCTGCCTTGGCCTCATCGCGGATTCGGACGTCCTGGTCGACGCTCAGCAACTCCAGCGTCTGGATCACCGGTTCGGCGTTCGCCTTCATGGCGCCCAGAGTCTTGATGCACGCGACCCGGACCATGGGCGACGGATCGGTCTTGGCGGCTTCCGTCAGGCCCGCAACAACCTGGGGATTGGCCTTCCAGTCGCTCTGACGCAGCCCCTCGGCGGCCATCTCACGCTCGGAGGGCAGCAGGCTGTCCTTCAGGCTCGCCAGCAGTTTGGGCGTCTGAGTATCGACCACCGGGCGGTTCGCCTGCACCCGAGCCTCGGCCATCGCTCGCTGCTCGGCGGCCTGCTGGGCCATCATCATCTGCTGGTGCTGCTGCATCATCGCCATCTGGGCCATCGCCGCCTGCTGCTCGGCCATCGCAGCGGCCATCATCTGCTGTTGCATGGCGGGCGACAGCGGTTGAGGCGGCAACGGCGGCAACGGACCAGCCAGTTGCGGACGAACCATGCCCGGTCCGCCCATGTCCGACGGAATCGGTCGATTCGTCACCGCCGGCGTGAAGGCGTTGCCAGCCCCAGCGGGGATGCCGATCCCCGGGCCGGCCGGGGTGTTCGGCAGCGACATGGCATTGCCCATGCCACTTCCCTTGCCCTTGGGCCCCGTGCGGATCTCTTCCGTGGCGGCCATCACCGAGGCCATGCCCGGAGCGGGACGGGCCGACGGCGGCATCAGCGGTTGATGCATCGGCGGCTCCTCCTGAGCGGCAGCGGTGGTCGAACCGGTGCCCGGGCGAGCCGGCTTGAAACCAAAGCCGAGGATACCGCGTTCCTTCACCGGCCGTTCCATCGGTTCGGTGGTGATGACCGGCATGTTGGGAGTCGTGGTGGGGGCAGGCAACGGCGTCATGCCTGGGTTGCCGACTCCCGGCAACGCCGGGGTACTCGGAGTTTCCACCCGAGTTCCACTGCGAGGCAAATTCGTCCGCGTGAATTCCTCAGGGTTGCTCAGCGGGTCGGCCGGTTGTGTCTGGGCCAACGGAGGCGTCGGCCGCGTCGTCGGGGCGGAAGGTACGGGAGTGGTCGGCTCCGTGGCAGGCACCGGATTCACCCCGGGCGGAGGAGTCACGGTGGACGGCGGCGGCACCACGGGGTTCGTTGCCGGCGGAGGTGTGACCGTCGAAGGCGGCGGCACGACAGAATTGATCGTGGGTGGAGGGGTCATCTCTGGCATCGGCGGTGCCACCGTGCTCGGCGGAGGCGGCACCGGCAGAGGCGTCACCGGCAGAGGCGTCGCAGGGGGCGGTGGCACCATCGTCGTGCCGCCAGTCACCGGCGTCGCCGGTTTTCCACCCAGTGGCGGCAGGTCGTCTTCGGTGCGTTCCGCTGTCCGCGTCGGAGCGGTCGTCGTCGAGGGATCAATCGTACCCCACGATTCCCGCCAGTTCGACGGCTTCGCCGTCGTGGTTTCAACCCTGGCCACCGTCGGGGCAGCCGGTGGTTCGAGGTTCGACGGCGGCATCGTCGGCATCGTCGGGATCGGGGGTGTCACGGGGACCGGCTGCTTCCGCGTCTGAGAGGCCCATCCGGTGGCTCGAGGCGAGACCGGCGCTGGTGCCTTGGCGTGGCCCTTGAAGACTCGCATCGACGAGCCATCGACCGGCTCGTAGATGGTGAGTTTATCGCCGTTGTCGAGAGCCTCGACCTGACAGATGCGGCTGCCGTCGACTTCCTTCCAGCAATGGACGACGCGACAGGCACGAGGGGCTTGCCCCGCTTCACGAACCTGGACGACTCGATTGGCTTGCATGACGGGAGCCTGCGCGACCACGACGGGAGCCACGCAGGAAAGCATGCCTGCGACGGCCCCGATCCAGCGTGAGCGGACCATAGTAACTGCCCCTCCCTGGGACACGATGCGATAGAAATGCGACCGGATCGACTTTGGATCCGTGTATCGTAGGTATCGGTCGTGCCGGTAGAAAAAATGAGCCGACTTTTCCTGAATCGTTCAAAGAAGTCGCGATTATCGATCGTCCGGAGCCTTCTGAATCGGACACCAGGTAATTCCTTCCTGGTGGACCACCTGCCGGGCCACATGCGTCGGGTGGGCGTCGCGCTCCACCTGGCGGTCGCGCGGCAGTCGGGGACGAATCATGCCAATCCGTCGCGCGACCAGCACCCCCAGCAGAGCCCCCAGCAATCCACCCGGCAACTGAGTGAGCATTACGCCGAGCAGAAAGCCGATCAGTCCGCCCAGGAAGGCCCACAAAATCAGGCGTTCGCCTCCACCTTGCGTGAATCGTGTGCTCATGGAAGGTCTCAGCACCGCGAACAAAAGTGCGCCCCTCGTGTCATTTTTACACGATTCGTCCGTTTCTTTCAAAAGCAAGGCCAATCACCCGAGCGAGCAACCACCGGGAACGCCTGGCACCGAACGGCAGTAACTTGTTGGCGGAGAGGGGTTTAGAGCCTGGCGAGCAAAATGCTCTTGTTTTTTTTCGGGGTTGGTACTCGCCTTGCATTGGAGTCGCAACGCTTCGCCCCCCATCTGAATTTCTCCGGTCAGGAGTGACGCCATGAAGATCGAACTGTATTGCCCCTGCTGCGACCGTGCGTTTGTTGCTGCCCCTGAGACGCCAGCCGCAGAAGTGCTGGATCGCATGGCGGAACAAGGCCCCTGGTATGCCCTGGGAGACGGCGAAACCTTCGAGGACATGATCTTCAGCACCGTCTTCGCCTGCGGATCCGTCCGCTGCGGCGAGTGCGGTGAGCAGGCCAACGTCAGCGAAGAAAGCCTCTCTCGTCTGGCCGTGGAAGTGCTCGGCACGTGGTGAACCGAAGGTCACATCAAGAAATTCCGACAGGGCCAACTGCCGGATAAACCGACAGATCAAATCCAAGGCCGAGGTGCAAGTGTCGGAGGACATTAGCACCTCGGCTTCACTTATTGTCGGGAAAATCGACGCTATTTTCGGTTGTGCTCTGGACACCGTCGGAATTATCGGTTAAGATAGCGGCATCCAAGCGTAAAGGCACTTCCTTCTGGTCGTCCGGAGTGCCCTACGCGTTCTGGGGCCTCGTCGTCGCTCCAGAACGCGCGGATCAGGTCGGGCAAAGCCGCCGGCCTGATCAGGAGAAGGACCGCGTCTCTGGCCTCACCGACGGCTCGCGCTTGTTGCTCGGTTGAGACGCGACCTTATTTTTTCTTCCGTTCGCTCTGAAACACCTCGACCAGCAAACTTCGGTTGTTGGTGAATGGCTCCTCGCCCCGATACGCCCACAACAACTTGCCCTTTCGATCCAGCACAAAGGTCGCATGCGTCGGTTCGTCTGCCTTGCGGTTATACGCCCCGTAAGCCTCGGCCACCTTGTTCTCGGGGTCCGAAAGCACCGGAAAGGCAAACGCGCCGTAGGTATCATACCTCTCGCGAGTTCGCTTGGTTTCGTCCGGACTGATTGCGATCACCTCAGCCCCCAGTTCGCGGAATTTTTCGATGTCCTTGCTCAGCCCGAAGAGTTGGCTCACGCAGTGATTGCAGGTGTAGCCGTAGTAGAACACCAGGATCACCGGACCTTTTTTGTAAAAGTCCGACAGCGATCGACGCTGATCGTCGCTATCTTTGAGGGTGAAATCCGGGGCCGTGTGTCCCAGTAGCGGATGCACCTGGGTCGATACCCCCTCGAATGTTGAATCTTCCACCAGGCTCGACAACGGCCCGGAGAGCGGTTTGAACTGCCGCGCCTCCAGGTCGGCTTCTGCCTCGCGGGCCAGGTCGGGCTCCGGTGTGCGCGACGAGCACCCCACCAGGGCCAGGAGCATCAGACTCAGATAGGCGTATCGCATTAGCTGTCTCCCGAGATGAGGTCTGGCCCTTTGCCGAACGATTTGGCCATCTTGCCGTCGCCGGCCCGTTCGTATTTCGTGAAGCCGAGGCTTTCGAGTTTGCCATCGGAGAGCTTGCCCGGCGTGTATTTGCGCACGGCGTTGGGTGCCGACAGGAGGCGACGCACCGGTTGTCCCGTCTCGGGATGCACCGTCAATTCCGGCTCACTCATCGTCTGGAGAATCTCGAAGATTTCGCCCTCGGAGCCGTCGTCCGTCACCACCTGATAGACATAGAGCGGCATGGTTCACTTCCCCGTGAGTTCGTTCAACAGTTCTTCCGCGTTGTAGAGTTTCTTGAGCGCCTCCAGCACCGCACGCGAGTGCACGCTGATGTGCCGGGCTTGCACGTCGGTGTAGACAAAATTCCGCACCAGGCCGTGCCGGTTACGGTCAAAGTTTACCCCCACCAGTTCTCCCTCGCGGTTGAGCACCGGCGAGCCGCTGTTGCCGTTGATGGTGTCCGCCGTCGAGGTGAAGTTGAACGGCGTGTCCAGATCGAGCTTAGATTTGCCCTCTTTCCAGCGTTTTGGGAGATCGAACGGTTCGCGGAAGCCTAGTTTCTCCGCCTTGGCGAAGGTGCCGCCAAAGGTGGTGTGGAACGGCAGTTTCTCGCCGTCCACCTCGTAACCGCGGACGGTGCCGAACGCCAACCGTAGCGTGAAGGTCGCATCGGGCGGAATCGACGTGCCGAGTAACTCAAAACGCTTGCCTGCGATGGTCGCTTGCGCCTGCTTGATCGGTTCGTCGACGGTCTCTTCCATCTTCTTGCGGACGGCTCGCGACTCGCCGTCCACTGCCGCCGCCAACGCCAGCAGTGGATCGTCGAGCCTGGCCCCCTCGGCCACCTTTTTGCGCGTTTCCACCGCGAGCAACTTGGTTCCGGCGATCAGTTCGGCGGCCCGCTCGGCAGGCGCCTTGCCAGCCAGCACCTTGAGCACGAGCGGATGCTCGCCGCCCAGATGCTCGGCGAGGAACGCCAGCGACCCCGCCAGCTTGACGCGCTCCAACTCGGGATGGATGGGCGCGGGCGAAAACAGCCGCAACTGCAACGACGAAAGCCGCGCCTTGCTGTACTCCGGGAGGCGTTCGCCGTCTGGCTTGGCCGTCTCAACGGGCAGCCGCACGAGATGACGGGCGATGGCGAAGAGTTCGCTCTCAAACGCCTCACCCCGCTCAAGCAAGGCATAGAGTTTGTGGATCGGTTCGGCGGCCTTCATCGCCGTCGAGATGCGCTTCCAGGGAGCGTCGTTGCCCGCCTTGGCGATCAACTCCTTCTCGGCCTTTGCCTTGCTCGCCAGGATCTCTGGATTCAGGAGCGCGGCGTACTGCCCCGCGTACACCTTGCGGCGGTTGGCAATGCGTGCCAGATCCTTGGCGGCCATGCGTGCCTCAGCCGCCCCGCGTGCCGAGAACTGAATGAGCAGCGATTCCAGTTGCCGGGCGTGTGCCAGGAGGTAGGGCAACGTGTGATCCCGACGAAACGCCAGCATGCTCAGGGTATCGAGCCGATTGGTCACCCCCGGATGCCCGGTGACGATCACCAGATCGTTCTCGGCCGGCCCCGTCTGGCTCCAGCGGAAGAACTGCTCGGGCTTGACCGGTTTGCCATCCTCATACGCCCGGAAGAAGCACACGTCGAGATTGAACCGCGGATACTCAAAGTTGTCCACGTCGCCACCAAAACTGGCGATGTCTTTCTCCGGGGCGAAGACAAGGCGGACATCGGTGTATTTCTTGTACCGGTACAGATGATAGACGCCGCCCTGATACAGCGAGACGACATCGGAGCGCAGGCCGGTCTTGTCCAGCGAATCCTTCTCGATGCGCGAGATCACCGCTCGACGAGCCGCCGCCGCCTCGGCATCGCTGGAGCCGGGCTTGACCGCTCCCTGCACCTCTTTGGTGACATCGATGATTTCCTGGAGGATGTTAATCTCCAAATCCGGGCATTTGAGTTCGTCTTCGCGCTTGCGAGCCAGGAAGCCCTCCTTCAGCAGATCCTTGTCTGCCGGGCTCACCTTCTGGATCATGTCGGCCCCAACGTGATGGTTGGTCACGATCAGGCCGTCGGCCGAGACGAAACCGCCCGAACCGCCGTTGTTGAGCCGCACACTACCCTTCATCGCGCGGTTGAGGAAAGCGTCGGTGAGTTCAAAGCCGTGAGTCTTTTTGAGACGGTCGCGCGGCGGGGCCGACAGCAACCACATTCCCTCGTCTGCGTGCACCAGTCCCCCTCCGAAAAGCAACACCGCCAGCAGGATGACTTGCTTCATGATACCCTCTTTCGCCGAATCTCTATACTCGTTGGTAGCGTCGTTCGGTGGAGCGCCGGCTTTCATGTTAGAGGAAAATCCTATGCCTCGCTACCGTATCGCCTTGTTGCTCGGTCTGTTGCTGCTGGGCACGGCTCGCCCGCAGGAAGAAGCCCCTGCCGAGCCACCCCCGTCAGGCACATGGAAAATGCTCCTCCCGATGCTGCGCGGTGCCGAACGCGACCCGCTCTGGCTGATCCAGATCACCAAGAAGGGCGATGCCTTCGAGGGCAAGGTGCTTGCCAACGCCGCCAAATGGCCCAAGGGGACGCTCAAGGACCTCACCGTGACCAAGGATCGCCTCCGCTTCACCCTCGACGCCGGCAAGGTTGCCATCCCCTGCGATGTCAAGCTCACCGAGGCCAAGGATGGCCGACTGATGGGCCTGGCGCAGCTGAATCGAAACAGTACGCCGCTCGATCTGGTGCGGACATCGCTCACCTCGCTGGGCGAACTCGACCTGCTCAAGGACGAACTGGCCGGGAAGCCTCTGGGTAGCGAGACGGTGCAAATCGCCATGTCGCTCATCAACCGCGCCCGTGCGGAGAACGCCAAACCCGCCGAGGTCCGCGCCTGGGCCGAGAAGGCCGTCCGCTCGGCCGAGCTTTATGGCGGCGAGTTTCAACGCGACATTCTCCTCGCCGTCGCCACCATGCTGAGCGAGGAAAAAGAGTTTGCCGCCATCGCTCTGCAATACGCCCGACGTGCCGAGCGCGGCCTGGACGCCAAGGAACCGCCCCAAGCCCAAAAGCGTGTGCTGGAAACGCTCGCGACCGCCCTCGAACGCGCCGGCAAGGCCGACGAGGCCAAGGAAACCCTCGCCCGCCTGAAGAAGCTGGACTTCAAGATCAAGCCACGCCCCTTCGCCGGTCGCAAGGGCAAAAGCGACCGCGCCGTGCTCGTGGAACTCTTCACCGGCGCCCAGTGCCCCCCGTGCGTCGCGGCCGATCTGGCCTTCGATGCCCTGGAAAAAACGTACAAGGACAGCGAGGTCGTGTTGCTGCAGTATCACGTCCACGTGCCCGGCCCCGACCCGCTCACCGCGCCCGAGTCCGAGGGCCGCTTCAACTTCTACGAGGAAGCCGAAGGGACCCCGGCCACCTTCTTTAATGGCAAATTGGGTGCGGCAGGGGGCGGCGGCAACGAGGAAGCGTCGGAAAAGTATGACGAGTATCTGGCGGCCATCGACCCGCTGCTGGAGCGCGAGGCCGAGGCCAAACTGACGCTCAGCGCCAAGCGCAAAGGCGACAAAATCACGCTGGAGGCCGGTGTCAGCGGCATCGCCAAACCGAGCGACGATCTGCGCCTGCGCGTCGTGCTCGTCGAGAAAGAGGTCGCCTACAAGGGACGCAACGGCCTGCCCACCCACCACCACGTCGTCCGCCACATGGCCGGCGGTGACGCAGGGACCGTGATCAAGGGCAAGGAGGGCAAGTTCCCCTTCAGTGTCGATCTGGCCGCCGTCAAGAAGAACCTGAATGCCTACCTCGACAAGGTGAACGAGAAACGACCCTTTGACACCAAGGATCGCCCGATGGACCTGAAGAACCTCCGCGCCGTCGCCTTCGTCCAGAACGACAAGACCAACGAAGTGCTTCAGGCCATCGTGGTCGATGTGAAAGCGGAGGAGTAAGCCCATGGCCACCCCGGTCGTTCTCATCCCAGGCGATGGCATCGGGCCGGAAGTGACGGCGGCGATGCAGGAAGTGCTCGCCGCCGCCAACGCCTCGATCACCTGGGTCGACGCCCACGCCGGTCTGCCCGCCATGGAGCGTTTTGGCGAACCGTTGCCCAACGAGACACTCGACCTGGTGCGGCGTTACCGCGTCGCGCTCAAGGGCCCCTGCACCACCCCGGTTGGCAAGGGCTTCCGTAGCATCAACGTCAAAATGCGCCAGGACCTGGAACTCTACGCCAGCGTACGCCCCGTCAATACCCTGCCCGGCGTCAATGTGCCCTATGGTCAGGTCGATCTCGTCGTCGTTCGTGAGAACACCGAGGGACTCTACTCCGGCCAGGAGCATGTGGTGGTGCCCGGGGTCGTCGAAAGCCTACGCATCATCACACGCGAGGCCTGCTCACGCATCGTGCGTTATGCGTTTGACCTCGCCCGCCAGCAGGGTCGGCCAAGCGTCACCTTCTGCCACAAGGCCGACGTGATGCCGCTCTCCGACGGATTGTTTCTGAGCGTGGCGCGAGAGATTGCGGATGAGTATCCCTTCATCCGTTTCGAGGAAATCCATGTCGATCGCCTGTGCATGGCCCTCGCCGAGGATCCCTCGCGTTACAGCGTGCTCGTGATGGAAAACCTTTTCGGCGACGTGCTCTCCGACCTGTGCGCCGGCCTGGTCGGTGGGCTCGGGGTCGTTCCTGGGGCCAACATCGGCACACGCTATGCCGTTTTCGAGGCGGTGCACGGTAGCGCCCCGGATATCGCGGGCAAGGGCCTGGCCAACCCCATCGCCCTGCTCCGCTCGGCCGCCATGATGCTGGAGCACATCGGCCAGCGCGACGTGGCGGCCCGCGTCGAAAAGGCCGTGCGTGTAACCCTGGCAGCGGGCAAGGGACTGACACGCGATCTGGGGGGCGAGGGCAACACCGCCACCATCACCCAGGCAATTATCTCGCATCTGAATTAATCCGCTCTGCCCTCTTTGGGAGATGCTCTCATGCGTTGCCTATCGATCTTCGTCCTCGCTCTGGTGCCCCTCCTGGCCCACGCCGACGACTCCTGGCCCAGTTTCCGGGGTGGCCCTAACGGCGGTGTCTCGGCGAATGCCAAGCTCCCCCTGAAGTGGGACACCAAAACCAACGTCGCCTGGAGCGCCCGCGTGCCCGGCCTCGGCTGGTCGTCGCCCATCGTCCTGGGCAAGCGCGTCTTCGTCACCACGGCCGTCACCAAGGGCGAGACGCTGGTGGCCCGCAAGGGGCTGTATATCACCGACCTGCAAGGCAAAACGCCCCCGGGTGAGTACGAATGGCTCACCCTCGCCTATGACCTCACCACCGGCAAGGAACTCTGGCGTCACGCCGCCTTCTCGGGCAAACCCGGCAGCACCATCCACATCAAAAACTCGCTCGCCTCGGAGACGCCCTGCACCGACGGCGAACGCATCTACGCCTACTTTGGCAACGTCGGCCTGGCGGCCTACACGCCCGAGGGCAAACTGCTGTGGAAGCAGACGCGCCCGGCTCGCAAGACCCAGATGGGCTGGGGCACCGGCGCCTCGCCCGTTGCCCACGAGGGTAAACTCTTCGTCATCAACGACAACGAGGAACAATCGGAACTCGAATGTCTGGACGGCAAGACCGGCGAATCGCTCTGGAAGGTCCGTCGAGACGAGACCAGCAACTGGGCGACTCCGTTTGTCTGGAAGCATGCCGAACGCACCGAACTTGTCACGGCGGGCAAGGGCCGCGTGCGTTCCTACAGCCTGGAGGGCAAGCTGCTGTGGGAACTCAAGGGAATGTCGATCATCGCCATCCCGACGCCGTTCGCGACGAAGGAACACCTGATCGTCGCCTCGGGCTACGTGCTCGATCCGCTGATCAAGCCCGTCTATGCCATTCGCCCCGGCGCAAAGGGCGACATCAGCCTCAAGGGCGACGAGACCAGCAACAGGCACATCGCCTGGTGCCTCAAGCAGGCTGGGCCGTACCAC
>ERZ1066117.1025-NODE-1025-length-15911-cov-49.060734_pt1 | contig 15911 bp, 16 predicted proteins | sample MGYA00382764_ERZ1066117 | MGnify/ENA primary metagenome ERZ1066117 (study PRJEB33369, sample SAMEA5778347) | biofilm metagenome | biome: Industrial cooling water; feature: Water cooling tower basin; material: Biofilm | place: United Arab Emirates | collected...
CAGCTCGAGGACGATCTGCAGCTCGAGCGGGAGCCGGCGCAGCGCGCCGAGGATCAGCTGCTCCTCGCGCGCCCGCGCGAGCGCGGTCGACGGGGTCGGCGCGAGGTCCTCGACCGAGCTGGTGAGGAAATTGGGGGCCTCGCGGCGCTGGCGTCGGCTCTTTTCCTCCAGGTACTCGAGCAGGACGTTGCGGGCGACGCCGAAGAGGTAGTAGCGAAAGCTGGAGGGCTTGCGGATCCGGCCGTTGGTCTCGACGCAACGGAGGAAGGTCCGCTGGATCAGGTCGTCGGCGTCGCGGAGGGCGACCTTGTTGTGAAAAAATCGCGCGATCGCGTCGTAGTGGCGCTCGAACAACCGGGCGCCGGCCTTGCGGTCGCCCCGCTGCCAGGCCTCGAAGAGATCGCCGTCGTGCATCGGGCGGGCATGATATCACGGCGCCCGGTGGGTGCGCCTTGGCGCAGGTGCAGGGGGCCGGTGGGGCCATGCGCGAAAAAAAATCGAGAAGGCCGCAATTGAATTCGGGGCGACGGCCAACTGGAAGCGCGACCCCCCAAGCACGCAAGAGAGTTCGCCATGCTCCAGACATTGAAGACCCGCATCCCGCTCGTGACCACCCTGCTTCTGGGGGCGTGTGAGGCGCACGATCTCGAGGACGCGCCCGACCGCGGCGCGCTCGAGGAGGCGATCGACGTGCGCACGTTCGGCTCGTACTCCGGCGGCGGCTCGACGCGGCTCAACACGAGCATGCTGTTCCCCGAGGGGATGCCGCTGCGCCACTTCGCCCGCAACGGCACGCAGGTGGTCTACGACGACGCGGCGGGGACCCGGGTGACGTTCCTGTCGGTCCGGCTGGTGATCGGCGGTGGGCTGGTGACCTTCTCGCCGCTGTCGAACACGATCGAGAGCCCGCAGGGCAGGCTGAAGATCAACGCGACGATCTTCGAGCCGGGCCAGCTGCTCGGGTCGGAGTGGAACTTCCAGCTGTCGGACACGACCCTCGGGCCGCGCACGGTCACGCTGCGGGTCACCGGCGTGGCGATCGCGACGGTGCCGGGCGGCGGGCAGGTGCCGCTGTACAACTTCTCGCTCGCGGGCGCGGCGTCGGCGTTCTACCCGGCGGGCCCGTTCTCGACGTGCGACGTGCTCGACTCGCTGACCGCGGGCCAGGTCAACTACAAGCTGGCCGGCCAGACCCCGTCGGGGCTCATCAACGCGTTCAAGACGGAGTACGCGGCGGTGCTGTACGGCGGCGTCAAGGTCAGCGAGCTCGGCGTGGTCGGGACGGACGACACCTCGATCTCGCTGGCGTGTACGTCGGGCGCGATCGGCAAGTCGGCGCTGTGGGGCTACCCGTCGTGGGTGTCGGCGTACGGCGGCATGACCGGGCTGCAGCAGCTGCAGGCGGCGAGCCGGGCGATCCGCGCCGATTACTGCGGCGACGGGGTCAGCCGGACCGCGGACGGCACGCCGCTGCAGATCCGCGACCGCTACACCGCGGCGTTCGACGACCCGACCGAGGCGACCGAGGCGGTGTGGGGCGCGAACGGCTCGCGCTGCACCGTCACCGACGACCGCCTCGGCACCGGCCTGGTGTTCCCGTGCGGCGGCGCGGTTGCGACGACCGACTGCAACCAGCTCGGCTCGGACTGGATCACCGGGCCCGACTCGTTCATGTGGACCAAGGTCGACCCGGCGCGGACGACGGTGACGCCGAAGACCGCGTGCAACGTCGCCGCCGCGACGCCGGGCTGCGCCGACCCGGGGATCCAGGCGGTCGTGTGCGACGTGGCCCCGGACTGCTGCACGATCGCGTGGGACAGCCTGTGCGTCACCAAGGCCGCGACGCTCGGCGCGACGGGCGACGCGTGCTGCATCGACAACGGCGGGCCCGGCTGCGGCGACGCCGACGTGTCGAGCTGCGTCGGCGGGTACGATCCGTACTGCACTGCGACGCGCTGGGACTCGCTGTGCGCCCAGGAGGTCGAGCACCTCGGCTGCGGCCTGTGTCGCTGATGTCGCGCGCGTGATCGCGTGCGAGCGGGTCGCCGGCGCGGGCCGGGGCGGCGCACGAGTCGACGCGCGCTCGGCAGCCTCGCGCGCAGGCGCGCGCGGGCGCGTGGAATCGGCGGAGGGCGGGGGCGCGGGCGTGCCCGCGGGGTCTGCCCCTGGACAGCCTGCACGCGGACGCGGTAAGACGTGGACTGTCGCGGAGGGTCGATGAGCGTGGCGAAGCGAGAGTATTCCGGCGCGTCCTTGAGCTCGTTCTTGCTCGCGCTCGGCCATTCCCAGGCGCTCGTGGAGAAGATCCTCCGCGACGCCGGCGTCGAGCGGATCGACCCCGATCGCTGGTACGACTTCGACTGGTCGATCGGGATCTACCAGCGGATCGCCCGCGAGATCGGGCGCGGCGCGGTGATCGCGGTCGGCAAGAAGATCATCGAATCGGCCGAGTTCCCGCCGGGGATCGACAGCGTGCAGTCGCTGCTGACGAGCCTCGGGGCCGCCTATCACCTCAACGTGCGCGGGTCGCAGGTCGGCGATATCCTGTGCACGCTCGAGGACGACCATAGCGCGACGCTCGAGTGGTCGGCCGGGGGGCCCTGCGCGCTCAACTTCGGGATCATCGAGGGGTGCTGCGCCCGCTACGGCGCGCGGGCCCTGGTCGAGCACGGCGCCGGCGGCTGCATGGAGACCGGCGCGCCAGCCTGCATCTACCACGTGAGCTGGTGAGGAGGCGCGATGCCGGCTGCGTGGCTCGAACGTTCGCGCGCGGGGCTCGTCGACGATCTGTCACGTCGCCTGTCCTCCAGGATAGGTAGTGTGTTTCGCCTCGTCGGCGAGGCGGGCAGCCGGGAGCTCGCGGAGGCGACGCTGGCGGCGCTGCTCAAGGACCTGCGGGACAACAAGCGCGAGGCGGTCCGCGGGGTCGTCCTCGACATGGTGCAGCGGCTGGCGGCGCGCGGGCTCAGCTTCGCGGACGTGCGGCACTACGTGCAGTCGACGCGGGCGCTGCTGCTCGGGGCGATCGACGCGGCGGTCGACCTGCAGCCGGGCGCGTGGCGGCGGATCGACGATTGGCTGTTCGACCTGATGCTGGTGGCGACGATGCACTTCGTGGCCCAGCGCGAGGAGGCGATGCAGGAGCGGGCGGCGCAGCTCGAGGTGCGGCAGATGGAGTCGCAGCTGGTCGAGCTGAAGGCGGCCTTCGCGGAGAAGACGCGGCTGCTCGAGCTGATCCGCCAGGCCTCGACGCCGATCGCGCCGGTCGTCGACGGGATCGTCGTCGTGCCGCTCGTCGGCGTGTTCGACGCGTTCCGCGCCGAGGTGCTGACCGAGAAGCTGCTGCACGCGGTCACCGAGGCGCGCGCGCAGGTGGTGATCCTCGACATCTCCGGGGTGCCGGTGTTCGACGCCGAGGCGGCGCAGCTGATCATCCGCCTCGGGCAGGCGGTCCGGCTGCTCGGCAGCGAGATGATCCTCGTCGGCATGTCGCCGGACATCGCCCGCACGATCGTCGAGCTCGGCGTCAGCCTCGGCGGGCTGAGGACGCTCGGGTCGCTGCAGGCCGGGCTGGCGCAGGCGCTCGCGCTGCGGCGCCTCAAGATCGCGCCGTTGTAGCGCGCTGAATCGCGGCGCCGGACCTCGCTGGCGCCGCGGGCCCGGTCAGGGTGTGTCGCTGGGGTCGGCGGGGTCGCTGCCGGCGAGCAGCTCGTCGCCGTCGCGGTGGCCGTCGCCGTCGCGGTCGACGCCGAGGCGGACGCCCGAGCCCGGCGGCGTGCAGGTGTAGGTGACGGGCCGGCCGAGGGCGAGCAGGCGGACCTGCGCGTCGGTGAAGTCCGGGAGGGCGGAGAAGCTGGGCTCGTAGGCGCCTCCGCCATAGGAGAAGCCGAGCTCGACGCCGCCGACGCTGGTCTTGGCGATCAGCTCGCAGTCGCCGACGTCGGCGCGGGCGCGCAGCAGGTCGATCCGCGGGCCGACGGCCGCGGCGTTGCCGGCGGTCAGGCTGACCTGCTGGCCGACGATCGGCTTGAGGTTGGTGTCGAAGGCGAAGATGAACTCGGCGACCTGGCGCATCGTGTCGAAGTCGGTGAAGCCCTCGGGGCTGTCCGGCGTGGCGACGAAGGCGTTGAAGAACCGCATCGGCGTGTCCTTCGAGCCGTCGTGGGTGAAGCCGAACGCGCGGATCTGGTCGCCCTTGTGCGCGTCGTCGAAGAACGGCAGGCCCTCGCGGTTGAAGAAGAAGTCGGGCGAGCCGAAGCCGAAGGTGCCGACCTTGGTGTAGAGGTTGCGCAGGTGGGGGATCTTGAAGGTCTGCGAGAATTCGCCGGGGACGATCCGGCCGTCGGTGCCGAAGAAGCCGGGGTGCTCGACGCCGAACTCGGCGTTGGCGTCGGGGTCGACGACGTGGCACGAGGCGCAGGTGAACAGCGGCTCGGGCGGGAAGAAGAACGACTGGTTGTCGAAGAAGAAGTCGCGGCCCGCCTGCTGGTCGGCGTTCAGCGAATCGTCGAGGGCGCGGATCGGGTTCGGCGGGTACATCACCTGCAGCTGGAAGTCGGTGAACGCCTGCATCTGCTCGGCGGTCAGCGGCGCGTCGCGGCCGATCAGGTCGCGGAAGGCGCCGTTGAACGCGTTGAACGCGGCGACCTCGCTGAAGGCGCCGCCGTTCGGCTGGACGTTGGGGCCGAGGCCCTCGCCGTTGCGGTCGCCGCGCCAGTGCATCGGCCCGTGGTTGTCGAGGCCGCGGAGGCTCTGCGTCGTCATCGGGCCCTTCATCGGGTGGAAGTCGGTCTGGCCGATCCCGAAGAAGGCGCGGAGGTTGGTCGGGGTGGCGAACACGTCGAGGTCGGGGTCGCCGAGGTCCCACGCGAGCTCGTCCTTGTCGCCGAACACGTGGCACGAGGCGCACGACTGGTCGCCGTTGCTCGAGGTCAGGGCGGCGTCGTAGAGGAAGCGGCGGCCGGCGACCAGCGACGCGGGCTCGGGGTTGTGCATCGTCAGGTGGTCGAGCTCCTCGCGCGCGTCGGTGTCGACGATCGAGATGCCGTTGTCGAAGCGGGTCAGCACGTAGAGGCGGTCGCGCTTCTCGTCGAGGACGACGCCGGTCGGGCCGCCGCCGCTGACGGCGATCTGGTCGACCTCGTCGGGGTAGAAGTCGTCCGCCTCGAGCGCCTCGGTGTCGTAGATGACGATCTTGTCGTTGCCGAGGACGGCGGTGTAGAGGGTGTCGCCGTCGGTCGTGATCGCCATGCCGAGCGGCTGCGAGACGCTGAGCGCGCTCGTCGAATTGGGGGCCGGGGCGAACGGGGCGTCGTAGTCGATGTGCTTGTTGAGCAGGCGCGGGTGGGCGACGCCGTCGTCGAGGACGGTGATCCGGTTGTCGACGGCGTGGCCGCGGACGGTCGTGTCGGCGAAGTTGCCGGGGCCCTCGAAGCGGACGTGGTTGCGGGCCTCGGTGTTGGTGACGTAGACCTTGCCGCTCTGGGGGTTGACGATCATGTTGAAGAGGGTCGTGCCGACGCCGGAGAAGGAGCCGGCGGCGCCGGGCCGGAGCGCGGGGACCGGGGCGGCGGCGTCGATCACGAAGACGTCCTTGTCGGGCAGGTCGAACTTGATCTTGTCGTCCCAGTGGCGGCCGGTCTCGTCGACCCAGTGCTCGCCGTCGAACTGGACGATCAGGCTCATGTCGGGCTCGGGGACGCCGGCGTGGTTGACGTTCGGCAGCGGGATCCCGCCGGCGGCCTCGCCCCCGTCGGGGATCAGGCCGAGCGGGACGATCGCGGTGCGGTTGCCGGAGTGGAAGGCGGCGGCGTAGACGGTCTGGCCGTCGGGCGTCGCCGCGAGGGCGCGCGGGACGTCGCTGAAGAGGTTGAGGATCGCCAGCGGGGCGCCGCCGGGGCCGGGGCCGGGGCTGGTCGCGTCGAACACCCAGACGTCGGCCCGGCCGACGCTCGGGGTCGTCAGCTGCGGGTCGAAGGGGGCGTTCTGGCCGCGGTGCGCCGCGGTGATGAAGGCGCGCGAGCGGTTCTTGCCGGCGAACACGAGGTCGCGCGGCTCGTCGCCGACGAGCAGGGTGCGGGCGACGTGGGGGTTGCCGCCGCCGACGTCGACGATGCTGACGCTGTCGGACAGGTGGTTGACGACCCATACCTCGTTGTTGGTGCGCGCGGCGACGGCGACCGGCTCGAGGCCGACGGGGACCGAGGCGCGGTGCTCGAGGCCGTCCTTGGTGACGTTGTAGATCTCGAGGCGATTGTCGGGGGTGTTGACGGCGAAGAGGCGCTGGCCGTTGGGGCTGAGGGCCAGCGGGCGGACCTGCCCGCTCTCGAACGCGGTGAAGGCGGGCGCCGCGCCCGCCGTGCCCTCGGCGCCGCCGAGTGCCAATAGAGAGACGATCGAGCTGGAGAGGATGACGTTTCGACGCATCGCGGCATCGTAGACACGCGGCGGCCGTCGCGGCAATCGGCAGATCGGGTGGTATGTTGAATGGAGCTGTGAACGCGGGGTGGTATGCGCAATACATGTGGGGATTCGACATAGGCCCGGACCGCGCGGAGAACGGCGTTATCGTGGAGGGAATGGCGCGAGTGCGGCCGAACGCGCAGGGGGCTGGCGGACCCGCGTCAACTCCGATGCACCGTCGTGATCCGTCCGGCGTCGTTCGTCGCTACCGCGCGTCGACGCCGGACTATGCGCATTTGTGCGGGGCCGATCGCCCGCGCGGTTCTACGGGCGGTCCCAGGCGACGGACAGCGCGCGCAGGCGCCGGACGGTCACGCCGGCGAGGTGCGAGAGGGGCTGGCCGGGCGCGAGGTGGAGGCCGGGGAGGCGGCGGGCGAGCGCCTCGACGGCGATCCGGCCCTCGAGGCGCGCGAGCACGGCGCCGATGCAGTGGTGGATGCCGTGGCCGAAGGCGACGTGGGCGGCGGTGCGGTGGAGGTCGAAGCGGTCGGGGTCGGCGAAGCGGGCCTCGTCGTGGTTGGCCGAGATCCAGGCGAGCTGCACGCGCTGGCCGCGGGCGATCTTGACGCCGCGCAGCTCGACGTCCTCGGTGGCGACGCGGAACATCGCGTGGACGGGCGAGGACATGCGCAGGGCCTCCTCGACGAGCGCCTCGCGGGTCGCCGGGTCGCTGCGGGCCGCGGCGAGCAGCGCGGGGTCGCGGGCGAGCTCGAGGGCGGCGGCGGTGATCAGGCCCGCGCTGGTCTCGTGGCCGGCGAAGATGATCTGCATGACGGCGTTGACGAGCTCGACGAGGCCGAGCGGCGGGCCGCCGTCGCCGGAGACGAGGTCGGACAGCGCGTCGTCGTGCGGGCGGGCCTGTCGCTCGGAGATCGCGGCGGCGAGGTAGTGCTGGAATTCGACGAAGCCGCGCGCGTGGGCGACGAGCTCGTCGATCGGCTTGTGGGGGGCGAGGATGCCGATCCAGTCGTCGGACCAGCGGTGGAATTGCTGGAGGTCGGCGAGCGGCAGGCCGAGCAGCTCGACGATGAAGTTGCAGGGCAGCGGGATCGCGAACGCCTGGACGAGCTCGGCCTCGCCGCGGTCGACGAAGCCGTCGATCAGCGCCTCGGCGATCGCGCGGAGCCGCGGCTCGAAGGCGGAGAGGCGGCGCAGCGACAGGGCCTTGGTCGCGAGGCCGCGGACGCGCGTGTGCAGCGGCGGGTCGGCGTCGACGAGCGAGGGCACCGGCGGGAAGCCCTTCATCAGCTCGGCGAGGACCGCCGGCGGGATGCCGGGGGTGTCGAGGTTGCCGACCGAGGAGAAGCGGGCGACGTCGCGGGCGACCGCGCACACGTCGTCGAAGCGGGTGACGACCCACGCGCCGAGCGATTCGCTGAAGAAGATCGGCTCCTCGGCGCGGGCGCGGGCGAAGAAGGTGTGCGGCTCGTCGAGCATCGGCTGGACGAGCGGGTCGTGCTGCTTTCCGCAGCTCGGGCGGGGAGGGAGTGGGGTTTCGGCGGTGTCCATGGGGGGTCGACGGCGACACTATGCACGTTCCCACGTCGGGTCCAGCCTCCCCGGGCGGGCCCACGAGCGGCGGAGACTGCGGCCTTTCGACCTCACTGCTCGATGCAATAGAGCGCGAGGTCGCCGGTGCACAGGCCGGGGTTGATCTTGTCGTTCGGCTCGAAGGTCCAGCGGGCGTCGAAGGAGATCGCGTAGCCGTAGAAGCCGCCGTTCTGCGGGTTCGCCACAAGCGCGGCTGTAAGTGCTCGCCGCGCCTACGTTTTCCGCTGACGCATGGGGATGACGCGTGCCCCGTCGCCGACTTGCGGCTGACTTGTGTCAGCGGCTTTCGCGCGCATGTCGGCGAGCTTGGCGGCTGCCTCGCGCAAGTCGCCGGCCGGGTGCAGGTACCGGGCCGTGGTCGTCAGCTTCGTGTGCCCGAGGATGGCCTGCACCGTGCGCACGTCGACGCCCGCCTGCAGCATGTGCGTCGCCGCCGAGTGTCGGAGGGCATGACCTCCGGAGATCGGCAGGCCGGCGCCCCGGAGCGTGCAGTCGACGCGGCTCTCGATCGCGTGGCTCGTTGCCGGCGAGCCGTCTGCGCACCGGAGTAGCCACCCGTCGGCCGGCACACTGTGCGCCAGCTCGGAGAGGACCGCGACCAGGCGAGGGGTGCACGGGACCACGCGAGCCCGCCGGCTCTTGGTGGGGCGCTCGATACGTCCGACGTGGGGCACGGCTACGATCTGGCGCCGCACGTGGAGCACGCCGCGCTCGAGGTCGACATCCTCTACACGCACGCCCGCGACCTCGCCTCGCCTGAGACCCGCATCCGCTTCGAGCAGGATAGCGGCGTGGTACTGAGGCCCGAGCTTGCGGGCTGCGGAGACGATGCTCTCGATGGTCGCCTGGTCGTACACCCTCGGCTCAGGCTCATGCTCCTTGACGCGAGTCGTGCGCGGCGGCGGTGGTAGCCCGAGCGTCTCGTGCCCCCACCGCAGGGCGCTGCGCAGGTGGAGGAGGGTGCCGTTCACTGAGGACGGGGCGTGCTCGGCGAGCGCCCGCTTGATCGCGGCCAGGTCGAGCTCCGTCACGTCGCGCGCCGGCTTCCCCTCGCCGAGCACAGCGAGCGCCCTCTTGAGCGCGGTCCGCTTCGTAGTGATCGTGAGCGGCGCTTGGCGGTCGGCGGCGCACGCGGATAGCCACCGCTCGCACAGGTCCGCGACGGAGATCGCTGCCGCCCTCTCCGCGGCCTCCCTCGTCGCGATCTCCTCTGCCTCGCGGCGTGCTCGCTCCCGACCCTCGCGCGTGGTCGGCCCCGGCCCTTCGGCCTCGATGCGCCGACGCTCCCCCTCCGCCCAGCGCACCGCGGCCGACTTGCTGAGGTGGTGAGGGACCGTCAGCCGCATGCGACGGGGCCGACGCTCGCCGGGCGGCTGCGCGTGGAACACCGCTACGAGGGACACGCCGCGCTTACCCGGCCTCTCGATGATCGTGACAGCACCCCTAGCCATAGGCGCATAGTCGCGAGAACGGCTGTCGAGGGCAAGCGGCGAGACCGGCCGCAGGGCTCACAGGGCGGAGGCGCCCCCTATTTCCCGACCTCGCGATCGCGATCGCGACACCGGGTATTTGGTGCGCGAACCTCGCGATCGCGACTGAGCTCACATATCGTTTTTTCGGGCGAGCCTCGACTTGGGGCCGAGCCCGAGCGACATCAAGAGCGTGTCGACTCGATGCTTTGCACTCATCGCCGCGCTCACGGTTTCGAGCGGGTGTGTTTCCAACATCTACTACGTCTCGGAGGACGTAGAGACGAGTGACCCCGGCAACGTGTCGTTCCCGGGGTGGATGCCGCCCGTCGACTCTTCGAGCGGCGATGACCCCGGCGTCGACGAGAGCACCGGTGACACCACCGGCTCGACCGGCGAGGGCACCACCGAGGCGCCCGCGGACACGTCGACGGGCGGGAGCACGGACGGCGGCGAGGACAGCACGTCGACCGCCGCGGGTGAGACGAGCACCGGCGACGAGGGCTCGACCTCGACGGGTGACGACACGACGGGCGCGCCCTACGAGGAGCCCGCTATCTGCGACCCGACCGATCCCGCGGCGTGCGAGGTCGGTCTCTGCTTCGCTCCCGCCTTCTTCTGCGGCGAGCCGCAGGAGTCCTTCATCCCCGGGGCGTACGTCGACGTGTTCGGCGCGAAGCACGTTGCGGCGGCGGGGCAGGGCCAGCGCGTTGCGCACGTGGTCGAGCTGGTGAAGGGGGAGAACCTCGTCACCATCGCCACGAAGACGATCGGGACGGTCGACTATCGCATCTACAACTCCGAGGGAGTCACTATCTCGGCCGGCGCCCCTGGTCCCTTCGCACAGGTCTTTCTCGTCGTCGACGAGCCGACGCGCGTCTTCGTGGTGGTCGGCGAACTCAACGCTCAGGCCATGACGCACGAGATCAAGGTCGACCTGATCGTACCGCCGCCCCCGCCGCCTCCCCCTCCTCCGCCGCCGTGGAAGAAGCACAACGAGACGTGCGCGCAGGACGGTGAGTGCCTCAGCGGCTACTGCCGCTCGACCCCGTTCCACGACGAGAAGCGGTGCCTGACACCGTGCAACCGCGACACTGCCGCGCACTGCCACGCCCAAGGACTGCCCGGCCTGTGCCTCGAGGTCGGCGCCGACCTGCTGTGCTCCGGCGACCACAAGCTCGGCGCGGACATCGGCGACAACGTCAAGTTCCCTGGCCCGCCGTACGCCGCGAAGTACATCGAGGGGGCGGGCGACATTGACGCCTACCTCTTCGACATCAAGCAGGGCCAGCACGCCAAACTCACGACGAACGGCGGCGGCACGGTCGCGTACACCTGGCTCCGTGGCGACGGCGTGACGGTCCAGGAGGGCACGCTGCCTGCGAACGGTTACTGGCTCAGCCCGCCGTTCGTGCAGTGGAACCCGCCGGGCCACTACTTCCTGCTCGTGTCCTTCATCGCTGCCGACAACGGCTACCAAGTGTCCCTCGAATAACCCAAGGAGAACCCACCATGTCGAACCGTACCAAGAAGAACCCCGACCCCAAGGCCCCCGTCAGCTACGATGTCGAGCGCACCACCCTGACGCTGCGCGACGGCACCACGATCGACTTCTCGTGCTACGGCTACGACCACGAGCCGGGCAACCTGATGGAGGCCGCGCAGTGGTGGCGCGCGATGAGGGAGGGGCGGCCCGTGCCAGCCATCCCGCGCGAGCGCATCGTCCGGCGCGAGCTGCGGAAGCTGATGTCCGAGTTCAGCCCGGCGCGCATGGAGCAACTGCTCGCCGCCGCCAAGGAGATCGAGGACGAGATGTGGCGCGACCACTACCGGGCCGAGGTCGCGCGCGGCTACACGCACTAGAGCTTGTGAGAGAACGCGCGACTGCTTGGCATTCCTGCAGCGGCGCGCGCCAGAGTAGGCACCGAACCACATCGAGAGGAGACCACGTCATGAGCAAGAAGGACAAAGAGAAGCAGAAGAGGGCGCAGGAGAAGCGCAAGAAGCAGCAGACGGAGGAGGCCCGCTGGCTCGAGGAGTACAGCCGAGTGAAGCAGCAACTCTGCACGGCGATCGCCGTGCGCCTCAGCAAGCGCGCAGCCGAACTTGGCCTCGAGAGAACTGTGGAGGACCTCGTTGAGGAGATCGAGGGGACCGTCGAGGCACTGCCGCGCCAAGGCGTGCATCTTGAGGACGAGCGCGCGTATGCATGCGTTGCGTGCGTTGTCGAGGCCGGCCTGTGCGATGAGGCTGGGGTGCTGAGCTTTGACCCTGGCGTGGCAGAGTTTCAAAAGTTTTGCCGCGACCGGCACATGACGGCCTAGCCACACCCCGCCCGCGCTGGTCGCATAACGCGAGGTCCGAGTCCTCGCGGCGGCCCTACCCTCGACAACCCATCCACTCACCGGCGCCTCGCGCGCCCGGAAGGAATAGCCCTATGCCCAGCATCGTTGACCTCAACATCCACGGCACCGTCGATATGTACAAGCGCGGCAAGTGCCGCTGCGACGCGTGCACCGCCGCCTTCATGCGGTACGTTCCGCACGGTACCATGAGCGGGTACACGCACCACGGCTGCAGGTGCGACAAGTGCCGCGAGGCCCGAAGCGTGTTCGGGAAGACCACGTATCGGCGTCAAAAGGAGGCTGCGTGCCCCGCGTGACCCTCGACAGCCTCAACCTCGCCGACGCGGAGCGGGCGCAACTGCTCGGTGTCTCACGCGCACAGCTCAAGCGCATGCCGCAGAAGAAGGGGCCGCGATGATCATCGCCCGCTTCGACCACGCCACCCGTCGCTACGTCGTCGCAGCCGAGGGCGACCGCTCGTCGATGAGCTTCGCCCACCCGTTCGCCGCCGCCAACGTCGGCATCATCGTCGCGGGCGAGCTCCCGACCGATGAGGCAAAGCCTGTCCCGTCTGTGTTCGTTCAACCCGTGCCCGGTAGTTCCACCATGAAGACCATGCGCATCGTCATCGCCGCCCTCTCCCTCGCGTTCGTCGCCGCGTGCGACACGATCCCTGACCTGCCCGACCCGTCGACCTCCGGCGACATCGAGGCCGGCACCGGCGAGAGTTCGACGGGCGAGGACAGCTCGAGCGGCTCCAGCTCGACCGGCGGCGAGGAGTGCGTCGGCTACGGCTCCGCGTGCGCGTCCGACATCGAGTGCGACGGCGGCCTCATGTGCGCGCGGCAGCCCGGTGACGAACTGGGCGTGTGCGTGTCCGGCTGCTCCGATCTGGGCACCTGCCTCGCGTCGGACTCCTGCGACCCCCGGTCGCCGGTCGGTGTCTGCGGCGCGGACGCGAACGGGACGCTGGTCTGCTGGCCCGCCGAGTGCGATGACAAGGTCCGGTGCCCGGGCGTGCTCGCCTGCATCGACGGCGTCTGCCGCATCTGACCGGCTAATCGGCGAGGCCCCAGAAGGACACAACCTTCTGGGGCCTCGCCGCGTTCACAGGCAGGGCTTGCAGAGCGGCTCGACCTCGTCGCAGTCGTCCGCCCAGTGGCACGCCTTGACGGCCCACACACACGCGCCGGCCGCGTCGCCCTCGCCTTCGCAGTAGGGCGCGAGTTCGTGGCAAGGCGAGCCCGCGTCGTCGGCGATGCTGGCGCACCACCTCTTGAGCGTGGGGCACAGCGAGACGGCCGAGCAGTCCTCAGCCTCGCGGAACTCGACCTCGTCGGCCGAGCAGCCGAGGACAAGGGCGACCAGTAACGCAACGCGCCGCATCAGGTCACCACCTTGGGGTCGGCACCGATGCGGTACATGTCGCCCGCAACGAGGCCAGCGGCGAGCGCTGCCGCATTGTCGGCGTAGTTCGGAAGGCCCGGCTTGAACACGCCCGACAGGCTGATCGCCGTGCCGCTGAGCGTGATCGACCCGCGCAGGGTGCCATCGGTCGCGTGCACGGAGATCACAAGGTTCTCCGACGCATCGAGCCTGATGCGCGCCCGCATCGTCGAGCCGACGCGGAACTCCTGCGTCGCGGTGCCCGCGTCCGACTTGGACAACGCGGCGACCGGGGAGCCGGTGCCGTCGCCGTCAACCGACCCCGCGCTGAACGTCGGGGTCTTCGAGAAGGTCACACTGTCATCGATACGAGAGGACATAGGGTCCTTTGCTATGCGTCAATGTACTCGAGCACGATCGCCCTGACGCTGAGGGTCGAGAGTGCTGTGCTCACTCGGCCGAACACCTGCAAGTTGCTGGCGTCCTCGGCGTTGAGACCACATCGAAGGTGCCCGATCACGCTGCTGTACCAGGCTTCGGTCGCTGACGAGATCGTCATCTCGGCGACACTGTAGTCCCGTGTCTGAAAGCGGAGCGACGCGGTACCCGACACGGAGCGTGCGCCGTAGACCCAGATGCGGACAGGGACGACGGCATCCTTGTCCCTGAGCTCGCGTAGCGCGTTGCTCGACGCGAACTGCTGGGCTTGCCCGCCCGAAGCGATAGACCAGCCTGGGTTGCTCTCGGCCCACGTTGATAGCGAGGTGCTGACGAGGTTGACGAACGTCGTACTTGAGGTCGTGAGCGCGGCCGCTTCCGTGGCTGTGACGCCCTGCGTGGTCTCGTTCCAACTGGTGAACGTCGCTAACACTGGCCCGAGGCTCTTGTGCTGTTTGTGGGCGACATCGGCGAGGAGGAGAGAACCGAAGCACGGGTCGGTCGAACTCTTCTCTTCGATCGGGAAGGGCGCTGGATAGTTCTTCACGTGGTCGCCGACGTTGTCTGTGGCGAGCACCATCGAGAAGTCTGACTCAAGGTCGGTGCCCACGTCACGGACGTACGCGAAGGGAAGCTCCGAGACGAACGCGTCGACGCAGCGCACGCCGCCGCGGTAGATGACCTCAAGATTGCAGGTCACGCCTTCGCTGTAGCGCCACATGTTGAAGATGTTGTCCTTCGCGTCTGCCGGGTAGATGAGCGGGATGTCGTACCGCTTCAGCCCGGACCATGTCGCGCCGTCGTCAGTGTCCTCTGCAGCCCACACCTCCGAAGACACGTGTAGGGAGCGCGTGAACTCCACCGTGCTCGAGGACATTCCATCGAACGTCGCGCGCACGATGATCTCCCCCATCGGCTTGTCAGCGACCCAGTTGATGCCCGTCATGCGCTGCGTCATCCCGCTCGGCGCGACGATGCAGGAGAAGCGCAGGAAGCATCCCGGGCTAAGAGCGAACTGAGAGCGCGCCGCAACTCGTCGAGCGGTCTTCGTGGGGTAGACCTGAACCCCGCCGCTGGTCGGGTTGAAGTTTCCCACGTGAAACTGGTTGGAGCCGGCGAGGCCCACGCGTGCGACGATGCGGCGCGAGTTGCCGTAGAACCTGTCCACCTGCCCGAACACGGAGAGGATGCGGTCGCGCTTGGGCGGCTGGCCGCCCAGAAGGGGGGCAAGCGGCGGCGATGTGGTCGGCTCGCCGACGAGGTCGCGCTTTCGGAAGTTCGGCATTCAGCCCCCTAGCAGGTCGGCAGGACCATCGTAACCCGCGCCGTCATCTTCGATGAACAGGGGCTCGATGGTGACTGCGTTGATGACGATCGCGGTCTGAGCTTCGACCGCTGCACCACTGTCAAGCCCGATGCTGTGCGCCAGGCTGAAGTACGACAGACCCTCGGGAGTGCGCGCTATGTGGACGATGCCCAGGTCGAGCCACTGACCCGGCGCGGCTTGCGGCGATGCCACGGTCTGCGTCGCGGTGCGATACACGAGCGGGTCACCGGGGTCTGCGGGTAGCCGGTCCATCGACAGCATCGAGAAGTAGCACGTCGCAATGCTGGCGTTCCCGAGTGTGTTCCAACAGCGGACGTGGATGCGGACGCGCGCCTTGTTCGTCTTCGGACTCGCGTGGGCGTGGAACAGGTAGCGCACGCACTGCCGGTAGCGACTGTCGAAGTCGGCCCGGCGGTAGTAGCGGCTCGGAGCGTAAGTGTTACCCTCTTGCACTGGGCTGCGCACGACGACGTTGACGAGCGGCGTGACCAGACGCGAGTCCGCCTCGCGCGTCGCAGCTCCGGCCCAAAGGTACGCGGGGCCGGCGAAGTTGCCTTGCTCGGCAATCGTCATCTGCGACGTAGGGAAGGTCAGCATGGGAGTACGGCGGCGCCCCGTCATCGTCGGCGGGACCGCCTCGCCAACGAAGTCCTCCTTGGCCTCCGTCGTACTGACGAATCGACGCCCGATGCGCACCGTGTAGAACGCGCCCACACCACCGGAGTACACGCTTGCCCCGCCGAGCGACGCGCCAATCGTCAAGGTGTCCGTCGAGAGCGGCGCTGTGCTGGCATGAAGCGCGCTCGCGTAACTGTACACGCCGGTTGAGAAGTTGTAGATCAACATCTCACTGCGGACGGACGCCCCTTCCGCCCGCTTGAGAAGCGCCGCGCTGAGGGATGGCGCAGTGATCACGTAGTTCGATGGACGGTC
>ERZ1066117.1029-NODE-1029-length-15800-cov-6.810480_pt1 | contig 15800 bp, 8 predicted proteins | sample MGYA00382764_ERZ1066117 | MGnify/ENA primary metagenome ERZ1066117 (study PRJEB33369, sample SAMEA5778347) | biofilm metagenome | biome: Industrial cooling water; feature: Water cooling tower basin; material: Biofilm | place: United Arab Emirates | collected...
AGATAGGCCTCATCCCCGGCTGGGGCGGTACCCAGCGCCTTACGCGACTAATCGGCCCCTCCCTCGCCGCCGAGATGATCTGCTCGGGCGAACCGGCCAAGGCGAAGCGTGCGCAGGAACTGGGGCTGGTGTTCGACGTGGTGCCCTCGGCCCAGTTGCTCGATCGCGCCCTGGCCCTGGTGCGGATGGCCCACGGCGATAGCGGGGGCGAGGGAGGCGGCTGGCGCGAGGCTCGCGTCCGTCGCGCGCAACCCATCGGACTCAGCGAGGAGCAGGCGTCGTTTGCCTTTGCCGTCGCTACCGCCCAGGTAAAGATGAAGACCGGCGGCGTTTATCCGGCCCCCGAGGCAGCCCTCCGCGCCATTCAGAAGGGGGCCAATCTCCCCCTGCCCGATGCGCTGGCGATCGAGACGGAGGAGTTTCTGCCGCTGGTGGGTAGCCCCATTTCGCGCAACCTCATCAGCGTGTTTTTCATGACCCAGGCGATCAACAAGGCCACCGGCGTTCCGGCGGGGGTCGAAGCGCGACCCGTTGGGCAGGTGGGCGTGATCGGCGCGGGCCTCATGGGGGCGGGCATCGCCGGGGCACACGTTCGTCGCGGCGTGCCCACCGTGATGCTCGATACCGCTCCCGCTGCCCTGGAAAAGGGGGTGCAGAGCGTCAGTAGATCGCTGCTGGGTCGTGTCGAGATCGGCCGCATGTCGCCCCAGGAGGCGGCTGGTTCGCTGGCGCTGCTGAGCACCTCGCTGACCACCCAGGCGCTGGCAGACCGCGATGTGGTCATCGAGGCCATCGTCGAGAACGAGGAGGCCAAGAAGAAACTGTTTGCCCAGGTGGAACCGCTGCTGCCGCCCGGCGCGATTCTGGCGAGCAACACCTCGACCATCAGCATTTCCCGAATGGCGCAGGGGCTGAAGGCGCCGGAGCGTTTCGCGGGGCTGCACTTCTTCAATCCGGTTGATCGCATGCAACTGGTCGAGGTGATTCGCGGCGAAAAGACCGATGACGCCACCGTGGTCACCCTGGTCGCCCTGGCCCGACGCATCGGCAAAACACCGATCGTCGTCCGCGATTGCCCCGGCTTTCTGGTCAATCGCGTGCTGTTCCCTTACATGAACGAGGCGCTGCTGCTTCTGGAAGAGGGCGTCGCTCCCCGCGCCATCGACAAGGCCGCCGTCGCCTTCGGGATGCCGATGGGGCCGATCACGCTGCAGGACCTGGTCGGCCTGGACACCTCGCTCTATGCGGGCGGCGTGCTGGAACGGGCTTTCCCCGAACGTGCCGTCAAGACCACCCTCCTGGGCCAGCTGGTGCAGGCCGGCCGCCTGGGCCAGAAGACTGGCGCGGGCTTTTACAACTACACCGGCGGCAAGGGCGGCAAGGGGGCCGACGATCCCGTACTTGCCGAGATGCTGGCGAGCTTTGGCACACGCAAGGAAATGAGCACCGAAGAAATCCAGGAACGTCTCTTCCTGCCCATGTATGCCGAGGCCACTCGCGTGCTGGCCGAGGGGATCGTCGCGAGCCCCGCCGAGGTCGAAATGGGCCTGATCCTGGGCATCGGCTTCCCGCCGCACAAGGGCGGCATCCTGAGTTGGGCGCAGTCGCTGGGTGACCAACTGCCTGCCAAGCTGGCAAAGTATGCCGGCCTGGGCGCGCGATACCACCCGGCGCAGTGACCTTCGACCGTTGCTTACCTCGCTACCTGGCGGTTGCCATCGTAACAGATTGCCCGTTGACGCTCGGCCACGAAGTCCCAATCGAGCCGGTGCGGCGGCTCCAGAAAGTGACGGTAGGCGACGGCCATCTGGCGGGCAGCCTCGCTCGGGGCGACGCCGCCAAAGCCGGTGCCCATGGCCGGGAATGCCACACGCTCGATTCGTGAGGCGTTCTGGACATTGTGGGCAGCAATGGTTAACAGAGAGGCCCAGGTAGCGTCGTAGACGTTCGTGGTGCCTTCGATGTTGCCCGGGACCCGCATCGTGGGAGCATGCACGAGATAGGGCAACGTGGCATCGTGTGTCTCCAGGACAAACGCCGTCCCCACGGGCTGCTCGCCGAAGTAGCGATCGAGGATCGTTTCCTGCACGCGGTGCATGAGGCTCTCGCCGAGGCGTGCAATCACTGCGGCATCGATCCCGGCGGTCATGATGCCAAACGCATTTCCAGCGGTGACAAAGGCGTCCACCGTCGGTAGATTCTCGAAACGGCCTAGAAAAAAGCGGACTCGCGGCAGTCCGGCAAAGCGATCCTGGAACGCCTGAATAAAGGTAGGCTCGGGATGGATGAGCCAAAGTTCGTCCAGCATGGGTCGTTCTCGCGGAGGAAGTCGTTACATGAGCCTTTCGGTACTCTACGAGGACAATCATTGCCTGGCGGTGTGCAAACCTGCAGGTCTGCTCACCCAGGGGGTACCCGGCGGGATTCCCTCCCTGGAGTCCCAGGTCCGCGACTACCTCAAGGTCAAGTATCACAAGGCCGGAAATGTCTACCTGGGGATTCCCCATCGGCTGGATCGCCCGGTAAGCGGGGTCGTGCTGTTCGCCCGGAGTAGCAAGGCGGCAGCCCGACTCGCGGAACAGTTTCGCGAACGGCAGGTCGAGAAGGTTTATGTCGGCCTGGTGGAGATCACGGGCGGCGCCCCTCCGGAGACAGGCGAGTGGCACGATTTTCTGCGCAAAATTCAGGCCGAGGCACGATCGGAGATTGTGAACGCCGAAACGCCCGAGGCCAGGAGCGCCTCACTTCGCTACAGACGATTGGGCCAAACGGATCAACTGGCCCTGCTTCGGCTGGAGCCACTCACGGGGCGGATGCATCAGCTGCGGCTGCAGTGTGCCTCACGCGGCTACCCCATAACAGGCGATGAACTGTATGGAGCACGAGAATTTTTTGGTCCGCCGTCCGAGGTGGCTCGCGATCGAGGAATTGCCCTTCATGCGCTCGACTTGACGATTTTGCACCCGATCAAGTATGAGCCGATCACGATTACTGCCCCGTTACCCGATTACTGGCCAGAGTGGGCACGAAAACTGCTAAGATGACAGTAGAGCGAGAAACCCTCGCGAGGAGATCACCGATCACCATGTATGCCCCCGCCCACGTCCGTACCCCGCGTGCCGAACTGCGGATCATTCTGGAGGACATCCGCGCCACTCCAGAGGATCACACTCTGCGCCGCATTCTGGCGGACTGGCTCGACGATCAGGAAAACGCCGAAGATTCTGCCCGTGCGGAACTGATTCGCCTCCAATGCACCCAGGCCGAGTTTCCCCGCCGCATCCCTCGCCTGATGCGCCGCGAGGAAATGCTCCTGGCCGAGTGGCACTGGGAATGGCTGGGACCGCTGAGCGACCTGGCCCAACCCTGGCAGTTTGATCGCGGTCGGCTGCAACTGGCAATCTCCAGCCACGCCTTCCAGACGCCCCATTTTGCCGACCTCTGGAACTCGGAAGCGTTTGCCTGGAGCGATTGCCTCACTCTGACCAATGCCACCCCAGGCACCATTGGCCATGTCGCCACCATGAAGGCCATGAGTGGGCTGCGCGAGTTGGTGGTGCAGGATGGTCGAGTCGGCAATAATGGCCTGGCACAGCTGGCCAACTCCCCGTATCTTCATGAGCTACGGGTGTTGCGATTGCCGATGGCAGGGATTGGTGGCCGGGCTTCCGGCACACTGCGAATGCCCAAACTGGAAACGCTCGACCTGTCGCAAAACTACCTGCGCGACACCGACCTGGCCAACCTGCTCGAAGCCGGGCTGCCCGCCGTCCGTCACCTGCATCTGGGGTACAACAACCTCAGCGATGGGGCCATGGCCCTCCTGGCGCTTTCGCCGGCGGGGTCGTGCCTGGAGACGCTCACTCTCGTCGGCAACCGACGCCTCGGCGACGTGGGCCTGGGCTGGCTTGCCACGCTGCCCCTGAAAACGCTCGATGTCTCGCAGGCCATCCCCACGGAGGCCGGCGTGCAGGCTCTGGGCATGATGGGCCATCTGGAAGAACTGGCGCTGGATCGCTGCGAACTGGGCGATGAGCGATTCAAGCAATTTGCCCTGGCTGGCGGGGCAAAAAAATTGCACACGCTGCGAGCCGGTCGAGCGCTGCTGGGCGATGAATCGCTGATTGCCCTGCTCCACGGCTCGCGACCGTGGAAGACGATTCGATTGCCTTACAACCACATCGGTCCACGCGGCATCCAGGCCTTTGCCGAGTCTCCCTGCATGGGGAGCCTTCAGGAGTTGAATCTGTCGGGGAACCGTCTCGACGATTCCTGTGCTCAGATGCTGGCCCGCTCGCCCTTCCTGAGCCGATTGCAACTACTCGATGTCTCGGAAAACCCACTGACGGCCGCGGGCCTGGCGGTTCTGGTGCGACGCTTTGGCTCCAACATCGTGGCGCGTTGAGCCCCAGCAACAAGCAGTCCTCAGGGAATCTCGGTCGGCTGCACGGGACAACCATCGTACAGCCCCGCCGCCTTCTCTGCGATCGGTTCAGTGCCATCAAACGGCACCCACACCTCGGGAGAGGCGGACTTACGCCAGCGTTTGACCTGCACCCGCTCCGCCATGGCGTGCCCCAGTTGTACGGGCGTCTGGACTGCCTTGCCCTCGATCACGCGATACACCGCCACGAAATCACCCAGTTTGGCGATGGCGCTTTGGGGAACCGTCCACTCCTCGGGGAGCGGGGCCACTACTCGGGCGCTGAGATACATCCCGGGACGATACATCCCCGCGCGGTTGTCCAGGTCGGCCTCCACCCGTAGCGTCCGCGAGGCGTCGGCCAGCGCATGGGCGGTGCGGGTCACCTTGGCGGTTGCGGTCAGCCCGCCGGTAAGGTGCAAGGCGACGGACTGGCCTTCACGAACCAGAGTCGCGTCGCTCTCGGGTACCTCGAAGGTCGCCCGCAGTGGATCGAGCTTGGCGATTCGCAACAGCGTCATCGCACCGGCCCCCCCAACCAGATCGCCCTTATGAACATGCCTTTCTGTGATGACTCCCTCGAACGGCGCGACGATGCGACGGTAGCTCTCCAGTGATTTGGCTCGTCGAGCATCGGCCGCTGCCACCTCGACTCGGGCCTTGATGGCCTCGACATCGGCCTCAGCCCGGGCGACTGCGGCCTCGGCCGAAACGATTTGCGCCTGCACCTCCTCAAAAGTGGCCTCGGCGGAGCGAAGCTGGTTGAGCGTCTCATCACGCGTCTGGGCATCCAGGACGCCTCGCTTGACCAGTTCGCGGACGCGGGCCTCTTCCGACTTCCAGCGATCGAGTTGCGCTCTGGCCCGGGCCAAGCCTGCCTTGACCTCCGCCTGCTTGGCACGCACGGCCCGTAGGGCCGCCGCCGCCTGCACACTCTCGGCCTCGGCCTGACGCTGCTTCGCGGCCGTGAGCCGGACATCTTCTTGCAATTCGGGAGCCGCCAGTTCCATCAACAACTGATCTTTTTTAACCTTCGATCCGATGTCGACGTGCATCTTCTCGATATACCCGGGTACCCGTGCGATCAGCCTGGCATGCTCGTCGGCCATGAGTGTTCCCGGCTGCTCGATCGTTCGCATCAGCGCCTTCTTTTCGGCGCGAGTCGTCTGCACGCTGTGGGTTTTCGTCTCCCCTTTTTCGGGCGATTTCGACCGGCAACCGACGAGGGCAACGCACCCACATAGCACCACGAGGGCAAAGAAGATACGCATCGGGATCACTCCTTTTCGCTTGCCAATTCGGGACTGAAGTGTCGGCTACTCGGGTCGGTCGGTGAGAGCGACACCGATTGACGCGACGCACCGGCCATCAGCAGCGTGAAGGTCGCGGGCAAAAGCAGCAGGGTCGCGGGGGTGGCAAAAAGCAGTCCGCCGAGCACAGCACGCCCCAGAGGCGCCGTCTGGTCGCCCCCCTCCCCCAGGCCCAGAGCCATGGGAATCATGCCAGCGATCATCGCCATCGCCGTCATCAGAATGGGTCTGGTTCGGCTCATGGCAGCGGCGGTCGCAGCGTCGCGGGCGTTCATCCCCTCAAGACGGTTACGTTCCGCAAACGTCACCAGCAGAATTGCGTTGGCCACCGCCACGCCCACGGCCATGATCGCGCCCATGAACGATTGCAGATTGAGCGTCGTTCCGGTTGCGAGCAGGGCGACGAGCCCCCCCACCAGCACGGCAGGAATCGCCGCGACGGCACACAGAGCCAACCGCAACGATTGGAAATAGCTCCACAGCAAAAGCGCGATCACAGCGATGGCTCCGAGCAATCCATAGCCCAGTGATGTGAACAGTTCGTTGAGCGGCGCGATCTGGCCCCGCACATCCACCTGTACGCCCGTCGGCGCGGGGCCGGCCTCGCGCAGCGCGACCGTGATGGCCTGAGCCACCCGGCCCAGATCGGTGTTTTCGATGTTCGCGGTCATGCTCACCAGTCGCCGCATGTTGTAGCGGTCAATCTGGCCCGGCATGGTGCCCTCGCGGACCTCGGCCAGATCGCGTAGTAGCGTGTTGCCCTTGACCGGAATCGCCTCCAGATCGGCCTGCGAACGCATGCGGTCCTGCGGCACCTCGATCTGCACCTGATAGGCGATGCCCGATGCCGGGTCGCGCCAGTAGACCGGGATGAGAAACCGCGTGGACGACGTGGCCGCCACCAGCGAGCGCGACACCTCCTCGGCCGTCACGCCCAGCAGGGCTGCCTTCTCGCGATCGATGGTGACGGCCAGGGTAGGATAGTCCAGCGACTGGGCGTACTGGAGATCGCGTAGCCCCTCGACACGAGACAGCGCCTCACGCACCCGCTCGGCGTATGCTCGGTTGTCGGCCATCTTGGGTCCGCTGATCGCCACCTCCACGGGCGTGGGAGCGCCGAAGCTCATCACCTCGTTGACGATGTCGGCCGGCTCAAAAGACACCCGCAAGGCCTGAGCCTGCACGCTTGCCTGCGCGGCGGGCACGCCCTCGGCCTGCCAGCGGGTTTCAATCCACTGGCGCAGATGCGCAGGCAGCGTCTCGCGCAACTGCTGTTTGAGTGTCTCGATGCGTGCGGTCCCGTGCCTCAGGCGCACCCGCAGCACCGCTTCCTCTGGCCCACCCATCCACTGATAGACACTGTTGATGGGGTAACTCGGAGGCACCACGCCGACGTAGCCAAGGCTGATCTCGATGTTGTCAGGGCCGACCGTCTCGCCGATGTGGCGTAGCGCCTCCTGAGCGAGTTGCTCGGTCTGTTCGATCCGCGTGCCATCGGGCCCTCGCAGGCGTAGCTGAAACTGTCCCGCATCCACCTGTGGGAAGATGTCGCGCCCCACGAGCATGGCCCCCAGGCCGAGCAACACGCCCGCTCCCATCAGGTACAGGGGCACCGCCAGCCAACGCAGCCCACAGAGCCGGGCGATCGCTCCCTGAAAGAGCAGCGCCACGCGAGTCGGGGCCGCCGTGTGATTTTCGCCCGGACGGTGCCGCAACAGCAGCATGCACAGCACCGGCACCAGTGTGCTGGAGAGCGCATAGCTCGCCAGCATGGCAAACGCCACCGCCAGCGACAGCGGCACAAACAGCGCTTGCGCCGCGCCCTGCATCAGAAACGCCGGCAGAAACACCGCCACGATACACAGCATGGCCAGCAGACGCGGCACGGCTGTCTCGCTGTTGCCGCGCCGCACCGCGACGGCCAGTGACGGCGACGTGGCCATCTGCGTGTGGATGTTTTCGACCTCGACGGTGGCCTCGTCGACCAGAATGCCCACGGCCAACGCCAGCCCACCGAGCGTCATGAGGTTGACCGATTGGCCGCACAGCCACAGGGCGACCAGGGCCGCGGTGAGGGCAAGCGGGATATTGAGCACCACCACGATCACGCTCCGCCAGTCACGCAGGAACAGCAGTACCATCAGCCCGACCAGCGCGGCCGCGAGAACGCTCTCCACGGCGACGTTGGCAATCGCATTGGTGACGTACGGCGATTGATCGAGTTCGAAACTCACCTGAATCTCGGGCGGCAGCACCGCCTGCATCTTCGGCAACTCGGTCCGCACCCGCCGCACCACATCCAGCGTGCTGGCGTCGGCCCGCTTGGTCACGAGCAGGTACACCGCCCGCCGACCATTCACCAGCGCATAGCCCGTGGTGATATCGTTGGCGTCGTCGATGGTGGGCACCACATCGCGCAAGAACACGCCCGGTTTCAACCCGATCTTGCCCAACTCGGCCGGCTTGACCACCTGCGAGTTGACCGGCACCAGCGGCATGGTGGTCGGCGTGCGGATCGCTCCTGAGGGACTCAGCGCGTTGCCCGTCGTCAGCGCCCGGGCCAACTCGTCGGCCGAGACGCCGTTGGCCTTCATGCGATCGGGATCGGCCCGCAGCACAACGGTTCGCTGATTGCCGCCGAAAGGCGGCGGAGCCGAGACGCCGGGGATGCTGGCGAACATGGGGCGGACCTTGAAGAGCGCCTGATCCTGGATCTCGCCCACGGTGAGCGTGTCGCTCTTGAGGACAAGGTAGCCCACCGGCACGCTGCCCGTGTCGAAGCGCATGATGAACGGCGGGACGGTCCCGGGAGGCATGAACGCCCGCGACCGATTGACATATCCCACCGTCTCGGCGAGCGCCTGAGCCATGTCGGTGCCGGGGTGGAAAAACAATTTCATGAGCGCGACGCCCTGCACGTTGCGCGACTCGACGTGATGGATGCCGTTGATGTACAGGAAGTGATACTCGTAAAAATTGGCGAGCATGCCCTCCATCTGCGACGGGTCCATGCCGCCGTAGGGCTGGCAGACATAAACGACCGGCAGATTCAACGGAGGAAAGATATCGACCTTCATCCGCTGCCAGGCCAGCACACCGCCCGCCAGGAGAGCCAGCACGGCGACCAGCAGCGTGATGGGCCGACGCAGCGCGAATTCAATCGGGTTCATGGTCATTCCCTAAGGCAAGGAAGGCGCGAGGCATCCGGCCATTGTAGCCAAAAGCCAGGCCCTCGGGCTTGCCCAGTTCGCCGAATCTCACACGAAATTCACGCGGCCTCGCCCGCACGATCGTCGAAGGCTCAGGGGGCAGGCGTGATCTGGCAACCCGGCAGACGCATTCGCAGGGCTTCGAGTCCCTCGTCGGTGATCTTCGCGCCGTACAATTCGAGCCGGAGGAGATGCTTCGATGCGTACAGCGTTTTCAATCCCTCATCCGTGACCAGCGTGAAGGCGAGGCCCAGGTGGATCAGCTTCCGGCGATTCGCCAGGAGTTTCAGTCCCTCGTCGGTCACCGAATTGCCGGCGAGGTCGAGTCCGCGCAGCCGTTTCAACCCCGTGAGGCGCTTCAACCCGTCGTCGGTCACCTTGGTGCGACTCAGGTCGAGGTGGGTAAGCCCCTCCAGCGTGGCGACGCGCTTGAGTTCCTCGTCCGTCACGAGCGTATCGCTCAGGTCGAGGCGCTGAAGCCGCCGGCACGATCGAAGGTGCTCCAACCCCTTGCCGGTCATTTGGGTATCGCTGAGTCCGAGTTCGCTCAGGTGCTCCAAATCCTTCAGGTGCCGCAGGCTTTCATCGGTCAGAAGGTTGTAGCCGAGGTTCAACTGCTCCAACTGCTTCAGACCGGCCAGGTGCCTCACGTTCGTGTTGGTCACCTGGGTCGCGAACAAGTCGAGACGGCGCAACGCCTTGAGTTTCCCGATTTCACGCATGGCCCCATCGGTGAGTTGACAAAGACTGAGATCGAGCGAGGCAAGCCCCTTCATGCGAACCAGGTGCTCGAACCCCTCCTCGCGAACCGTCGTTCCTGAGAGATTCAGATGTCGAAGCCTGCCGAGTCGCGTCAGGTGCTTCAACCCACTTTCGGTCGTTTCGGGGTGGCCGAGGGCCAGGTGGGTAAGGCGCTCCAGAGATGCCAGTTCCTTCAACCCCCGATCGGTCGTCGGTGTGGCACTCAGGTCGAGGTGCGTCAGGTTCCGTAGTTTCCCCAGAGTCTTCAGCCCGTTCTCGGTCAGGGGTAGCCCGACCAGACGTAACTGGGTGAGTTTCTTCAGGGCCGCTACCTGATCCAGGCCGGCATCGGTCACGTTGCTCGAACTCAGATCGAGGTAGGCCAGGTTCTTCAATCCGGCGAGGTGCTTCAATCCGTCGTCGGTGACCTTGGTATCGAAAAGGCAGAGGTGGGTGAGGCTTTTGAACTTCCCCAGGTCCTTCAGGTCCGCGTCGCTCGCCTCGGAGGAACAGAGGCGTAGGCGGAAGGGGACTCCCGGATCGGGCAGCGCCGCCAGAGCACCGGGCTTCCACTGTTCCAACTGGAACCCAGGGGCAGCGCCGGCAACCTCGCTTCGGTCGAAGCCCAAAAGCAGATTCGCATCCGTTGACAACCAGCCGACCTCGGCTCCAGCCTCTTCCCAAACCGCGACGACCCTGGCGGGCAAAGGGCGGACAGCGACTTCGCCAGGCGTCGGCAACGGGGCCGCGAACGCCGTCACGCCAGCAAACAGGCAGACCAACAAGGAATGATTCGTCACAGGCGACACCTCCGCGCGAGTGCTCTCGTTCAGTCTATGCCCTGTCGCGATCATCCGCCACGCAAGCCATCACGAACGGACTTGGCCGCCTCTAACAGGACGCTTAACGTCTCGGTGTCGGCGGCGGCGAGGGCGTCGTCGTAGCGATCCAGCTGGGTCCGCAACCGCGCCAGCGCCTCGCGGAGTGCTCCGTGGTTGTGCAGGAAGATCGCCCGCCAAAGCTCCACCGAACCGCTGGCCAGGCGCGTCGTGTCGCGGAAACCGCTCGCCGTCAGCGGTGCCCACTCCGGCGGCAAAATGCCCGCCAACGCCGAGGCGATCAGGTGCGGCAAATGGCTCGTCAGTGCCAGGGCGCGATCGTGCTCGTCGGCATCGAGGCACTCGACACGCGCCTCCAGTGCCTGCCAGAAGGCCCATACGCGGTCGGTGGCCGTGCCGTCGGTCGCGGCCGTCGGCGTGAGGATCACCAGGCGACCAGCGAACAGATCGTCGCGGGCATACTCCGGCCCGGCTTTTTCGGAGCCGGCCAACGGATGCGCGGGCACGAAGTGCGGCACGTGGGCCAGCGCCTGGGCGATCGCTGCCTTGGTACTGCCCACGTCACTCAGAACGCCGCGGGCGTGGGGCGCGGCAGCCAGCGCCTGCGTCGCGATCTGGTCCACCGGCGTGCAAAAAACCGTCAGGTCGGCCCGAGCAGCGACGGCCTCGGGGGTGGGCAGCGCCTCGTCGATCAGGCCGCGTTCGACGGCACGGGCGAGCACGCCAGGCAGACGATCGGTGCCCAGGACGTACGTCGCCACGCCGCGCCGTCGTGCCGCCAGCGCCAGGCTCCCGCCCAGCAATCCCACGCCGACGATGCCCAGAATCATCGCTTCGCCTTCAGGCGGTCGGCCATTTCGCGGGCGATGCGGGTACGCAAGGCGGTGTCCATGACGCTGGAGTGATCCTTGCCGGGGAACAATTCCACCCTGGCGTCGCTGCCGAGTTTCTTGAGTTCGTCGCGGAGAAGTTTGGTGGCCCCTTCGAGGTAGAAGGTGTCTTCCTCGCCCATGTAGACATGGATCTTTCCCTTGAGTAGCGGCCCGCGTGTCTTCCACTCCCGCTTGAGCACCAGGCAAATATCGTACTTCTCCCAGGTGCGGGCGACGGCGGTGTCGATCGCTCCCGTCTCGCGGTTCCACAGCCGGCGCGGCTGGCCGTCGGGGCCGCGTTCGCTGAAGGCGCCCTCGAACGAGGCGAGTTGGCCGCCATGGCCCATGACGGTCTCCATGTCGGTGAAGGGGCGGAAGGTGAGCCGCACCTTGCCGCCGACGCGAGCCAGGGGGCGGATCTTGCCGGCGGGATCGGTGTAGAAGTTTTCGCCCTCGCGATACAGGTTCATGTACTGAAAGCTGCGAAAATCAACAGGATCAGGAGCGGTGGACCAGCAACCATCGAACACATCGGGATAGGTCACCTGCAGCCAGAGGCTCGACCAGCCGCCCGAGCTATGGCCCGTCACCAGGCGTGCGCCCTTGCCCTGGGTGCGAAAGGTCTTCTCCAGCGTGGGAATCAACTCGCGCACCAGCGCCTGCCCACACGGCCCATTGTTCGCGCTGTCGGCAAAGACATGGTGGCCATGATGGCACGTCGGATCGAGAATCACATGAATGACCTCGACACCCGCGCGATCGGTGAGCGTGAGCCGTCGTGGATCTTGCGCCGCCGTGTGCCGGCCACCGAAACCGGGGATCTCGTACACCACCGGATAGCGTCGCTCGGAGCTGGTGGCATAGGAGGCGGGCAGAATCACGCCCGCACGCATTCGGGTCGGCCGTTTGTGGAAACCGCTGAGCAGCTTGCTCTCGATGTCCAGCAGTTTCACACGCGGCGTCGCGGTGAAGGGCGGGTCGCGGTAGACCTTGTCGAGTGAGAGGGTGATCGGCCCAGCGTCGGGGTGGAGTTCCTGCTTGCGGATGGCATACAGATTGCCCGGTGCGGTGCTGAAACTCGCCACGCCCGGCGCGGTGTCCAGGATCGCCTGGATCGTGTAGGTGCCGCGCGGCAGTTTCGCCATCGGCAGGGGATGGTGCAGCGCCTTGGCGTCGATCACGATCGGCTCGCCCGGCTTCACGTTGCGGACATCGACGGCGAACATCGGCTCGGGATTGAACCAGTTCACCCCGGAGCGGAGCGTGGGCGCGTCGCCCTTGAAGAGCACGACATACGCGCGTCCCGTGAACGCCTCACGACGTGCCTCGGCGGGAAAACTCAGACGAAACGAGAGGGGCTCGGCAAACGCGGTCGGCACGAGCAGCAGGAGCACAAGCAAGGCACGCGGCATACGGCGGTTCCTTCGCGGCAGGAGAGTAGAAAGGCCCATTGTAGCACTGGCGTTCGTTTGTGATCCACAGCGTTCTTGTCAGCTTCTCTTGCTCACAAACGGCTCTCTGCGTTAGAATCAAGTTTGATCGGCGGAGCCGAGCCATTCAACAGCCACGGAAGGAAGTCGCATCGTGGAGAGCCTACGCGCTACCCGTCGCGAAGAACCACAGGTCGGCGGCCTGACGCTTCCGCGGTTCATCGCGGGTCACGAGATCCTTGATGAAATCGGGCGGGGCGGCATGGGGGTGGTGTACCGCGCCCGCCAAGTCGCACTTCAGCGAATTATGGCCCTGAAACTGATCCCTTCCCCACAGGCCAGACAAGAGGATCTCGCGCGATTCTGGGCCGAGGCGAAATCGGTGGCCCGGCTTTCCCATCCCCACATCGTGCCCATCTTCGAGATGGGCGAGCACGACGGGTTACCCTTCTACACGATGGAGTACCTGCCGGAGGGGAATCTCGAACAGTACCTCGAACGGCATCACTTCACCCCCACCGAGGCGGCCACCCTGATCGAGAAACTGGCTCGCGCGGTGCAACACGCCCACGATCAGGGGATCTTACATCGCGATCTGAAGCCCGCCAATGTCCTCTTATCTCCGGCCAAGATCGCCGACTTTGGCCTGGCCCGGCAGCTGGATGGCTCGGGCCACCATACGCGCACGGGGGCCATCCTGGGTACTCCTGCGTACATGGCTCCCGAGCAGGCCGCTGGTCGCCGTGAACAGGGCCCCGGGGTGGACATCTGGTCGCTCGGTGCGATGCTTTACGAGTGCCTCACGGGTCAGTTACCGTTCCAGGGACAGACCATTTTGCACACCCTGGAACTGGTGCGCCGTGAGGACCCCACCCCCCCTTCGCGGATCGATGGGCGCATTCCTCGCGATCTGGAAAACATCGTTTTGCGCTGCCTGGAGAAAGACCCAACTCGCCGTTATGCTTCCGCTGCCGACCTGGCCGCCGACCTACGCCGATGGTTGGCCGGCGACCCGGTCCAGGCCCGACCGGTGAGTCGGTGGACAACCGCGTGGCGCTGGGCGAAGCGACGACCGGCCCTGGCCGGCCTGATGGGTAGTTTCGCCGCGCTGGCAATGCTGGTGGCAGCAGCGGTGCCCTACCACATCCTCCGGCTAGAGATCGGGGTGCGCGACGCACAGGCACAGGCGACGGCGGCCCATGAAAAGGCGCGACGTGCCGAACTTCAGACGTCGGTCGAGCGGGAAATCTCCCTGGCCCGACAGGAGGTCAAGGACGGCCAGTTTGCCCAGGCTGCCCAGCGTTTCCAGAGTGTGGTTGATCGAATCCGTGAGGAACCCCATCCGGAGTTGCAACAACTCTGCCAGATGGCAGAGACACTCCACGAGCAGGCGCAAATCCAGGCCCGCCAGTTCCCCGAGATGCAGCGCACCCAGGAACGGCTCGCCGCCTTCCTGACCCGACGGGATCAAGCCGTGTTTGCCATGTATGCAGGCTTGCTCATCGATGCTTCGCTGCACGATCCCGTCGCGGCACGCCAGGCCATCACCGAAGCGCTGGCGATCTGCCCTGACTCGGACAGCCTGCCCGAGAGCCTCGCGGCTACCGAGAGTGGTCGCATCCGTGAGGCGAAGATCGAGTTGCGGTTTCTGCTGGCTGATCTCGATGCACGGGAGAATCCGCGACAGGGACTCCAGCATCTCGATGGCCTGACGGGCCTACGCGGCGTCCATCTCCGGCGTGCCCGCTACCTGGATGCTCTCGGTCAGCATGCCGCGGCCACGCTTGAGCGACAGCAGGCCAAGGCGACCTCGGATTACGCGGCTCTGGATGGCTTCCTGGCCGCCCAGGAGGCCATGGTTCGCGGCGATTTGACGACAGCGCGTCGAGAACTGGATCGTGCGCTGACGCGTCAACCCGATCTGTACTGGGGCCACTTCTTGCAGGCCTCGGTTCAGCTTCGGCTTCGCAATCCGACCGAGGCGCTCATCTCGCTGGGCGCCTGCATCCAGCGTCGGCCGCAGGAAGTCTGGCCCTATCTCTTGCGAGCCGGGGTACGGCTGAGTCTGGGACAACTCGACGAAGCCAACCGCGATCTGGACCGAGCGGCCGGCCTGCGACTGAACACGCTGCAGCGCTACAGTTTGCTCGTCCATCGTGGGGTGCTGGCCCTCGCTCGGCGCGATCCCAGGGCGGCTCTGGAACCGCTGGAGCAGGCCCGAACGCTCCTGCCCGATCATCCGGCCGTGCACGCCAATCAGGCGGAAGTCTTCTGGCAACAGGGCGAGAAGGATCGCGCGCTGGAGAGCCTGACGGTGGCGATCGACTGTAGCAGCGAGCCTGCCGCGCTGTTGCGGAAGCGTGCTCGCTGGCACTCAGCACAGGGAAAGCGGACAGCGGCTCTGGACGACCTGGCCGCCATTCGTCAGCCTCAGCCCGACGATATCGCCGAGAAGGCCCGCCTCTATTACAGTCTGCGTCGTTACCAAGAGGCGGTGGAGGCAACGCATCGCGCCTTGCGTGAGCAGCCGCTGCACAAGACCGCCCTGCGCGTCCAGGCCGAGTCGCTCCTGGAGTTGCAACGACCAAAGGAGGCATGGGCGGCTTTTAATCGCTACCTGCGGCAACACCGCGATGCCGACGCTTATGCCCGACGAGCCCGGGCGCGGGGCGAATGTAACGACCTGCCCGGGGTGATTGACGATTACACCCAGGCGCTGGCGCTTCGTGAGGACGCCGCCTTTCGCTGTGGGCGCGGCTGGGCGTACCTGATTCAGAATGCACCGGAGTTGGCTCACAAGGATTTTGAGCGTGCCGTGGTCGCCCTGCCCACCGAGGCGTACCTGGGCCTGGCGTCGGCCAAGTTGGCCCAGGGTCGCAACAAGGAGGCACTGGCCGACACTCAGACGGCCCTGCGCAAGCCGCCGACGCAACATCGCCTGATGTACGCAACGGCGCGAGTGCTCGCCCGGACGAC
>ERZ1066117.1034-NODE-1034-length-15751-cov-6.033830_pt1 | contig 15751 bp, 17 predicted proteins | sample MGYA00382764_ERZ1066117 | MGnify/ENA primary metagenome ERZ1066117 (study PRJEB33369, sample SAMEA5778347) | biofilm metagenome | biome: Industrial cooling water; feature: Water cooling tower basin; material: Biofilm | place: United Arab Emirates | collected...
AACCGGTGACACGAGGATTTTCAGTCCTCTGCTCTACCAACTGAGCTATCCCGGCGAGGGATTTGTTTTTAATGCTTGACCAGCGTAGCAAATTAACACGAACTTATGCAAGAGATTTTTCGAATGATTCATATCCAGGCAAGATATGATAATCCGTGAACAATTGATAAGCAAGGTTGAATGACATTCCCTAATCCCACCAGGCTTGAAAAGGTTGGCAGCGATTGGCGCGGGGCGTATCGGCGGCACCAAGCTGAGATCAACCGATTGATGCTGATAACAGTAACGTTCTTGACGTGCATGTTGCTGTTTTCGCTGCATCGCTACTTCACTTACTACACCTCTTATGACCACGGGCTATTTAATCAGATTTTTTGGAATAATCTGCATGGGCGGTTTTTCCAAAGTTCTCTGACCAGTGCAAATTCGGTTGCGGTGTTGGCAGATAACAAAATTCCGATCGTCAACTTTGTGCATCTGGGTCAGCACTTTGTGCCTACGTTTCTGCTGTGGTTGCCGGTTTATGCGGTATTCCCGCATCCAGCCACGATGGTGGTGCTGCAAGTTGTCTTGATGACCGCTGGTGGCGTGGTGTTGTATGCGTTGGCGCGGCATTACCTCAGTTCCAATTTGGCCTGGTGGATTACAGCCGGTTACTTTAGCGCGATCGCCGTGATTGGTCCTACGTTCGCCAACTTCTACGAGCATTGCCAGTTTCCCTTGTTCACATTTGGGATGCTGCTGGCGATGGAAAAGCGCCGTTGGTGGATTTTCTGGATCATGGTGTTGCTGGTCTTAGGGATTCGTGAAGATGCCGGGATTACCTTGTTTGGGATTGGGTTGTTTTTGTTATTGAGTCGGCGACATCCAAAACTAGGGGCGGCTTTATGTGTTCTCAGTTTTGTGTATGTGGTGTTGGTGACCAATGTCGTCATTACCCAGTTTTCGGAAGATAATCCACGGCTGTATATGGCTTCTCGGTTTGCTCGATTTGCCCCTGGCAACCCATCGCCCAGCACGCTGGAAGTATTGTGGGGGATGATTACTCATCCATTGGAACTGTTGCAGGCAGTGCTGCTTCCTTTCGATCGCCGATTTTTCTACCTGGTGGGACAATGGATTCCTTTGGCGTTTATTCCAGCGCTTTCACCGGCCAGTTGGATCATGTCGGGAGTGCCGTTATTGACCATCTTTACGCAATCGGGGCAAACGGCATTATCCATCACGATTCGCTATGCAGTGGCGATCGTTCCCGGCGTGTTTTATGGGGCAATTTTGTGGTGGGCGCATCAGTCGAGGCGGCCTTTGCCGCCGCCGCCTGAGCCTGTATCCTGGTGGCAAACAATGGGCTGGTCGCTCCGCAATCGACAACTAACTCCCGCTTTTCGAAAGTTTTGGGCGGTTTGTTTGACGTTATCGATTGTGGCCACGATCACGAGTAATCCGAACCAGGCATTTTACTTTTTAATTCCCGAATCGTTCCGTCCGTGGGTGTTTGTGCCACTGACAACGCAATGGCAGCGAACCGGAATTATGAATGACATGGTGCGCCAGGTGCCACCGGAGGCAACAGTTTCTGTGACGACGAATATCATTCCGCAGCTTTCGACGCGGCGCAAAATCATTCGGTTGCCTGGTCTGTTGCTGAAGGATGAAAATGGGCAGGTTGACCAAATGGAATACCTAATTGCAGATTTATGGCGCATTGAACGCTACATGACGATCTATCGACCAGAACGCACACGCATGCAGACGATCGTTCCGACGCTCGATCGGCTCATTCAAGACAAATCCTATGGAATTTTAGAGGTGCGGGATAAAATCGTCTTTCTGCGTCGAGGCGTTCCCTCTAACCCCGACGCATTGGCCGCTTGGGGTCCGTTGAAGCAAGAATTGCTGGCCGCCGTGGAAAAATTGGTGAACCAGTAATAATCTAGCTGCGTTGGGGAACGAATACGGCTTTGATTATGCGTCCTTCCAAGTTGCAGACTTACAGGCTTCTAAGCAAGTGTTGGAAGAAATCACCCAAGCACCCATGACTGATTTCGGATGGCACGCTTGCAAAAAGTCAATGACTGAGAGATCGAGGGGGCCGGATATGCCTATAATTCTTCAGTGACCTGACCTATCTGTCGGGCCGCTATAACAATTTCTTTGAGCCTCGCACGGCCTATTCCGTCGGTTCTTTGTTGAACATTCCCGTTTCCGTCACTCCTGTGCTGCACCGCTGACACCGCTACCTCCTCTGGCTTAAACCCCAAGTAGACTTTATTTCCTACGCCGAGTTCAAACTGCACTCCTAATCACAATGCCCCTCAATCTGCTCTCCTTCGTTGGAATTTTTGCTCTTTGCGGTATTGCCTGGTTGACCTCGGAAAATCGGCGACTAATTCCCTGGAGGACGATCGCTTGGGGATTGGGACTACAACTGATTTTGGGTTTGCTCGTGTTTCAGGTGCCTGTTACTCGTTTAATTGTGGAGTTAATCAGTAATGCGGTGAATTCCATGTTGGATGCTACCGAAGCGGGGGCACGGTTTTTGTTCGGAGATTTGTTGGTGCCCAATCCCCAAATCATTCCGGGGCCAGTGTTGGCTGGTCGCTGGATTGCCCGCGCCATTACACCACCCTACGTGCCTGTACCGGGCGATCGCCTCAGCCCTGATTTTCTCAATCTGGGATATATTTTTGCGTTTCGGGCGTTACCTAGCGTGATCTTTTTCTCCGCCTTAGTGTCGTTGTTGTACGCATTGGGTTTAATCCAGCCGATCGTTAACTTCTTTGCCCGGTTATTTCAGCGCACGATGAAATTGAGTGGAGCAGAGTCTTTAAGTGGGGCCAGTAACATTTTTGTCGGTATTGAGTCGGCCTTGGTGGTGCGCCCCTATCTGGAACGGATGACCCGCAGTGAGTTGAATGCCATTTTAACGTCCTGTTTTGGCAGTATTGCCTCTACGGTTCTGGCGCTGTACGCCAGTCTCTTGCGTCCCGTGTTTCCCAACATCACCGGGCATCTGGTTTCGGCCTCGATTATGGCGATTCCGGCCTGTTTCGTGATTGCCAAAATTCTGTTGCCCGAAACTTCGGTGCCGGAAACGATGGGAGTCCGGTTGGAGGAAACAGCGATCGCCGAAAAACCATTGACCACTGAACCAACCGCGCTGGAACTAACGGCAGCGAGTGGGCAAACTCTAGTTGAGGTGGAGGAGCCATTGGCGAAAGCCGCTTCCGAGCCAGGAGCGATCGCCGCGCTACCCGTTCTCAACCCCATGGAAAGTATCGTAGTCGGGGCGATGGATGGCATCAAACTGGCAGTGGCGATCGCTGCCTTGCTGATTGCGGTTCTCGGCTTAGTGGCGTTGATTGACTTATTTTTTGCTAATCTGGCCTCTCTGGCTAACAGTTCCCAGCCCCTGGTAAAAGCGATCGGCCAGGTCTTCCAGGTCATCACGTTGCAAAATATACTGGGAGCCTTGTTTTTGCCGTTGACCTTCCTGACGGGCGTTTCACTCAATTGGCCAGAACTTTGGCAATCCTCGCTTTTGATTGGTCAACGCTTGATTGCAACAGAAGTTTTGTCGTTTCAACAGTTAGCAGTGTTGGCTAATCAGGGAACCATTAGCGATCGCGCCCTCCTGGTGACGAGTTACGCTTTGTGTGGGTTTGCGCATCTCCCATCCCTGGGTATTTTTGTAGGTGGCTTTGTGGGGTTAGTGCCGTCTCGCCGCAAAGACATTACGGCCCTCGGTTGGAAAGCGCTGTGGGGGGCCACACTGGCAACCTTGATGATTGGCTGCATTGCTGGACTATACGACACTGGCAGTCCTTCTATTTTGGGTAAGTGAGCTTGGGTAAGTAGTAACGGGAGCATTGGAGATGAAGCGACGCTGGCTAATTTGGGGATTGATCAGTTTAACCGTGATGCTGTTGGCGATCGCTCATCCTGCTGGTGCGCCCTGGCTCCCGCTCGCCTCCGTCCAGGCCCAGTCTCCGGCTCCCCCAGCTCCGCCCTCGGCCCCGGCTCCCTTCCCCCCTGTTCCCATCCCGCCCGCCACTTCTACTGCGCCTCCTGCGCCCCCTGCTTCTACGGCTCCTCCGGCGGAACTGAGCGGCACTTATGCGGATCCAGCAGGACGGTTTAAAGTCGGCGTCCTCAAAAACTTTAAGGCCATTCCCCTATCTGGTTCGGTACTAATCGAGGCTCCTGATGGTAACTTGGCCTACACCGTGGTGCCGCAGTCTCAACCGTTGGGCAATCCGATCGGGCTGGTTGCTGGCTATGACAACAGCGAAAGTTTGGCCAAAATTGCCACCACTGTATTTCAACGGGGAGAAGGATTTCAGCCTGCGCCAGCCCGGTTAGAAGCAGGTGGAGGGGCGGTGATGGATTGGACCGGCGGGTTGACGATCGGGGGGAGTTCGCAGCCGATGCGGGGTGCGGTTTTGGTGCGCCCAACTACACAAAACATTCTGCTGCTGCTAATTGCGGCAACTGAGGCAGGCGAAGCTCAGATACCCAGCGCCCTATCTGCCCTTGCCACTAGCCTGGAACCATTTCAGTAGAGCTGTGCCATTAAACATCCTTAGAAAGGTGCAGTTGAACTTCCTTACACCGCTAATCGAGGAATTGCTATATCCTAAAAACTAAATTCGAGATTACTCATTTATATGTACGGATACGAACAGGAAATCGGTCGTCTCATGGATATTTTGCCTGCGTCTGGCAGAATGTTCACCAAGCTCGTGAGTAAGCCAGAACAGCGGGTTGTGATTGATTGTCCCGTTCCCAAACCGTGGATAACCGATCGCCCCATCTGGATCAATTTTGACCTGCTGAACGACTTGTCGTTGCCAGAACGAGACTTGCTCGTGTTGCGGACAGTCAGTTGGATGACAGGATTTAAGTGGTTTAAGCCCAGTTTGTATCAGGGCCTGGTTTTAGTGGGCGCTTTGGGTGCGGTGATTGAAGCCGTTCAAGGTGATCCGGTGGGAATTGTGGCGGCTGGCGGCTTGAGCGCGATCGCGGCTACCCAAATTTGGCGCACAAACCACAGCACGCAACGCGAATTAGATGCTGATGAAGCTGCGATTCAGGTCGCTTTACGTCGGGGCTACACCGAACCGGACGCGGCGCGCCACCTGTTGGATGCCATCAATGGCGTGGCCGATATCGAAAATCGGCGTGGCCTGAGTTTTGTGGAATTACTACGCTGTCAGAATCTGAAGGCGATCGCTGGAATTTCCACCGTTGCCATTCCTGAAGCCGTCCGACAGGAATAGCAGAATTGCCTTAGGAATGAGAATTATAGCCGCCGCCATGTGCAACGTGGCAGACTTCGGCGTGAGCGCGATTCGGCTGAGCTCATCGTCGAAGCCTCAGTCGAACGAGGCGAGTCAGAACACCTACTCAGAATCGGCTTCTCAACTCACGAACATCTTGCCCGTCCGGGCGGGTGAGACACCCACCCCACAGGTTATTTAATCCATCATCCTTAGGGCGTTTTTTCAATTTCAGATTTCATCCGTTGTAGGGTCAGATTCATCTGGTCGAACATCTGTTGGGGTGTGATGCCAAACTGACCCAATTGCGTTCTAAGCTGCTCTACCGTCATCTGTGCCATAAAGTCTTCCGACAGTTCGAAGCGCTTCATAAAAATGCGGTAGCGCTCCATGATCGCTTCCATCTGCTCAATAAATAGCTTTTTCCCTTCGCGATCGAACTTGCCATAACCGCTCCCAAGCTGCATCAGCGAGTGGTATTCCTCAAAGAGGCTCTTGGCTTCCTGTTGAACAATTTCAGAATCAAAAAATCCCATTGGTTTCAATCGGCTACAACGGCCTGGAACAACACTTTTTATATGAATTTATACGACTTATTGTAATTGAGCGATTGGACGGCAGTTAAGTAGGGGTTTCACTACCCAAAGTCGATCTCCAGCGCTCCTATTTCCGCCCAAACAACCCAAACAATCCCCCCCGTTTGGCGGGTTGGCTCACTGGTTTGGTACCATTGGTGCCGTTCTGTTCATGCTGCCCGTTGGTTGGTTGGCTTGGCGAAAGCGGTACTGTGAGGCCGACTTTAGCAGCAAACCGCACGCCATACTTATCTTGCGGGTTCAGTTCTAAGGCTCGCTTGATATGAGCTTTGGCCGCGCCTGTGATGGGCTTTTCTAAATACAGGTAGGCGACACCCAGCAGGGAGTGGTATTCACTTTTGTCGGCTTTGATCTTGATGGCATCTCGCAGTTCTTGCACAACTTGAGACCAAGCGCCTTTTTTGGCGTATTCCTGCGCGCGCCGATAGTGGCGTTGGTCGTAGCTCTCGGCAGCAACTTCGGGATTAGCTGGAGCGGGTGCAAATTGAATGGGTTTAGCTTGAGTCGCGGCGATCAGTCCGGTGCGTTTTTCTTGCACACCGCCACCCAGGTCGCCCATTTTCAGTTGCAGATAAACCAGATTGAGTTCAGTCAACTGCTCTGTCACCGAGGCAAAGTTTGAGTGGGGGTCAAATTGGGTCTCGGCCAGTTGGGCGATCGCTTGTTCGTAAAAGACATCCACATTGGCCACCGGTCGTTCCATCAGCTGACGGGCAATCTCACTTTGAGGCGATAGAGAACCATCCCGTGTTAAGCTCCGCACTCTTAGGCGGAGAAGCGCCATATTCTCTTTTCGTTCTTTCTCCTGCCGAATTTTTTCGTAGGCTGGATTAATGAGCCGGGCAAGCAGCTTAACAGTTGACTCTTTCGTATCTTCATCCGCGTCAATGAAGCGATCGGGATGTAACCGCATGGCTACTGTTCGATACCGTTTTTGCACCCGTCGATCGTCCGCAGTCACTGCAATCCCCAGCACTGCAAACGGATCAGAAAATTGCGTAACCCAGTCTGATACGAGCGAACTTTGCGACATTGACGAGTAGCCCTAATGGGTGAGTAACAAATTCCCGCGTTAGGAACACGATTTTCAGGAAACAGCGCGTAACATTTTTGTTGCCAATCATGTTACGGCGTTTTTGGATCCATTGAAGTACAGAAATAACCATGAAAATCTTGTTTTCAATGGATAAGACCGTGCCCCAGTTGGAAAAGCAACGTGCATTGATTAACCGGCACCCAGATGATCCCCTCGTTCTATACTGTACTGTGCAAATCGCTTCCTAACCGGACAGCCGCTGGGCTTATTTGCATTTCTACTTAAAGACATAAAAAGGAGCTTCAGCAGAGGGGTGACTGTCACTGGGGGAATTTACAAATCGCGATCGCATCTCCGTAAAATTGCACTATGGTAAATCTAATGTTTGCAACCTGGGCCAAAACTGACTGGATGGAGTTTAGCGTGTGCAAAGTTGGAACGACTTGCTGAATAAACCCAAAGACCGAAAAATTGCCTCACTGCTAGCATTGGCCGGTATGGTTTCACCGATCGCGGGGTTCCATAAGTTTTACTTGCGGCAACCCGTATGGGGGACGTTGTATCTATTACTCTCGTGGACTCCTATTCCGCGAGTTGCCAGTGGCATCGAAGCAGCCTGGTATTTATTTCAGGATGGGCACGAGTTCGATCGCCGTTTCAACAGCGAATTACCGCCCAGTTCCGCTTCATCTACTGCGATTCCGACTATTGACCCGGATCAGGTTGGGGCAGTTGCCGATGCCCTGCGTCAACTGGAACAACTGCGGGCCGAAGGCTTAGTGTCAGAGTACGAATTTGAACAAAAACGGCGACAACTTTTAGACCGGATTGCTTGACCCATGGCTCTGTTTGATTGGATAGCCAAAACAGCCCAAACCCAAACGACGCGATCGCGCCTCCTCAACGATCCGTACTATCGGTTCCAATCCTTAGACGAACTGCAACAGGCCGTCCAGGCAGGCATTCGCATTGATGTGAACCAGGCGAGTGTGGATGATTGGCTGCGGCTACCGGGACTGTCGATTCACCAGGCGCGCACCCTCACCGAGCTAACTCAATCTGGTGTCCATCTCCATGCGCTGGAAGATATTGCTGCCGTCTTGAACTTACCACTGGCGCGGCTGAAACCCCTGGAACCCATTCTCCAGTTTTGTTACTACGACCCCAACAGTCCCCAAACAATTCAACCGATCGATGCCAATACGGCTTCGGTGGAGATGTTGACGCGCATTCCGGCGATCGATCTTTATTTGGCGCGGTTGATTATCCATTACCGTCCCTACCGCAACTTGCCTCACCTGCAACGGCGCTTGTCGCTTTCCAGTGAATTAACAGCGCAACTCCTGCATTATTTGAAGTTCTGAGTCCTGGTCAAAATTGCCGAGTCCAATCATGCCAGCGTTCAACGACGACTTTGGTTTGGGTAAAGAACTCGACAGCGTGTTGGCCCTGCCCGTGTAAGTCACCGAAGAAGCTCTCCTTCCAACCGCTGAACGGGAAAAAGGCCATGGGAGCAGCGACTCCGATATTAATGCCGATATTGCCTGCTTCCGCCTCATACCGAAACTTGCGGGCGGCAGCCCCACTGGATGTAAACAAACAAGCCATGTTGCCGTACTGGCCCTGATTGATCAGAGCGATCGCCGCTTCGATCGTGGATACGTGCATCAAACTCAAGACGGGACCGAAAATCTCGGTTTTGGCGATCGCGCCCATTGGATCAACATCTTGCAAAATCGTGGGCCGGACAAAATAGCCCTGCTCATAATTGGGAATGGTTGGGTGGCGGCCATCCACCAGCGCGGTTGCGCCAGCCTGAATGCCTTGTTGAATCAGGGTTTGAATGCGAGTTTGGCTCTCAGCCGTGATGACCGGCCCCATTTGCACGTCGGCTTCTAACCCGTAACCAACCTTACGAGTTTGGGCCACATCCGCGATCGCTTCTGTAAAAGATTTTCGCGCCTCTCCAACTGTAATTGCCACTGAGGCTGCCAAACACCGCTGACCAGCACAGCCAAAGGCACTATCCGCCATAATTCGAGTGGTTGCATCCATGTCGGCATCTGGCAGCACAATCACCGGATTTTTGGCCCCACCCTGACACTGCGCCCGTTTGCCATTGGCCGCTGCCCGACTGTAGACATATTTGGCCACTGGCGTAGACCCAACAAAACTAATCGCTCGAATGGCTGGATGATCCAGTAAGGCATCCACCACGGCTTTGGCCCCGTTCACTAGATTGATTACCCCTTTGGGCAATCCGGTTTGGGCCATCAACTGCACGATTTTTTGCAGCGTCAATGGCACTTTTTCTGATGGTTTAATGATGCAGGTGTTGCCGCAAGCGATCGCATAGGGCATAAACCAGAAGGGAATCATGCCCGGAAAGTTGAATGGACAGATAATGCCCACCACGCCTAAGGGCTGGCGAATCATAAACTCATCAATATTTCTAGCAATATCCTCTGAGTTATAGCCCTGCAACAACAGGGGAATACTACAGGCAACTTCCACATTTTCAATCGCCCGCCGCAGTTCGCCTTTAGATTCCGCTAGAGTCTTGCCACACTCCATCGTGATTGTGGTTGCTAAGTCGTCTAAATGTTCTTCTAAAAGTAGTTTGAGTTTGAATAGATACTGAATGCGATCGCCCGCTGGCACTCTGCGCCAGGTGACAAAGGCTTGTTGGGCTGCTTCTACGGCTTGATTCACCGCTTCCCCAGACGACAGTGGCACCTTGCCCAACACTTCTACCGTCGCCGGATTTAGCACTTCCAAAAACTCCGTTGCATTCGGCTGAGTCCATTCTCCATCGACGTAATTTTGCAGCACAGTAGATGTTCCCATTACTTCCTATTCCTCTTCAACCACGGGTGCCCATTCGATCCACGTACAGCCATGCTACAGCACTTCCACCCACTCACCCATGCAGCTACCGTGTCCCAGGATAGATCTACGATCGCCCCTAAATTGAAATAATGTAGAGGAAAATTCTCCATCCATTAGGACTGAATTGTGACTTTTAGCATCTTTGATCTATTCTGGATTTTTCTGATCATCACTTCAATTCAACCAGTTTTGCAGCGGCGTCAGGTGGCTGCTCGTCGGGTGCAAACTCTCAAAGCCTTTGAGCAAGAACGTCGCAGCCGCGTGATCTTGTTGATCCATCGGCAAGAATCGCTCAGCCTCCTGGGAATTCCCCTATCTCGCTACATCACGATCGAAGACTCAGAGCAAATTTTACGGGCAATTCGCCTCACTCCGCCCGAAACCCCCATTGATTTGATTTTGCATACACCGGGTGGGTTAGTCCTGGCTACCGAGCAAATTGCCAGAGCTTTAATTCGGCATCCGGCCAAAGTCACCGTTTTCGTGCCTCACTATGCCATGAGCGGGGGGACGATGCTGGCTCTCGCCGCTGACGAAATTGTGATGGATGCGAATGCCGTGCTGGGGCCAGTTGACCCGCAACTGGGGAATTTCCCAGCGGCCAGCATTATTAACGTGGTGGAGCAAAAACCGATCGAAAAGGTAGACGACCAAACCCTGATCATGGCGGATCTGTCTCGCAAGGCCATCAAGCAAGTGCAGCGATTTGTGAGAACGCTGTTGATGGATGCGGTGCCGCAGCAGAAAGTTCCACCGGAAAAAATTGACAGCATTATTGAAGCTCTCACCACGGGCCAGGTCACCCATGACTATCCCATTACCGTTGAAGAAGCAACTGAGTTAGGGCTACCGCTCACGGTAGGGTTGCCCCGCATCATTTATGATTTGATGGAACTCTATCCTCAACCGCAAGGCGGACGGCCCAGTGTGCAGTACATTCCCATGCCCTACATGCCGCGTCCGTCGTTGCCAGAACCGAAAGGGCGACCCTTGCCAGAAGCCGAATCTGTCGTAGAAAGGTAGGGGGCGAATTTGGATTTTTGGCTAAAAACCAGCGGCACCTGGGTCAATGTGGGGGCAGTACTGGTAGGAACGACGATCGGCTTACTGCTGCGAGGCCGCCTCCCGATGCGCATGATGTTAGTCATCACGCAGGGTGTGGGCCTATTGACCCTTTTTCTTGGCTTCACGATGGCCGGAAGTCTCACCAAGGTGCAGGCGGGCATCCTGGATGGCGTGGTGTTGGGCTTAATCGCGCTGGTTATCGGTGGGTTGTTGGGGGAGTGGTGGGGCATTGAGGACGGCTTAACGAAAGTGGGCGATCGCCTCAAGCATCGATTTAGTGGTGGCAGTGGCTTTACCGAAGGCTTTGTTGCCGCTAGCCTCTTATTTTGTGTTGGTCCCATGACATTACTAGGCTGCCTCAACAACGGCCTCACAGGTGATAACCGCTTGCTACTGTTGAAATCGACGATGGATGGACTCGTCTCGATCGCGTTTGCCAGCAGCTTTGGCATTGGCGTTGGCTTCGCGGCCTTACCGATTCTGCTGTATCAGGGCAGTTTATCTTTGCTGGCCGGCTTCCTGGCGCAATTCATTGCTGATCCGGCAACATCTCCGCCGATTTTGCTCTCTACTGGTGTTGGCGGGTTGATGATCGTCGGCATCGGAATTAACTTGTTAGAACTGACCAAAATCCGAGTGGCGGCCTTTCTCCCGGCCCTGCTACTGGCACCAGTCTTTTTTTGGGTGGCCAACCGATAAAGAAATCAGCCGCGTAGTCGCGCAACAATCCGTCTGGGCTGGCTGTCAAAGCAATGGTTCCTGGCTGCTTGGGTGACGAGCCTTACAGGTGATTCTCCCACTGAAGGGTGGAATGGAGCAAAGAGTTGAGCAGAACGGGTGTATCGCTGTATTCTGGCGAGGGAGACTATCGCAGCACTGTGTATGAATGAACTGTGTATGAATGAATCGATCGCGGCGCGGGTCTTTTAGTGCTTGAACACAACCCAACCCAACTCAGTCGGATTGAGGCCGCATTTCAGGAAAGTCCGATGCCGCATCGTTTAGTGGCAATAGCCGATGGCATCGGAGCGCTTGATTTTTTGCATCGCCAGGGGAAGTTTTGTGAGGCTATCCGGCCCGATTTAATTTTGCTGGATTTAAATTTGCCCTGTTTCAGGCCCATCAAACCGTCATCCACTCTATCCTCATTGATCTGATGATGCCGGGAATGGATGGACTCGCCATCTTGTCTATTTTGCAACGGCTCAAACCTGACCTACGCGCGATCGCCATGAGTGGCATCTACTCCACCGAAACCGTGACCCAAGCCGAGAAGCAAGGATTCCGCCGGTTTCTCCCCAAACCGTTTACCACCAAAGATTTACTCAAAAGCATCCGAAGCGAAACTTGAGTCGGTTTAGGTCAGCGGAACTGGCAAATGGAGGTAAGAAGCGATCGGCTCCACGGTGATGGTAATAATTTGCTGATCAATCAGTCGCGCTTCTCCCACTGGTTCCCCGGTTCCCGCATTGACCGGATACGCCGGAAAACAGGCCGCACTCAAGCTCAACCGCAGGCGATGCCCCGATGGCAGCGAAATGCAGGTGGGCTGGAGCAAAAACGTCAGCGGCTGAGTCTCCTGCCCTGGTTTGACATGGATATAGCCCTGGGTGAAGTTATACACCGTGCCATTGGGGCGCACCTCTGAAAGCACCGCACACAAATCAAAACTCGGCACATCCGCAGCGCACGTCATACTGACCGACACCGCGCCAACCAAACACAGTGGTTCTAACAGGGGAGCGGACGTGTATGTGAGAATGTCCGATCGCCCATCCAGTGTCGATCGCTCTTGCGGCCCAGTTGGAAAGGACGCATGCCCTCCCAGTGCGGGAACTGGCCGCCAGGGATCATGCACAATTACATCTATTCCTGTCGCTCGCTGCTCTCGTTCGACTGAGCGCTGTTCGGCTGAGCGCTCACGTCGAAGCTCACGCCGAAGTCTGCCCTCTGCCTGTTGCTCTGCGCTCGCGGCCTTAATCTCCAACCTGCCATCCTGCTCATCCATGCTAGCCAAGCCGCTGCTGCTGAGGGTGGCGATCGTCGATGCCTCGTTCCATGAGTCAAAATAGCGCCATTCATTGACACCCATCAAGAACAGTTGGATGGGGGGTTGCGCCAATAACCCGACTCTTTCACCTTTGAGAAAATGATCGAACCAGCGAATTTGCAGGCGATCGCAGGGACTATTCGCCTCTGGGCCAAAATCCACTGCGCCGACTTTCCGACTCCAGGGTAGATGCGCCCAGGGTCCTACGATGAGGTGTTGTGGGAAAGCGCTCCGAGCCGCCATCGCTTTGTAGAGGTTCAGCGTTCCCCGCAGGAAGGTGTCGAACCAACCACCAATATGCAGCATGGGTAGATCAAGCTGCTCCTGGTAAGTTTTGGGTGACAGTTTTTGCCAGTATTCAGCGGGTTCGTTGTGGGTCAGCCAATCGTGATAGAAGGAATCGGGCGCGAGGTTGTGCAAAATCCCCGATCGCGTCGGCACCGCATCACACAGCGGCAAGTTTTTGGCGGCCAGCGCCAACAGCCGAAAGGCTTCCTGATCGCCTTTGAGTCGAGCGGTTTCTGCGGCCAGTTGAATCGCCCAACCTAAATTTGCCTGGAGACAAAATGCCCCATTTTCGTAAGCCCAATCGCTATACAAGTCATAACCAATCATGGCGGGACAAATGGCCTTCAGAGCTGGCGGTTTGGCGATCGCGGCATACAACTGAGTCATGCCTTGATAGGAAAAGCCATACATCCCCACAACGCCCGAACTGCCCGGAAGTTGAGCCGCCCATTCCACCGCGTCGTAGCCATCTTCGATTTCATGCTCAAACAGCTTGAAGTCACCTGCTGAGGTGCCCCGTCCGCGCACGTCTTGAATCACCACAATGTACCCCTGCGCCGCGTACCAAATGGGATGCGCGTAGACGACTGTAGACGCGATCGCCCGTCCGTAGGGTTGCCGCATCAGCAACACGGGAAACTCTCCCGCCGCATCTGGGTAGTACACATCCGCATCCAACCGGATGCCATCCCGTGTATACATTGAAAGGCATTGCTTGGGCTGCACCTGCATCATTACTGCCAACTTTTCTATTTTCGTCAGTCTATCGCCATTTCCAGATCGGCGGCCTCATTTTAAAATCTGCGGCTTCGTTTTCAATAATGGCGATCGCGCTTCACCCAAGCAGGAGACTTACAATGTCAGTATCAGTGAAGCCGCTTGCAATCTATGGACAGAGGGACATGACCGCAGCTATTGCCACACCGATTAGCCAAATTGAACTGACACCGGGGAGTGCCATTCGCATTGGTGGTATGACCTGGGAAGGCTATGTCGCGCTGCTGCAAGAACTGGGAGACGATCGCTCGACTCGCGTTGCCTATGAAAATGGAGTGTTAGAAATTAGGATGCCTGGGCAATCCCATGAATCGGCAAATCGTGTGTTAGCGGCGATTGCCTTAACGTTGGCAGAAGAATTTGGCTTTGAATTTAACGACCTGGGGTCAATGACAACGAACCGCCCTGATTTGCATAAAGGGATTGAACCAGACAGTTGTTTCTACATTCAGAATGCTCAAGCAGGACAGGGATTGGGCGAAGTTATTTCTAGCAATTTGCCCCCTGACCTGGCATTAGAATTCGATATTGCCAATCGGTCTGATAGTAAGCTGAGTATTTATCAGGCAATGAATGTACCAGAGGTATGGCTGTATCAGAATCATCGGATCAAGATAAAGCACTTGCAGCATGGGCTATACATTGACGCTTTGACCAGTCTGGCATTTCCGGCTGTGAGCGCAGAGCAGTTGAACCAATGGCTAGATGTGCGGCGATCGGGAACCGATTTAACAGTGATTCGCGCTGTCAGACAATTTTGCCGAACAGTTTCTAACCAATGACTTTCATGATCCTTACGTGCAACTATTTACGGAGTTTGTACAAGCGTCGAGTCGCAGGTGAGTCTAATTGCCCGCTGCCTTCTAAATTATGAGCGCTATCACTCCATCGCAGGAGATATGACAATGCCTTTTAATCCCGAAGAACGTCAGGCTATGCTGCAACTGCGTGGGGTCGGCGCAACAGTCATTAGCCGCTTGGAGCAAATTGGTTACGATTCACTGGCCGTGCTGCAAGGCCAAGACCCGGCAACGATTACGAAGGAAATTGCTGCGCTGATGGGTTCAACCTGTTGGCATAACAGTCCTCAAGCCCGGACGGCGATGCAAGCGGTGATTGATCTGGCCAACCGCAGCGCAGCGATCGTAGAAACTTGTAATAATGAGAAAACTAATAATAAAGATGACAGGGCTGTTACAACATAATGGACATCGTAGAGTTTTTTGAATTAAGCAGTGGCAAGTGGTTCTCCCAGCGATCGAGCCATCACCTCGCCTTCAAACAATCCGAAGCAGGCAAATCTGATCTGGTGATTGAAATGCTCGATAAAACCGCACCAGAAGTCGTGAAACTATGTGAGCAGTACAGCTTCGATCCAGCCACTGCCCTATGCGGAGCGCGTGTCACCTGGAACGGCACGATGGAATGGGACGAAGAAAAACATGCTGGCTCTACCGTTCTGGTGCCCGTGGCCGACCCTGAAAAGCCCAATGAAGGCAAATTGCTCCGGGAAATTGGGTATGCCGAAAAGGCTCCTGTAGCTGGCCGTTATGTGATGGGTGAGGATGAGGCTCTGACCCTGATTACTGACTACGAAACGATGTACTCCGAGGAACGCCTCTGGTTTGCTAGCCCCAATCTGCGGTTGCGCACCAGCATCCTCAAACGCTTCGGTGGCTTCAGCATGGCCTCCTTCTGCTCTGAGATCCGCATGGGAGGCGTAAAGTAGGTCAGGTTTTGAGGGAATTACGATCGCTCTCCGCCGCCTCAG
>ERZ1066117.1036-NODE-1036-length-15721-cov-37.125303_pt1 | contig 15721 bp, 14 predicted proteins | sample MGYA00382764_ERZ1066117 | MGnify/ENA primary metagenome ERZ1066117 (study PRJEB33369, sample SAMEA5778347) | biofilm metagenome | biome: Industrial cooling water; feature: Water cooling tower basin; material: Biofilm | place: United Arab Emirates | collected...
GGGCGCGGCACTGGCCCGGACTCCTCACCACGGGCCTGCTTCGGCGGCCAGGGTGCACCTGCGGCTGGTGCCGGAGCGGGCCGTGGTACAGTGAAATGTCCCGGAGGACATGTCCTCCGCGTCGCGCGGCGGCCGGGCGCGAGGTGCCGCCGCCGCCGGGCCGGGGGATGTCCCCGGCCCCGGGTCCAGCCGTCGCGCGCCTCCCGGGCGACGCGCGCCCTCGGGCGTCCTCGGGCGTCCTCGCCGCCCTGGGCTGGCGGGCGATGGCGACGCGGGCGCTGGCGGTGCGGGTCCACGGGGTGGCGCCTGCCGCGGGCGAGCGCGGCGTCGGTCGCGGACGACGGCGCGGCGGGACCCTACCGGGGGGCGCCGCGCCGTCGCGGCGGCTCCGCATGTTCGCCCGGCCGCGACACCGGCGGCCGCGAAGCCGTCGGAACGGGCGTCCGCTCGCCCGGGCGCCGCCTGCCGTGGCGGCGCCGAAAGCCCGTGCCTTCTTCACTCGTGCCGCATCGATGCGGCCCATGGGGCCCGCGGCGGGTGCGTCGCCCGGGCATGAAAGAGAGGCATTATGGGATTCAATCCGCTCGCCGAGCGCGGCATTCCTCTGGACAGACAGCTCCGTAATTGGGCGGAGCTCAACGTCGTTCCGTTCGACAAGCGCGCCGTCCACCCCTACACGCGCACGCGCGTCATCACGATGAACGGGATCGAGATCGAGTCGATCCTGTCCTCGCACCAATTCGCGCGCCACACCGACAACTGGGGCGTCAAGACCGACCTCGCGTTCATCCGGCGCGTCGAGCAGCAGCAGCAGAAGGCGGTCAACTGGCTGATCCCGGGCGACCAGACCGTGCTGGAGACCACGCTCGGATACGAGCAGGTCGCCGTCGATCTGACCGCGGGGCTCGCCCGCAACGAGCCCGACCCGTACCTCAAGCAGGTCCTCGACTTCGGCCTGCTCGAGGACTTCGACCACCTGTACCGCTACGCCAACCTGATCGACCTGATGGAGGGTCCCGGGCGGGTGGTCGAGATCGTCGGCGCCCTGACCGAGGTGATGCCCGGGCGGCCGACGGTCTTCGAGCACCGGCACCCGCTCGACGAGGTCCGGCGGCACTTCGACCGCCACACCGTCGACCCGCTGTCGCGGCTGCACGCGATGACGATCCTCGCCGCCGAGCAGCAGACGATGAACTTCTACATGAACGTCGGGCCGACCTACGTCGCGCCGCTGGCGCGCGGGCTGTACCTCGAGATCGCCCAGATCGAGGAGCAGCACGTGACGCACTACGAGTCGCTGCTCGACCCGCTCGACTCGTGGTTCCAGCGCGAGCTCTTCCACCACTACAACGAGTGCTACCTCTACTGGTCGTTCATGCTCGACGAGGTCGACCCGCGGATCCGCCAGATCTGGGAGCTGCACCTGATGATGGAGATCGAGCACGTCCGCGTCGCCGGCGAGATGCTGCGCCGCCACGAGGGCGTCGAGCCGGAGCAGATCCTGCCGCGGGAGCTGCCCGCGCCAACCCGCTTCCGCGAGAACAAGGAGTACGTCCGCCGCGTGCTCGCCGATCAGGTCGGCCTGACCGGCCTGCGCACCGGCTTCGTGCCCGTCTCGGCGCTGCCGCCCGACGCGCTGTACTTCCAGTACCAGCGGGCCGTCAACGCCGGCGTCCCGGTCCCGAGCGAGCAGGTGATCGTCGAGCACGTCGCCCGCTTCGGCCGCGACTTCCGCCTGATGACCGAGGGCCCCCACCCGGTCCCGGCGCTCCGTGACCCCAATGTGATGACCCAGACCGCCGCCGCCGTCGGCGCGGCCGAGTGAAGGAGACGACCATGGCAACCCTGATTGTGACGAAGGACAAGGGCGGCGCCGGGCGCCCCGCGCTGATGACCGTCATCCCGCCGGAGCGGGAGGTCCCGCTCGCGGCGCTCCGCGCGAGCGGCGAGCAGGCCGGCCTCGACGGGCTCGCGTTCGCCGACCTGCTCAGCGCGATCACCATGCACGAGCGGGCGGCGGCCCGGTTCGCCCTCGCGGCGGCCGAGCAGACCGAGAACCCGGCGCTGCGCCAGCTCCACCAGGCGTTCGCCCGCGCGCACGCCGACCACGTCGCGACGCTCGAGTCGCTGATGGACGCGGTCGGGCTGCCGCCGCGGTACGCCAGCCCGGCGGCGCGCCTGACCGGCTACCTCGCCGAGTCGGCGACGCGCGCCCCGCTGCTCGCGGGCTCGGTCGACCCGCGGACGCTCGAGTGCGCGAACCTCGACGTCGCGCTCTCGCTGGCCGAGTGGTGCGCCGCCGACGTGCGCCTGCTGGCGAAGATCGCCGCCGAGGCCCGGCCCTCGAAGGTGACGACGGAGCTCCGCGACGCCGTCGAGGCGCTCAGCGCCGACGCCGGCGCCCTCGAGCGGCTCCGCGACATGCGCGAGCAATTCCTCGTCGCCGTGGTCACGCGGGGCGGCGCGTAGGGCCCCACGCGGACCGACGCCGCACCGCCGCTCAGCCGCCGCGCGGGCTCGCGGGCGCGAGGACCCGGCGGCGCGGGCGTCCGCGCTCGAGCGCGAGCGACTCGCCGGCCACGACGACCTCGACCGTCGCCGCGCGGCCGCTGGTGTACGCGACCTCGACCTGGTCCCGCGTGACATGGACGTCGAGCCAGGCGCCGCGGACGAAGAACCGGGTCCGCAGCTCGGTGAGCGCGTCGGGCAGGCGCGGCGCGAGGTGCAGCGTGCCGCCGCGGACGACCGCGCCGGTGTAGCCGCGCTTGAGCAGATCGACCGCGCCGGCCATCGCGCCGAGGTGGATCCCCTCGGGCGTCGTCCCGCCCTGGATGTCGTCGACGTCGGAGCGCAGCGCCTCCGCGAACAGGTCGAACGAGCGCGCGCGGTCGCTGCGGGCGAGCACCCACGCGTGGACCACCCGCGACAGCGTCGATCCGTGCGAGCTGCGGCGCAGGTAATAGTCGATGTTCTCGGGGATCCAGCGCGGCTCGAAGGCGTAGCCCATCGCGGCGAGCAGGTCGACCAGCGCGTCGGCGTCGAACAGGTAGAACAGCATCAGCACGTCGGCCTGCTTGCTCGCCTTGTAGCGGTTCGGCGTGTCGCCGTCCGCCTCGAGGACCAGGTCGAGCCGGTGGATGTCGCCGTGGCGCGCCCGCAGGGCCGCGAGGTCGAGCTCCGCGAGCGCCTCGTAGCCGGCGAACTGGCTGATGATGTGCCCGTCGTGGAACGGCACGTACAGCCGCGCGGCGACGTCGCGCCAGTGCTCGCGCTCGACGGCGTCGACGCCGAGCGCGTCGAGCAATTCGTTGCGGCGGTCCTCCCCGAGCTCGGCGAGCGCGCGCTCGGCGATCCGCAGGCACCAGGCGGCCATCACGTTGGTGTACGCGTTGTCGTCGAGCCCCGGCCGCTCGGCGCCGGGGTACGCGGTGTGGAACTCGTCCGGGCCGACGACGCCGCGGATCCGGTAGCGCCCGAGCGCGGGGTCCCAGGCGGCGAGGCTCGCCCAGAAGCGGGCGACCTCGAGCAGGAGCTCCGCCCCGTGGGCGCCGAGCCACGCGTCGTCCCCGGAGACCTCGTAATACGTCCACACGTTCCACGCGACCGCCGCGTCGATGTGGTGCTGCAGCTCGGTCTCGTCGACGATCCAGCGGCCCGAGCGCGGGTTCAGATACGCGTAGGGCGTCTCCTCGCGGCCGCTCGATCCGCTCTGCCAGGGGTAGGCCGCGCCGGTCCGGCCGAGCGCGCGGGCGCGGCGTCGGGCGGCGCCCAGGCGGCGGTAGCGGTACATCAGCAGCGCCCGCGTCAGCTCCGGGTCGCCGTAGCTCAGCAGCGGGAAGATGAACAGCTCGTCCCAGAACACGTGCCCGCGGTAGGCCTCGCCGTGCAGCCCGCGCGCCGGGACGCCGACGTCGCGGCCGAGGATGTGCGGCGAGGCGACCTGCAGCAGGTGAAACACGTGGAGCCGGACGATCCGGTTGATCTCCTCGTGGCCCGCGCCGAGGTCGATGTCGAAGCGCCGCCACAGCCGCGACCACGCCCGCGCCTGGGCGCCGAGCAGCGCCATGAAGCCGGGCGCGTCGGCGACGTGATCGCGGGCGTCGGCCAGCGGCTCGGAGATCGCGTGGTCGCCGTCGCCGTACAGCGCCACCACCTTCTCGAGCGCGATCGGGCGGCCCGCCGCCGCGTCGAGCGCGAACACGTGGAAGACGCGATCGCCGAGCCGATCGCACGAGCGGACGACCGCGCCGTCGCCGTCGACGACCGTCGTGCGGGCGACCTGCGCGAGCCGCAGGCGAGATTGCCGCGTCCGCGCGACCAGCCACACCGTCGCGTCCGCGGCCCCGGTCTCCTCGACGATCAGGTGATCGCCGCGCAGGGGCCGGTAGCGCGCGACGCCGGCGTTCTCGACGGCGCCGTCGAGGCCGACGCGGAGCTCGATCGGGCCCGACCAGTCGATCGGCACCAGCTCCCAGCGGATCGCGGCGAGGTGCGGATCGTCCATGCTGACCAGGCGGTGGCTCACGATCTCGCTCGTCCGGCCGTCGGCGTCGCGCACCCGCGTGCGCCGGGTCAGCTCGCCGCGGCGGAAGTCGAGCGTCAGCGCGTGCGCGAGCACCTGGGCCGCGTCGAGCGACAGCCACGCGCCGCCGGACGGCCGGAAGCTCAGCCGCAACCAGTTCGGCCAGTTGACCAGATCTTCGTGGACGAGCAGCCGCCCGTGCACCTCGGAGGCGAGCCGGTCGTAGCCGCCGGCGACGTAGGTGCCGGGGTAGTGCCAGCGATCGGCGCGGGCCTCCTCCGCCGCGCCGCGGGTGGCGAACAGGCCGTTGCCGAGCGCGCACAGCGACTCGCGCAGGCCCTCCTGCGCGGGCGCGTAGCCCTCGTAGCGGAGGCGCCACGCCGGGTCGGGGCCGGCGAGCCGGCCGGCGAACGCGACGTCGGCGAGCTCGTCGAGCCGGCGGACGACGCGGTGCGCCCCGCGCTCGCGCAGCGCGTCGCCCCCGCCCGCGCGCGCGACCCCGACGATCAGGCCGAAGCCGAGCCCGGCCGCCGCGTCGACGCCCGCGACCGCGTCCTCGACCACGGCCGTCCGCGCCGGCGCGACGCCGAGCCGCTCGGCCGCCGCGCGCAGCAGGTCCGGCTTGCCGTGCAGTCCCTCCTCCGCCGCGGTGAGCCCGTCGACACGGACGTCGCAGAGGTGATCGAGCCCGCCCGCCCGCAGCACTCGCCGCGCGTTGCGGCTCGACGAGACGAACGCGACCGGCACGCCGGCCCGCCGCCACGCGTCGACCTGCCGCACCGCGTCCGGGAACACCTCGACCCCCTCGCGCGCCAGCAGCTCGCGGAACATCCGGTCCTTGCTGGCCGCCAGCGCCTCGATCTCGTCCTCCGACGCGGCGACGCCCCGCGCCGCGAGCAGGTCCCGCAGCCCGTCCTTGCGCGGCTTGCCGTCGACGTATTCGCGGTACTCCGCGTGCGAGAACGGCCGGGCGTCGCCGGCGCGCCGCAGCGCCGCGTCGAACAGCCGCTTCCACGCCCGCTCGTGCTGCGCGGCCGTCCGCGTCAGCACGCCGTCGACATCGAGGATCACCGCTTCCAGGGTCATGCGCCGTCTCCGTCGCTCGCCGGGCCCCACGGCGCCGCGCGGCGCCGGCGCGCGATGTCCCGGGGCTCGCGGCCGCCGTGACGGGGGGACCGCCCGCGGGATGTTCGCGGAGCCCGGCGCTGTCAACCGTCGCGCGCGGGTCGCACGGCAACGGTCCCTCGCGGGCGCCTCGCGGCGAGCGGGCCCGTCCGCGCGCGCAGGGTCCGCCGCAGGCCGGGTGATTCGATCCTCATCGACGCTCGCGGCCGGGCGCCGGGCGGTGCGAGCGTGCGGCCGCCGTTGCCGATCCGCGGGGCTTTGCTACCTGCTCCCTCGCGGCGGCTCGCCGCGCGGAGGGACCATGCCACGAGCACGCAGCGAAGCCTCGTCCGACGAGCCCCACGATCCGCTGACCCCGCGGCCCGACGATCCGCGGATCGGCCGCTGGTGGTGGGCGCGGCCGCTGTACCGGCGCCGCGGCGGGCGGCCGGTGTTCTTCCGCTGGCCGATCGCCCTGACGCTGATGCTCGTGGTGTTCGCCTTCGTCGCGCTCGGGGTCTACTCCCTCCTCCGCGCCGTGTGACCCGGCGCCGCGGGCCGTCGGGAGGATCGATGACCGAGACGGTGCTCCAGTTCCTCGTCTCCGCCGGCGTGATCGTCGTCGCCGGGACGCTGCTGACCCGCTTCGGCGACACGATCGCCGCGCGGACCGGGCTCGGTCGCCTCGTCGTCGGCGGCGTGTTGATCGCGTTCGCCACCTCGCTGCCCGAGTTGATGGTCGACGTCCACGCCGCGCGCCTCGGCAACCCCGACCTCGCGGTCGGCGACCTGATGGGCAGCAGCCTGTTCAACCTGCTGATCCTCGCGATCGTCGACCTGCTCCACCGGGCGCCCGGCCGGATGTTCACGCGCGACGCGGTGGAGTACGCGCTCTCGGCGACCGCGAGCATCCTGCTGACCTCGATCGCCGGCATGACGATCGTCGCCGGCGGCTCCGGGATCGCGTTCGGGCGCGTCGGCGCTGGCTCGCTGGCGATCCTCCTCGCCTACGTGTTCGTCGCGCGGCTGGTCTACCGGGATCAGCGCTCGCTCGCCGCGTCGCGGCGGCCGCGAGGGGAGGGCGACGCGCCCGGGGCCGGGCGGGCTGGCGGGCTGGCGGGGCCGCTGCTCGGCTACGCCGCGGCCGCCGCCGCGATCGTGATCGCCGCGCCTCACCTCGCCCGCTCGGCCGACGTGATCGCCGGCGAGACCGGCCTCGGCGGCACCTTCGTCGGGACCACGCTGGTCGCCCTGTGCACGTCGCTCCCGGAGCTGGTCGCCACGCTGACGGCCGTGCGCATGGGCGCGGTCGAGCTCGCCGTGGGCAACATCTTCGGCAGCAACACCTTCAACATGGTGCTGCTGTTCCCCGTCGAGCTGGCCCACGACGGCGCGCTCCTCGGCGCGGTCCAGGCGACGCACGCCTTCACGGCGATGGCGGTCGTGCTCGTCACCTCCGTCGTGGTGATGGGCCAGCTCTACCGGGTCGAGTCGCGCAAGCTGTTCATCGAGCCGGACGCCGCCCTCGTGATCACCCTCGTCCTCGGCGCGCTGGCGGCGGTGTACCTCCTCGGCGACGCGCCGGCGATCCGCTGAGGTCGGCGCCCGGCTTGTCCGCGCGGCGACATGTGCCATAGACACGGCGAACGCAACGGAGGCGTCGCTCATGGGGAGCTTCTGGCTATTCGTCGTGCTGATGATCCTGCTGGTGGACCTGCGGGTCGGCCTGCTGCCGATGTACGGCTACAGCCGCGGGTGGGGCCATGACCCGAGCGGCGTCGGCGGCGTCGTGCTGCTGGGCCTGATCGCCTCGATGTGGTCCGGCGCGATCGCCTTCGCCTGGCCGTGGCGCGCCCCGGTGTACCCGTCGTGACCGCGACCGAGCCATCCGCCCCGGGCGCACCACCACGGGCGGCCGCGCGGCCTCGCCGGGGGCCGCGGGACACGCCCCCGGCGGCGCCGGGCGAGCGACGCGCGGCCTGGCACCACCGGCCGGTCGAGGACGCGCTCGCGGCGTTCGGCGGCGACGCGCACGCCGGGCTCTCGCCCGCGGAGGCGCGGCGGCGCCTCGCGGAGTGGGGCGAGAACGCGATCGAGCGCGGCGAGGCGACCTCGTGGCTCGAGATCCTCGCGGCGCAGTTCAAGAGCGTGCTCGTGCTCCTGCTGCTCGCCGCCGCCGCGCTGTCGATCGGCGTCGGGCTGCTCCCCGGCCAGCGGCCCGAGTACGTCGAGGCGCTGCTGATCCTCGCGCTCGTGCTGGCGAACGCGGGCTTCGGCTTTTTCCAGGACTACCGCGCCGAGCGGGCGATGGCGGCGCTGCGCGAGCTCGGGACGCCGACGGCGACGGTCGTCCGCGGCGGCGAGCGGGCGACCATCCGCGCGACCGAGCTGGTGCCGGGCGACCTGCTGCTGCTCGAGGAGGGCGCGCGCGTCCCGGCCGACGCGCGCGTGCTCGCGACGCACGACCTCGAGACCGTCGAGGCGGCGCTGACCGGCGAGAGCGGCAAGCTGGCGAAGGACCCAGAACCTGTCCCGGAGGACATCTCGCTCGCCGAGCGCGCGAGCATGGTCTACATGAACACCGACGTCGTCCGCGGTCGCGGCCGGGCGCTGGTCGTCGCCACCGGGATGGCGACCGAGGTCGGCGCGATCGCGTCGGAGCTGCAGCGCGCCGAGGACCGCCGGACCCCGTTCCAGGAGGAGGTCGATCGCCTCGGCCGCCGCCTCGGGATCGGCGCCGGGATCGTGATCGCGCTCGTCGCCGTGGCGACCTGGCTGATGACCGATTCGGGGCCGGTGACGACGTTGATGCTGGCGATCACGCTGGCGGTCGCGGCCGTCCCCGAGGGCCTGCCGGCGATCGTGACGCTCGCGCTGGCCGTCGGCGCGCGCAAGCTCTCGCAGCAGAAGGCGCTCGTCCGCCGGCTCGCGGTCGTCGAGAGCCTCGGCGCGATCGACGTCATCGTCACCGACAAGACCGGCACGCTGACCGAGAACCGGATGACCGTGCGCCGCCTGTGGTGCTCGGGGCGGGTGCTCGAGCTCGCGTGGGACGGCCGGGAGGCCGCGCTGCGGTGCGACGGCGAGCGCGTCGAGCCCGCGGCCGCGCGGCCGTTGCTCGAGTGCGGGGCGATCGCCAACGACGCGGAGCCGGCCCGAGACGGCGGCGAGCCGGCCGGCGATCCGACCGAGGTCGCCCTGCGGATCGCCGCCGAGCGGCTCGGCGTCCGGCCGGAGGTGGAGCGCCTGCGCGAGGTCGCGTTCTCGTCGGAGCGCAAGCGGATGACCGTCGTCACCGCCGGCGCGCCCCCGCGGGCGTGGATGAAGGGCGCGCCCGAGACGGTGCTCGCGCGCTGCGATCGCGTGCTCATGGACGGCGCTCCGCGCCCGCTCGACGACGCGACCCGCGCCGCGATCGCGCGCCGGACCGAGGCGTTCGCCGGCGAGGCGCTGCGCGTGCTCGCGTGCGCCTACAAGGAGCTCGACGACCCGGCGGCCGACGAGGCGACGATCGAGCGCGGCCACGTGTTCCTCGGCCTCCAGGGCATGCTCGACCCGCCGCGCGCCGAGGTCCGCGAGGCGGTGCGGGACTGCCGCGCGGCGGGGATCCGCGTGATCATGCTGACCGGCGACAACTTGATCACCGCGAAGGCGATCGGCGCGCAGCTCGGCTTCGACGGCGAGCGCGCGCGGACCGGCAAGGACGTCGACGCCCTGCCCGACGCCGACCTGGCCGCGGCGCTCGAGACGACCGAGGTGTTCGCGCGCGTGTCGCCGGGCCACAAGGTGAAGCTGCTCAAGGCGCTGCAGGCCCGGGGCCACCGCGTCGCCATGACCGGCGACGGCGTCAACGACGCGCCGGCGCTGCGCAACGCCGACGTCGGCGTCGCCATGGGCCAGCGCGGCACGGACGTCGCCAAGGAGGCGGCGGACATGGTGCTCCAGGACGACAACTTCGTCACGCTGCGGAACGCGATCGCGCAGGGGCGCGGCACGTTCGACAACATCCAGAAGTTCGTCGCCTTTTTGCTGTCGGCCAACGCCGGCGAGATCCTGATCGTCCTGATCGGCCTGATCGTCGGCGGCGCGCTGTTCCCCGAGCTGTTCATCGGCCACGGCGAGGCGCTGATCCTGACCCCCGTGATGCTGCTGTGGATCAACGTCGTCACCGACGGCCTGCCCGCGCTGGCCCTCGGCGTCGACCCGGCCGTGCCCGACATCATGAAGCGGCCGCCGCGGCCGCCGGAGCGCGGCGTGCTCGATCGCCGCGTCCTCCTGCAGGTGTTCGGCATCGGCGTCGCCCTGACCGCCGCGGGCCTGCCCCTGTTCTTCCACACGCTGCGCGCGGGCGGGGACCTCCCGCGCGCCCAGACCCTGCTGTTCACCCTGATCGTCGTCGGCGAGCTCGCGGTCATCCAGGTGATCCGCAGGAGCTACGGCCAGTCGATCCTGTCCAATCGCTGGCTGATCCTCGCCGTCGCGGTCAGCCTCGCGCTGCAGGCCGCCGTGCTGTACACCCCGCTCGCCGGGACCTTCGCGGTCGAGGCGCCCGCGTGGCCCGAGTGGCGCGCGCTCGCGCTCGCGCTCGCCGGCTTCGTCGCGCTGTCGCTCGTCCTCGAGCGGGCGCTCGAGCGGGCGCTCGCCCGGCCCGCGCCGCCCGGCGGCGCGGGCCGGCCCACGGTCGCCTCGAAGCGTTCCTCGCGAGTCTTGCTCTCCTCGTGAGGGCCGGGCGGTCACTGCCGGGTCGCCAGCCAGCGCCGCGCTCTCGCCGTCGACTCGTCGTCCGCGAGCTCGCCGTAGTCGTCGGCGGCCTGGCGGGCGAGGGCGAGGGCCCGGGCGCGATCCTCCCCGGTGTCCCAGAGGGTGGTCGGGGCCGAGGGTCTCCTCGCGGATCCGGAGCGCCCGCGCGTGGAGGGCCGCCGCGGCGTCATGGTCCTGCTGCGACCAGCGGAGGGTGGCGAGGTTGTGGAGGCTGATGGCGACTTCGGGGTGGCCGGCGCCGAGGGCCGCCTCGCGGAGCGCGAGGGCCCGCTCGTGGAACGCCTGCGCCGCCTGGAGCTCGCCGAGCGACCAGCGGAGGTTGCCGAGGATGTTGAGGCGCCTCGCCTCCTGGAGGTGCCCGGGGTCGCCGGCGAGCGCGATCATCACCTCGGCCTGGCGCGCCCAGACCTCGGCCTCGGCCGCGCGATCGAGGACCATGCCGGTGAGGGCCGCCAGCTCCAGCGCGGCCTCGGCGGCGACCTCACGCGGTCGCACAGCCGAACGGGAATATCTGTTCCTGCGACCCTGCCTGGTTCGGACAGTTCGGGATTCCCCAGAAGTACCTGCCTTGCACAGAAGGCGGCTGGCATTTCGTGCAGTAGACTTCCAACCGAGCCTAACAGAGTGGCCTTGTCTTCGCTTGACTATCGAGATTTTGCGTCAAGGAACTCTGCAATTTGAATTACAGGGGGTGCCAGAACGGTGGTTAGAAAATCCGGTGCTAGGGAGACGCGCTGTCCCTCACGGAGTGCGCTAATCTTCAGGAATGGTTCTTGTCGTTCTTCCACAACGCCGGCTTGATGCGCAATAATATTGCGCAGTGCATAGACCTCGTCGAGAACTGGGAGCGCAGCTTTCACTCCCGAGAGCTTCGCTTGTGTTTGCTTTGAGAACTCTTCCAGTTTGCCAACGAGCCCGCGCCGCTTGTTGATCTTATCAAGCGCTTCGTTCCCGGCGTCGTTGAGCTCGCCGCTAGGCGCCGAGTACTTCTTCCTCGCCTGCAGATATGCCAGAAAGAAATCACGAGCGAAATCTTCGAAGGCTGAGGATAACAGAACTACTCGATAGCTCACGGCCGAGCTTCGATATTCATGAAAGCGCTCGAGAAATCGGTCTTTTGTAATGTCGTTCAGTCGCCCTCTGCACTCTGGCGCATATACTATTTCGGTCAGTTTTACATTATTTGGAATCTCTGAGTATCGGCCATGAATTAGCCCATGTAGTGCATGCACTCCTAAGATCTCGATCCACATCGTGTGGCAGGTTTCGCCCCAAGTCTTCTTGAAACGGTCGATGTTGGCTGTCATTGTTCCCTTCCTTGGCTCTTCAGCGAGGCACGGACTCACCCGTCATTCTGCAGCCTGAGCCATTCTTGCGCGACCTCTACGAAACTCTTTGCTCGAGTGTCGAGCCACGCATCGCCGAGTTTCGCGGCGACATGGACGCGCATCTGGGTCAAACAACGGTTCACGCGCGCCTTTGACCAGCCCAGATCCTCGGCGAGCAGGATTTGCCGCCGTCCGGCGGCAATTCCGCGCGCGACCTGCTCGAGGTCGGACTGGGGGATCGGCGGGCGCGGCATGGGCGCACTCTACCACACGGCAACACACTTCGGAAAAAGCGAGCCGGGTCTCGTTTCGGTCTTGAATTTCGAAAACCAGTTTCGTAACCTGTGATCGTGACCGGCCTGCATGTCAGACAAACCCTCACTTCGGAGCACTTCGCACAGTGCCTCGCTTTCCTTCCCGCTTCTATGTCGGAGGTGCGACGTGGCTAACGAACTCGTGCCTGCGGTCGGATACCGCGTTGACGTCGTCTGCAAGGACGGCCACCTGCTCAGCCTTTCAATCCCGGACGCCACTGAACTGCGTATCGTGTCCGCCCAGCATTTCCCCCGCTGGGAGTCACGTCCGACCCTGACGATCAAGTCGTCCGAGTCTGAGCAAGTCCGGGAGGTGCACCTCTGGAGCGACCGATCGTCGGAGTAACTCAGAAGGAGGCACGGGCGCATGAAAAGTGAGAAGCCAGCGAACGCCCTCTCAAAGTCAGGCGAGACCGCGAGCGGCAGAAGACGGGTGCTCACCTTTGTCGAGCGGTTGCGGGGCTGGATCTCGCTTGACACCGCCGAGCAGGCCCGGGCCGAGCGACGCGAGCTAGTTCGGCGGCGGCTTGAAGTGACCAAGCGACTTAAACGCTTTGGCCTCATTGCACGCCCCGCCAACGGTGTGATTTTTCCCCTGGAGGACGCAGAAAAGCTCGTGCGATGGTTGGAGGCTTGCCCCTCGGAGGCGGAGGATTAGCGCTCGCTGCCCGCCGAGGCTCGACGCGGCGAGCGGTCGAGCTGTCGCTTGGTGACAGCGGGCGCCGAGGTCGAGCCGGCCGCGGGCGCCGAGGTCGAGCTGGCCGCTTGGGTTAACGCCGATGCGCCCGGATCGCTCCGTCCCCATCTCCAAGAGCACGCCTTCCGCGCAGAATTGATTTCCCTGCGCGGGCGTGGTAATCGAGTCCAGGGCCGCTGCGCCCTCGACTCCGCGGGCGTCTTGCGTTAGCGTCCAGCGGACGTGTTTCTGGCTCACCAAACACCCCCCGTTCTCCTGATAGGCGTCTAGTCCATGTCGACTCCGGCGTCTCCGTGGGCGTGGTTGCTCAACACGCTGATCGTCGCGCTCGTGACGATGTTACTACTAGGCCTTGCGCTATACCTTCCGTATGGAAAGCTTACGATTATCTTCTTGGGAGGCATCGCCGTTGTCCTGTGGCTGATTCCACGCAATCCAGCTCTTTTCCTTATTCGTCTAGCGTCGTCTTTTGGCAGTGCTGCGCTCATGTTCGCACTAACGCCGACATTCTCGGCTCTTTTCGACGCAGGCACATGGGGACATGTTATTGTAAGCAGTGACAGCTCTCCATGGTCTACGGCCATATTAGGATTTTTTACATTAGGGCTGGCTACGCTCGAGGTGGCCCGCCAGTGGATTGAACGCAAGCGACTGTCTAGCGAGCAGAGCAAGCCCCAAGAACAGACAACACCAACGCCTTCTCAGAACGAGCAAACGAGCAACGCTCCGACGATGTCCGGCTCAGGGCCGATGGTCGGCTCCGTATCTTCTCAATCTGGCCCGGCCGTCGGCAACATATCCCATCACGGGAATGGGCCTATTATCAACGCGCAAGTTGCACACGTCTACAGTGGCTCGCCCCCTACGGTTGATCAGCAAGAACAGCAGAAACAACCCGAAAGCCACACCGCTCCGCAGACGTTTTCGCTTGATACTCTGACTGAGAAAATCCACGCCAAGATGCTGGATTTTGGTTATAGCTCTTTCATCGTCTCACTTGACGAACGCGCAAAGCAAATAAATATGAGCGTCGTTAGCATCGCTCATTCCCCCGCTGAGTTACAGAATGAGATCCTGTTGTTTGCCGGAGAGATCCCAGTGGGCAAACCCACCGATACAGTTCTGCTTTCGCTGACACTGCTTCGCCCTGACGTCGGCACTGCTCGAACTGAGATTGATCTCTCCAAAACTGAAATCACATGGAATGTTAAAGTGCACGTAGCTGATTTACTAGATTTCCGAGCTAGTAGACTTGACGATAGGGGCGTATGGGGCAAACTGAGTTTTTTCGCGCCTCAACACTTCCCGGTCTTGGAACGACCGATTCTCAAGTCAGATCAACTACCATTTCGCGGCGGCATTCGCAAACCGTAGCCATGAGAATTCTACTAAACGCGGACGAACTGCGGACGTTCATTCCAAACTATCCCGGCGACTTCGGATATATTGTTGATCGGGATCACCAGGATCGGATCGTGATTGCTACGGCCGAAGGACAACCGATTGCTGTAGCCCACTGGAATCGTCGCCTACAGTTGATCGAAGGTCGATCAAGTGCAATTCATCCTGACGCTTCGATCTCTGAAGGCATCTACGCTGTTATGACGCGAATTTTTGCCGCTGAAGCGCAGACCCATGACAGCAAAGTTTTGGACATCCTCAATCTGTTGCCTAAGAATGGACTTCCGGTCGTACCGAACGCCGATTTGCCTGCATACCTTGCGAGCATTAGCGGCCCCGCCAAACCTCTGATCGTTGCCGGAATGCAAGCGGTTTTCCAGAATAAATACGACGTGGCGGAACAAGCGTTTCAGGCGGCTGCTAAACGTCTGCGTGAACCCGAGAGCGAGTCGGCTCCGAGCGAGGTGACGGGTGACAGCAGCGTTCGTATGGTGAAAGTGCATAAACACCATAGCGGTAAGGGGTTTATGATAAAACTGGATGTTGCGTCACGACGGCAGGGAGATCTTCAATTCAGGTCTGTAGTGGGGGATACAACCTCAAAGCTCGAAAAATGGCATATGCACGACGGAACTAAGACCGGGCCGACGGGAGAGTTTACGTTGTTAGGGACTCTACTTCCGACCGGCAAGTATGACGTTGGGTATATTGAAAAGCGAGACAGGATCGTTGTCAGGGTTAAGCCCCCCACAGGCGAGTTTTTCACTGTCCTAGCTGGTGAAGTCGCTTCTGTAGCACTGGAGAACAGTGCTACAGCCATCGTAAAGGTTCGCCATCAGTTTGGGAGATGGACGGAAGACACCGTTTCCATTTATGAAACGCCTGGAAATCTCCACCTTAGAGCGTTACTAAAGCAGTTGGCAGAACGAGTTGAACTCAACGTTAATCTTGTGGAAGTAACTGACGCTGCGAACGTGGCGTTGGGCAAGTTCCGCGCGCATAACTTACCCGCCTATGTCCTCGTTAATACACTCCTGGCCGAGCATTCTCTTTATGGAGAGTTTTCAAGGGAAGGAAAATTTCGGGTACGCACTCTTGTTGAAGAGGATCAGCAGTTTCGCGCAACACCGCCACTCACAATTCAACCGGATAGTTGGGTTGAGTACAAGGGAGATCACAGAGAGGACTAGTCACTAGGGGCGCGTGCTGAGCGCGTGCAGCCCGGCGGGGGTCGAGTGAGCCGCCGAGGCCGCCGCGATCGAGCTGGCCGTCGAGGTCGAGCGGGCGCCGCGGTCGAGAGGGCCGCCGAGGTCAAGCCGCCGAGGGCACCGCACTCGAGCGGGCCGCCGAGGTCCGCGATCGAGCTGGCCGCCGAGGGTCGAGCCGCCGAGGGCCGAGGGCGCCGCGATCGAGCGGGGCGCCGAGGTCGCCGCGATCGAGCGGGCCGCCGAGGTCGAGCCGCCGAGGGCGCCGCGATCGAGCGGGCCGCCGCGATCGAGCGGGCCGCCGAGGTCGAGCGGGCGAGGTCGAGCGGGCCGCCGAGGTGAGCAGCGCCGCGTAGGGCGAGGGCGGAGCTCGCCGGCCGGGTCAAGAA
>ERZ1066117.1039-NODE-1039-length-15709-cov-15.735467_pt1 | contig 15709 bp, 10 predicted proteins | sample MGYA00382764_ERZ1066117 | MGnify/ENA primary metagenome ERZ1066117 (study PRJEB33369, sample SAMEA5778347) | biofilm metagenome | biome: Industrial cooling water; feature: Water cooling tower basin; material: Biofilm | place: United Arab Emirates | collected...
TCGGGGCTCGCGAGCACTTCAGCGCATCGCCGGAAGCGGCTTCTTCAACGGGCTGTTAGGGTCGACCTGGAGGTCGAACGCGGTGGTCTTGACCGCCTTTTGCTCGTCGCCGGTCAGCCGCGCGAGGCTCTCGGTGAACGTGTCGGCGATGCGGAACTCCATGTGGTCACCCCTGAGCCTCGGTGCGGAAGAACGCGGTGGCAGTGCACGCACCGTAGAACACCAGCCTGACGAGGGCGCGGAAGTGCTTGCCAGGCTCGTGGACCGCGTAACGGAAGACCTCCTGGTTCGCACCGTGCCACGTTTCTGCAGCGAAGATCTGCGTCGCACCTCGGAACAGCGTCAACCTCGCATCTCGAAGCGTCGCCTGGTCGGGCTCATCGGGCGCATCGACGAAGTCCGCATGCACCTTCAGCGAGCCGAGCCAGGGCTGGCCGAAGTGGGCGAAGTAGATCCCACGCCCGATCAACTCCAGCGTGCGTTGGAAGCGCGCACCGTCGAAGGGGAGCATGGTGACCTCGTGCACCCGCCCAGAGTCGCTGTCCGTGACGAGCACGTCGCGTGCTCCGCTCTCGAACGACTGCCACGTCGACGCATCGCGGCGCAGCGCCCGCAGCAGCTTGGTGTAGACCTGTCGCTGGCCGACCCGGTTCGTGGTCAGGCTGCAGCAGACGACCCACAGGAAATACTCGTCGTCTCGAGACTTGCCGGCGTTGTGCACTGCGCAAGAAGGCACCGTGATCAGGTCCCGGCGCAGATCGAGCCCGGTCGGCAGGTCCTTCGATTCCGGGAACAGGCATCGCGGCGGCACGTGCTCGCGGGTCGTTGCGGGCTCGGCGCAGGCGTAGCAGGTGTAGCCGTCTACTCCCATCGCGCTACACCTTGAAGACCTTCATGACCTCGTCGCCGAGGTGGTTGATGACCTTGACGGCGATGCGGCCCTTGCTCGGCTTGTCGAATGGGCGCGACGTGTCGCTGTGCAGGGTGGCCCAGGCGTCGGCGTCGATCTCGGCCTTCAGCGTCGTCTTCAGGGCGTTGTAGGGATCGTTCGCGCCGAGGAAGTAGGCGTGGCGGACGAAGAAGCTCTCCTCGTTGTAGTCGGTGTCGACGAACCAGCAGGCGATGCCGTCGGCACCGTTGCTGACGACCTCGCCGGTCTGCGGCTTGAACACGTCGACGCCCTTCACCTTGACGCGCAGCCGGCCATCCTTCTCGGTCAGCAGCTCGATGTCGGGCTCGCCGAAGACGACGAACAGGTTGCCCTTGCCCGTGTTCTTCAGGTCGTCGGCCATGTGCAGGTCGGCGTTCATGCGAGCCTTCAGCACCGGGATGCGGCCGAGCTTGTTGAACTCGGTGGTGTGCGCCTCGTAGTTGAACGCGCAGGCGATCAGCACGTCGAAGCCGGCGTCACCGGCCTCGCGGGCCGCGGCGACGAGGTCGGCTCGCTGCACTGTGCCGAACTCCGGGCCGATGAAGATCGCGGCCCGCTTCTCGGCCGCGCCTTCCAGGTAGCGACCCTCGCCGCAGACCAGTTCGCCCGGCCAAGGCACCAGCGACGTGAAGGTGATGCGGTCCTCCTTGTGCGCCTGCTGCACGCCGGCGACCTTGAGGTTGTCGAGGATGATCTGCGGGAAGGAGCGCTTCGCCGGGTAGTCGGGACCGGTCTCGCGCACCGAGTCGATCAACTCGTCGTTCTCGTCGACACCGAGCATCCGGTGCGGGCTCAGGCTCTCCACGGTGAACGGCCCGGCGACGCGGACCGTCTTCTTGTCCTCGTAGGGCCGGTCGTAGAGGAACTCGAACTCGGCCTTCGCGGCGATCGAGGCGTCGATCTCCTTCTGGCGGGCGATGCGCGCAGTCCACCAGTCTGCGTGCAGCTTCTTGGTCGATTCCGGCCACGCCTTGTCGGCCTCGCGCGGGATCTCCCACTCCTGCCACTGCTTCTTCGTCGCGGTGTTCAGCTTGCTTCGCAGCGGTTCGAGGGCCACTTGCCACTTCTCCCAGATCACGTCGATCTCGGCGTTGTTCGCGATCGACTTGAGCGTGATGTGCGGCACTCGCTCGTAGACGAAACCATGACGCACGTTGCCGTGCGTCGGCTGGGCACTCGGAGCCTTGGCCGTTATCTCCGCTTCTTTGAGCTGGCCTTCCCGCGAATCGGCGAGGAGATAGAAGGGGTAGCGAGCGCCCATGATGCGCGCTCGAGCCAGCGCCAGCGCAACGCGCGAGGTGTCGATGGTGATCCAGCGACGGCCCCATTGCTCCGCAACAGCCGCGGTCGTGCCGGAGCCGCATGTCGGGTCGAGGACCAAGTCGCCGGCATCAGTTGCCATGAGGAGACACCGCTCGACGACCTTGGCTGACGTTTCAACAATGTAGCGCTTGTCACTAGCGAAGCCCGCGACTCCCGTGTCCGACCAGACATTCGTTATCGGAAATGCGGCAAAGTCGTCAATGAATCTGACGTATCGCAGCGTGTTACCAACCAATTCCAGACGCAGAGCCTTGTCGAGCCTTCCGAATCCCTGCGTATGGGTCTTCCAATAGCCCTTGCGCGGCCGAAAGGACTGCCCCTCATGGCTGACTGGAAAGTCACCAGGTGGTCTCTGGCTTGTCAGATCACCAGTTGCGTAGATGCGTGAGCCCGGTGGGATATGTGCAGGCGAATCCTTCTCATGGGACAGCAGCGCTCGTCTAACTCCATCGGGAAGCTGGACCTTGCTGTAACCAGATGAGCCAAGGCCACCGAACTCCTTTCTCATCAGCGCCGGTCGGTATTTGGCTTGACGTCTGTCTCGCGCATACCACAGAATGTGATCCGTGACATTGGGGAGCAGCTCGGCGCTCTGACCGCTAGTCTTGGTTACGGTTATCTGCGATATGCAATTGTCGTCCCCAAAAACCTCATCCATCATTGCACGCACCCGGTGCACGTTCTCGTCGCCGATCTGCACGAAGATCGAGCCCGAATCCGTCAGCAGGTCCCGCGCCACCGTCAGCCGGTCCCGCAGGTAGGTCAGGTAGCTGTGAATCCCATCGCGCCACGTGTCGCGAAACGCCTTCACTTGCTCCGGCTCGCGCGTGATGTGGTCGGCCTTGCCGTCCTTCACGTCGCGGCTCGTCGTGCTCCACTGGAAGTTGCTGTTGAACCTGATGCCGTAGGGCGGGTCGAAGTAGATGCACTGCACCTTGCCGCGCAGCCCCTCGCGCTCCGCGAGACTCGCCATCACCTGGAGCGAATCGCCTAGGATCATCCGGTTCGTCCAGTTCTGGTCGTGCTGGTAGAACTCGGTCTTGTCGGCCCCCTCGGCGACGCCGTTGAACGCGGCGAAGAGGTCGAGCTGGTGCTTCTTGCCGGCCGCCTTGTCGGCCTCTTTGCGAGCCTTCTCCGTCTGCTTCAGCAGATCGTCGATCAGCACCTTCGGGTGCACCTTCTCCTGGATGTAGAGCGGCGGCGCGTGCACGACGAGGTCGCTCCAGTCCTGCTCATCCTTGCCGCGCCAGACCAGCTGCGGGTCGAGGTCCGGGTTGCGCGGGTAGCGCAGTTCCACCGGCTTCTGCTCCTCGGCCTTCATCACGGACTGGAACTCGGCGGTCGGGATGTTCTTCCGCTTCTGCCCTTCGTGCAGCAGCGCCTCGACGGCCTTCGGTGCCTTGGTGTTCTTCTTCGTCGCCATGACTACTTGCTCGCGCTCCGGGTCGCCGGGTTGCCGATCGCGGACGCGATCACCTTGTCGAACTCGTTCTTCACCTTCGCCTTGAAGTCGGCCTCGATCGCGTAGACGTCGCCGAACTCGGCGAACGCCCAGCGGCCGTAGGTGCCCAGGTGGTTGACGCCGGGCACCCAGTAGGTCTGCATCGTCGACTTCTTCTCCTTGGCGTCCTCGCGCCGGTAGCCCTTGATCTCGACGATCAGGTGCAGCGGGTCGTCGGGACCGCGCCCATCGTCGACCAGCACGACGAAGTCGGGCAGATACTTGCGGACCTCGGAGCCGAAGCGATAGGGCACTTCGAGCCCGAGGTTGTGGTTCTTCGCGTAGGCGCGCACCTTCGGGTGCGACTCGGCCACGCGGCAGAACTCCGCCTCCCAGTCGCTGTCGAGGATCACCCAGTTGATGTGGCAGCGGTCGGCGCGGGTCTCCCAGCGCAGCGTCTTGGACGTGTTGAACCGCACGTAGCTCGTAGAGCCGGTCGGGTTGAACGCATCGAGCAGCGCCTTGATCGGCCGCCGGTCGAGGAAGGCCGTCGTGATGCCCTTCGTGATGCGCTCGCAGGCGATGTCCGCCAACGCCCGGTAGGCAAGCTGGGCCGGATACGTGCCGCCCTTGCAGACGAGGCACGTGTCGAGCCACTGCTTGGCGATGCGCTTCAGTTGCCCGAACAGGTGGAGCTTGGGTTCCTCGCCGTGGTCGCGCCACTTGCTGTAGAGCAGGTGCTTCGTCAGCTCGAAGACCAACGTCGACGACCGCAGGTCGCGCAGGTGGTCCAGCGTCAGGTCGACGCTCTGCCCGATGATGCCCGAGTTGCGCGTGTTCGACGGCCCGGTCAGCTCGGGCGTCAGTTCGAGGATCGAGTCGTCGTCGAACTTCGCCTCCAGCCGCTCTTCCGGCAGTTCGACGCGGTAGCCCTCGACGCGCGGGAAGCGAATCTCCAGGGCGTCGCGGTCGGGCCGCACGGCCTTCACCTGGATCGTCTCGCGCGGCGGCTGCGGCGGTGCGACAACGGGCTTGGCGGTGAAGTTGAAGGGGATGCCGAAGACGTCGGCATACTCGACGTTGAACAGCCCTTCTTCGTTGAGGTCGTAGGACTGCCGGCGAAGCGCGCGACCGATGACCTGCTCGCACAAGAGCTGCGTGCCGAACGCCCGGATGCCGAGCACGTGGGTCACCGTGTTGGCGTCCCAGCCTTCGGTCAGCATCGACACCGAGACCACGCAGCGGATCTGCCCGCCGAGCTGGCCGGCCTTGCCAACGGTGTTCATCACCTCGCGCAGCAACTCCTGGTCGGTGATGCTCTCGCCGGCGCGGGCGTCGCCGGTGCGTTCGACCATGTCGCGGCGGAACTGCTCGATCTCGGCCGCCGCCATGCTGCGGAAGTTGTCGTCGAGGGCGTCGCCGGCTTCGAGCTGCTCGCTGTCGATCAGCAGCGTGTTCGGCCGCGGCAGCGGGTTGCCGTGTTCGTCGAGGTTGTCGAACAGCGCGAAGCGTCCGTTGTGCTGGTAGATGCGGCCGTCGTCGCCGGTGCGCTGGAAGCCCGAGACGAAGTCGTAGACCAGCTTCGAAACGGCGGTGTTCGAGCAGACGATGATGAAGCAGGGCGGCACCTTGATGCCCTTCTCCTGCCACAGCTTGAACGTCTGCTCGTAGTGGCCGTAGAGCGCTTCGAGTGCGGTCTGCAACTTCAGCGGCAGCGACAGGGGGTCGAGCGTTTCGCCCTGGCCGCGCCCCTTCTTCGGCATGTCCTTGCGGACGTGCTCCCAGAGGTTCCGGAACATCGGCAGCTCGTCGCCCGGGATGTTCTCGGCGACCGGCACGCGCGGCAGCTTGACGATGCCGCACTCGATCGCGTCCATCAGCGAGAAGTCGCTCATGGTCCACGGGAACAACGTGCCCTCGGCGTAGCCCGAGCCCTGGAGGAAGAACGGCGTTGCCGACAGGTCGATGACGCGCGCGAGGCCGAGCTTGCGGTTCACAGCTTCGAGGCCGGAGATCCACAGGCGCGCGGCCTCGTTGTTCTTCTCGGCCTCCTTCTTGTCGTCACCCTTGAGGTCTTCCTCGTCGTCCTCGCGCGGCTTCTCGCGGTAGCAGTGGTGCGCCTCGTCGTTGATCGCGAGGATGTTCTTCATGCCCATCAGGTCGGGCATGACCCGCTGGAGCATCTGCCCCTCGGTCTCCAGCGTGTTCAGCTCCTCGCCGCCGCGCCCTTGCAGCAGTGCTCGCCCGCCGGAGGACAGCTCGACTCGCTCGCGCAGCTTGAAGGCGTGGTAGTTGGTGATGACGATCTTCGCGCGCCTGACCTCGTCCAGCAGGTCGTTAGGGACGAGTTCGCGGGTCAGGTAGTAGTTGTCCGGATCGTTCGGCTGGAGCACGCGCAGCCGGTCCTTGATCGTTAGACCGGGCGTGCAGACAAGGAACCCACGGGTGAAGTGCTTGCTGCCCGGGCGGCGCACGGCGTTGATCGTCTGCCACGCGATCAGCATCGCCATGACGGTCGTCTTGCCTGCGCCGGTCGCCAGCTTGAGCGCGAGGCGGAGCAACTCCGGGTTGGCGTCGCGGTTGGCGGATGTGAGGTGATCGAGCAGGGCCTTGCCGGCCTTGGTGTGTGGCGCGACCTCGGTCAGCCAGATGGCAGTCTCGACGGCCTCGACCTGGCAGAAGAACGGGCGCTGGTTGCTGAACTTGTGGTGCCGCCAGTGCTGGAGCAGCCGGGCGGTCTCCGGCGTGACCTGCCACTCGCTCGGGTTGGGCCAGGAGCGCCACGTGTCGACGTGCCGGCGGACCTCGTTGATGATCGAGGTGACGTCGTACTGCTGCTTCTCGGTCGAGAGCCCCTTGCCCTCGTCGAACGTGAACTCCTTCTGGTTGGCGTTCTTGCGCTTCTTCGGCTTCGGGATCGGGGTGATGAACTCCGCCAGCCGCCTGGACTCGACGATCCTCTGGGTCGGCTGCCCGGACGAGTCCAGCTCCCAGTGCCGGGATGGCTTGTCGTACGGCGAGTTGAGGATCGGATGGTCGAAGAACGGATTCGACATCGGGCTGGAGGTGGCGCTTGGAGTTCCTGTTCCCCGGGGACGATGCCGCCCATCCGGTCGACGCGGGAGCAGCTTCTAGCTGGGCTCCGTGCCGCGCTCAACGCTGGGTGCGGGAAGAAGCAGGGCGAGCGGCGGGCAGCGGATCCGAGCCGAAGCCACGGCAAGCAACCACGGAGGTGGCCGCACCCACGAGCCGCAGGGCCGATCGCCCACCGCTTGGCCTCTCACACCACCGCCACCCACCTTCCGCGCCCTTGCTGGACATACCCACCGCATGCCGCGTCGCCACCCCGGTCTTCGCCTCGTCGAACGTCGAGGACGTCTTCCTGCTCGCGGCCTGCTTCGCCGCCCCGCGACTGCGCGCTCGCTCGATCGCGCTCACCAGTTCCTGGGCATCGCGGGCGCTGGTCGCCATCACCGCGGCCCGCTACACCGCCGTGATGACCCCCGACGAAGCCCGCCAGCTCCTCGACTACCACGTCTGGGCCCGCGAACGCGCCCTCGCCGCGGTCGCAGCACTCGCACCCGACCAGTTCCTGCGCGACCTGGGCAACAGCTTCGGCTCCGTGCGCGACACCCTCGCCCACCTCTACGGAGCCGACGAGGTCTGGCTGTCGCGCTGGCGCGGTGGCACGCCGCGCGGCTTGCCGCCGGCCTCGCAGTTCCCCGACCTCGCGTCCTTGCGCGCGGCGTGGGCGAAGCTCGATCCGGACATGCGCGCGTTCGTGCACTCGCTCGACGCCGCGGGGCTCGCGCGACCGCTGACCTACCCGGCGTTCAACGGCCAGATGGCGACGCTGACCTACGAGCAGATGCTGCAGCACGTGGTCAACCACGGCAGCTACCACCGCGGTCAGGTGACGACGCTGGTGCGGCAGCTCGGTGCTTCGGCACCGAAGGGCATGGACTTCGTGGCGTTCCTGCGCGAACGCGCGGGCTGAGCGTCGTCCGTTCCGCGATCGCGCGCGATCACTTCGCCGGCGGCTCGCCCCCGTCCTTCTTGCGCGCGGCGAAGAAGTCGGCGAACGACTGCCCGGGCGCCTTCTTCGGCTGCCGCAGCGCCGCCAGCGCCGACGCGGCGGCGGCCTTGGCGTTCGCGGCCGGCGACTGCGACTGGGCCTGCGGCGGTGCAGCGTCCCCACCGGCCTCGCTCACCGCGCCCGCGAGCGGCCACTCGTGCCAACCGGCGAAGCGCTGCGGCGCGCGACCACCGGCCTTCACCTGCCGCAGTTCGAGCCCGCCCCCTGCCACCGCGAGCACGACGTCGCGCGTGCTGCCGCGGCACAACACGATGTCTTCGTAGGCGACACCGGCGAGGTCCTGCGCGATGCGTTCCTTCACGTCGTCGTCGGGCACTTCGAAGCCGTCGAGATCCGGGCACGCGCGATGCGCCTTGCTCCACGCGAGCCACGGCGCACGGTCGTAGAGGCCGAACGTCGCCTTCGGCAGGCGGAACGGCGCCACCTCGCCGCCGCAGGCCACGGCGTGCGCGACGAACGGTTCCGGCAGGCGCACGTCGTGGCGTTCGACGTAGTGGGCGAGGCCTTCGGGCCACACGTAGCGGCCGTCGGTGAGATCGCTCTTGCCCATCGCCGTCTCGCCGCAGTCGAAGCGGCAGAACGACGCCTCGGGATAGCGCACGAGCACCTTGCCGGCGCGCAGGTAGCGCAGCACGAGGTCGCGCGCGCGCGGCTCCCAGCCACCGACCAGCGCCTGCGGCCGCGGCAGCGTCGACGGCGCGAACGGCGAGAACCACCAACCGAGGACTTCGAGTCGTTGCATGCGTGGACGCCACCGCGGGCGCGTTCGCGAGCTGCGAAGCACGGCGCCCCGCAGACGGCGCCGACACGCTAGCAGACGCGCGAGCCACGGCCACCTGCCCGAAGCGGGCCGTCGCGAATGCCCACGACGGGCCACGAACGTCGCGCTGCGCCAGCGGCGAGAAACGTCCCGCAGCGGCGCTGCAGTCGCCCGCACACGCCTCGCACGCGCACGCACGACCACCGACACCGCTGCGGGAACAACATGACGACGGAGCCTCCACTCGGACCCGTCGCCGATGCACGATCAGAAGCAGCTTGCGGTCGTCGGCTCCTACCGGGCGGTCGATGCCGACGACCGCGCGTGCCTCAGTAGGGCACGACCTGGGCCGCGTCCGAGAACGTCGGCGTGCCGTAGTCGTCGATCTCCCACTGGCAGAAGATCGGAATGCCGATCAGCGCCGGCGTCAGCACGACCGGCTGCTGTGCGGTGGCGATGCCTTCGTTGTTCGTCGTCGCCGGGATCAGGGCGAACACCGAGCTGACCCACGCCACCGGTCCGACGTCCGGCGCCGAGCCGAGCATCAGCGTCGCGGCGGCGAAGCGCACCGTGTTGCCGACGCCGACCTTGAACCAGTCTGGGGTCGGCGCCGTCGGCACCTTCGGCGGCACGTCGGCGAGGATCTGGGCCAGCAAGCCGCTCGGGCCGGGCGTCGCGGCGCCATAGAGGTTGGCGCCGAACGGATGCAGTTCGCTGTAGAGCTGCGGCCGATCGAACGGGAACGTCTCCGCCGCGACGCGCGGATCGGTCAGTCCGTTCAGCAGGAAGTCGAGCACGTCGGCCTGCTCCGACGGCGACAGCGGCGGATCGAAGCCGAGCCCCGGCTGCTGGTGGTTGTAGAAGTCGATCAGGTCCTGGTGCGTGAGCACGATGACGTTGGCGATGCCGTCGCTGCCGTGCCCGGTGCTGAAGAACTTCCGGTGCAGGCCGAGATTGCGCAGCGTCGGCGTCTTCCGGCGCCCCTGCCCCGGCAGGTTGATGTCGTGCTCGAAGCCGTCGGAGAACAGGTTGTCGAACGGATCGACGGTGCCGTTGGGCCCGATGGCCGGGGCGCGGGTGGCGCTGTGGCACCGGAAGCAGTCGGCGCGCGTCTCCATCAGGTGGAAGCCGTTAAGCTGGGCCGGCGTCAGCGTGCCGAGGTCGATCGGCGCCTGGTCGGGGATCAGCGTGCGGTGGTAGTGCGCCAGCGCCAGCGCGAAGCGTTCGCGGGTGACGCCCTGCATGCCACCGAACTGCGGGTGCCAGTGGAACACCTTGTCGAAGATCACGTCGTAGGTGGCGTTCGCAGTGGTCATCCACTGCACGTCCGGCGGAATCGTCGACGGGTCGACGAGCGCCAGCGGATAGGAGCGGTTCAGCTTGCCCTGCAGATGGCCACCGAGCCACGTGAGGCTCTCGTGCCCCATCTCGACGTCGTTGGCCGGCGGTCCCACCGCGAGGTCCTCGAGCGCCGCCCAATCGGTGAAGTTCGGGATCGGGTTGCCGAAGTCGTCGTGGAACTCGATGCCGGCGCGGCTGTCCCAGAACAGCCGTTCGAACATGTAGGCGCCGATCATCGTCGGCGCCGTGACCGGCGTGACCTGCCGGCTGACGTCGGTCGACGGGTTGACCAGGAAGCCGTAGTCGATGCTGCCGGTGTCGGCCTGGCGGATCACGCCGAACGAACCGAAGTTGCCGTTCGCATGCACGGCGCCGAGGCGATCGTCGGTGCCGCCGGCGCGCGGCGCGTGGCAGGTTCCGCACGCCATCGTGTTGCTGGTCGAGACCTGCTCGTCCCAGAACAACACCTTTCCGAGCTGCGCGATGCGATCGCGGCGCTTGATGTCCGAGGGAGACGCGGTGCTGCGCGGGAAGCGGTTGCCGTCCGGCGCGGCAGGATGCGGCCAGTTCGAGGTGTCCGGCGGCTCGCCGATCAGACCGGCGACGTGGGTGCGCTGGGCCGCGAGCGGCAGCGCCAGCAGGCCGAGAACGGCCGTACCGAGCCAACGTGGGAGATGGAGCATGGGAGGGTGCTGGCTCCTCCGAAACGCATGGAAGCCCATCCGTCGGGGAGCCGACGACGGACGAACACGAGACGAGGCAGCAGCGGGAGACGGCCCGTGGCGACCTCATGGCCCCTTCCCCAGGAGGCATGCTCGTCTGTGCTCCTCTTTGGTCACGAGACTGTCACGCCGAGAGATCGTCGAGGCTCCAAGCGCGCCGCCGCGGAGTAGCACGCGGATCTGGACGAGGCCGGATCGCGGCCGTACGCGTTGTGCATGCATCGCCTCGGACGCCCCCACCCGTCGACGTTCCTCCTCTCCATCGCCTGCTCGTGGCTGGTGTCGACGCCGTTGCCGCTGATGCTCGCCGCCGGTGCGCTGGCCACGAACGCGGCCTTGGCCCAGGCGACAGCGCCGCCGACGCCGACGGCAACGACGATCACCAGCGCGCCCGCCGCCCACGATGCGACCCTCGCCGTGCTGTGGATGCAGCGCGCGGCCGAGTACCGCGCCGGCTGCCTGCAGGCCTACCGCGCGGCCACCACGCTGCTGCCCGACCTCGTCGCCGACGCGTCGTGCACGGCGTGCCTCGAGCAGGGCGAACGCAACCGCTACGAGACGCTGCCGCCGGCGGTCGTGCTCGACGTCGACGAGACCGTGCTCGACAACAGTGCGTTCATGGCGCGCAGCGTGCTCGACGGCCGCACGAAGTTCGATCCGCAGCTGTGGAGCGCCTGGGTGCACGAGCAGCAGGCGAGCGCGATCCCCGGCGCGCTCGCCTACGTGCAGGCGGCGACGCAACTCGGCGTGCGCGTCGTCTACGTGACCAACCGCAAGGCCGACAGCCAGAAGGACGGCGCCGTCTCGACCGAGGAGAGCGACACGCGCGCCAACCTGAAGAAGCTCGGCTTCCCGATCGTCGAGGGCGCCGGCGAGGACGTCGTGCTGTGCAGCGGCGAGGTCGGCGACAAGGCGGCGCGCCGAGCCAAGGTCTGCGAGCAGTTCCGCGTCGTGCAGCTGGTCGGCGACAACCTCGGCGACTTCGCACCCGGCACCGAGCCGCGCAAGCCGGAGCAGGCGCCGCACGGTGCAGCCGTCGAGTGCGCGCAGGTCGAACGCGACCGCGCGCGGCTCGTCGACGCGTTCGCCAGCTGGTGGGGCCAGCGCTGGATCCTGATCCCGAACCCGAGCTACGGCGGCTTCGAGACGGTCGTGCGCGGGCAGTTCCCGTCGCTGGGTGCGGCCCTGCAGCCGCAGCGCTGACCGACGGGCCCGCACCGGGCGGCGCGGCGCAGGCGAACGGGTCGTTGGCACCGAAGGAGGCGATTCGCGCGCGGCCGGGGTCAGACCAGGAACCTGCGCCTGACTGCAGGAAAATTCGCGCCGCCGTTGCGGTCGGCGCCGCCATTCCGTGCTTCCGCCGAAGCAGCGTGGCCCTGGAGCCGCGCTGCAGGCTGGCCGTGTCCCTCTCGCCAGGGCACTGCCGGCTTCTTTCGAACTGGCCGCCTCCCGCAGGAAGATCCCCGATGCGACTCTGTAGCACCCCGTCCCTGTTCGCCCGCCTCGCCACCCTCGCCGCGATCGCGACCAGTGCCGCGGCGCAATGCCTCGCCCCCGCGACCGGCACCACCGTCGCACTGACGGCGACGCTGGCACCGCTCACCGCCGACGACGAAGGACGCTCGGCCCCGCTCGCGCTCGGCTTCGCGTTCCCGATCGCCGGCGCCAGCAGCCCGAGCTTCACGCACGCGGTCGTCGATGCCAACGGCGCGCTCTACCTGACCAACGGCGGCCCCGCCGTCGGCACCGCCGACTTCGGCCCGCAGAACGGCGTCGACGACCTGCGCGGCCTGGCCGGCGATTCGCCGCGCGTGTTCCCGCTGTGGGCCGACTACGAGGGCATCGCGCCGACGTGGTCGATCCGCGCCGACGCCAGCGTGCCCGGCCGCTTCCGCGTCACCTGGACCGACGTCGAACTCGTCGGCAGCGGCGGCCCCACCTACTCGTTCGCGGCGACGCTGTTCGCTTCGGGCACCGTCGAACTCGATTACGGCACGCTGCCGAACGACGCCTACGGCTACGCCGGCATCTCGAGCGGCAACGGCGTCGGCACCGGCTTCGAGACCGGCGACGACCTGGTCGGCGGCGCCAGCTCGGGCAGCCTCGGCCTGCTGTTCGGCGAGTACGCCGGCATCACGACCCCGCCCGTGACGATCCGCCGGGTCACGCTGACGCCGAACGGCACCGGCGGTTTCAGCGCGATCCAGACCTGCGCTGGCGCCGAGCACATTCCCTACGGCGACGGCTGCTACACGTACGAGGAAGCGAACCAGGCGGTCTACCAGCTGTTCCCGAACGTCGCCGCGTCACTCGCGGCCTTGCAGGGCACGTCGATCCAGTTCTCGATCGCCGGCCCCGACAGCTACGTCGTCACCAACGGCAACGGCACCTACATCCCGCCGTCGCCGAACGCGACGATCCTGACGCTGAGCGACGACTCCTCGGTCACCTACACGCCGTCGATTCCGTTCCCGCACGCGAACGGCACCGCCTACACGCAGCTGTCGATCTGCAGCAACGGCTTCGTCAGCATGGCGCCCGCCGGCGTCAATCCGAACGGCACCGGCGGCTCGGTCAGCCAGCTGCTCAGCGCGCCGGCCCCGTCGTTCCGCAGCCAGCGCGACTACAACCCGTCGGTCGCGGCGAGCGGCAAGGTGAAGCGCGAAGAGGTCAACATCGGCGGCGAACAGATCCTGCTCGTCACCTGGGACGGCGTGTTCATCTACAACTCGACGTCGCCCGAGCGCTTCCAGATCCAGCTGAGCCTGACCACCGGCCAGGTCACGATGGTCTGGGTCAACATGGCCGCGTCGACGCCGCAGACGCGCGCGCTGCTGGTCGGCTGCTCGCCCGGCCCGTCGTTCAATCCGGGCGGCATCGTGCTGGCGACCGGCCTGCCGGTGCTCACGGCGCCCGACGTCGAGCTGCGGCCGCTGACGCTGTCGGCCAACCCGCCGGCGATCGTCAACCCGAGCACGAACGTCACCTACACGATCGACAACGTGCCCGAGCTGGTGCCGGGCTCCGGCGTGCACGTGGCGACGCTGTTCCTGAGCCTCGGCGACCTGCCGGGCGGCGTCGACCTCGGCCTCGTCGGCGCGCCGGGCTGCAGCGCCTACATCGCCTCGCTCGACGTCAACATCGCCGTGGCACCGAGCCCGACGACGACGGCCAGCGTGCTGATCCCGATCAACGGCAGCGCGATCCCCGCCGGCGTCAACCTCTACTTCCAGGCCGTGGCGTTGTTCGATCCGAACTTCCCGCTGCCGAACGGCCAGAACCCGTTCGGCCTGCTGACCAGCAACGGCCTGCGCACGTTCGTCCAGTCGTTCTGAACGCCGCCGGATCGCAGCGGCCCCTTCGGTGCCGGCGCGGGCTCGCTATCCTGCTCGCCCCGTGCACCCGGACCAGCCACCACCGAACGCCGCCGCGTCGACCACCCAGCGCGCCCAGCAGGCGCTGCAGTTCTTCGAGGACGTGCTCGCCGACCGCGGCCTGCTGGTGCACCTCGACGACGAGCTGCGCCGGCGCCTGATGGAAGCCGCCGGCCGCGTGGCGCGGCCCGACCCGTGGCAGAAGCGCGAGTTCCTGCGCGAAGCGCGGCGCCAGCGCAAGGAGCAGAAGCGCGCCGAGGACGAGCGCAAGCTGTCGTCGACCGGCATCCGCAAGCTGCGCCGCGAAGCCGTGTTCGTGACGCCGCCGGCGCTGCCGGCCCCGGTCGTGCCCGGCGGCGACATCGACCGCGAGCTCGCCGACGCGGCAGCGTCGCCAGCGCCTGCTGCGCCCGCCGAGCCGCACACGGTGCGCGACGAACGCAACTGCTACGTCTGCAAGACGACGTTCACGACGCTGCACCACTTCTACGACTCGATGTGCCAGCGCTGCGGCGACCTGAACTACGAGAAGCGCCAGCAGATCGCCGACCTGCGCGGCCGTGTCGCCGTCGTCACCGGTTCGCGCGTCAAGATCGGCTACCAGGCGAGCATCCTGCTGCTGCGCGCCGGCTGCCGCGTCGTCGCCACGACGCGCTTCCCGCACGACGCGGCACTGCGCTACGCGCGCGAGGCGGACTTCGAGCAGTGGCGCGATCGCCTGCACGTGCACGGCCTCGACCTGCGGCACACGCCGAGCGTCGAAGCGTTCTGCCGCCACCTGAACGCGACGTTCGATCGCCTCGACTTCGTGATCAACAACGCCTGCCAGACGGTGCGCCGCCCGGCCGGCTTCTACCGCCACCTGATGGACGCCGAACGGCAGCCGCTGTCGGCGCTGCCGGACGCTGCGCAGCAGCTGCTGCGTTCGCACGAAGCACTGCGGCTCGGCCAGGCGGACGCGACGCAAGCGCTGCCGGCGACGCTCGACCCGCTGCGCCACCACGACGCGCCGGAGCTGTCGCAACGCGCGCTGCTGGCCGAGGACCTGCTGCACGGCGAAGCGATCTTCCCCGGCGGCCGCCTCGACCAGGACCTGCAGCAGGTCGACCTGCGCACGCACAACAGCTGGCGCATGCCACTCGCCGACGTCACCACGGTCGAACTGCTCGAGGTGCAGCTGGTGAACGCCGTGGCGCCGTTCGTGCTGAACGCGCGGCTGAAGCCGCTGATGCTGCGCGCGCCGTCGCGCGACAAGCACATCGTCAACGTGTCGGCGATGGAGGGGCAGTTCTACCGCTCGTTCAAGACCGACAAGCACCCGCACACCAACATGGCGAAGGCGGCGCTGAACATGATGACGCGCACGTCGGCGAAGGACTACGTGCGGGACGGCATCCACATGAACAGCGTCGACACCGGCTGGGTGACCGACGAGGACCCGGCGGAGATCGCCGCCCGCAAGGTCGAGGAGCACGGCTTCCATCCGCCGCTCGACATCGTCGACGGTGCGGCGCGCATCGTCGATCCGATCTTCAGCGGCTTCAACACGGGCGTGCACGTGTGGGGCCAGTTCCTGAAGGACTACGCGCCGACGCACTGGTGACGCAGCGGCGGCTCGGCTGGGCTGGGCGGCCGGCTGGACATCGGCTGCAGAGGATTTTCCGGAGAAGTGCGACCGCGGCGGGCCGAGCGGTCCCAGAACGGACGATGCACCCGATCCG
>ERZ1066117.1040-NODE-1040-length-15702-cov-38.097271_pt1 | contig 15702 bp, 12 predicted proteins | sample MGYA00382764_ERZ1066117 | MGnify/ENA primary metagenome ERZ1066117 (study PRJEB33369, sample SAMEA5778347) | biofilm metagenome | biome: Industrial cooling water; feature: Water cooling tower basin; material: Biofilm | place: United Arab Emirates | collected...
GGGCGGGCGGCGGCGCGGCACCGCGGGCCGGTCGCGCGCGTGCGGGCGGTCGCGGGGCGGGCGGCGGCGGTGTCGCTCGGGCGCGACGGCGGGCTCTTGCTGGTCGACCTGGCGGCGCCGCTGCGGCGCGACGGGACGCCGCTGGTCCACGGGTTCGCGCCGCTGGCGAGCGCGGTCGACGACCTGGTCGTCGAGACAGCCGGGCGACGGGCGCTGACGCTCGGGGGCGAGCTGGCGGTGTGGGACATCCTCGAGCGGCGGGCCGAGCCGCTGGCGCGGCTGGGCGAGCAAACGGCGGCGGTGACGGCGGTCGCGGGGGCGGGCGCGTGGGCGGTGACCGGCGGCGAGGACGGGGTGGTCCGCGCGTGGGACCTGCGGGCCGACGGCGGCAGCGCGGGGGCGTATGCGCTGACCGATCACCCGGCGGAGGTCGTGTCGCTGGCGTTCGCCGGCGGCGGGGCGGCGCTGGCGAGCGCGGGGCGCGACGCGGCGGTGCGGGTGTGGCGGGTCGACCGCGACGGGGTGCCGGCGCCGCAGGGCGTGCTGCGGCCGGCGCGGGCGGTCGAGCGGGTCGCGCTGAGCGACGACGGGCGCTGGCTCGCCGGCGCGTCCGGGCGCGCGCTGCACGTGTGGGACCTCGAGGACCTCGCGCGCGAGCCGACCGAGCTGGTCGGGCACGTCGAGGCGATCCGCGAGTTCGCGTTCGCGGGCAGCGGCTGGCTGGTGTCGGTCGATCTCGTCGGCGAGATCCACTTCTGGCGGGTGACGCCCGCCGGGGTCGAGGCGAGCTCGCGGCGGACGAGCCTGCCGCGCGGCGTGTGGGCGCTGGCGACGGCCGGCGAGTACCTGGCGATCGGGACAGGTGCGAGCGACGACTCGTCGGGTCGGACCTACGCGTGGCCGCTCGGCGCGGCGTGGAGCGAGGACGCGCTGGTCGCCGAGCACGCGCGCCCGGTGACGGCGCTGGCGTTCTCGGCCGACGGCTCGCGGCTCGCGTCGGGCAGCGCCGACGGCGGGGTGCGGACGGCGAGCCTGGTCGAGGGCCGCTGGCGGGCCGCGCGGCCGTACGACCACGGCCAGAGCGTGCGGGCGCTGGCGTTCGCCGGGGCGGGCGAGGGCGCGGAGCCGGCGGCGCTGGCGATCGGCGGGGCCCACGGGCTCGTCGCGATCCACGCGCCGGAGGCCGGCGGGGCGCAGCGGCGGTTCACGGCGCACGCGGCGGCGATCACCGGGCTGACGTTCGCGGGCGACGACGCGCGGCTGGTCACGGCGAGCCAGGACGGCGAGCTCAAGCTGTGGCGGCTCGGCGAGGACGGCGAGCAGGCGCTGTCGCTCGCCGGGCACCACGGGCCGATCTTCGAGCTGCAGGCCGACCGCGCCGGCCGCGTCGTCGTCACCGCGGGCGACGACGCGGCGCTGCGCGTGTGGCCGCTCGAACCTCCGGCGCTGATGCGGCTGGCGTGCCTGCTCGCCGGCCGCGACCTCGATCCGGAGGCGTGGCGCCGGGCGCTGCCGACGCGCCGGCCCGAGCCGCTGTGCGCCGGCGCGGGGTGGTGAATCAGAGGCTCTTGCAGGTGATCGTGGTGCCGTCGAACGCCTTGTTGGTGCAGGCGGCGTCGCCGCTGCAGCCGCACAGGCCGTCGTAACAGGTGTCGGTGTTGGGCTTGTTCGGGCCGGTGCAGTCGGCGTCGCTGGCGCAGCCGCAGAAGGTCGTCTTGCACACCGTCTGGCCCTCGATGCCGGCGGCCGCGCAGTCGGCGTCGCCGCCGCACTCGCACAGGCCGGTGCTGGTGTTGCACTTCGGCAGGCCGGGGACGGTGCAGTCGGCGTCGGCCTGGCAGGGGTTGACGCAGAGGCCGTCCTTGCACTCGTAGTCGGTGTTGGCGCAGACGGTGACCATGCCGCCGCCGAGCGCGGGGACCATCAGCTCGACCTGGCCCAGCGCGTCGCAGGTGATGCCGTTGCCCGGGGCGGTGGCGCATTTCCCCTCGCCGCCGAGGTCGATGCACTCGGCGCCGGGGAAGCACGGCATCTGGGCGTCGCACGCGATCACCCACCCGCTGAACAGGGCGCTGCAGTCGAGGTTGTCCTGACAGCTGCTGCCGCCGTCGCCGACGCAGAGCTTGTCGACGCACTTGAGGCCGAGGTCCATGCCCATCGCCTGGCAGTCGGCGTCGGCCGCACACTCCTCGATGCAGAACTGGCCGGCGGCGCCGCCGGTCGGGTCGTCCGTGGTCGGGGCGGCGGTCGAGGCGCTGTCGGTCGCGGCGGTCGAACCGGTCGCGGGCTCCATTGTCGCGCCGGACGTCGGGTTCGAGGTCCCGGCAGAGCCGTCGGTGGTCTTGCCGTCGTCACCGCAGGCGGCGAGGGCGATGGACGACACAACAAACAATCGCGCGATCGAGCGGAGGGTCATGGGGTCCATGACTCTCGCATTCGTGGCACCGCGTCCAGCGCCGCCGAGGGGCCCGGCCGGGCGGCCGGGGGCGCGGGAGCGCGTGACGTGACGTCAATCGTCGCAGGACGGCTCGTCGGGTCCGCAGCGGAAACGGACGTGGAGGTGGCGCGTGTGCCCGGCGCTGTGGGTGACGAGCGCGGGCGCGCCGGGGCGGGCCTGGATCGCGCGGGCGAGCGCTGCGTCGTCGAGCCCCGCCGCGCGCGCGGCCTCGCGGAGCGCGGCGTGGTGCGAGCGGTCGAGGAAGATCTGCCGGACCGCGCCGGTCCGCGCCAGCGCGGCGACGAGGCGCCAGGTCGCGCGCCAGTCGATCTCGGTCGGCTCGGGGCGGCACCAAGGTGTGCCGCAGCGGCGGCACTCCGGCGCCGCCCGGTACTGACCGCCGACGATCGGGAGCCAGACGTCGACGTCTCGACCTGACTGATGCGACAGGTGCGGACCGTAGGCCCCGCCGTCCTCGCGCGAGAGGTCGCCGAGCACGAGCTGGCCGCGGTAGTCGCGGCGCAGGTCGGCGATCGCGGCGAGCAGGTGCGCGGCGGTGAAGCTCGAGGCGTGGGCGTTGAACGGGCAGCGCAGATCGTAGTCCGGGTGCGCCGGGAGCTGCAGGCCGCGCTCGAGGCGGCCGGCGTCGCTCGGCTTGCCGCCGGAGGTCGCGTCCGGCGGGACGAGCGGGGCGGCGGGCGCGGGGGCGGTCGCAGGTGCGCCGCGCGGCAGCCACAGGTCGACGAGGTCGCCGGGGCGCAGGCCGGCGCCGAGGTGGGGGTTGTGCGCGCGCAGGGTGGCGAGGTCGACGGCGAAGCGGCGCGCGAGGCTGTCCCAGGAGTCCTGTTTGCGGACGCGGTGGCGGACGAGCTCGCGGACGACGGGGGGGCGGTCGGTGAGGACGCGCAGGCGCTGTCCGGGCGCCAGCGCGGCGGTCGGGCGGAGCGAGTTCCAGCGGGCGAGCTGCTCGCGTGGCACGCCGTAGAGCGCGGCGACGTCGGCGAGCGTCTCGGCGGGGATCACCTCGTGCTCGATCGCGGCGATGGCCGGAGGGGGCGCGGGCGAGGGTGGTGGGGTGACGCGGGGCGGTGCTTCGCGGGGCGGCGGGGACGCCGGCGCGTCGGCGGTGAGCGCCGTGATCAGGGCGGTCGCGGCGGCGAGGGCGGCGGCGAGGGCGGCGAGCCGGCCGGTGCGCCGGCGCGGCGGTGGCGGAGCGGGGCGGGAGGCGAGGGTGGTCGCGCCGAACAGCGGCGGGCCGCGGCGCAGGCGGGCGGCGATCCGCGCGGGGTCGAGGGGCGGCGCGAGGACCTCGATCACGTGGGCGCCGACGAGGATCGTGTCGCCGACGGCGAGCGGGGTCGGCTCGAGCAGGCGACGGAAGTTGAGCGCCGTGCCGGCGCCGTGGTCGATCAGGACGAGCGCGCCGCGGCGCTCGACGATCCGGCAGTGCCGTGGGGCGACGGCGGGATCGTCGAGCGCGAGGTCGGCGGCGGGGGAGCTGCCGATCGTCAGGCCGGCGCGGGCGAGCTGCTCGAGGTCGCCGTCGGCGCGGCGGACCCGCAAGAGGAGGCAGGGCGCGTCGGGGGCGGGCGGCGACGGGGACTGCGAGGCTCGGTGTGCGGCCGGTGAGGACGGCGACGCGTCGTGTGCGTCGCTCGCGTGCGGCGAGGACGAGGCGTGCGGCGAGGGCCGCGTCGGCGGCCCTGGTTCGTGGCGCGTGCGGAGCGAGGGGTCGGATGACGAGCGCGGGTTCGGGGGCTCCGCTTCGGGGCTCGCGCGCGCGGGGCGAACGCGCGGGGGCGAGGGGCGGGACGGCGGCGGCATGGGCGTCGATCAGGGGGCGCAGGCGCCGGCGAGCAGGCCGAGCACGAGGACCGCGGCGAGGGCGAGGTTGAGGGCGAACAGCGTCAGCTCGATCGGCCATGGTCTCACGAACATGTCCCGGACGCGTCGACGCGCGAACGGGGGGGCGCCGCCGGGCAGGTAGACGGTCGCGTTCGGGTCGGGCCGGTCGCCGAGGATCACGGTGGTGTTGTGCAGCGGCGCGGCCTCGTGGAGGTTGGGCAGGGTCAGGGTCTCCTCGAGCGGCGGGAGCGCGTCCGGCTGGTCGGGCGGGCGGCTCCAGGCGATCGTCGGCATCTCCTCGATCGGGATCTTGCCGTCGGGCGCGCGCTCGGGGCCCGACAGGCGGCCGCGCAGCTCGGAGGCGTTGCACGGGCGGCGCGTCGAGGCCTTGTGCAGCAGCTCGGCCAGCAGGGCGTCGGCGCTCGGCGGCAGGCCGGCGACGGCGCGGCTCGGCGGCGGGGGCGGGGCGCCGAGGTGTTGCTTGAGGACGTCCTGCGGGCGGCCGGTGAACAGGCGCCGGCCAGTCAGGGCCTCGTAGACGACCAGGCCGAGGCCGTAGAGGTCGGTCTGCGGCCCGGGCGGCTCGCCGCGGATCTGCTCCGGGGCCAGGTAGTCGGCGACCGCGTGCGCGGCGTCGCGGCGCGGCGGGTCGAGCAGCGCGTGCGCGCCGAAGTCGGCGAGGTAGAGGCGGTGGCCGTCGAGGAACACGTTGCCGGGCTTGAGCGCGCCGTGGACGAGGCCGGCGTCGTGGGCGGCCTCGAGCGCGACGGCGAGGCTGTGGGCGAGCCCGCGGGCGCGGCGCCAGGGGAGCGGACCTGTCCGGAGGAGCAGCTGGGCGAGGCTCTCGCCGGGGAGCAGCTCCAGGACGACGTACGGGCGCCTGGGGTCGGTGACGACGTCGAGGAGCTCGCAGGCGCGGATCGCCTCGACCGCGGCGGCGGCGCGGGCGGTCGCGGCGAAGCGGACGAGGCCGCGCGGGGTGCAGCGGCGGGGGTCGAGCAGCTTGACGGCGACGTCGCGGTCGCGGGCCTCGTCGCGGGCGCGGTAGACCTGTCCCGAGGGACCGGCGCCGAGCCGCTCGAGCAGGCGGTAGCCGGGGAGCGCGGGCAGGGGGGGCTGCGGGAGCGCAGGCGAGGGCAGGGCAGGCAGGGCCGCGGGCATGGACTCACTCCTTGTCGAGCTTGCCGACGAGCGAGAGCTCGAACGAGGCGCCCTCGTACTTGAGGTGGGGGATCACGCGGAGGTGGCAGCGGTACCAGCCGACCTGGCCGGGGACCTCCTCGACGGTGACGGCGGCCTGGCGCAGGGGCTTGCGCGAGCGGACGTCGGGCGGGGGGTCGGGCATGTCGGCGACGTACTGACGCAGCCAGGTGCCGAGCTCGCGCTCGAGGTCGGCCTGGCTCTTCCAGGTGCCGATCTGCTCGCGCTGGAGGACCTTGAGGTAGTGCGCGAGGCGGGTGACGACGAACATGTACGGGAGGCGGGTGCCGAGCATGAAGTTGCGCTGGGCGGCCTGGCCCTCGGCGGTCCGCTGGAAGACCTTCGGGCGCTGGACCGAGTTGGCGGAGAAGAACGCGGCGTTGTCGCTGCCCTTGCGCGGGATCAGGGCGACGAAGCCCTGCTCGGCGAACTCGAACTCCTTGCGGTCCTCGATCGTGACCTCGCACGGGTTCTTGGTCTTGAGCTCGCCGCCCTGGTGGTATTGGTGCAGGGGGAGGCCGAAGACCGAGCCGCCGCCGAGCGGGCCGATGATGTTGGGGCACCAGCGCCAGCGGGCGAACGACTCGGCGATCCGGGCGGTCAGGGCGATCGAGGCGGGGCCCCACAGGTAATGCTCGTGCCGGTCGACGACGTCCTCGCTGAAGGCGAATTCGCGGACCTTGAGCTCGCTCTCGCGGTCGCCGTAGGGGGCGCGCAGGAGGAAGCGCGGGAGGCACAGGCCGAGGTAGCGCGCGTCCTCGCTGTCGCGCAGGGCGTTCCAGCGGGCGTAGCGCGGCTCCTCGAACATCGCCTGGAGGTCCTTGAGCTGGCCGAGCTCCTGGAACGAGCGGCGGCCGAACATGTCGGGGCTCGCGTTGCCGAGGAACGGGACGTGGGCGATCGCGGCGACGGCGGCGACGTTGCGCAGCAGCTCCGTGTCCTCGGCGCCGGGGCCGAAGTCGAAGGTCGAGCAGATCACGCCGTAGGGCTTGCCGCCGAACACGCCGATCGCGTCGCGGTAGACGCGGCCGTACAGGGCGCTGTGGGTCAGCTCGGGGGCGTCGCGGAAGTCGGCGAGCAGCTCGTGCTTGGTCGTCGGGACGAGCTCCAGCTGGATGTTCTCGCGGAAGTCGATCGCGTCGACGAGGTGCTTGACGCCGCGCCACGCGGCCTCGAGCGCCTGGACCTCGGGGGCGTGGAGGAGGGCGTTGACCTGGGCGGAGAGGCGGCGGTCGATGTCGGCGACGAGGGCGTCGATCCGGTCGCCGGCGACCCGCGGGGTCGCCTCGGGGGCGGCGAGCAGCTCGGTCAGGAGGCGCGAGAGGCCGTCGTGGTGGGCCTCGGTCAGGGGGTCGAGCCGGGCCTGGTCGAGCAGCTCGGTCAGGAGGGAGGAAGAGGAGTGGGTCGCGCAGGGATCCATGGGGCCTCGTGGGGTCGGGCGGGGAGGTGGTGGGTCAGGCGGGGGTCTCGAGGCCGAGCTCGCGGAGCAGGCGCTCGCGCTGGGCCGGGTCGGCGAGGAGCTCCTGCACGCGGCGCAGGAAGCCGGGGACGTTGGCGGAGGAGCTCTTGAGGAAGCGCAGGGCGTCGCGCAGCTCCTTGAGGCGGCGCAGCGGCTCGACCTGGGCGACGAGGCCCTCGGGGCGGAAGTCGGCGAGGGAGCGGAAGGCGAGCTCGACGCGCAGGCTGGCGCCGGGCTGGCCGGAGAGGTGGTCGGGGACCTCGACGGCGGCGACGAGGCCCTGGGCGGCCATGACGTCGGCGAAGTTCTCCTTGTCGATGTTGACCGGCTCGCGCTCCTCGAGCGGGCGCGGGTCGGGGCGGCCGGTCAGGTCGCCGAGCAGGAGGATCCGCAGCGGGAGCTCGACGTCCTCGGGGGCGCCGGCGGCGGCGGACTTGTAGCGGATGTTGACGCGCTCGCGCGGCGCGACGGAACCTTCACGATCGTTTGCCATGACCCGGGTGGGTATAATCGCGGGTCCGTGCAGGCGCCACGAGATTTCGGAGACAAATGTTTTTGGGGACAGGTCGATCGATTGCGGGGAGACCCAAGGCGAGTTGGCGGGTCTCGTCATGCGGCGTGGCGAATCGACGGGGCTGGCGCGGCGGGCCGCGGGGCGCCATCTTTCGCCGCATGGCTGAGACGGTCCATTGTGAATTGAAGGCGAACGGCAACGCGATCCACGGCGAGAGCACGCAGCACGACCTCGGGCGCGACAAGACGATCGAGTGCCTGGCGTTCCGCGACAGCGTCCGCACGGCGCGCGAGCTCGGCAGCCGCGCGGCGGTCGGCCGGCGGGTCCACGAGCCGATCGAGGTGGTCAAGCGGATCGACACGAGCTCGCCGCTCCTGGCCAAGGCGCTGTGCAAGAACGAGAAGATCGACGCGACGTTCCGGTTCTACCGCCCGAGCCCGCGCGGCGACGGGACGACGGAGCAGTTCTTCACGATCGAGATCAAGGACGCGAGGATCGACGCGATCGAGCGCCACTCGCCGAACGCGATCGACCCGGCGGAGAGCAAGGCGCCGCCGCTCGAGACGGTCCGGCTCGTGTATCACACGATTCGCTGGGTCTACGAGCCGAGCGGCGCCGAATACGTCGATAGCTGGAGCGCGTCGGACGGGTAGCCCCGCGCGGGCGCGCGCGAGGCCGCGGCTCGCGCAGGGCTGGCGGTCCGCGGGCCGGGAGCCGCGGCGTTCGCCCGGTGCTCGAGATCCCTTTCGGGTCCGGGGGTCGGGCGAAGGCCGCGGTCGCCCGTCTTCGGGCGCGGTGTGTCGGTCATGGGCGGTGGTGTCGAGTGGATTTCGCGGGGCCGGCGCCCATGATGCCGCGTATGGTCCGCGGCGCCCTGCCTGGTCTGTTGCTCGTGTCCGGCTGTCTGCTGGGGAACCCGGCGTTCGACGGCGAGAGAGCGACCGACGCGTCGAGCGAGGCGGGATCGGGGGCGGGGACCGGGGGCGTGACGACGGGCAGCGGCGAGGTCACGACGGCGAGCGGAGCGGGGACGGAGGGCGAGTCGGGGGGCGCGACGACGGCGGCGGAGCCGGGGACCGGGACGGAGGGCTGCGTCGGCTGTGTGTGCGAGCCGGGGGCGATCGAGGCGTGTTACGGGGGGCCGCCGGGGACGGAGGGGGTCGGGACGTGCCTCGCGGGGACGCGCGTGTGCGAGCCGTCGGGGCTGGCGTGGGGGGCGTGCGCGGGCGAGGTGCTGCCGGCGGCCGAGGTCTGCGGAGACGGGAAGGACCAGGACTGCAGCGGGGCGGCCGACGATGCGTGCGGGAAGGAGCCGGAGTGTGCGGGCGCGCCGTCGGACCTGGTCGCCTGTTATCCGTTCCCCGCGGGGGTCGACGATCTGCTGCGCGACGGCTCGGGGAACCAGCGGCACGGGACGATGACGGGGGTGACGCTGGTCGGCGGGATGCAGGGGCAGGGCCAGGCGGGCAGCTTCGGGGCGCAGAGCGTGGCGCAGATCCCGGACGAGCTGGCGTTCCGGACGCCGGACTTCACGGTGGTGATGCTCGTGCGGCCGGCGGACAACGGGGCGAGGGTCGGGCTGGTCGACAAGGACAACCAGTACGGGCTGTTCTTGCAGGGGGGCACGCTCGAGTGCGTGGTGGTCAATCAGCAGGCGACGTCGATCGGGATCACGGTGCAGGTGCCGGTCGGGGCGTGGTCGCTGATCGGCTGCGGGTTCGGGGGCGGTGATGTCCGGGTGTGGCGCTACGGGGAAGGGACGCAGACGAACGCGGTGAACCACGAGCCGGTGCTCAACCCGAACGGGACGGCGGCGATCCAGGTCGCCAACGACGGGCCGCAGCTCGGGAAGCCGTTCGTGGGGGCGATCGATCGGCTGATGTTCTTCAGCCGGATCCTGACGACCGACGAGGTGTGCGCGCTCGCCGGGCCGCTGTGCACGTGAGTCACTCGCCGATGATCTTGATCAGGGCCCGCTTGCGGCGGTTGCCGTCGAACTCGGCGTAGAAGATCTGCTCCCACGGGCCGAAGTCGAGCTTGCCGCCGGTGATCGCGACCACGACCTCGCGGCCCATCAGCTGGCGCTTGATGTGGGCGTCGCCGTTGTCCTCGCCGGTGCGGTTGTGGCGGTACCGGTCGGTCGGCTCGTGCGGGGCGAGGCGCTCGAGGAAGTCGTCGTAGTCCTGCAGGAGGCCGGGTTCGTCGTCGTTGATGTAGACGCTCGCGGTGATGTGCATCGCGTTGACCAGGCACAGGCCCTCCTGGACGCCGCTCTTGCGGACGGCCTGCTCGACCTGGCTGGTGATGTTGAGATAGGCGCGGCGGGCGTCGGTGTGGAACCACAGCTCTTCGCGGTAGGACTTCATGCGCGAAATTGTTCCTCACTTGGCGGGGGCGTGCCAGTGGGGCATCGAGCCGTGGGGGGAGTGGAAGTAGCGGGTCGGGGAGACGTAGCGGAAGTTGGTGACGCGGCTGGTGTAGAGGCAGGCGTAGCTCTCGACCTGGGCGCCGAAGCGGCTCGCGTCGCGGCGGGCGGCGAAGACGGAGCCCCAGTAGGGGTTGAAGGCCTCGTCGACGTCGGCGATCCGGCGCTCGAGCGTGTCGGCGATCTCCTCCTCGTACTTGCGCAGGCGGTCGAAGCGCTTGCGGACCTGCGCGCGGGTCTCGCCGAGCATGGCGTCGGCGGCGTCGGGCGCCTGACCCTGACGGACGAGGTCCTCGGGGGTCATGCGGGCGAGCAGGCGGGAGAGGTAGCGCTGGGCGGACAGCTCGTCGGCGAGGGAGATCCGTAGGGAGGACAGGTGCTCGACCTCCTTGAGGGTGATGTGGCGGTCGCGGCGGACGAGCAGCTCGTGCTCGAGGTCCTCGACGACGAGGGCGGTGCGCCAGCCGGAGCTCTTCTTGCTGCGGACGATGTCGCCGTAGATGTGGTCGCCGACGTAGAGGACCTCGTCGGGGGGGACGCCGAGGGCGGTCTGGAGGCCGAGCTGGTTGCCGCCGAGGTAGATCCGGCCGCGGCGCGGCTCGCCGACCGGGCGCCCGAGCGGGTTGTCGGCGGGGTCGAGCTCCTGGAACGGCTGGCTGCCGGTGAAGAACTCGGGCTTGCGCGCGCCGACGATGATCCAGTCGAAGTAGTCGCGCCAGGTCGCGTAGGCCGAGAGCTGGCCGCCGAGGACGTAGCCGAGGACGTGCTCGGTGTAGGGGAGGAGGCTGTTGGTCAGCAGGAACAGCCGCTTGCCGGCGCTGCGGAACTTGTGCAGCGTCGGGCCGAGCTCGGGGTCGAGCTGGAAGTAGCGCGGGAGGTCGGCCTGGATCAGGTCCTTGAGCGAGCCGTCCTGGTGGGCCTGGTCGATGCACTCGCGGACGTCGTTCCACGCCTGGGCGTAGGTCGGCGGCTGGTCCTTCCACAGCTCGGGCCGGCGGTCGATGCGGTCGACGACCTCGGCGTACATGGTGACCTCGGGCAGGGCGAACAGGGTGTCGACCGGGGCGAACCGCTCGCGCTCGGTGCCGAGGCGCTGGGCGCGGTAGAGGGCCTTGCGCTCGGGCTTCGGCAGCAGGTGCTTGCCGTGGAACGCCCGGCCGACGTAGCCGTGGCGGTCCATCTTGATGATGTTGCCGTACTTCTTGTCGACGACGAGGCCGCGGATCGCGAACGCCGGGTCGGCCTGCATGTCGCGCAGCTCCTCGGGGTAGCCGCGGGCGATCAGCTTGTCGAGGGTGCAGCGGATCGACAGCTGCTCGAGCTGGTCCTGGCGGTAGAGCGCCAGGGTGTAGTCCATGTCGAAGCCGATGACCGAGATCTGGTCGAAGGCGAGGTCGCGGTTGGTGAAGATCCGGCGGTGGTAGGGAGCTTCCAGGACGAGCTCGCCTTCGTGGAGGACCCGACGGATGGGGGAGGGCAACCCGGTGACGAGGGACATGGAGGGTCTCGTAGGGTAACAGTCCGGCCCGCTGAGAGCCGAAGTGTTGAGAGAGCTTGCAGAATGGGCTCGCGGTTAAACGGAAATTGAGAGGTTTTAGGAGGAATGAGGGGCGGTTGGACGGCGACCTCGTCTGTGGGCGACGCTACGGCAGGGCCTCAATTCGTGGGCAAGGTTACAGGATTGCGGGGAACCGTGGGGGGCCGTACTTTATGGGGCAAGCGAGACCGCGCATGCAACAAGCCGCCAAGGACACCGCCCAGCCCAAGGACGAGCGTCGCGCGCTCTGGTACCTGCGCAAGATCCCGCTGCTCGAGGGCGTCGGCGCCGAACACGTCCGTGCGCTGGCCGCGGTCGTCGAGATCAAGGAGTTCCGCCGGCGGCAGATCGTGTACCTGCCGGGCGACCCGGGCGAGCACGTGTTCTTCATTCAGGGCGGGCGCGTGAAGTGCAGCAAGGTGTCGCGCGACGGGAAGGAGCTGACGCTCGATTATCACGGGCCGGGGCAGTTCTTCGGCGAGCTGTGCGTGTTCGAGGGCGCGCCGCGCGAGGAGATGGCGGAGGCGATGAAGAACGCGATCATCGCGGTGCTGCCGCGCGACAACCTGCGCGAGCTGCTGCTCGGCGATCCGGCGCTGATGTTCCGGTTCGCCCGCGTGCTCGGCGACCGGCGCCGCCACATCGAGGCGAAGCTCGAGCAATTCGTGTTCCGCGACGTCCACGCGAAGCTGGCGTCGCTGCTGCTCGAGCTCGGGCGCGAGTACGGGCAAGACACCGAGGACGGGGTGAAGATCGATCTGAAGATCACGCACCAGGAGATGGCGAACCTGATCGGGTCGACGCGCGAGACGATCTCGCTGGCGCTGGCCTCGTTCAAGAAGCGCAACCTGGTGCAGCTGCTCGGGCGGACGGTCGTGCTCGTCGATCAGGAGGGGCTGCAGGCGATGTGCTAGCGGCCGCAGCTGGCTGGGCTTGTTCGGGGCAACTTGCCGGAGGCGCCTCGCAGCGGGGTGGACCTGCGGGTCTTCGCCCAGGCTGCGGCATGGCAGCTTGCGATGCCAGGACACCCGGACCGTCGCGGGATCAGGAGCCGTTGTCGCGGTCGCTGAGCTCGACGCCGATCAGCTCGGAGAGGATCCCGAACTTGTACATCGGCACGCGGCCGATGTCCTTCATCGCGATGTTGCCGTCCTTGTCGACGACGACCAGGGCCGAGTCGTCGGGCTGCAGGCCGAAGGCGACGCGCGCCTCGCCGGCCTCGGGGACGGCGGTCCAGCGCGTGAGGTCGACGCCGTCGAGCTTGCCGACCACGCGGGCGCCGACCTTGTCGGGGTCGAGCTTGGGGTCGGCGTCGACGACGATGCTGGCGAGGCGGATGTCGGGCTGCGAGAACTGCTTGAAGCTGGCCTCCATGTCGCCGTCGAAGCCCTCCTTGCCGCCGGGGATGTCCTTGCGGGCGACCGGGCCGGCGAGGAACACGAAGGCGCAGGCCTTGCCCTTGCAGGCGGCGTTGTCGAGGTCGCCGACCTTGAAGGCGGGGGCGGGCGCGAGCGGCGGCACGGTCGCGCCGAGCAGCGCGCGCAGCTCCTCGAGCTGCTCGGGGGTCATCGCGCCGCTGTGGCGGAACGCGACGGCGCCGTCCGTGCCGAGCACGACGATGCCGGTGTGGCCCTTCGGCAGCTTGAAGGTCCTGGTGACGGCGCCCTCGAAGTCGAGGTAGAGCGGCAGGCGCAGCTCGGGACGCATCGGCGTGACGATCTCCTCGATCTTGCCGCGCAGCAGGCCGAAGCCCTCGGTGTCGCCGATCGAGTAGCCGACGACGTCGTCGGGGTAGGTCCAGCGGGCCATCGCGCGGTTCATCGCCGAGCCCTCGCGCGCCGACATGCTCTCGCGGTCCTCGACGATCAGGTACGCGCGCTTGCCCTTGAGGTCGGCGAGCTTGAGGTCGGGCAGGCCGCCGCCGCCGGGGATCACGAGCTTCTGCGGGTCGGCGGTGGCGAGGTCGATCGCGGGCAGCTCGTCGGGGATCGCCTCGGCGCGGGAGCGGAACATCCACGCGACGGCGCCGATCAGCGAGAGGACGATGAGGACGAGGGCGAGAGCGACTTTGCGGAGGGCCGACACGAGGGCGCAAGTATATCGGCGCGGCCCCCGGGCGCCATCGTCGCGGGCGCCGCGTCAAGGCGCGGCGGCCGTGAGGACGCCGAGGCGGACCTCGCCGCCGCCCAGGCAGGCGAACGGGAGCGCGGGGGCGGCGTCGTCGTTGCCGCCGAGGCTGGCGAGCAGGGCGACGGCGTCGCAGAACAGCGGCGCGGGGTCGGTCAGCGGGACGACGTTGGCGCGCAGGCCGTCGCCCAGGAGGGCGTGGACGGGGGCGGCGTCGCCGTAGGGGATCAGGAAGGTCGAGTAGCCGAGCACGACGCCGGCGGCCGCAGGGGCGGTGATCGGGGCCTCGGGGAGCTTGTCGGCGGGGGGGACGTCGGCCTTGCTCGCGGGGGTGCCGGTGGTGGCGAGGAAGGTCAGGCCGAGGCGGTCCGGGCTGACGGTGGCGACGGTGCGCCCGCCGAGGCTGGTGGCGAGGGTGGTCAGCACGCAGGGGTCGCCGGGGCCGAGCTCGAGCTCGTCGGGGGCGAGCGAGACGAGGGCGGCGCCGGCGTCGGAGAAGGTGAGGAGGCCGGGGAGGCGCTGGCCGACGCGGACGGACAGGGCGCCGGCGGCGAGGTCGGTGAGGACGAGGGCGCGGCCGGTCGCGTCGAGGTCGACCGGGCCGGGGGGCGGGACGCGCTGCGCGGCGGCCCAGCCGGCGCCCGCGCGGCTGCGGCGGACGTGCGCGAGCCCGCGGTCGCCGGGGTGCGGGATCTCGGCGTCGTCGGCGGCGGTGAACTCGGCGACCAGCGCGTCGCCGACGAGGAAGGGGCGGCCGAGCGCGACGTACTCGGCGTCGTCGAACAGCGGCGCGGCGGGGTCGAGCGCGGTCTCCTCGGGCCCGAGCGCCGGCGCGGGGGCGAGCGCGAGGTCGCGGGTGACGATCGCGGGGCCGGGGAGGCTGCGGCGCCAGGCGATCCGCAGGCCGGCGTCGCCGGGGAGCCGCTGCGCCGAGACGGCTGGCGCGAAGGCCATGGCGCCCGGGACATGTCCCGCGAGCGGGACCTCGGCGAGCGGGGTCGTCGACCACGACGAGCCGGCGGGCGGGTCGAGCGGGTCGAGCGGGTGGAGCCGCAGGATCGGGGTCGGGGCGTTGAAGACGACGGCGAGCAGGGCGGCCTCGCCGGCGCCGGCCTCGAGCAGGGCGTCGCCGGGGCCGAGGGTGCCCGTCAGCTCGGCGCGCAGGCCGGGGAGGAGGCGCTGCGGCGGCTCGACCCGCATCGTCAGCTTGGCCGAGAACTTGGGGCCGCCGGGGCCGGTCGAGACGAGCTGCAGGGTGTGCGCGCCGAGGGCGAGCGCCCCGCGGAGGAAGATCCGCAGGCGGTCGGTGGTCAGCTCGCCGAACGTGCTGCCGGGCGCGAGCGTGCCGACGGTCTGGCCGTCGAGCAGCAGCTGGGTGTTGCCGGGCAGGACGGTGCGGACGACCAGGTCCCTCGGGACATGTTCGCTGCTCTCGACGGTGAACTCGCCGATCGCCGGGTTGAGGAACGCGGGGTCCGGGATCGTCTCGGTGTCGCCGGCGGCCGTCGCGTCGCCGGTGTCGTCGGCGGGCGGGGGGTCGTCGGTGGAGCAGCCGGCGAGGCCGAGGAGGACCGCGGCGGCGATCGATCGCGGCGTGTGGCTGCCGGGCTGCTCGCTTCGCGGCACGCTCAAGGGTTAGCCCGCCGGCGCGGAGGCGCCAAGAGGGGCCGCCCGCGGCGCGAGCGGCGGCACGCGGTCGGGCGTGGCTCCAGGGGGCGGGCGATCAGGCGGGGGTGGCGATCGTCCAGACGGCGACCGCGAGGGCGGCGTGGCCGAGCGCGAGGCCGAAGCCGGCCCACCGCAGGCGGGCGGCGCGGGCGAAGAACAGCGGCAGGCAGAGAGCGAGACCGAGCAGGAAGGTCGGCAGGGCGGCCTCGAGGATCGGGGCGCGCAGGTCGACGAGCGCGCGCCCGCCGAACCACAGGAGCGCGAGCGCGCCCCACCAGGCGGCGCGCAGGGCGAGGGCGCCGAGCAGGGCGCGGCGTTGCCAGGTGGCGCGGCCGGCCGCGACGGTCAGGCGGCCGGTGTGGAAGGCGAGGACGCGGCCACCGCGCAGGAGGGCGCGGCCGCCGAGGCCGAGGAGGACGGCGAGGCGCGCGAGACCGCGCGCCGAGACGCGGGCGAGGACGGCGAGGGCGCGGCCGGTGCGCCCGGCGAG
>ERZ1066117.1042-NODE-1042-length-15690-cov-5.441126_pt1 | contig 15690 bp, 11 predicted proteins | sample MGYA00382764_ERZ1066117 | MGnify/ENA primary metagenome ERZ1066117 (study PRJEB33369, sample SAMEA5778347) | biofilm metagenome | biome: Industrial cooling water; feature: Water cooling tower basin; material: Biofilm | place: United Arab Emirates | collected...
CGTGGAGGCGGCGGCGTTGGCCTACCTGCAGGTGACCAACCGCGTGGCGTTGCGCAACCGCATTGCTCTGGATCGCGTCAAACCGACCGAGGTGGCCGCCGACCCGGAACTCCGCGAGGCGAACTGAGACGGAAGAAAAGAGTATTTTACCACGAAACACACGAAGAGCACGAAAGGGAATAGAAGAGAGTTAACCACGGAACACACGGAGCAAGAGTAGATCGATTTCCGATCCTGTCTTTATCCGTGTGTTCCGTGGTTAACTCTCTTCCCTCATCGTGGCCTTAGCCTTCCAGACCGCGCAGGTGACCGGTGCTGTCCCCGAGTTGCGCGACCTTGATGTCCATGCGGTCCAGCAGGCTCAGCCACAGATTGTTCAGCGGCGTTTCCTTTGGGAACTTCAGGTGGCGGCCCGGCTTGAGGGTGCCGCAGCCCTTGCCCGCGACGATGATCGGCAGGTCGTCGTGGTTGTGGGCGTTGCCGTCGCTGTTGCCCGAACCGTAGACCACCATGCAGTGATCCAGCAGGTTGCCCGATCCTTCCTTTGTCGCCGCAAGGCGTTCGAGCAGGTAGGCCAGTTGCTGAACATGGAACACGTTGATCTGGGCGATCTTGGCCTTCTTCTTGCCGTCGTTGCCGTGGTGCGACAGGTCGTGGTGCCCTTCGCTGACGCCAATGAATGGATACGGCTTGTTGCTGCCCTCGTTGGCCAGCACAAACGTGATGACGCGGGTGATGTCGGCCTGGAACGCCAGAACCATCAGGTCGGCCATCAGCTTGAGGTGTTCCTCGTACTTGGTCGGAACCCCCGTGGGCTTGGCCGCGCCCTCGGGCACCTTGATGGGTGGCAGCGTGGCGGCCCGGGCGATCCGCAACTCAATGTCGCGAATGGAGGCGAAGTATTCGTCCAGCTTGCGACGATCGCTACCGCCCAGCTTGCCGGTGAGTTCCTTGGTGTCGTCGCGGACGAAATCGAGCACGCTCTTGCGGGTGGCTTCACGCTTGGCGCGGTCCTTGTCCGGGCCGCCGAAGAGCCGCTCGAACACCAGTTTCGGGTTCACTTCCTTGGGCAGCGGCTGGGTGGCCGACTTCCACGACATGGTCGAGGAGTAGACGCAGCTGTAGCCCGAGTCGCAGTTGCCGGCCATCGCGCCGTGTTCGCCGCCGATCTCCAGCGAGGCCAGGCGCGTCTTGTCGGCCAGGCGAGAGGCTGCGACCTGGTCGATGCTCACGCCAGCGCGGATATCGGTGCCGTCGGTCTTACGCGGCTGGGCGCCCGTGAGGAAGGCGCTGAGAGCCCGGGCGTGATCGCCACCGCCATCGCCGTTCGCTCGTGCCTTGTCGGCCGTCAGGCCCGTCAGCACGGTGAGGTATTGCTTGACGTTGGCGAGCGGCTTGAGGATCGGCGTGAGTTCAAAGTCGGCCCCTTCCTTCCTGGGCGTCCAGTCGGCCATGTTCTTGCCGTTGGGCACGTAAAGGAATGCCATGCGGTTAGGGGCGGGCGTCTCGCCCTTGGCTGGGGCAGCCCAGGCAACCATCGGTCCCATCGCTTCCAACCACGGCAAGGCGATGGTGGCCCCGAGTCCTTGCAGCAGGGTTCGGCGGGAAAGAGTGCTCATCGTGAAGCCTCCGGAGCGCCTGCTTGGGCGCGTTGATAGCGGAAAGGATAACTCTTGACAATTTCGGTAATCAGCGTCGACATCCGATAGTCGTTCTTGGCCGTCGCCACGACGATGGCATCGACCGGGCGTTTATCATAGTATTCCAGGCCACGCCCCAATGCGTAGGTCAGCATCTTCTCGGCCAGGTTGCGGGCGATCAGGTCCTTGTTCTCCTTCAGAATCTTCTTCAACTCCGCAGGGCCGTTGAACTTGCGACCATCGGGCAATTCACCCGAGGCGTCGATGGGCTTTTCAGCCTCCTTCCAGCGGTAGGCGCCCACAGCGTCGAAGTTCTCGAAGGCGAAGCCGAGCGGGTCCATCTTGGCATGGCACGAGGCACAGGCCGGATTGGCGCGGTGCTGTTCCATCTGCTGGCGCAGGCTGCCGGTAAGCACCTTCTTTTCGTCCAGTTCGGGCACATCGGGCGGCGCGGGGGGCGGCGGCGTGCCCAGAATCTGCTCCAGTACCCAGCGACCGCGCTTCACCGGACTGGTACGGGTGGGGTTGCTGGTGACGGTCAGGATGCTGCCCTGCGTGAGTAGACCGCCGCGCACCTCGCCGGACTGCAGTTGCACGCGGACAAACTCGCGACCCTTGATCGGCTTGCCGGGCACCTTGGCCTTCTTGCCCCAGGTACTGCCGTTGGTGTCGAGGATGCCGTAGTGCCACGTCAGCCGTTCGTTCAGGAAGGTAAAGTCGGCGTCGATGAGATCGAGAATGCTACGATCCTCGCGGACGATGGCGTCAAAGAACAGTTCCGTCTCCTTCAGCAGCGACGTGAGCAGGTAACCATCGGCCTTGGGAAACAGCTTGGGATCGGGCGTATGCGCCTTGAGCCGTCGCAGTTGCAGCCACTGCATCGCGAAGTTTTCGGTGAGCGCCTTGCTTCGTGGGTCCTTGAGCATCCGCTTGACCTGGGCTTCGAGGTTGGCCGAGAGTTGCTTCTTGGTCGCGAGATCGAAGAGTTCCTGATCGGGCATGCTGGACCACAGGAAGTAGCTGAGCCGTGAGGCCAGGGCAAATTCATCAAGGGCGACGGCCTCCTCGCCCTTCACTCGATCGTTTAACTCCAATCGAAACAGGAATTTGGGCGACACCAGCACCGCTTGAAAGGCCACCTGCATGGCACCTTCCCAGGTGGCGCCTCCCTTGCGAGTCCGCTCGGCCAGGCTCACCAGGCGGTCCAGTTCGTCCTTCGTCACGGGGCGACGATACGCGCGGCTGGCGAAACGACCAATCACGTCGCGGGTCCGCTCGGCCTCGGTGGCCCCCTTGCTGTCCAGTAACAGCTTGTGGCTCGGCGGTCGGGTGTCCATCGGCCCCTTGAGGTAGAACCACTCGACGTGCAGATTACGTTCGCCGGAGGGATTGAGCAGCTTGACGAAGAAACGGTGATCGCCCACCCCCAACCGCACCGGCACCTCAAACACTTCCGGCTTCTTTTCGGGTGCGGTGATTTCGAAACGCTTGAGTTCCTTGTCGCCGTTGAGCACGGCCACCTTCACGGGTTCGCCGTCGGTTTGTTTTGCGAAGGCGCGGAAGCGGAACAGGTATTCGCCTTCCAGGCCGAGTTTGTACGGCGTGTTGAGTTGGTTGCCGCGTTTATCCAGGGGGCGGAATTTGAACTCTTTGCCCTGGCCGGGTTCGAGGTAGCGGCTGCCCATCCAGCGCTCGGGTGGCTTGGGCGGATTGACCAGAATCGCCCGCTCCATGATGCTCTCGGCGGCAGCGAGGTAGCGTTCCATCAACACGGGCGAGAGCGTGAGCACATCGCCGATGTTGTCGAAGCCGTGGCCAATGTCGTCGCTGGGGAAGTCGTCGGCCGGGGAGAAATCAACGCCCACGAGATCGCGGATGGTGTTGTTATATTCGGTGCGATTGAGCCGACGCACGGTGACGCGACCGGGGTCGGGCTTGGCATTACGATCGTGATGATCATAAACCCCGGCGATGGCGTTCTTGAAGCCGTCCATCTCGGCAACAGCGGGACGGGGTTTGGTGTTGGGAGGCATCTCGCCCGACTGGACGACGCGTAATGCTTTTTCGACCAACTTGCGGTGTTTGAGCAGATCCTCGGGCGTTTTCAGGAAGTGCAGCGACACGTCGGCCCGTTTGGTCTTCTCGTTGTGGCACGACACGCAGTGTTTTTGCAGAAAGGCCACGCCCTCTTTTTCAAAGGCCGGCGCTTTCGGAGGAGCCGCCTGCATGGGGAGAAAGGGCAACAACCCCAGAAGCGGTAAGAGGAGAAACGAACGCCAGAGCATCGCGAAACCTCGGCAGGTGGGCAAGGTCGGCGGGAAAAGCAAGTGTATTCTAAGCGATGCCCCGCCACAAGAAAAGGGAAAAGCCGAAGCGATGGTCGGGTTTCTGGGCGGGGCCTCGTGAGTGCGATGAATCGAGCAGTTCTTGTCGTCGAAGGAAAGAATCGCTCGGTGAGACTCGACGCGAAAGCACGGATCGCTCAACAACGCTCAGCGACATGAACGGATCAACCTCTCTCCCAAACCCCTGGAGATGTTCGGGAGCCCCCACGCTTCCCGTCGAGACGCAACATCGGGTGTGGCGCGCAACCCTCCTGCGGACGGAGGACCGGCTTGCAGGAGGCACTCGCGATCACCCAGACTCGAACCTTGTCCGCACTGGAAGCCGTGAACGCCCTCAATTCCCCGGCACCACCTCGCCGCCGCTGCGGGTGATGAGGGCGGCCACCGTGGTCGCGTTGACGTTTGCTTGCAGGAAGCGCACGGAACCGTCGCCGTAGAGGGCGTTGGCTCCGCCGGTGTGGAAGGCGTAGATCGAATAAAAATTGCTGCAATTCACCATGCACGGGCCGGGCTGATTGGCCCCCGTCGCGTCGTAGCCCCGCATGATCGCCGCGTTGTACTCGCCCCACGAACCGATGGGCACTGTCGCCGCCGGCTCGATCGGTCGGCCCGCGCCGTACCGCCGTGGCCTGCCGCCGCTCTCGGCCAGCAGGATCGTGTTGCTGGTGCCATCGGTGATATCGAGGATGCGGGCAGGCGTGTTGTTGCCCGCGGAAATGATGCCCGAGGGAGCACCGCTGCCGATGGGGTTGGGTGTCGTTACCCAGCCGCCGGAATACAGATTCGCACTCACCGCAACGGTGGCCATGTAGTCGGTGGCGGCTCCACGGTAGGTGGTGCCAATGGTCGAGACGCGATTTTGCTCTGGAACCGAGGGGCACACCATCAGCTTGATGGGGATCTGCACCACGGCCGAGTTCTCCGTGGCGTTGAAGTTGAAATCGAAGTTGTAGGCGTTGCGGACATTGTCCTGCTCGATGTAGGGCAGAATCTGCACGCCCCAGTACGACACCACCGTCCGGGTGCCGCCTGTGCCGTTGGGCGCCGTCCGCGTTGCCGAACCCGAGGGAAAGGTACCCAGGGCGCTCTCGTGGCTGTGAAACGCCAGACCCAGCTGCTTCAGATTGTTCTGGCACTGCATGCGTGCGGCGGCCTCGCGCACCTTCTGCACGGCTGGCAAGAGCAGGCCAATCAAGACGGCAATGATGGCGATGACCACCAGCAACTCGATGAGGGTAAAGGCCGAACGTCGAATCAACATGGAAAGATTCCTCAAAGTGTGGTGATCAGTCATCCAGGCAGCGGGGGCAGTGGCCGTCGCACGATCCGCCGTGGGGTTTTTCGTCCTGTTCCAGCGCTTGCAGTCGCTCGTCGCACTCCCAGACACGGGCCAGATCGCCCAGCGAGACGAAGATGGGTCGCATTTGCCGTATCCAGCTAGCGTGCGGGATCTCTGCGATGGGAATCTCATCAATGAAGGAAAACGCCTCGGCGAAGCGGTTCAGGCGCGCCAGACAGGCGGCCAGATTGAGCCGATAAGTGCGGGCGTTGGGTGCCAGGCGGTGAGCCTGCTCCAGTGGGGCCAGGACATTTTCGATCGGTTCACCCAGACGCTGACGATAAAAAGCCACGCCAAACCAGGCCGGGTGATAGGTGGGACGGAGGTCGATCAGTCGCTCGCACACCAGCAACGCGGCGGCATTCTCTCGGAGGCGACCCAGACCCGCGGCCAACTGGGGAAGCAGAGGCACCGGAAACTCCGGCGCGGTGGCCAGATGGCTGTAAACGGTGCGCGCGAGATCGGGTTTATCGACCAGAGCGTAAGCACTGGCAAGCGCAAGCTGGGCGAGAGGTTGAAGAGGAACAAGCATGGAAGCACGTTCCAGCGCGTGGAGACAGGGGGCCGTGTCGCCCTGAAACCAGGCGACCACGCCCACGAGTTCCCAAAGGCGGCCGGATTCCGGATAAACTTCGATGCCACGCTGGCAGAGATCGCGGGCCTGGGAGAGTTGCTGATCGCGGAAGCGTTCCTGGGCGGCCGCAAGGAAAAGGACTTCGGGGAGCACGATAAACAGCACCTGGGAAGGAGGCGACCTGAGTTTTGAGACTGAGTCTCAACATCATTATGCGCATCATCGCGCCTTCTGGCAACTCAGGATCAAAAAAAACACCCCGGAGGACCGGGGTGCTCGTTGAACCTTCGCTTCATCGGCTCGTTACTTCCCTTGCCGATGGGCCTCAACAAACCACAGATCCTTGTCCACCTCGGCCGCCACTCCGGTAAAGAGGTCCGCCGTCACCGCATCACCCGCCTCGTCACTCGCATCGATGGCGGCTCGCACGGCCTTGCCAAAGCTGGCCAGGGCTCGCGACAACGCTTCCACGTGTGCCATCCCATCGAATACATCGGTCGGATAGGCCGCTAGACTCGTCGCCTTGCTGACCACGGCCACCGTCCCCAGGGCGGTACCCCCCAGGGCGACGACCCGTTCGGCGATCTCGTCGACATGCTCCTGAACGTGCTCATGCACGTCGTCAAAAAGCTCGTGCAAGGCGATGAAATTGGGTCCCTTCACGTTCCAGTGGGCCTGTTTGCACTGTGTGGCCAGATCGACCGCGTCGGCCAGGCGCGCATTGAGCAAGGCGATGACCTGCTTGCGGACGGATTCGGGTAAGTCGTTATGCGTCGGATGCATCATGGGAAGGATTCTCCGGTAAAGGGGCGGATGATTCCGAGGGTAGCAAACCTCGCGCCTTCTCCAACAGACGCGATAGCTCCCGCACTTCCGGCTCGCTGAGAGGAGCCAACAAACACTTGTGCATGGCGATGACGGGCTCATCGAGTTGTTTGAGCAGGGCCTCCCCTTCGGCGGAGATGGAGACGTAGACCACGCGCCGGTCCCGAGCGCAACGCTGGCGCTGGACGAGCCCTTTCTGCTCCAGGCGGTCGATCAGCCCGGTGATCCCCGGCACCACGGTGATGGTTCGTTGAGCGATCTCCAGACAGGGCAACGGTTTGCCCTCGCCTCGCAGGATGCGCAGGATGTTGTACTGCGACCCGGTGAGCCCATACTCGGCAAAGAGTTGCGTAAAGCGATGATTCAGCCGGTCCGAGGTGCGGAACAGGTTCAGTAGCGCCTCCTGTTGGGGGCACTCGAACGGTTCTCGCTTTTTGATCTCCTCTCGCAACCGGCTCATGGGCTTCTCCCGTGCATGCAATCATTTTACACGTCAACTATCGCCCGGATCAATCGAAGCGTTGCCTCTCTTCTCAGAAACCGTTCTCTTTTGCTCCCTGCCCCTGCGGGTTCTACACGCGGCTCACTCTGGAACTCCCGGCCGGTGGCTGTACAATGGTTTCCAGACTGCCCCGTGATCCGAGGTGTGGATTTCTCCCTGCTGCAACTGCCTGCTCGCTCGCATCTCGCCCTTCACGCTCACCTACAGGAACTCTCCGATTATGCGTTACGCCGTAGGTCTGCTGCTCCTGCTCGTACCGGTGGTTTACGGTCAACGAGATGCCAAGATTCCCGATCCGGACCCCGAGGTCGAACGCAAGTCGTTCAAGGTCGCCGAGGGCTTCGAGGTCAACCTCTTTGCCGCCGACCCGCTCCTGGCCAAACCGCTGCAAATCAATTTCGACGCCCAGGGTCGTCTCTGGGTCGTCAGCAGCGAAACCTACCCGCAGATCAAACCCGGCCAGAAGGCCGACGACAAGGTGCTCATCCTCGAAGACACCAAGGGCACGGGCAAGGCCGACAAGGTGACCGTGTTTGCCGACGGCCTCCTGATCCCCAGCGGCCTGGAGCCGGGCGATGGCGGCGTCTATGTGGCCAACAGCACCGAGTTGATCCATCTCAGCGCCAGCAAGCCGGGCCTCAAGGCCGACCGCAAGAAGGTGATTCTCTCCGGGTTCGGCACCGAGGACACCCACCACATGCTGCATACACTCCGCTGGGGACACGACGGCAATCTGTACATGAATCAAAGTGTGTACATTCACTCCAGCATCGAAACCCCCCATGGCCCGCGTCGGCTCAATGGTGGCGGTATCTGGAAGTTCCGCCCCGAGACGCTGGAACTGGAGGTCTTCACGCGCGGCATGGTCAATAGCTGGGGCCACCACTTCGACCGCTGGGGGCAGTCGTTTGCCACCGACGGTGCCGGCAGTCAGGGCGTGAATCCGCAGATTCCCGGCGGTGCCTACTTCTGGGCCTCGGGCGTCAGTCGCACTCTCTCGGGCGTCAATCCCGGCAGCCCCAAGTACTGCGGCTGCGAAATCGGCAGTGGCCGACACCTGCCCGAGGACTGGCAGGGCGACCTGATCACGTGTGACTTCCGGGCCAACCGCGTGGTGCGCTACAAGCTCGCCCCCAACGGTGCGGGCTACACGGCACGGTTGATGCCCGACGTCATCAAGGCGTCGCACCCCGCGTTTCGTCCCGTCGATGTCAAGATGGGACCCGATGGCGCCATCTACATCGCCGACTGGTACAACCCCATCATTCAGCACGGCGAGGTCGACTTCCGCGACCCCCGTCGCGATCAAACCCGGGGCCGCATCTGGCGCATCACGGCCAAGGGGCGCAAACTGGCTCCCAAGCCCGAGTTGGCGAAGGCCAAGCCGGCCGAGTTGCTCGCCGCCCTGGAGTCTGAGGAAGGCTTCACGCGCCACTTCGCCCGGCGAGAGTTGCTCACGCGGGATCGCAAGGACACCCTGGCTGCGCTCAAGGAATTCGTAAGCAAGACCGAGGCCAAGAAGGAATCGGTGCTGATGGAAGCGCTCTGGTGCTACCAGACCCTCCGTGAGGTGGAGCCGGCACTGCTGGGCAAACTGCTAACTGCCACCGATTATCGCGTCCGGGCGGCGGCCGTTCGCGTCGTCGATGGCTGGGCGGACCAACTGCCAAACGTACTGGCTCTGCTGGAACCGCGTCTCGCCGACGACCACCCTCAGGTACGTCTCGAGGCTGTGTGTGCCCTGCGGCGCGTCGAGAGTCCCCGCGCGGCCGAACTCGCCCTGCGCGCGTTGGAGCGACCCGTCGATCAGTATGTCGATTACTCCCTGTGGCTGACGATGCGAGAGTTGGAGCCGCACTGGCTTCCCGCCCTCAGCGAGGGCAGGTTCAACGCCGACGGCCGAGGGCTGGCGTTCGCGCTGGAAGCGGTCGGCAGTGAGAAGGTGGTCGGGCCGCTCGTGAAGCTGCTGCGCGGCGGCAAGCTGACCCCTGAGCGCGAGGGCAGTCTGCTCGGCGTGTTGGCGCGGGTGGCCGGACCGAATGAACTGTCGATGGTGCTCAATGCGGCGGCCGATGACAAGAGGCCCGCGGCTCAGCGTGTCGCCCTGCTGACGGCCCTCGCCGACGCGGCTCGTGATCGTGGCGTCGCCCCGGCCGATCGCAAGCCGCTCGCGGCGCTCTTGGCCAACGCCGATGTGGAGATTCAGGCTCTCCGCCTCGCTGGACTCTGGAAGACCGAGGAGATGCGCGGCACGTTCTCGGCTTTAGCGCGCGACGACAAGGCGACGCCGGAGCAGCGGTCGGCGGCCATCGCCGGGCTCGGCGAACTGGGCGGTAAGGAGAGCGTCGTCGTCCTGGGGACGATCATCGACGCCAAGGGGGACATCGCCATGCGTCGCGCCGCCTTCGTCGCCCTGGCGAGGTTCGATCTCAACGCCGCCGCCTCGCGTGCGCCGGTTCTGCTGGCTGACGAGAAGCCCGAAACGGTCCAGGACCTGTTCGACGCCTTCACGACACGAAAGGGCGGGGCAAAGGCGCTCGCCGTGGCGCTGGCGGGGAAGAGGTTGCCGCCCGACATCGCCCGCGTCGGCGTGCGGGTGCTGCGCGTCAGCGGCCGACCGGATGATGGCCTCATCGAGGCGCTCAGCAAAGCTGGCGGACTCACCGAGGGAACTCGCAAGGTCGACGCCAAGGAGGTCGAAGCGTTGACAGCCGAGGTGCGTTCGCGGGGCGATGCGATTCGCGGTGAGGCGATCTACCGTCGCGGCGACATGCAGTGCCTCAAGTGCCATGCGATCGGCGGGGCAGGGGGCGCGGTCGGCCCGGATATGTCGAGTATCGGCGCGAGCGCTCAAATCGACTATCTCGTCGAGTCGTTGCTGCTCCCGAGCAAGGCCATCAAGGAAGGCTACCACTCGGTTCTGGTCACCACCAAACGCGGCGAGCAGTTCACTGGGGTCAAGATCCGCGAAACCAAGGAAGCCATCACCCTGCGGACCGACCAGGACAAGGAAGTGGTGATCGCCATGCGGCGGGTCGAGAACGTCATGCCCAGCAAGGTGTCGCTCATGCCCGAGGGGTTGACCGACACGCTCACCCGCAACGAACTGGTCGATCTGGTGGCGTTTCTGTCGTCGCTGGGCAAGACGGAACGCTTTTCCGTGGGCCGTGATCGTCCCGCACGCCGCTGGCAAGTGCTCACGCCCACCCGCGAGGTGTCCCACCTGCTGGGCCGCAAGGGCGTGGTCGGCCTGCTGGACGACGCCAGCCTGACCTGGGAGCCGACCTACTCCACGGTCCAGGGTTCGCTACCGCTGGAGGGGCTGCCGACCTTCAAGACCTTTGGCAAGGACGGGGCCACCCTCACCTTGTTGCGGGCCGAGTTGGACTCGACCGCCGACGTGAAGGCCGTGCTGAAACTGGCCGACGAGGCAGGATTGACCCTGTGGCTGGACGGGGAGCCGCTCACGCCAGCCAAGGCGATGAACGTGACGCTCAAGTCGGGGGCGCATGTGGTCCATGTGCTGATCGATCGCGGAGCCCGCAAGACACCCGTGCGGCTGGAGATCGACGACACCCCCGGCTCGGCCGTGCTCCGCTTCGTCGGAGGCAAGTAACCGCATGACCTACGAGCAGCTGTACGCCACCCTTGCCCCGCACTGCGAGTCGCTGGGCATGGAAATGCGCGGCCCGGGGGAAGCCTTCGAGTTTCTCACGGTCACCGACATGGTGGCGTTCGGCCTCGTGGCCAACTGGTTGCTGCGGTTGCTGGAGGCAGCCGAGGACGACGCGCGAACGGTGCTGGAGCGGCTAGGACCAGTGGGTGCCCGCATCGCCAGCCAGATCGAGCGCGACTACGACACCTGGCTGATGCAACTCCTGGTCGAGGAAAACGAGCCCACCCTGTTGCGCGAGGCGATCCGCCTGGGGATCAACGGCACCTCCTGGGCGCAGTGGCAGGCCGACGCAGCCCGGTTACGCATGAACGAGTCGTTTCTCGACGAATGCGTTCACACGATCGTGAAGACGACCTGGTTCGAACTGGCCGAGGCCGACGAGGTTGAGAGTTACCTGAGAACGCTGACGCCGACGAGTCTGCTGGCGCGGCTGCATGACACCATCGCCCGTCAGGCGGGGGACCTGGGCATCCCAGTGCTGTGAGGCCCGTCGCCGCTCAGGCGGCCACGGCGCGGCGTTGCAGGGCGGCACGTAGGGCAGCCAGTTGGTCGTGGCGGTCGAGATCGCTGGCGTACGGATCGAAGGGCACGCCCGGCCACAATCGTTTGAGCACCTCGAACGCACGCCGACGCATTTCGGGGTCGCGCCAGGCCAGCGCCTCGACCAGGGGGGCAATGGCCACCGGGCCTTGCTGGAGCAACTCTGCTGCGGCCTGCTGAAACTCGTTGGTTCGCAGGCGATCGAGCAAGGCCCGCAGACGAGCCTGTAGCACGATCTCGCTGAGCGATGGCCCACGCGGCGGCACCGCTGCCGTGGGCAACACCGTCGGCGTCGCGGGGGCCGTAATAGCTGGCGTGGCAACCGGCGTTGCGGCAGGCGTGCTGTCGGCCGCCGGACGTGGGCTTTCATGTTGCTGCGTAAACTTCAGCCCGTCCACGGTGTGCTGGATGTACACCTCGACGGCTGTCTTGTCCTGCGCGAGTTCCTGGGGCGATCCCTTCGCGATCACCTTCCCCTCATAGATGATGTAGCCGCGGTCGGCCACCTGTAACACTTCGCGCACCTGGTGATCGGTGATCAGGATACCGATGTTTTGTCGTCGCAGGTCGGCGATGATGTTCTTGATGTCGTTGACTGTCGGGGGGTCGATGCCGACAAACGGTTCGTCGAGCAGGATGAGACTCGGATCGCACACCAGACAGCGGGCGATCTCCAATCGGCGGCGTTCCCCACCTGAGAGGGTTGCCGACAGTCGATGACGCTTGGCCGTCAGGCCGAATTTTTCGAGCATTTCCTCGCACAGGTCGGCTCGTTCCTTGCGGGTGGGCTTGCGACCGAAACGCGGATGCGAGGGAATCAGTTCGAGCACCGCCAGAATGTTTTCCTCGATCGTGAGTTGCCGAAAGACGCTATGATCCTGCGGCAAATAACCCATTCCCAGTCGCGCTCGGCGGTACATGGGCAAGGCGGTGACATCGTGGCCGTTGAAGGTTACGGTGCCCTCATTGGGGGTGACCTGGCCGGTGATCATGCGAAAACTGGTGGTTTTGCCGGCACCGTTGGGGCCCAGCAAACCGACCACCTCGCCGCGATCAACCTCGAAATTCACACCGGCGACCACGGCCTTCTGATCCCAGAATTTCCACCATTTTTTGTCGCGCGGATAGAGCTTGACCAAGCCTTCGGCCTTGAGAATCGCCATCGCCCACCCTCCATGCTGGGGGCATAGTAACTTTTTCGTCCGCACGGGGAAAGCCCGAGTGGCGGAAGCGTCGGGTGTGGTCTAGGCGTGACCGAGTTGGTACTTCAGCACGCCCCCGACAAACACTTTCTCCGCCCGGCCCCGCACCTCCCAACCGGCGTAGGGGCTGTTGCGGCTCTTGCTCTTGAATTGCGTCGGGTCGATGGTCCAGGCCAGCTCGGGATGGATGATCGTGACGTCGGCGATGGCACCTACGCTCAGCGTACCACGGTCGACGCCCAGCACCCGGGCGGGCGCGATCGTCATCTTCTCGATCATCTGCGGCCAGGTCAGGATGCCCGGTTCGATGAGCGCCTTGATGCAGATGGGCAGAAACGTCTCCAGGCCCACGATGCCGTTGGGAGCCTGGTCGAGTTCGCGCATCTTCTTCTCCGGGGCGTGCGGGGCGTGGTCGGTGGCCAGCACATCGATCGTGCCGTCGCGCAACCCCACCAGAATGGCGTCGATGTCGGCCTGTGTCCGCAACGGAGGCGACATCTTGTAGTTGCTGTCGAAGCTGGCCAGGGTCGCATCGGTGAGCGTGAAGTGATGCGGGCACACCTCGCCGGTCACGCGCACGCCGCGCGCCTTGCCCCGACGGATGAGATCGACGCCCCCCGCCGACGAGACGTGCAGGATGTGCACGCGGGCACGCGTCAGTTCAGCCAGCGCGATCTCGCGGTAGATCATGATCTCCTCGGCGACGGCCGGGTAGCCGCGCAACCCCAGGCGCATGCTTTCGACGCCCTCGTTCATGACGGCGCCCTGGGTGAGGGTGAGATCCTCGGAGTGGCTCAGCACCGCCTTGTCGAACATGCGGCAGTATTCCATGGCCCGACGCATGATCTCGCTGTTGACCACAGGCGAACCATCGTCGGTGAAGGCGACCGCCCCACCCTCCACCATCGCGCCAATCTCGGCCAACTCCTGGCCCTTGCGGTCCTTGGTAATGGCCCCGATGGGAAAGACGTTGGCATTGCCCGCCCGGCGTGCCTGGAGAATGATGAACTCGGCGGCGGCCTGGCAGTCACAGGCTGGCTCGGTGTTGGGCATGCAGGCGATGCTGGTGACGCCGCCCGCCAACGCTGCGGCCGTCCCCGTAGCGATGGTTTCGTCTTCCTCACGGCCTGGTTCGCGCAGATGCACGTGCATGTCGATCAGGCCCGGTGTCACAATCCTTCCCGTGGCGTCGTGGGTATGATCGGCCTTCAGGTCCGCCCGTTCGCCCAGAGCGAGCACCCGGCCGTCCTGCAACCACAGATCGGTCACGCGATCGAGATTCTGGGAAGGATCAATCACACGCCCGCCAGTGATCCGAGTAATGCTCATAGATGCCTCGCACGCCCCAACGCCATCACGGTCCACACGATAGGATACATCTTCTCGAAATACCACAGTTTGGCAAAGTAGAATCCGATGGGCGTCGGCTCGTGGAGTCGTCCCGCCTCGACGGCGTCCATCAGCCAGGCGAGTCCGCGTGCGATCGCGGCGTCACTTTTCGCCTCGGGTAGCGCCAGCAATGCGTCCAGCGCCAGGGCGGTCTCCTCGACACTGGAGGGTATGTCCTTCGCGCCGCCCCAGCCGCCGTCGGCATTTTGAATGGCCCGCAAGAAGGCGAATCCCCGCTGCGCCTCGGGATCGCTCCAGCGTCCCAGATCGCGATACGCGGCCAGGACGCGCGAGGTGCCATAGGTCGGGTTGATATCGTCGGGCGCGTGCTGATTGCCGAACCACAACGGCAGCCATGAGCCATCGGGCCGTTGCTCGCGGGCCAGGTAGGCGAAGGCGGCTCGCTCGGCACGCTCGTCGCGGCGAATGGTCTTCCACGCCCGCAAGGCATGCGCCGTCAGATCCGAGCCGCTGCGATCGAACGGCAACCCACTCCAGCCGCGGCAAAAGGTCGGCATGCCACCATCACGATTCTGTAGGCCGTATAGCCAACCAGCAGCTTCCTCCCAGCGTTCCCAGGACGCTTGAAGATTCACCAGGGCCAGGATCGCGCCGGGGGTGTCGTCGGCGTCGGGAACCGCGCCGGGCAACGGCGTCCAGCCCCAGGCTCCCGGTGCCGCCCCGGTGAAGGGATGCTTCGCGTGCGTCTGCTGATTCAGCAACCAGGCGCAAAGCTCCTCGCGGCGGTCCAGCGCATCGAGATCCTTCGCGGTCGCCAGAGCGTTAACCGCGAGGGTCGTGACCCAGGTGGCGAGGTTGGTGTCGATGGGCCAGGAGCCATCGGGACGCACGCTGGCGACGATGAAATCCACACATTGGCGCACGACGGGATGATCGCCCTTGCCCGTGGACGATAGCCCCAGCGCGACGAAACTGGTGAGTGGCGTCGCCTCCAGAAAGCCGCCATTGCTCGGCTGGATGCTCGCCAGGACACGCAGACTGGGGCCGATGGCCGCCGAGCGGATTGGGTTCCAGCCGCCGCGATGGTGGTGAACCGCCTGGCCGATGGCAATGAGAGCGGGCAGGGCGTAGCTGACCACGGGCAGACCCAGGAAGCGATACCACGACTGCGGGAAGCACGCCAACTCGAACGGCAGCGACGGCACCTCGCGCCACGGCACCAGCCCCGCCAGGGCGCACGTCATCAGGATGGGCACACTGAACGTACGGTCCTTGCCATAGCGTGCCCGGACTGCCTCGGCAATCTGCTCGGGCGTCGAGCCGTAGCGGGCGGCCAGCCAATCGCGCGTGCGGGAGAGCGTGTCGGCAAAGCGTTCCGCCCGTCCGGTGAGGTGAAACGCGGCCAGGCAGAGCAGGGTCGTGGAGATGTTCGAGAAACTGACGACGGTATCGCCCCAGCCGCCATCATCGTTCTGATGGGCCGCGAGCCAGGCAACACCTGCCTCGACGAGGGCTTCGTGCCCGCCGACCTTCGCCAGCGCACTGACAGCGACGGCGGTGGAGAGCGCCGAGGTGGAAAGCTCGCCTTCCCAGTAGCCCCCGGGCAAACGCAGGTCGAGCAGCGTCTGCCGCGCCTGCAGGTAGACGTGTTCAAGCCGCTGCGAATCAATCATGAGGGATTACCCGGCTCTTGAAGC
>ERZ1066117.1045-NODE-1045-length-15655-cov-13.907372_pt1 | contig 15655 bp, 14 predicted proteins | sample MGYA00382764_ERZ1066117 | MGnify/ENA primary metagenome ERZ1066117 (study PRJEB33369, sample SAMEA5778347) | biofilm metagenome | biome: Industrial cooling water; feature: Water cooling tower basin; material: Biofilm | place: United Arab Emirates | collected...
GCTGCCGCCGGGCCCGCGACCGGGCGGCGACGCGCCGGCACCGATCGAGCCGCAGCCGATGCCGTTCGACTACGACGACCAGGGCGACAGCTGACGTGAGGCGCCACGGCGACACCACGCGAGGACGAACATGAGCGAGAAGACGTTGGGCATCATCGGCGGCTCCGGTCTCTACGACCTGCCGGGTCTCGAGCAGCGCCAGGAAGTGGTCGTCGAGACGCCGTTCGGCATGCCGAGCGACGCGTTGATCACCGGCACGATGCACGGCGTGCGCATGGCGTTCCTGCCGCGCCACGGCCGCGGCCATCGCCTCGCCCCGCACGAGCTGCCGTACCGCGCCAACCTGCACGCGATGAAGCAGCTCGGCATGGACTGCGTCGTCGGCATCTCGGCCGTCGGCTCGATGAAGGAGGAACTGCGGCCCGGGCATCTCGTGCTGGTCGACCAGTTCCTCGACCGCACGCGCGGTCGCACGCTGGAGTCGACGTTCTTCGGCGACGGCTGCGTCGCGCACGCGCACTTCGCCGATCCGGTGTGGGAGCCGCTGCGCAAGCTGGCGCTCGGTGCTGCGCGCAAGGCCGGCGCCACCGCGCACGACGGCGGCACCTACGTCTGCATGGAAGGGCCGCTGTTCAGCACGCGCGCCGAGTCGAAGCTCTACCGCAGCTGGGGCGTCGACGTCATCGGCATGACCAACCTGCAGGAGGCGAAGCTCGCGCGCGAAGCGGAGATCGCCTACACGACGGTGGCGCTGGTCACCGACTACGACTGCTGGCACGAGAGCGAAGCCGACGTCGACGTCGCCGCCGTCATCGCCGTGCTGAAGCAGAACGCCGACCTGGCGCGTTCGGTCGTCGTCGAGCTCGCCAAGGCGATCGCCAGCTCGCCGCGCATCAGCGCCGAAGGCTGCATGCAGCACGCGATCATCACGCAAAAGGACGCGATCACCGCCGACGCGCGCCGTCGGCTGCAGCTGCTGATCGGCAAGTACCTCGGCTGACGCGGCGGGTGCGGCTGACGCGAGCGACGGCACGCCGTGCGCCATGCTTGCGTTCGGCCGCCGGCCTTCCCACGATGCCGGCATGGCCAAATCGTCGTGCCCGTTGTCGCAGGCGCAGTTCCTCGCCAAAGCCGAGCCACTGAAGATCAACATCCACGGCAGCGAGATGCTGGCCGAAGTGAAGGCGTTCTCGACCGGCTCGTTCGGTTGGTACCTGAACGGCAAGACCGTCGTCATGGTCGACGGCAAGGCGGTGTCGGTGCAGATCGGCCTGAACCTGACGATCGTCGGCAGCAAGGAAGCGCCGCGCGAGGGCTGACGCAGCGTCGGTTGCCGTCGCCGGACCGTCCGGTAGATTGCGCGCCGAATGACCGCCCCCGAGGTTCCGGAGAGTCCCGCGGCACGACCGTGTCCGCAGTGCGGCGTCGAGCAGACGCCGAACGCCAAGTTCTGCATCGCCTGCGGGGCGCCGATGGCGTCGCCGCGGCCCCGTCCGGGCGCTGCCGGGCGGCGGGCGGGGCGTTCGCCGGACGAACTCGAACGCGCGCGCGGTCGCCGGGAGTTCGCGCGGGTCAAGACCTACACCTTCGCGGTGCGCGGGATCTTCTGGTCCTACGCGTTCCTGTCGCTGGTCGTCGGGCTTCTGGTGTTGGCCGCGCGCAGTTCGGCTCATGGCGAGGACCGCACGATCCTGGGCATCCTCGCGGGGCTCACGGCATTCGAGCTGGCGATGTCCGTCGCGGGTGCCTTGTTCGTCCTCCGCGCGCCGCTGCTGTGGACGACGATTGCCGCATGCTGGATCACGCTGGTGGCGGCCCTCGAATTCTGGGGCGGCGACTATCGAGTCACCCTGCGCGTGATCCTGCGACTCCTCGGAGTCGTCTGCATGTGGTGTGGTGTCTCGCAGGCGGCGCGGCTGCAGCGCGTGATGGCTGCGGACCCATCGCTGTCGCTGCGCGTGCAGAAGGTGGCACCCGAACGGCGCGTCGAGGGCGGTGTCGTCGACCAGGCGCGAGCGCGTTTGCGCCGCGAAGGCCATGCACGGCTGGTGAAGCGACTGCAGCTGCTCGGCGCGATCGTCGTCGGCCTCGTGCTGTTCGCCTTCGGCCTCGTCTGGCTGATGGCCCCGCCGACCGTCGACGGGGCGGTCGCGCGCTTCGAAGCCGCGTGGAGCAAGAACGGCTCGGCCGGCGTGCTGGCGCAGTTCGACGTGCCACCCGCCGCGTTCGGCGAGGATCTCGAACGGCGCGGCTGGCACGACACCCGGCCGGCACTGGTGACGCCCGTCGTCGAGGCCACGGAGCAGCGGGCGAACGTGCGTTGGGGCACGGGCGACGACGCCGTGGAGGCGACGTTCCTGCTCGACGATCGCACGTGGCGGCTGCGCAACCTGAATCTGCCGGCCCTGCGGGTCACCGACCACGCACCGGCGATCGAGGGATTCCGCAAGGCGTGGCAGGCGAAAGGCACCGACGCCCTCGTGGCGCTGTTGCGACCGGCGTCGCGCGATCGGGTCGGTGCGACCTTGGTGCGCGTGCTGACCAAGCGGGAATGGCACGAGCAGCGGCCGGAACTCGGCGAGACCTTTCCGCCGAAGGCTGGGTCGCGCGGGCGCCTGCGCGTCGGCTTCGCGGTCGGCTCGGGCCGAGTCGACGTCTCGTTCGAGTACTGGCACCCGCAGTGGTACGTGGTGGGGGTGTCGCTGCCGTGAGCGACGCTGCGGCCCCGCACGACGGCTCGACCCGGCTGGAGCGGTGCACGGTGTGCCGCGCCCCGTTGCCGCCGGCTGCGCGGTTCTGCAGTGCCTGCGGTCGGCCGTCGCTGGCGCATCGCCGCGCCGTCGCCAGCCGGGACCGGAGCGAACGGCGTTCCGTGTCGCGCGCCGCCATGGCGCTGGCGGCAGCCGTGCTCGTGACGTTCGCTGGGCTCCTGGTGGACCTCGACACCGACGCTTGGGGGGATCTGTGGCAACAGATCGTCGTGCTCGGCGCCGCCATCGTCGCTTCGGCCTTGGTCGCTGGTCGCGCTGCTGGTGCCACTGCGGCGAAGTCCGCCTGGCGCGTTGCACCGTCCTACCTGGCAGCGGTGCCGACCGCACTCGCCAGCCTCGCCACCAACTTCGCCTACATCCTGGGCTTGCTGGCCCTGATCGAAGGCACCGCGGAGTCGCCTGCGATCGAACCGGATGCCGAACCGAGCGCCGACTCGGCCTCGCCTTCGTCGCGGCTGCCGGAGTGGCTCTCGTCCGTCGTCGTCGCCCCGCTGGGCGAAGAACTGCTGTGCCGCGGTGTCGTCATGGCGGCCCTGCTGCGCCTCGGCAATCGCAAGACCGCCTTGCTGGTCAGTTCGGTGCTGTTCGCGTTCCTGCACGGCCTCGGCGGCGGCTACGTCTTCGAACTGCCGCATCGTTTCGCCAGCGGCCTGCTGTTCGGCGCGCTGCGGCTGTGGAGCGGGCGCTTGGGCCCGGCCGTACTCGCTCACGCGCTGCACAACGCGGCCTGCGAGCTGCTGCTCGCGGACTGACCAGCCGGCTCCAGGCTTCATGGCAGCTCGGCTGGCCGGTGTCGGCGCGGCAGCTTGCTGCCGCAGCCTCATCCGAACGCTACGCTGCGCCGCCGTCTTGGGTCGCCACCTTCGTCCCCTTCGCCTCCGCCATCCGACGTGTTCGGGAGCACCAGCGTCCGCATGAACATCCTGATGACGATGTTCGGCTGGGCCGACGCCGGCGGTGGCACGATCTTCCCGCGGCAGATCGCGCACGAACTGGCGCACCGTGGCCATCGCGTGCACGTGCTCTACAGCGCGCTCGAACCGCTGCCGGGGGCCGGCCCGTACGCGCTGCGGCGCCACCAGGGCGGCGCGGTGCAGCTGCTCGCCGTGCACAACCGGCCGGTGCCGTTCGTCGACGACAAAGCGCCGGCGCGCGAAGTGCACGATGCCGCGATCGCGCGGCTCTTCGCGCCGCTGCTCGCCGAGCTGCGACCGGACGTCGTGCACTTCCACAACTTCCTCGGGCTGTCGGCGGCGATCGCGGCGGCGACGTCCGAAGCCGGCCTGCCGAGCCTGTTCACGCCGTACAACTTCTGGGCCGTCTGTCCGACGCTCTACCTGACGCTGCCGGATCTGTCGGTGTGCGGCGGCGTCGCCAGCGACGGCGCCAATTGCCTGCGTTGCACGAAGGCCACGCAACCGGGTGCCGCCTACGTGGCGCGCACCGAACGGCTGCGCGAGCTGCTGACCACGCACGTCGGCCTCTGCCTGCCGACGTCGCGCAGCGTGCACGACGTGTTCGTGCAGAACGGCTATCCGGCGTCGTGGCTGTCGGTGCAGCGCTCCGGCAGTGCGCGCGCCGAACGCCTGTGGCGCGAGGTCGGGGCCGAACGGCGCCCCAGCGTCGCTGGCCCGCTGCGCATCGGCTTCCTCGGTTCGGTGCTGCCGATCAAGGGCGTGCACCTGCTGGTCGCCGCGGCGCAGGCGCTGCGCGGTGCGTTCGAAGTGCACGTGCACGGCGAAGCACCGCCGGACTACGCGCAGGCCCTGCGGCAGCTCGATGCGCGCGGTGTCGTGCAGTGGCACGGCGCCTACCGCGAAGCCCAGCTGCCGGCGATCGTGCGCGACCTCGACCTCGGCGTCGTGCCGTCGATCTGCCTCGACCACAGCCCGCAGGTCGTCGACGAACTGCAGGCCGCGCGCGTGCCGGTCCTCGGCGCGCGCATCGGCGGCATCCCGGACTACGTGCAGCCAGGCGCCGGCGAACTGTTCGCCGCTGGCGATGCCGCGGCGCTGGCCGTCCTGCTGCAGCGCTGCATCCACGAGCCGGCGCGCGTCGTCGCCTGGCAGCAGCGGCTGCAGGCGCCGCCGACGTTCGGCGCCTACGTCGATCGCCTCGAAGTCCTCTACCGCGAACGGACCCGCACGCCCATGGCCCCGCTCTCCAACGCACGCCCGCGCCAGCTGAACCTCGGCTGCGGCAACGACCGTCGCCCCGGCTACTGGAACGTCGACAAGTACGCGGCGGCGAAGCCCGACGAAGTCGTCGACCTCGAACAGCTGCCGTGGCCGTTCGCCGACGACAGCGCCGACGAGGTCGTGCTGCACCACGTGCTCGAACACCTCGGCCACAGCAGCGACACGTTCCTCGGCATCCTGAAGGAGCTCTACCGCGTCTGTGCGCCGGGCGGCACCGTGCGCATCACCGTGCCGCATCCGCGCCATCAGGACTTCCTGCAGGACCCGACGCACGTGCGCCCGATCGTGCCGGAGCTGTTCCTGCACACGAGCCTCGCGGTCAACGAACAGTGGGCGCAGAAGGGCCTGCCGGGCACGCCGCTCGCGCGCTACCTCGGCCTCGACTTCACGATCGTGTCGGTCGACCAGCGCCTCGATCCGCACTGGCGGCAGTGGCTGGCCCAGGATCCGGCGCGGCAGCGCGAGATCGACGCGATCGCGCGCAGCAACAACAACGTCGTGCAGGAGGTCGAGGTCGTGCTGCGCGCCGAGAAGCCGTTCCGCGGATGAGCACGGGAGCCGCCATGCAGGCAGCGAAGCCTCTTTCGCACCGCGCGCTCGTCGCCGCCGTGGGCGCGGCCATCATGACGGCCGCAGCTTTCTGCATGCATGCAGCCGTTCCGGCCCTGGCTGCGTGGTTGGCGCGTCACACCGGAGCGGAGGTCGTGGAGGGCGTGGCGCTGTTGCCGCGTCTCGAGCTGGTCGTCGCCCTCGCGCTGACCGTGGTTGCCTGCAACGTCGGCCTGGTGCTGGGGGCGTGGGGCGTGCTGCGCCACGTCCACGCACCCTGTCGACCGCTCGGCGTGCCGTTCGTCTTCGTGGTTGGGCTCGGCTGCTACGCCTGGGTGCCGCGTCTCGATGGCGAAGCAGGCTGCGGCTGGATGCTGATGGTCAGCACGTCGATGCCCGTCGTTGCCGCTCTCGCAGGGCTCCTCGAAGTCCCGCTGCGCCGACTGCCGCGGCGAGAACTCGGCACGGCTGCCTTGCTGCTCGCTGCGACACTGGCGCACCAACTGACGTGGTGGGGGCTGTGGTCGTCGTGACGGCGCGCGTCCCCCCGGCGATCGGACGGCGAGCGCAGGCGACCATCTGCCGCTTCTCGCTCGCGCGGCGGCCCGGCGAGGCGCTATGCCACGCAGTGTGATTCCTCGCGAACTGGTCGCCACCGCGCGCGTCCCCGGCCACGGCGGTGAACTGCGCTGCTACCGCCACGACGGCGCCTTCCAACTGTGGATCGATCGCACCGAGCTGATGAGCAGCCGCGTGCACGAGTCCGAGCAGATGCTGGCCGAGGTCGGCTGCGCGCATCTGGCCGCGAAGAAGGCGCCGCGGGTGCTGGTCGGTGGGCTCGGCATGGGCTTCACGCTGGCGACGGTGCTGAAGCTGGCGCCGGCCGACGCGGTGGTCGTCGTCGTCGAACTGGTGCCCGAGGTCGTGCAGTGGAACCGCGAACTGTTCGGCCACCTGGCCGGCAACCCGCTGCAGGATGCCCGCGTGCAGGTGCAGGTCGGCGACGTGTTCGACACGATGACCGCGGCGAAGGCGGCGAAGGAGCCCTTCGACGCGATCCTGCTCGACGTCGACAACGGCCCGGAAGCGCTGGTGCACCCGCGCAACACGCGCCTCTATGCGTCCGCCGGCCTGGTCGCCGCGCGCGACGTGCTCGCACCCGGCGGCATGCTGGCGGTGTGGTCCTCGACCGAGGTGCCGTCGTTCGAAGGGCGCATGAAGGGTACCGGCTTCACCGTCACCACGCACCGCACACGCGCGCGCGGCCGCAAGGGCCCCCGGCGCACGATCTGGACGGCGCAGCGGCGCGGCACCTGACGATGGCGCTGCTTTTGGACGTGCACGTCGTGCTGCTGCGCCCGCGCTGGGCGAGCAACCTCGGCGCGGTGGCGCGTGCGATGAAGAACTTCGGCCTGCGCCGGCTGACGCTGGTCGACTCGCGCATCGGGTCGTGGACCGACGCGCACCGCATGGCGGTGCAGGCCGACGACGTGCTGGCGGGGGCGCTGCAGGTGGCGAACCTCGACGAAGCGATCGCCGACGCGCGGTGGCTGGTCGGCACCAGCGATGCGCCGCCGGCGGGCATGCGCGTGCTGACGCCGCGCGAAGTGGCGGCCGAAGCCGCGATCCGCGGCGCGCCGACCTTGCTGTTCGGCGGCGAGCAGAACGGCCTGTTCCCCGGCGAACTGCTGCGCTGCCACGCCGCCGGTGTGATCCCCGTCGCAGCGGCGCAGACGTCGCTGAACCTGGCGCAGGCGGTCTGCGTGTTCGCGGCCGAGCTGTTCGCAGCGCACGGGGCCGCGGCCACACCGTCGCCGGCGGTGCCGGCGGCGCCGATGGCGCTGCTGCAGCAGCTCGAACGTTCGCTCGCGGCACTGCTGGCGCAGAGTGCGTTCGCCGACGCCGACCGCGGTCGGCACGCGCTGGCCGAACTGCTGCAGCCGCTCCATCGCGCGCAGCTGACCGAGCCCGAGGTGCGCGCGTGGCTCGTGGCGCTGAACAAGGCTGCGCAGGCGCCGCGGCGCAAGCTCGACGGTTGAGCGCTGCGCCGGCCCGGCGTCAGGCCTGCGGGCCGTCGTAGCAGGTGCGCCCCGGCTGGCAGTCCTTCGGGTGCACGATCTCGTCGTCGGGGCCGACGCAGGTGCAGGTGCGCGAGCACCAGTAGTAGCCGTCGCCCGGCCACTTCCTCGCGTCATAGACGCGGTCGCCGAGCGAGTGCGTCAGCATGTGCTTCATCAGCAACGACGGGCACAAGTACTTCGGCAGCAGGTCGCCGTGGGTGACGACCTTGTCGGGATCACCGCCGCTCATCTCGTAGGTGCTCATGACATCCCCTTCGCGGCGCGCTCGAGCACGTCGCGCACGACGGCCTTGCCGACCGTCAGCTTGTAGGCATTGTGGGTCAACGGCGAGGCGCCGGCGTAGGCGGTCTCGGCGACCTTCGCGAACAGTTCGCTCGACGGCTTCTGGCCGGCCAGCAGCTTCGCCGCCTGCGGGCGCGGCAGCGGCACCGGCGCCACGGCGCCGAGCACGACGTCGGCAGCGGTGATGGTGCCGCCCTGCAGCACCAGGCGAACGGCGCACGCGGTCGTCGCCCAGTCGAACGTCTCCTTCTCGCGGCTCTCGCCGTAGGCGGTGATCGTTCCTTCCGGGTGCTTCGGGATCGTGATCGAGGTGACGATCTCGCCCTGCTGCAGCGTGTGCTCCGGGTTCTGCGCGCGCGGGTCGGCGGGGAACAGGTCGCGCAGCTTGCGCGTCGTGCGCTTGTCGCCGAGCACGGTCGTGTAGTCGGCGTCGAGCGCCAGCAGGGCCGGCGCCAGGTTGCTCGGGTGCACACGCACGCAGTCCTGCCAACCGAGCACCGCGTGGTAGCGGTTCTCGCCGGTCATCGCGAGGCAGGTCGGGCCGCGGCCGCCGTGCAGGCAGTGGAACGCTTCGCTGCGCACGTACCAGCAGCGCGTGAACTGCAGCAGGTTGCCGGCGACGGTCGCGCGGTTGCGCACCTGCGGCGAGGCGGTGGTGGCGGCGGCGGCGCGCAGGCCGGCGAGGGCTGGCACCGCGAACGCCGCGTGTTGTTCGAGCGTCGCCAGCGTGGTGCCGGCACCGATCGTCACGCTGCCGTCGGCGGCGACGGCGATGCCCGCCATCTCCTTGTGCAGCGGCAGCAGGTTGACGACCTGGGCCGGCGTCTGCAGCCGCTCTTTCATGCGGTCGATCAGGTCGATGCCCGCGCCCTTCAGCACGGTGTCGGGTTGCTTGGCCGCAGCGCTCGCTTCGGCGAGGGTCTGCGGCAGCACGTAGGTGAACGGCTTCATGTCAGGCCTTCTTGCTGGCGAGGGCGGCCAGCACCTTGTCGGGCGTGATGGGGAGGTGGCGCACCGGTGCGCCGAGGGCGTGGAACACGGCGTTGGCGATCGCGGCGGCGGAGGCGACCGACGGCGGCTCGCCGAGGCCCGCGGCGCCGACGCTGTCGTGGCCGTTGGCGATGCTGTGCATGTGGCAGCGCAGCTCCGGCAGGTCCTTCGGGCCGGTGATCTTGTAGCGCAGGAAGTCGCCGTTCAGCATGCGGCCGCTGCGCTTGTCCATGATGCGCTGCTCGTGCAGCGCGTAGCTGACGCCCTGGATCATCGCGCCGAGCACCTGGCTCTCGGCCTGCTTCTTGGCGATGACGAGGCCGCAGTCCTGGATGCCGAACATGCGCGTCACGTGCACGATGCCGGTCCAGGTGTCGACCTCGACCTCGGCGAACTGCGCGCCGCACTGGGTTGCGTGGAACGGCTTCTCGAAGTTGGCGAGGCGCTCGCCGCGCACGTCGATCGGGTTCGGGCCGATCAGCTTGCAGGCTTCGGCCCACGGCAGCTGCGCCGTGCCGGTGCCGATCTTGCCGTTCTTGCACTCGACGTCGCCGACCGGCACGCCGAGGTGCTTGGACACCATCTCGCGCAGCTGCAGCTTGGCGCGGTAGGCCGCCTGCCGGATCGCCGGCGCCAGGCTCGGCGTCACCATGCTGCCGCCGGCCGCCGGGCCCGACGGGTCGCTGGTGTGGCCGGCGATGGCGTTGACCGCGGCGAGCGGGGCGCCGAGTTCTTCGGCGGTCAGCACCGCCATCACCGTCTTCAGGCCGACGCCGATGTCCTGCGAACCACTGCGGATCTCGACGCTGCCGTCCTGGTGCACGCGGCAGGTGGCGCCGTGCGCCGGGCGGCCCTGGTTGCCGAGCTGGCCCCAGCGCGCACTGGCGAGGCCGACACCGCGGCGCCAACGGGCATCGGCGGCGTTCTGGTGGGCGCGCGCCTTCTCCCAGCCGAACTCGGCGGCGCCGAAGCGCCACTGGTCCTGGCGGATCTGCTCGCGGTCGTTCTGCAGGCGGAACGCCAGCGGATCGATGCCGGCCTTCGCCGCCAGTTCGTCGAGGAACAGTTCGACGCCGAACCACCCCTGCGGGTGGCCCGGCGCGCGCATCGGCCGCGGCGGGTCGGTGTCGATCGCCAGGTCCTTGTGCTCGCGGCGCGGCTTGGTCGCGATCGCGTAGTAGTTCGGCACCGCGACGCTGCCGCCCTGGCCGCTGAAGCCGGCGTGGCCGAAGCTGCGCCAGTCCCACGCCACCAGCTTGCCGTCCTTGTCGACGCCGGCGCGCGCCTGCATCAGCGCTCCCGGCCGGTTGCCGGTGGTGGTGTGCTCCTCGAAGCGATCGAGCATCAGCTTGACCGGCTTCTGCGCCGCGTGCGCCAGCAGCGCACAGGCGAGGCCTTCGATGCCGGCGCCGAACTTGCTGCCGAAGCCACCGCCGACGAACTCGGCGTGGATCGTCACCGTGCCGACCTTGATGCCGCGGCCCTGCAGCGCGCGCGCCAGTTCGCCGCGCACGCCGAAGGTCGCCTGCGTGCTCATCCAGAAGTCGAGGTCCTGGCCGTTCCACTTGGCGACGCCACCGTGCGTCTCCAGCGAACTGTGCGTCTGCACCTCGGTGCGGTAGGTGCCGGTGTGCGTCACCGCGGCCTTGCCGAGCGCCTCTTCGATCTCCTTCGCCTCGGGCCACGCGTCCTCGACCTGGCCGTTGGCGTCGAGCAGCGGCGCGCCTTCGGCGACGTTGTAGTCGACGTTGTGTTCTTCGGCTTCGTACTCGGCGCGCACCTTCTCCAGCGCGTCGCGCACCGCGTGCTGCGACACACCGGCGATCGCGGCGATCGCATCGCCGACGAAGCGCACCTTGTTGCCGACCTCCTTCAGCGCGACGACGGCGGCGATGCCGGGCATCGCGCTCGCTTCGTCGAGCGACAGCGCCTTCAGCTTGCCCTTGGCGATCGGCGCACGCAGCAGGGCGCCGTGCAGCATGCCAGGGAACGTGATGTCGTAGGCGTACTTCGCGCGGCCGCTGGCCTTGGCGAGGCCGTCGACGCGGGCGACGTCGGTGCCGACCACCTGGAACTTCGTGTTCGCGTCCCACGGCAGCGGGTCGCCGGTCTTCGGCTCGACGGTGCGCTGCTCCAGTCGATCCTGCAGGCCCGGCAGCGCGCGGTAGCCGACGGTGATCTCGACGCCGTCGGTCGGATCCTGGGCGGGGTGCTGGCTCACTTGCCACCTGCCTGCGCCGTGCGCTCGATCGCTTCCATGACGCGGCCGTAGGTGCCGCAGCGGCACAGGTTGCCGGACAGGTCGTGCTTCATCTGCTCGACCGTCGGCTTGCCGCGCTTCTGCAGGCAGGCCAGCGAACTCATCACCATGCCCGGCGTGCAGAAGCCGCACTGCATGGCGTCGCACTGCACGAAGTTCTGCACCAGCGGGTGCACCGTGTCCTTGTCGGTCAGGCTCTCGACCGTCGTCAGCTTGCTGCCGACGGCGTCCATCGCCAGCGTCAGGCAGGCGTTGACCGCTTGGCCATCCATCAGCACCGTGCAGCCGCCGCACGAGCCGCGGTCGCAGATCTTCTTGGCGCCGGTCAGGTCGAGGCCGTCGCGCAGCGCGTCGAGCAGCGTCGTGCGCGTCTCGACCTTGACCTTCTGTTCGCTGCCGTTGACGAGCAGCGCGATCTCGTGCTCGCCGGGGCCGAAGCTCGCGGGTCGGGTCGGCCGCACGGCGCCGGCAGCGGCATCGAGACCGGTGGTGGCGATGCCGACGACGGCAGAGCCCTTGAGGAACGAACGACGACTGACGCCGCGATCGGGTGGGACGGTCATGGGCCTCGGTGGGGAGGAACGAGGCGCGCAGTCTAGCCCGCGTGCCGGGGGCGATGGCAACGCTGGCTTGCGCGCGCGACAGGATTTCGACGACTGGTGCGGTGTGCCCCGGTCACTTCGCCGGCTTCGAGTCTGGCTTCGGCGCCGGCAGGAACGCCGCGGGGATCGGCCCGGCGTCGGCCTCCTGTTCCCAGCCGAGGCTCAGCACCCACCAGCGGCCGCCTTCGCGCACCAGCTGGATCGAGTTGATGCCGCGCAGGAACGGCACCGCGTCGGCGAGTGCGCGGCGCGCTTCGTAGGTCGACCACACGTGGGCGACGTCGCCGAACTGCAGCACCTGCCGCGCGACCTCCTGTTCGAAGAAGCCGTCGCGCTCGAGCATCGCGCCGGCGCGTTGCACGTAGTCGTCGACGGTCATGCGCATCGCCTGCATGCCGCCCTTGCCGCGGACCATCGGCAGCATCTGGTGGTGGCGATGGAACAGCGAACGCACGCGCGCCCAGTCGCGGGCGTGGCCAGCGGGGCCGGAGATCGACGTGTAGAGCGCCTGCACGATCGCGTCGATCGAAGCGACGTCCGCGGCCGCGGCCTCCGGGGCTGCGGCGGGCTTCGCCGGTGCGCTTGCGGCAGCTCCTGCGGTCGGTGGGGCTTCGCCGTGCAATGCCGCCAACACCAGCGCACGGGCTTCGTCGAGTCGCGGCAAGGCGCGCGTCTCGGCGGCCAGCAGCAGGTGCAGCTGCGCCAGCAGCGCAGCGCGGTTGTGCACGCGCGCGAGCGCCTGGGCGTTCGTTGCGCCGGGTTGCTCGCCGGCCAGCGCCTGCAGCCAGCCCAGCGCCGCCGCGCGATCGAGGTCCTCGCGCAGCAGCAGCGCCGACACCGCGCGCGCGAGCCGCGCGTCTTCGCCGTGCGTCAGCGCCACGTCGGTGCGCGCCAGCTTGTCGGCGATCGCCGTCAGGAAAGCACCCTGCTGGCCCGGCGGCAGGTGCCGGCTGCGCAGCACGAACTTCAGCAGGTCGGCGGTGTGCGCGACCGAGTGCAGCCAGCCGCGGGCGCCGTCGTGGCCGCGCACGTCGCGTTCGTCGCGCAGGTAGGCGATCGCGGCGTCGGCGATGCGGGCGAACTCGTCGACCGTCAGGAACGGCTCGTCGTTGTCGAGGGCGACCAGCAGCGACAACGACAGCGCCGCGAACGAACGCGCGGCGACGTCGTCGGTGCCCGGCGTGTCGATGCCCTGCCGCAGGCGCGGCAGCCACTGCGCCAGCAGCCAGCGGCGCTCGGCTGTGGCCAAGCAGCGCTCGCGGTAGAGCCACTTCGTCAGCAGCGAGAAGCCGAGTTCGTCGCGGAGCGTCGGGTCGGGTGACACCAGCAGGCCGTCGAGCTGGCGCACCAGCGCCGGCAGCTCCGCGGCGGCAGGGATACCGGCGTCCGCCGCGAGCCACGGCCGCAGGCTCGCGACCGGCTCCTGGGCCAGCGGCATGGGGGCAAGGAAGGCGAGGCAGAGGACCGACGAGAACGGGGCAGCGCGCGGCATGGCGCGTCCCTACGTGCGGTCGCCGTGGCGTGCGAACGGCGGCGCGACTTTCCCGGCCCATGCACCACCGCCGCATGGTCGGTCGAGCGATCCGCTGCGTATGGTCATGCCGATGCGCACCGCCTCGTTCGCTGCGTCGGTCCTCGCCCTGTTCGCGGCGCTCGCTGCGGCCCAGCAGCCGGCGGCGAATGCCACGAAGGCGCCGTTGCGCGGTTCGCGCCCAAACATCGTGCTGGTGCTCAGCGACGACCACGCTTGCCAGGCGATCGGCGCCTATGGCGCGCCGTTCGGCGCCACGCCGGTGCTCGACCGCTTCGCCCAGAGCGGCGTGACGTTCACCCGCGCGTTCTGCGGCAACGCCATCTGTGGGCCGTCGCGCGCGTCGATCCTGACCGGCCTGCACAGCCACGCGAACGGCTTCACGCGCAACGGCAACGTCTTCGACGGCAAGCAGCCGACGTTCCCGGCCCTGCTGCAGGCGAGCGGCTACCAGACGGCGCTGTTCGGCAAGTGGCACCTCGAGTGCGATCCGGTCGGCTTCGACGTGTGGCAGGTGCTGCCCGACCAGGGCCAGTACCACAACCCCGACTTCCTGACGCCGTCGGGCCGTGTGCGGCACGCCGGGCACGCCACCGACGTCGTCACCGCGCTGTCGCTGCAGTGGCTCGAACAGCGCGACCCGGCGCGGCCGTTCCTGCTGCTCTGCCAGCACAAGGCGCCGCATCGCAACTGGCTGCCAGCCCCGGCGGAGCTCGGCCTGTTCCGCGATCGCGACCTGCCGGTGCCGGCGACGCTGTTCGACGACCACCGCGGTCGCATTCCGGCGCGCGCGCACACCGAGATGGAGATCGCGCGCCACCTGACGCGGCACTACGACCTGATGGTGCCGCCGACGGCGGACGAAGCGGCGAACCTGTCGGACCTCGATCGTGCCTACGCGGCGCTGCGTGCGCGCATGAGCGAGGAGCAGCGCGCGCAGTGGGACGCGGCCTACGGCGAAGAAGACGCGGCGTTCGTGCGCGCGAACCTGCAGGGGCAGGAGCGTGTGCGTTGGTACTTCCAGCGCTACCTGAAGAACTACCTGCGCACGGCCGCCGGCGTCGACCGCAGCGTCGGCGAGCTGTTGCAGTGGCTCGACGCGCATCCGGAGGTGAAGGCGAACACGCTGGTGGTCTACGCCAGCGACCAGGGCTTCTTCCTCGGCGAGCACGGCCTCTACGACAAGCGCTGGATGGACGAGGAGACGCTGCGGCTGCCGTTGCTGATGGCGTGGCCGGGCCGCCTCGACGCCGGCGTGCGCCGCGACGCGTTGGTGCAGAACATCGACCTGGCGCCGACCGTGCTCGAGCTCGCCGGCGTGCCGTCGCCGCGCTTGCTGCACGGCACCAGTCTGGTGCCGTTGCTCGAGGGTCGCGCGACGAACGTGCGCGACGCGATCTACTACCACTACTACGAGTCGCTGGCGACGCACGCGGTGCCGGCGATGTACGGCGTGCGCACCGAGTTGCACAAGCTGGTGCGCTACTACGAGCCGCACGTCGACGCCTGGGAACTGTTCGACCTGCAGCGCGATCCCGACGAGCTGCAGAACGTCGCCGACGATCCGGCCTACGCCGAGGTGCGCGCGGCGCTGACCAAGCGGCTGCGCGAGCTGCGGCAGCAGTACGGCGACGACACCGGCGAACTCGGCGACGGTGCGTTCCCGCTGGTCGCCGGCGTGGCGCGCCTTCTGCCCGACGGCGACGGCTGGCGGTTGTGGTGCAATGCGCTCGGCGGCTACGCTCTGCGGCCGATCGCGCCGATGGCGACGGCGACGATCGCGACGTCGCTGCGCAGCGTCGCCGGCAAGCCGCTGCGGCAGGGGTTCGTCGTGCTCGGCGGCAAGGAACCGCGGCAGCAGCAGATCCGCGTTGGCTTCGAGTTCGGCGCGCGGCGGCTGGTCGTGTTGGGCCCGCTGCCGAAGCAGCGCGCCGAGGTCGCGGTCGAGCTCGCGGCCGGCGACGCGGTGGACCTGGAGCTCGCCGTCGACTGCACCGCGCACCGGCTGACGGCGAAGGCAGCAGGCAAGGAACTGGTCGTCGAGCTGCCGGCGACCTGGGCCGCGCTGCACGCCGTCGGCTACGGCGGCAGCAACAGCGAGACGTGGTTCGGGCCGTTGTTCGTTCGCTGAGAGAGACTCCGATCGAAGGCTCTGCCCGGCGGCACAGGTTCCATCAAGGTCCTGTCGGTGTCGCCTCGCTCGGGAGTGCTTCGGTCCGAATCGGTTGCAGCCAGCTGTGGGAGGGATACGAGCCGATCGAACGCAGCGGGCTCGATCGTGCAGGGCGGGCCCTCGCGAGCGGGGGGGGGGGCGGTGGATGCTTTGCTCGTGTGGCCGGTCCAACCCGGCTACATGGGTGACACTCGTGTCCGGGCACATGGGTGACACTT
>ERZ1066117.1050-NODE-1050-length-15616-cov-11.190798_pt1 | contig 15616 bp, 6 predicted proteins | sample MGYA00382764_ERZ1066117 | MGnify/ENA primary metagenome ERZ1066117 (study PRJEB33369, sample SAMEA5778347) | biofilm metagenome | biome: Industrial cooling water; feature: Water cooling tower basin; material: Biofilm | place: United Arab Emirates | collected...
CCCCGCGGCCCGGCGGCGGGCCGCGGCCGCCGCCCGCTGGCGAGCGGCGATCCCGGTCCCGCTCGATGCCCGCGCGGCCTGGCTTACGATGCTTGCGTCCATGTGCCCCCCGACCGAGGCCCAGGCCAGCGTGCCGCCCCAGGCTCCGCGCCTGCCCGTGGCCCTCACGACCCTGCGTCCCCTGGGTCAGGGCGCCCTGGCGCAGGTCGACCTGGTGCGGCTCGAGGCCGACCTGGGGGGGGTCCCGGCGGGCCGCCAACTGGCCGCCAAGCGCCTGCATGCGCACTGGCGCGAGGACCCCCGCGCCCTGGCCGCGCTGGCGGCCGAGGCCGAGATCGGCGCGCGGGTCAAGGCGCCCTCCCTGGTCGATGTGATCGGGCTGTTCGAGGACGAACGCGGGCTGGTGCTGCTCGAGGCCTATGTCCCCGGGCGCTCCCTGGACCAACTGCTGGCCGAGCGCGGTCCCCTGCCGGAACCCCTGGTGCGGCGCGCGGGCCAGCAGATCGCCGGGGCCCTGCGGGCGCTGCACGGGGCCGGCTTCGTCCACGGCGACCTCAAGCTCGAGAACGTGCGGCTCGACGACCAGGAGCGCGCCACCCTGCTGGACCTGGGCCTCGCCCGGCACCAGGACAGCGAGGCCTTGCCCCAGGCGGGCAGCCTGCCGTTCCTGTCCCCCGAGCGCCTGGCCGGCGGCGGGCCCACGACCTCCAGCGACCAGTTCGCCCTCGGGGTGCTGCTGTACCAATTGGCCACGGGCCGGCACCCGTTCTCCGAGCGCCTGGGGCAGGCGGCCCTCGAGGCCCGCGACGACCCATCCGATGGCGGCGAGGTCGAAGCCGCCCTCGAACTGCAGGGCCGGGCCGAATTCGTGCCGCCCTCGCGCCACGTGCCCCAGCTTTCGCCGCTGTTCGACGCGCTGACCGGTGCGCTGCTCGACTCGCGCCCGGCGGCGCGGCCCAGCGCGGACAGCGCCCACCGCATCCTCAGCGAGGGCGAGGCCGGCAGCTGGTGGCGCGCGCGCGTCGAGGAGGCCATCAGCCGCGGCAGTTCGGACCTGTGGCTGCGCCGGGGTGCCTTCGCCCTGCCGCTGTGCGGTCGCGAGGGCGAGCTCGAACGCCTGACCGCCCTGTGGGCCGAGGTCAGCGCGGAGCGACCCCGCGGCGCCGCGGTGCTGCTGTGCGGGCAAAGCGGCGCCGGCAAGAGCCACCTGGTGCAGGCCTTCGTCGAGGGGCTGCGCCAGGGCCAGCGGCCGCCCCTGGCGCTGTTCGCGCGCCTCTCCGACGATTCGGAGACGCAGCCCTTCGGCAACGGCCTCGAGCTGCTGCGGCGCTTCCTGCTGCTGCCGGAGGGCAGCGCACCCACCGAGCGCGAACAGCGCCTGGTGCGCTCACGGGTGGCTCCGATCGAAGCCGAGGCGCTGTTGGCCGCCCTGGACCCCCGATCGACCCGGGCCATCGAAGGCTCGGTCTCCCTGGCCCTGGCGCGCTTCTTCGCCGGGGAAGCCCAGCGTTTCCCGCTGGTCCTGGTGCTGGAGGACGTGCACCATGCCCGCAGCGCAACCCTGGGCGCCATCGCGCGCTTCGCGCAGGCCTTCGCGGGCGTGCCCGCCCTGCTGCTCTTGACCCTCGATCCCGAGGCCGACCCGGCGCGGCCCGCGGAGCTCGCCCAGCTGCTCGAGCGGCTGACCCACCCCGAGGGTTCCGTGCGGCCCCTGGTGCGCATCGAGCTGGCGCCCCTGGGCCAGGAGGCGGTCCAGGACCTGGTCCAGCGCTGCTTCCACCACGGCGTGCCGCGCCTGCGTCTGGCGCGCGTGCTGTGGGAGCGCAGCCGCGGCAACCCGGGGCTGATCAGCGAGCTGCTCGAAGGGCTGTTCGAGCGCGGAGAGGCCCGCAGCGACGGGGGCGATCCGCCGCGCTACACGCTCGCCATCGCGCCCGAGGACCTGCCGCTGCCCGGTTCCCTGTCGACCTCGATCCGCGAGCGGCTGGCCCGGCTCGGCCCGGACTCGCGGCGCTGGCTGGAGCGCTTCGCCGTGGTCGGCGGCCGGCTCGAGCCGGAGTTCCTGATGCGCACCTTCCCGCCCTGCGAGCGCACCGAAATCGACACGGTCCTGACCGAGCTCGTGCGGCGCGGCTGGCTGGAGGCCGCGGGCACCCGCTTCCGCTTCACCCGTCCGGTGCTGCGCGACGCGATCTACCGCGGCATCCCGGAGGAGCGCCGCCTGCGGCTGCACCGCATGGCGGCGGCGCGCCTGGCCCAGGAGGGCCAGCCCGAGCGCTCTCCGGAGGCGGCCTACCAGCGCGCCTTCCACCTGCGCGCGGCCCGCGAGGCCCGCGAGCTTTTGACGCTGATCCGGCCGCTGATCGAGGTCGTGGCGCGGCGCGCCTCGCCGGCCCGGGTGCTGCGCCTGGCCCGCTGGGGACTCGAAGCCCTGGGCGACCTGCCGCCGCGGGCGCGGCCCCTGGACCTCGAGTTGTACCTGCTCGAGGTCGGCACCGATGCCGCCGACCGGGTCGGCGACCGGCGTCTCGAACGCCGCCTGCTCGACCGCCTGGCCGAGCGCGAGATCGACCCGGAACAGGAGCCCGAGTCCGCCGCCCGGGCGGCGCTGCTGCACGCGCGCTACGCCGACCTGCGCGGCAACCTGTCCCTGGCCGAGCACCTGCTCGAGCGCGCCGCCAAGCTGGGGGTCGACCACGGGCTGCCCGCGATCGAAAGCGAGGCCTGCCGCCGGCTGGGGCGGGTGCTGTTCAACTCGGGGCGATTCGAGGGCGCCAACGTGCTGCTCGAGCGCTCGCACCGTGTGGCGGCCAGCGCCCGGCAGCGCGCCAAGGCCCTGTTCGTGCGCGCCCAAGGCCACGTGCTCTCCGACCGCCTCGAGGACGCGCTCAGCGACCTGGATGCGGGCCACGGCGAGCTGCGCCGGGACCCGTCGCAGCCCTACGGCGACCTGCTGGCGGCCGCTTGGCTGGTGCGCGCGCGCGCGCTGCGCTCGAGCGGACAGCCCCGGCGGGCGCTGGCGGCCGCCAAACGCGCCCTCGAATGGACCCGCCGCTCCGGCGAGCGGCGCTTCGAGGCCGAAGCCCTGGCGCGCGTCGGCGCCCTGTCGCTCGAGTCCAACCTGGTCGAGGAGGCCGAGGCGCACCTGCGCGAGGCGCGCCTGCTGGCCGCCGAGCTCGAGGACGGGCGCTCGCGCTGCCTGGCCGAGATCGGCCTGGCGGTGCTGCTGGCCGAGCGCCCCGGCGAGGACGTGCGCGCGGTGCTGACCGCGGCCCTGGAGCATGCCCGCGAGGCCAACTTCCGCCGCGGCGAGGCCGTGGCCCACGCGCTCCTGGCGCGGCTCGACCTCGAGCGCGCCGCCCTGGACCTGGCCCTGCGCCATTCCGACGAGGCCATGCGCCTGCTCGAGGTCTATGGGGCCGAGCTGTTCGACCACCTGGTGATCGCGGGCACGCGCTGCTCCGTGCTGCGCGCAGCCGACCGCAGCTCGGAGGCCCGCGCGCTCGAAAAGGCGCTGGCGAAGCACCTGCAGCGCATCAACGGAGCCCTGGCCGATCCGGCCCTGCGCAGCGCCCAGCGCCGCTACGCCGACGAGCTGCTCGAGCTGGTGGTCGCCGGCGGCGCGACCCTGACGCCGAAACGCCCCCGGGAGTGACCGGCGCCGACCGGGCCGGTCCCACGGCCGCAGCCGCCCGAGGGTGCCGCAGGCCCCGGGGGGGCCCCGCTCGCCCCCGCCCCGCCGCCCGATCCAGGTCCCGCGCCCGGCCCGCCGCGGCGCTCCTGCGGATCGGGGCCGGCGCGGGCCGGGCCTCGGGCGCCCAAGGGACCGCCGGGGCTCCAGCGCGGGTCCCAACCCTGGTTCTCGGAGCCCGGACCGGGCCCCGGCGCGCCCACAGCGGCATCCCCGGCCGGCCGATGAGCCGGGGATGCAAACGAGCGCGGCCGAACCGTCGCCGTCCGTTCCGGGCCCGGCCCGGGGCCTGTGTTACGTCAGCGTGGTGCGCGAAGGCCAAGCGGAGGCCCTCGCGGCCCTGGAGCGATTCATCGCCGCCGAACGCGCCGCCCTGGGCGGCCGCGCGCAGATCGAGTGGCTGTGGATCGACCTGACCCGTGCGGGGCTGCCTGCGACCCCCGCAGCGACCGCGCTGCGCCACCCGGCCCACAATCCGCCCCAGGGCTTCGAGCTGGCGCTGCAGCGCAGCGGCGCCGAGCACTTCGCCTGGCTGCCGCCCGGCGGCTGCCCGCTGCCCGGCCGCACCGCGGCCAGCCTGGCCGCGATCGCGCGCGCACCGGGGGCGCCGCTGTTCCTGGGTTCGCTGGCGATCGAACGCAGCGGCCCCGGGGCCGTGTACGAAGTGCGTCCCGAGCTCTACCACGGCCGGCCCCCGGCGGGCTTCGAGCACGCCCTGGTTGTGTCGCGCCAAGCCTTGGCGGGGCTCGATTTGGCCATGGGCGTGCCGCTGGAGCTGCAGGCCTGGCGGCGCTATCGGGAGGGCCTGACTCGGATCGAAGCTCCCCTGTGCCGCCTGGCCGCGGAGCGGCTGCCGGCGCTCGAGGCGCGCCTGACCGAGGACCAGGCCCTGCTCGACGCCTGGGCGGCACCGCCCGCGGACAAGCTCGCGGTCAGCGTGCTGCTGGCCACCCACCAGCGCCTGCCCGTGCTGCTCGAATGCCTGGAAGGCTTCGCCCGCCAGACCCTGCCGCGGGGCAGTTTCGAGGTGATCGCGATCGACGACGGCTCCCGGGATGGGACCGCCGAGGCCCTCGCCTCCCTGCGCCTGCCGGTGCCCTTCAGCGGACTCTCGGTCCCCCCCGGCGGCGCCGCCAAGGCGCGCATCGCGGGCCTGCCCCGCGCGCGCGGCGAATTCGTGCTGTTCGTCAACGACGACACGATCCCGGACCCCGACCTGGTGCGCGCGCACCTCGCGGCCCACGCCGAGCTCGGCCCCCAGCCGGTCAGCGTGCTGGGCAGCTTCCGCCAGCCCGCCGAGCACCTCGACAACGCGCTGATGCACCTGCTCGACCGCTCGACGCTGCTGTTCGGGTACCCGGCCTTCGAGCCGGGTTCGACGATCGCCGGGCGCCACTACTACACCTGCAACGCATCGACCCCGCGGGCCGCGATCGAGGCGGTCGGCGGTTTCGATCCCGCCTTCTGGCACTACGGCTGCGAGGACACGGATCTCGGCCTGCGCCTGGAAGATCACGGCCTGCCGCTCGTCTACCGTCCCGAATGCGGGGCCTTGCACCGCCATTTCCTGCGCCCGGCGGACATGCGCCGGCGCCAACCGCTGGTGGCCTTCGCCCACGTCAAGCTGATCCAGAAGCATCCGCGCGTGCTCGACGAGGTGCCCGCCTGGGCCAACCTGGAAAAGGCCGACCTGGCCCGCAAGCTCGAGCGCATGCAGGCCGCCCTGCCCCTGGCGGAGCGCGCCCTCGAGAACCTGGCCCAGCTCGACCGCGGGGCCCTGGTGGCCGCCGGCGCCAGCGAAGCCGCCCTGCTGCGCGAGTTCGATGCGCTGCTCGAGGAGCTGTTCTCGCGGCTCAGCGGGGCCTGGTGGCAGCAGGGCTTCCTGCGCGGCTTCGAAGAACTTGGACTCGATGGTTTCGCTTCCCTGATGGCGCCCCGCGCGCTGCAGACCCAGCCATGAAGGACTGCCTGATCCTCGGCACCGGCCGCAGCGGCACCTCGATGCTCGCCGGCTGCCTGGCCCGCGCCGGCTACCACCAGGGCGAGGGCCTGCACCTGCCGCGCAGCGCCAACCCCAAGGGCTTCTTCGAGGCCCCGGAGATCAACGGGCTCAACGAGGAACTGCTGGCCCTGGCCCTGCGCGGCACTCCGGCCGCCGAGCGCTTCCGCGCCGGCCAGCGCTGGCTCGCCGCGGCTCCCGCATGGCGTGCGGCGGTGCCCGCGGCCCTGGCCAGCCGCATGGCGGCGGCCCTGCGGCAGCGCCCCTTCGCCTTCAAGGACCCGCGCTTTTGTTTCACCCTCCCGGCCTGGCGCCCGCTGCTCGGGGCAACCCGCTTTCTGGTCGTTTTCCGCGACCCGCGCGCCACGGTCGCCAGCATGCTCGAGGAGTGCCGCCGCGCACCCTATCTGGCCGGGCTGGATCCGAGCGAAGAAGAGCTGCTGGCGCTGTGGGAGCAGGCCCACCGCCGGCTGCTGCTCGAGGCGCGCCGCGGCGAATGGCGCTTCGTGCACGCCGAGCAGATTCTCGACGGCAGCGCGCTGCCGGAGTTGGAGCGCTTCCTTGAAGCGCGCCTGGACGGCGGCTTTCCGGAGCGGGCGCTGCTGCGCGAGGAACCCGCGGCACCCCTGGCGGGGCCGCTCGGCGACCTGTATGCCGAGCTGTGCGCCCGGGCCGGGCACCGCGGCGGGCCCCGTCCGGGGGGTCCGCGCCCGCGGGTCGCGGGGCTGTGCCGGGTGGCGGACCGCGCCGAGGCGCAGCGCGCGATCGCCGCGGCGCTGCGCTGCCGCGACGTGGAGCTCGAGCTGTTCCTGGCGGTGACGCCCGGGCAGCGTTTCGAGGACCTCGACCTTCCCGCCGAGCTCGGCCTGCGCTGGCTCGATGTCCCGGGGGACAGCGAGGGGCGCGCCGTGCGCCTGGCGGCGGAGGCCAGCAGCGCCCCGCTCCTGGCCCTGTTCGATCCCGAGGTCGAGCCCCTGCCCGGCCGGCTCAGCGCGGCAGCCCAGGCCCTTGCGGGCAGCGACGCCGACTTCTGGAGCAGCGACAGCTTCCTGTGCGACGAGCACGGGCAATTCGTGGGGCGCTCGAGCGCCGACCTGATGGGCGAGGCTCCGGGCCCGCGCTTCGAGGCCAGCCTGGTCGGGCGCCGCGAGGCCTGGCTCTCGATCGCCAGCGCCGACTACTTTCCGGCCGTGCGCGCCCGCTGGGCGGCGGCGCGCAAGGCCGGCCGCTGGATCCACGCGCGCCAACCGGGCCAGGTGCTGAGCCGGGCGCGCTATCAGCAGGAGTACGAAGCCAGCCGGCTTAGCTCCGCCCTGGTGGCCCAGTGGAGCCTGCCGGCGCCGGCGGACGCCAGCCCGCGCATCTCGGTCTCCCTTTGCACCTACGACCGCCGACCCGTGCTCGCCGAATGCCTGCGCGCCCTGTGCCAGCAGACGGTGCCGCGCGGCAGCTTCGAGCTGATCCTGGTGGACGACGGCTCGCAGGACGGCACCCGGGAGTTCCTGGAAGCGCTCGAATTGCCGATCCCCCACCGGCTGGTGCGCCAGGCCAACGGCGGCTTGGCGGCGGCCCGCAACACCGGCCTGGCCCTGGCGCGCGGCGAGTATGTGCTGTTCATCAACGACGACACGATCGCCGACCCGGGACTGGTCGAGGCGCATCTTGCGGCCCACCGCGAGCTGGCCCGACCCGCCTGCGTGTTGGGCAACCTGCGCCAGCCACCCCAGGCCCTCGAAAACGCCCTGATGCGCGTGATCGAGAACGGCGACTTCATGTTCGACTACGCCGGGTTGAGCCCCGGGCAGGAGCTCGATGGCCTGCACTTCTACACCTGCAACGTCAGCGCTCCCCTGGCCGCGGTGCGCGCCGCGGGCGGCTTCGACCAGAGCTTCCGCCGCTACGGCTGCGAGGACAGCGACCTCGGTTTGGCGCTCGAAGCCGCGGGGCTAAAGGTCCACTACCGGCCGGAATGCTCCGCGGAGCATCGCCACCTGTTCGATCTCGACTACGTGCGCCGCCGGGCGACCACGGTCGGCCAGGCCTCGATCCGCCTGATGCGCAAGCATCCGCGCCTGATCGAGCGCTGGAACAACCGCGGGCTGAGCCGGAGCTTCCTGGAGGCGGAATTGGCGGGCCGCCAAGCGGAGTTGGCCACGCTCGAGCGCTTGGCCAGGACCCTGGCCCAGGTGGACCTGGGCGCCCTGGCGCCGCTTTCGGACGCGGCGCGGAGCCTGGCGGCGTCGGTCGAGGACCGGCTGGGCTCCGCGCTGCGCGAGCTGCACCGCTGCTGGTTCTGGCGCGGCAACCTGGAAGGCCTCGCACAGGCGCGGCTCGAGCAAGTGGCCGTGCTCGAGCGCGCCGCCCCCCTGGCCGGCGCCCGCCTCGGCGGGCCGCGCACGCTCCTGGCGGCCCCCGAATGGCGGGACGCCCCGGCGCTCGATGCCTTGGTCTCGGCCGCCGCCGCGATCGAAGGCTTCGCGCGCTGGAAGCTGCTGCTCCCCGCCTGGACCGGGCACCTGCCCGAGGTCCAGCAACAGGCCCTGGCGGCGCTCGAGGCGGCCCATGCGCGCCAGCAGGCGGCCCGCGGGCCGCAGGCGCCCGCGCTGGACCTGGAGGTCGAGTTCGAGCCCTGGCCGGAGAGCGCCGAAGCCTGGCTCGAACTCGAAGCCCAGGCCGATGCCTGGTTCGGACCCACGCCGGAGGCCGCGCTGCTGCCGCTCGAGCTGCGCCTCGAGCGCTTGGAACAGCCGGCCCAACTGCGCGCGTGGCGGCGGCGCTTCGGCGCCGATCTGCCGCTCCCGCTCGGACCGGAGCGCGCCGGGGTCGGCACCGACATGTGGAGGCTGCGCGCCCTGTGCGCTGCGCCCGCACCGGAGCTGTCCGTGGTGATCGCCAGCCAGGACCGCCCGGCGCTCTTGCTGGCGCTGCTCGAGCGCCTGGCCCGGCAGGAGCTCTCGCCGCGGCGCTTCGAGGTGCTGGTGGTCGACGACGGTTCGAAGGAGCCGCTCTCCCGGACCCTGGAAGGCCGCGCCTGGCCCTTCGAGCTGTGCCTGCTGCGCCAGGAGGCCAGCGGGCCCGCCGCCGCACGCAATCTGGCCCTGGGATGCGCGCGCGGAGAATTCGTGCTGTTCCTCAACGACGACGCCGTGCCCGCCCCGCAGCTGCTCGGGCGGCATCTGGCCCTGCAGCGCGGCTCGAGCGAGCCGGTGGCGATCCTGGGCCGCTTCGACCTCCTGCCCGAGCACCGCCGCGACAGCTTCAGCGACTACCTGGAGCGCAGCACGGCCCTGTTCGCCCAGCCGCGCATGCAGCCGGGGGTGCACTACCACGGTCTCTCCCTGTGCACGGGAAACCTGTCCGTGCCCCGCGCAGCCCTGGCACGGGTGGGCGGCTTCGACCCGGGCTTCCCCGCCCCCGGCGGGGAGGATTCCGAACTCGGGCTGCGCCTGGAGCGCCAGCTGGGCCTGCGCGTGCGCTTCGAGCCCGCGCTCGCCTGCGGGCACGACCATGCCCTCGGCATCGCCGACCTCGCGCGCCGCAAGCGCGTGCTGGGGGCGGCGGTGGCGCGCATCCAGACGCGCCACGGGGACGTGGGGCTGACGCCGGGCCTGGGCTGGCCGCTCGCCCCACAAACGCTCGCGGAACTCGAGCGCCAGCGCCGCTTGCACGCACCCCGGCTGGCGGCGATCGAAGCCCACATCGAAGGGCTGTGCGCTGAGGAGCGGCGCTCGGGACGGCGCAGCGCCGATCCGGCGGCCCTGGCCGCGCTGATCCGGGAGCTGGAGCAGCACCGCTTCCAGGAGGGGCTGGCGCAGGCGCTCGCGCCCGCGGCCAGCGCGGCCCAGGGATCGGGCGCTGCGGAGGGCCCCGGCGCTCCCGGCGTCCCCCGCGCAGCGGACCTCGAAGCAGGCGCCGGCGCCCTGCCCAGTCCCGCCGGGCAGCCCGCGCGCTCGGTTCAGACCCTGCCGCGCGGCAAGCTCGACCGGATCCCCGAGGCCGCGCGGTCCCATCCGGCGCCCCGCGGCCCAGCCGCGGCCCAGCCGGTGCCGCAGAAGGACGGCGACCCCGGCGCGGGAGCTCGACCCGGATCCGGCGGACTCACGCTCTCCCTGGGGTGAGCGCCGGCCCGGGCTAGCATGGCTCCATGCCCAGCCTCCGCTCGCCCTCCGTGCGCGCCCTGAGACGCGCCCCGCTCACGCCGTTCCTGCTGCTCCTGCTGTGCCTGCGGATGCCGCTGCCCTGCGCTGCGCAGCCCCAGGCAGAGAAGGCCAAGGCGCCCGACGAGCGCGAGGTCGCGGCCCTGGTCGAAGAGTACCTGCAGCTCGGCTCGCGCGCCCTGGGCGCGGCGCGCGAGCGCCAGCTCGAGATCCAAGCCCGCCTCGCTGCCCTGCCCGACCTCAGCGCCAGCGAGGAAGCGCGCTGGAGGAAGGAGCTGCAAAAGGCCTGGGAAGACCTGCCCGGGTTGCCCTCCAAAAAGGGCGACAACTGGTACTTCGAAGAGCCGCGCCGCGGGCGCTACATCGTGGGCGGCAAGACCGGCAAACCCGCGGGCCTGCTGATCGGGATGCACGGCGGCGGCGTGGGCTCCGGCGATGCGGGCTCGATCGCGCCGCTGTACGACGGGGCGGCCGCGCGCCAGAAGTGGGTCGCGCTGTTCCCCGAGGTGCTCGAGAAGACCGAACGGGGCTGGACCGACGCGGGCACCGAGGAGTGGATCCTGGACCTGATCGAACAGGCCCGCCGCAGCTTCTCCGTCGACGCCGACCGGGTCTACCTGGCCGGCCACTCCATGGGTGGCTACGGCGCCTGGACCCTGGGCGCGCACCATGCCGACCGGGTCGCGGCCCTGGCCCCGGCCGCCGGGGCCCCGACCCCGATCCTGGACCGCGCCACGGGCAAGCCAGCGGACATCGATTGGGGCGTGATCCCGAGCCTGCGCAACGTGCCCATGGTCGTGTACCAAAGCCGCGACGACCCGCAGGTGCCCGCGGACGTCAATCAGCTGGCCGCCAAGCAGGTGGCCGAGGCCCGTGCGCGCTGGGGCGGTTACGCGGACTTCACCTATTGGGAGGTCGACGGCCAGGGCCACGGTCTGCCGCCGGGCGGGGCCGAGGCCCACTTCGAGCGCATCCGCGATTTCTCCCGGCAGGCGCGGCCCGCCGAAATCGTCTGGCAGCCGGTGCTGGACTGGAAACGCCAGTTCTACTGGCTGGCCTGGGAGCGCCCGGCCGAAGGGGCGCTGATCGAGGCCCGCCTCGAGCGCGAAGCCAACCGCATCACGGTCACCCGCGTGGCCGGCACCGGCCGGGGCTCAGGCCAGGGTTTGGCGGTTTACGTGGATGCCGATTTGGTGGATTTCGAGCGTCCGCTTGAGGTGCTGTTCGATGGCCGGGTGGTGTTCACGGGGCTGCCCCAGCGGCGTCTCGAATGGCTGCTCGAAACCTCGACCAGCGGCGATCCGCAGCGGCGCTACTGCGCGCGGGTGCCGCTCGAGCCGGCCGCGCCCCGCTGAGCGGCCCCTTCAGGCGCCCGCGGCGCCGGGGCTGCGAAGCTCAATCCACGCGGCGCAGGGGCCAGGCGACCACGTCCAGGGCGTGGGCATAGAGCAGGCTCGCGGGGGCCTGGTCCAGGGCCAGCCCGAGGTCGGCGCCCAGGCCGTTGGCCTCGAATTCCGCCCAGGCCGGCTGCAACGGCCAGGGCCGATGGTGGATGTCCCCCCGAAAGATGCGGCCGCTGCCATCGGCGCTGAACAGGGCGTAGCGCTCGGTGGCCCAGCGCTCGAAGGCCGGCCAGCGCTCGGCCCCCGCAGCGGGCCGGGGCCCGTAGCGGGCCACGAAACGCGCCGGGGTCGCTCTGCGGTGGGTGCGCTCGCTGGAGTAGCGGGTTTCCGCGGGGCCCTCCGTGAGGCCGATGCGCGCATCGAAGTAGGGCAGGTGGAACAGGGCCCGGGCGCCGCGCACCGCCAGACGGCTGGCCGCATCGAGGCTGAAGAACCAGACCCCGGGCACGCCCCGGCAGCGCACGTAGGTGCGCAGGTTGAGCTCCGGGAAGCGGCGCGCGCCCGGCAGCCCCGGCAGCCGGCGCAGGCCCACGGAACGCATCTCGAAGGGCACCACGCCCAGATACGCGCGGCCCTCGAATCGATCGAGCTCGAGGCCCTGCGGCAGGCGCGCTGCGAGCACCGCGGCGGGCGCTTCGAAATGGGCGAACAGCAGCCGATGCCAGGCCATGCGCAGGACCCAAGGTCCCTTGGGCCAGGGCAGGGGGCGATGCCCGCGTTCGCTCAGGAACTCAAAGCGCATGGGAGCTGGACGGCGGGCGGGCCCAGCTTCACGCCAAGCCCCGCTGCGCAACCCGAGGACGGCGGGGCCGACCCCGAAGGCCATGGCCCCTGGGCAGGGGCCGAGAGCGCGTCGTGCCCGGCCGCCGGACGTCCGGCAGACCGACGGCCGCCGGAGGCGGCCCAAAGGCATTGGACGGGTTGGTATTGCGGCTCGGGCGCAGCCCGAGTCGACTCGTTCTCAACCCACCAGAGGCTGGGAAAAAATCGGCGCGCAGCGCAGATCCCAGCCTCTGCGGCCGCCGGAGGCGGCCCAAAGGCATTGGACGGGTTGGTATTGCGGCTCGGGCGCAGCCCGAGTCGACTCGTTCTCAACCCACCAGAGGCTGGGAAAAAATCGGCGCGCAGCGCAGATCCCAGCCTCTGCGGCCGCCGGAGGCGGCCCAAAGGCGATTGACGGGTTGGTATTGCGGCTCGGGCGCAGCCCGAGTCGACTCGTTCTCAACCCGTCATCGGCCGCCGGCGGAAACGCCCGCGCCGTTGGCGGCCGGCGGAGGCGGCGCGGGGCGTGCCACGGTTTCGCGGCACACGCCCGTGAAGGGCAGCGAGATCGTGGCCTTGCTCGGATGGCCCACATCGATGTCCAGGAAGCCGCCGAAGGGACCGGCGAAGCTCTCCGGGAGGTCGAAGATCGTCATCTGGACCACCGGCTCGCCGGCGTCGTTGCGGGACCAGGCGGTGCGCGTATGGGCCAGCAGCACCTCGGTCATGGCGTCGGTCTGGCCGCGCACGCGCACCGGAACCTCGCCCAGCACGAAGGTCGGGTCCTGGATCTTGATCGTGGCGACCTTGACGCGCTCATCCCCCGGGGGAACGATGCCGAAGGAGATGTAGTTCGGTTCGGCGTTGACCAGGCCGACCACGTTGGCGAGCGAGTACACCGTGACCTGATGGTTGCGGCGCGAGCCGTCGGCCAGGGGCAGGGAGCCCTCCATGGGCACGTCGCTCTCCAGCAGGATCGGCCAGTTGTTGCTGGGCATCTCCGGGGCTCCCGGGCCGAGGGTCGCGACCAGGTCCCAGGAGGGGGCGCGGCCGTCGATGGGGTCCTTGGGCTCCAGGCTGACCTTCAGGTACTCGGGCAGGCTGCTGGTCGGCGAGAGCGCCAGCGCGAAGCGTTCGGCGACGGGGCTGGTGATCGTCAGGCGCCGGGTGGCCGAGTCGTTGACGAACAGCTTGTCGAAGTTCAGGTAGGGCGAAGGCTGCAGCACGAAAAAGGGCTGGATGCTCGCCTTGAGCTTGATCATGTCGGTGCGCGAGGTGTCGTTGGTGAACAGGGTCACCGTGCCCTCCCAGGCGCCCTGCTTGCCCTCGGTGTTGACACCGACTTCGATCAGCAGCTTTTCGCCGGGGGCCAGCTCGCTGTCGAAGACATAGTCCGTGCGCTGCCCATCGGCGGACAGGCGCTGGATCTTGCTGGTGGTGCAGCCGCAGCTCGGCCGCGCAGCGCTGACCTTGAGCGGACCGACGCCGGTGTTGCTGAATTCGAGCTCGCGGGTGCGCGATTCGCCCTGCACCAGGCTGCCGAAATCGATCACCGACAGGTCCTCGGGGATCACCAGCTCGCCGACCGGCCCGCTGGGCTCCACGGGCACCCCGGCTTCGGGGCCCGGGGGCGGGCCGTAGGCCGGGTCGGCGGGCAGCGGCGCGACCGGGGCTGCGCTGCGGCGGGACTCGAGGCGCAGCTTGGAAAGGTCCGCGGAGGTCTTGAGCTTCTTCGGGTGGGCGACGGGGGAGCGACCGGCGCCGGTCTGCGCGGCCCGCGGCTCGGCGGCCGGCGCGGGACCGCCCTGCTGTGAGCCGCCCTCCTGGCCCGTCGGCGGCGCGGAGAGCGGGCCGGCGGACGCGGGCAGCGCCAGGCCCGCCCACAGGCAGGCCAGGAGCGCCGATCGGCTTTGGATCGGGGAGGAAAGGCGGTGGGCTTGGAGCTTCATGCGGCGGGGTCTGGCGCGGGGCTAAAGGTTGGGCGGGTCGGCACCTGGGGGTGGCTTCGGTCCCGGGAGGCTCGTCGGGAACCGCAGGCGCCGGGCGGAAGGCCCGCGCCAGAATTGTGGCACGGCCCGGGGCCGCCTGTGGTCGCTACGGCCGTCCAGCGCGGGTGCTGGCGCCGATCCGAATCCAATGGACCGGGCCGCGGGGCCGGGGTTTCGGGGCTTGGATGCGGCTCGGGAAGCCACGGGACCGGCCGCCGGCTCCTCAGGGCCGGCGCGGAGCCCCCGGAAGGGCCCCCAGCGGGCCCTGGGGCGTCGCTCCCGGCCCGGGCCCTCCCGAGCTGCCGCGGGCCGTCGCGGTCAAGCCCACGACCAGCTCGCGCTGCTCCGCGCGGCCCAGGTCGAAGGTCAAGCGGCCCAGCAGGGTGCCGGCCGGGCTCGGGGGCAGGCCGTCGGTCCACAGCCGCAGGCGGTAGGCCGCCAGAGGCTGCGGCGCGACGCCGGGGCTCGGTTCGATCGGCGCGAGCTCGTAGCGGAAGGCCTCGGACAGGTCCAGCTCGCCCAGGCGCACGCTCAGGCGGGCGGGGGTCAGGGTCAGATCGATGCCGGAGGCATAGACCTGCAGTTCGAGGCTGCGCTCGGCCGCTTGGTCGACCGCGAGCACGCCGAAGGCGGCGCTGGGCGGGCGCGCCTCCACCGGGGCAACGACCTGCGCCTGCACCACCACCCGGCCGCGCAGGGCCTCCTGGGAGCGGCCGGAGAGGGGCTGGCCATCGGCCCCCAGGTCGCTGACGAAGCTCAGCGGGAAGCTGCGCATGCCCGGCTGCAGCGCGGGTCCCGGCCAGGCGCTGATCTCGAATCGGGTGGCGCGCCCCTCCCCGTCCGGGTCCAGGGCTAGGACCGCCACGTCGAGTTCCTCGGTCAAGCCCTCGGGGGCCGGTGAGAGCCTAAGGCGCTGGCCGGCCTTGCTGCTCAGCACCGCCGAGCGGCGCGGCGCGGATCCGAGCACGAAACGACCGAGGTCGAGGATCGGCGGATCGAGGGCCAGCAGCGACTCGACCTCGGCCTCGAGGGTCAGCTCCTGCCGGCCCCCGGGGAGGTTGCCGTATAGGGTGATCGGCTTGACCTGCTTGCCGCTGCGGCCGAAGGTGTCGAGCACCGCGTCGACCTCGATGCGCGTGCCGGGCGGGACCGGGGTCTTCATGGCCAGGGGGGAGCGCTCGCCCCCGGGGCCGACCAGGAAGGCCTCGGCCTTGGTGCAGCCGCAGGACTTGTGCACGTTGATCAGCTCGAGCGGCTGCTGGCCGCGCACCTCGAGCTCGAAACGGTGCTCCAGCGCAACGCCTTCGAAGACGCGCCCGAAGTCATGCCGCGCCGGGCCGAGCAGCGCGATCTCCGCGCTGACCGCAGCGGCCCGTTGCGCGCTTGCCGCCGAGGCCCCCGCAGGCGCGGGGTTGGCCGCGGGGGCCTCGGGCCCGGGTCCGCAGGCGGTCGCCAGCAGGGGCAGCCAAGCGATTCGAAGCAGGAATTCGTGGACGCGCATGGTGCAGCTACGGACGCAAGTTTAGCAGCGGCGCCGCGGGCCCGATCCGCGCAGCGCCTGAGCGCCCGTGGGCGGCGAGCTGGACCCGGGCCGGAGCGCGCGGCAAGGCCAGGGC
>ERZ1066117.1053-NODE-1053-length-15573-cov-12.349078_pt1 | contig 15573 bp, 14 predicted proteins | sample MGYA00382764_ERZ1066117 | MGnify/ENA primary metagenome ERZ1066117 (study PRJEB33369, sample SAMEA5778347) | biofilm metagenome | biome: Industrial cooling water; feature: Water cooling tower basin; material: Biofilm | place: United Arab Emirates | collected...
CAAGGCTGCATATTCTTCCTATATTCTATGCGTCTTCATTCCAAATTGGTATAAGCATTTTTATAACTGTACGAGGTTTAATATCCGTATTAATCCGGACACGTCGAGATTATTTAGAAAAGCTGGATAGGGCTATCAGGGAAGAAGCCGATGCAGTACACGGGCACAACAAATCTGCATCTACTAGATCAGGGAATATCTCTTTTACTCAACTAGTCATCATTGAATCTTCTGCCACTTTAGCGTTTGTAGGTGTTGTTCCTTTAAAGTCGCCTGCAACCGTCAATCAGTGATCGAAATAAAGCTCTGGTCTAGCGATAAGAATTTGGTCTCTTAAAGGGGAAAAAGCACTATTTACAAGGGTTGTAGGAGCAAAACATTCTATGCGATTTGAACTATCAAGACTTACGTTCACAGCTTCCTTAGTAGTCGTTGCTAGCCTTGGAAGCATAGCTTTCGAGCAATTGGCAAGTATACATTTAAATCAACTCTTTGGTTTTCCACATCATCCTAAGATTGCTCTGGCCCGTGACAAAAATGAGGAAACGGCTAACGCTGTCTACCAAAAGGCTGTTCATGCTGTTGTAATGGTCAAAACAACAAATGGCAGTGGTAGTGGTTTTATTGTTAGCCCAGATGGCCTCATCGTTACCAATGCTCATGTTGTTGAAAATGCTCCTTCAATCGTCACTGTAGTGTTGAATGATGGAAGACAGTTACCTGCTGATATTCTTGGCTTTGATAAAACTGGTCAGGATCTTGCAATTTTAAAGGTATACAACCAGTCAAAACTACCTTTCCTCAAGTTTGCTCAGCGAGAGCTGATCCGGGTGGGAGATCGAGCGTTTGCCATTGGATCACCGTTTGGCCTTAAAGACACGTTTAATACATTCTCAGATGGGATAGTCAGCCGAATCGATAAAACAAAAGGTCTAATTCAGACTAATGCTGATATCAATCGTGGAAATTCCGGGGGACCACTGCTCAATTCAAAGGGTGAAGTGATTGGAGTTAATACCTCTATCATTACTCCTAATCAGGGTAATGTCGGTATTGGTTTTGCCATTGCCACTGATAGAGTTCAGACATTCCTGGCTGCAGCCCGGAGAGGAGAACTTTCATCGATATCAACAAGACCAAGCTCATCTCAAGCTAAACCTCTGCCTCCCGCAGGGCTCCCTCTCAATGGCCAAACTTTAGATGGGACTCTCAGCTACAGTAGTTCCACCCTCAGTAATGGTAGTTATTACAACGTATATGCTTTCAGAGGCCAGAAAGGACAGCAGGTGACGATTGAAATGAGCAGCCAGGACGTTGACCCTTTTTTAAGATTGCTACGGCACACTGGACAAACTGCTAATGGCCAGCTTACTTTTCAAGCGATCGCTTTCAGTGATGATGTAGGGTCTCATAATTTTAATGCCAGAATTACTACGAGTTTGCCAGATAATGGCACCTATGTTGTCCTAGCCAATACTTTTAATGCTAAGGAATTAGGACGCTATAAACTGCGAGCCGCAACGGGATTTGTACCAACTCTAACCTCGTCTAATACATCAAGGTCACTCCGCTTTTTCTGCGGCAACACTTATGACCCTGCAAGTGAGCAAAAAATTCCCACTACTCTTGTTTGGATTCCAGAGCAATGGAGTAAAACAGCAGTTATTCGCTGGAAGTCCGAATACTTTAAACAATTTGGAATAGATTCTCAAGAACGCTGCAAACAAGCGTCAGAAAACTTTCATCAAGCTTTTGTGAATGAAGGGAAAAAGTTGCTGACAGCCTCTCGCGTTAATAGCTCACCTGTTGTCTGTTTGGTCAGTCGTGAGGGAGACGTTTGTGGAAGAAATTATTTGTTCGCTTTGAAACCTACCGACAATCCAAGCCAGGTATTAAATGAACTGGTACTAATACTGAAAGGACGTAGATCAGGCCCTATTTATCAAAGCAAGGGAACTGCATATATCAATATGGCAGAAGAAATTAAGAATCTTCCTCAAGAAGAATTTCAAACACAGCTTCCTGTAAAGCTTCCATCAAACCTACTACAAGGCAGTCTTTAGCAAATAATCCTGTTTGCTTTACAGGCATTAGTAAATGGTTAGTTTAGTGAAAGGCTACCAAACTAACCATTTACTACTCCATACTTGCTCAAAAGTGCAGTTCTAAATAGATGAATACTGGCTGAATCATGGCAACAGTGTTTGGCAATAGTCAGACTAGGCTCCTATCGCTGATTTTCTACCTACAATCAATTAATTTAATTGTCAAAATTTGAACTAATGCATTTTTGTTGGATTTTAATCAGTATTTTCCTGACCTCAACTAGCAGTTTTTTGCTGTTTTTCGTTTTTTTATCTCCCTCCACAGCGACCGACTCTTTGGATAGTACATATCACACTACTTCTCTAATTGAGTTAGAAGGACCTTACCAAATTGCCAAACTGATCACGGTTAAAGTTCAGGCCAATCAAAATAAAGGATCAGGAATATTAATTCAAAAATATGGAAATATTTATAGAGTTCTAACTAATGCTCATGTTCTAACTTCAGGAGAACCTTTCCAAGTTCAGCTCTTCGATGGCGTATCTTATACAGCTTATGAATTAAAAAGTGTTAACTGGCAAGGATATGACCTTGCAATCCTAGAATTTAGAGCCAGCAAAAGTTATTCACTCGCCGTTTTAGGCAATTCTTCTAAGTTGACTATGAATAAATCCGTATTTGCAGCTGGTTTTTCTTCTAATTCCAAAGAGTTAGATTTTACTTCAGGGAAAATTATGTTAATCACAGCGAAAAAAATAGAAGGTGGATACCAAATTGGATACACCAATTCTATCGAGCAAGGAATGAGCGGTGGACCTATTCTGAGTGAGAACGGTGAAGTCGTAGGAGTGAATGGTATGGGTGCTTATCCTATTTTGAATACTGCTTATAGATTTGAGGATGGCTCTTTTCCCAAAGAAGCACAATTATCGCTTATGCGCCAATTCAGTTGGGGAATACCCATCAATACAGTTACCCAAATCGGTTATAAAAATTATTTTTTTAGGAAATTTAACTCTAAATAAAACCGGAGAAAATACATGAAAATATCAAATAAGTTTCATAAATACACTAGCAAAAGCTATCTATTTTTTCACCTGCAAGTATGGATTGGATCTGTTATTGGTATTCTATGGTTGATTGAAACCGTATCTGCACAGGCATTAAGCCCAAAAACAAGCTTTAATTCTCAAAGCTTCCTTCGTAATATCCAACGATTAGAGAATAACAATAATTCTTCTATCTATGCCCAAGCAAGTAAAAGAAGGTGTTTAACTGACGAACAAGACAAGGAATATGAGAATAATCCCAGACCATCTATGGGAAATATTCAAATTAATAAAAATCTTATTCAAGAAGTTCGCACTACTGCCCGAAAAATCACTGTGCGAATTGAGTGGTGGAGTAATGACCGAACCCAAATGTTAGACTATGGCTCCGGAGTTATTGTTGCCAAACAAAACCAAAATTACTATGTGTTAACGAACGAACATGTTGTTCATCACCAGGGAATTTATCTACTTATTACTCCAGATGGGAAGCGCCATGAAATTGACTACAACAAGATCAAAAAGCCCAAAGCAATTGATTTAGCTATCTTACAATTTACCAGTTCACAAAATTACAATATTGCAACTCTAGCGAACTTTGGTGCGGATTCTAGAAAAGCATCAGTGCGGGAGCTCTCCTTGATTCCAAAGCAAAGTATTTTCGTCTCAGGATGGTCATCCAATACTTTAGCTTCATCAGAACAGACCTGGCTTTTTCACTGGGGCACTTTAAATTCTCATGAAACTCGATTATTCAGTGCTTACGACTATAAATCCCTAGCTAGAGGTTACGAACTGGTTTATACCGCCCCTACTTATGGAGGCATGAGTGGAGGACCGATTCTCGATCCTGATGGCCGAGTTATTGGTATTCATGGACATTCAGAAGGAGGCTCCCTAGTAGAAGATACCGCTGATGTTATTTCTATCTATCGCGGTTTTAGCATGGGAGTACCTATCAAAAAATTCTTGCGGATCGCTCCAGAGCTTGGCGTACTTTGTAACTCATTAAGTATTGAAAATTCTTTTCCTAGAGCTCTAGTTGCTTTAGATCCAGACTGGGTAGATTTTTCTATACTCCAAAATATACCATCGTTCTTAGCTTACTCAGCTATCAAAGATCCAGGGTGGAAAACTCATACTACTTCACAAGGTGATCAGTTAGCTTCGACTTGGATTAACCAGGCAAACTTATACTGGCGCGTTGGAAAAACCCAAGAAGCAAATACGGCATTTCAACGTGCAACAGCGATCAAACCTGATTCTGTGGATGCTTGGTATGGCATAGCAGTAACTAGTCTGCCTGAGAACTATCCCACAGCATTGAAAGTTCTCAATCAAGTAACTTTAACCAATCCTGACTTCTATCAAGCCTTTAGATTAAAAGGTCTAATTTCCCTAGGCCAGAGAAACTATGAAGAAGCACTGGTAGCATTCAACAAGGTTATACAAATTCAGACTAAAAACCGTGAGCAAATTCGTGATGCTCAAATTTACTTTTATAAAGGTTTAAGTCTTTATTTATTGCGAAGATATAAAGATGCGTTAGAGGCATTCAATACCGCTCTTAAAATTGATTCTTATGCTCTTTGCTATTGTATGCGAGGAGATACTTACAGTGCATTAGGAAACTTCAATAAGGCGATCGAAGATTATACAAAAATGATTGATCTTTTCCCCGAATCTAGTCTTGGGTATATATCTCGTGCCCGAGCCCGCCAGCAAATTGGGGACATTACTGGAGCTATTACAGACTTTAGTATCGCTCTCAACGATCCCTTGATCTTATTAAGCGGCTTGCAACCTGGCAATTATAGTCGGGCTGAAGTTTATAGTATGCGAGGGGATGGCTATCTCATTGCCAAAGATTATGCCAAAGCGATTCAAGATTACAATAAGGCATTGTCCGAAAATCCGAATTTAATACAAGCCTTTTGGGGACGTGGCAGAGTTTTCTTCTTTAAGCGCAACTTAAAGGAAGCTATTTCAGATTTATCCCAGGTGATTCAACGTGATAAAAATTTTCCAGATGCCTATGCTATGAGGGGTTTAGCCCTTGCAGACCTGAATGGTATCAAAGCAGGAACTCCTGATATACAGAAAGCTTTGAAAATTTACCAATCTCAAGGAAATATGGAAAGCTACCAGTATTTATTACGTCTATTTGAATCCCTGAGTCAACGTAGAAAATCAAACGTTCAATTCAAGCCTGAATCACTTCCCCAAAGGTCTTGAAATCATCCGGGTCTTCTCCCCACGGTTTCCCAGGCAACGATCGCCCCCGCTTCCGCAAGATCCGCCGAAACTTCCACTTCGCTGCCCGGTATTTGTTACTGGTTCCAGATTTGGTCAGATTCCAGACCAATTCGATGACTTTCGTCTGAGATTTGTAGGCATCGTAGGCACTCAACACCGCCTCAATTAGGGAAGGAGTGATCTCAGGAGTGAGGGGGTCAAACTGCTCTGGCACCGCGTTGGTGCAGGTGCAATCCTCTCCAGTGCAATCGCTTATAGGCAGGTGCCACAAGCGTTCTAGCTCTTGCACCAAGTCCGGTGCAACGGCCTCCGGTGGTGCAAACGGTGCAGCCGTTGCACCATCTTGCACCGCCTCAAAAGGAGGGGATGGGCTAAAGGCTAACTCATCCGGCAGGGTGGAAAAGTAGGCTTTACTCCCCTTGGGCACAAACAAGCCATAGAAGCGGCTGGCTTTCCCAGTCGCCACCTTCTGGCTACGATGGGCATACTCTTGAGCCAAGGATTCTTTCTGCCAGGAGGAGACACGGTTCTCTAACCCCTCTCGGATCGCTTCTCCCAGATAGATAATGGCCGTCTGGTGTAAATCTTGAACGGTCGTCCCGATCGTCCCTGCCTTCAGGTTCTGTCCCGCTATCAGCAACTTCACCTGCTCCGTTCGACCCACTCGCCAACAGAACTTGAGCAGGTCTGCGGCAAAGCTGGTCGGAGCCACTCGCTTACGGATAAAACTCATCATCTTCAGCTTCTCTGGAGAGAGGGAGTCCTCAAAGGTATCCAGCACCTCTTCCATCACGTCCGGCTTGCACTTGTTCCAGACTCCCGCTAATTCTGAAAACTCATCAAAGAAGTAGATCAGAGGAGGGAAGTGAGGCAATGGGCTATCGGGGATCTCCCGCCGTTTTAGAAGTGCCTGGGTATTCAGTTCCAGGCGGTAAAGAATCTCAGTCGCCGCTTCTAATAGCCCGAAAATACTGCTCTCGAAGTCAGCGTACTTGAGCTTGCTTAGATCTGTTTCAGGGCTGGGCTTCGGGTTAATAATCACCAGTTCCGCCTCTGGGCCTAACTCTCCTTCCATCAAACGGGTCAGGGTATTAATCAGGGTCGTCTTACCCTCTCCAGAGTCACCCATTAAGCAGATCTGAGGGTTGGTTTTGATGAACATGGCCAGGTGAGACGGGTCAGGATCGACTACCGCATCCGATCGCGCTATCCGCTCCCGTTCAATCGCCTCCCAATCTGTCCCCGACACATCAAAAGTAAGCTTTAACCCACCGTCGATCGGCTCCAGTCTGGGGTCAGCGCAACATCCTCGCACCGCTATCCGTAAGGGTTTAATCAACTCCCGCTCAATCCGCTTAAAGGCTTCTCCCAGGGAACGCACCGGACTGGCAATCTTGCCGTCGGCCAGGACAGGCAAAATCTTAAACCGCAGCTCAAACCGTCCGGCGGGCAACCCAAAGACGATCGGACTCTTGACCACAATCCCATGCTCATAGAGACACCGAATCGCTTCACAGGCCAGCAGTTCCTCATGGCTATGACCCAATGGGTAATCTGGTTGCTTCAGGCTATGGGTTTCTTGTAAGGCCGCATCGGCAATCTGGGCATAAAAGGCTTCCCGTTCGGCCCATTCCTGCTCAAAGCCCTGGAGCATCAGCCGTTCTCGTTCTTCCAGTTCCGCTTCTTGGGCCAGAAGGCGATCGCGCTCCGCCTCCAATTGGGCTTGAAAGGACTGCTCCAGGGATTCTTCTCGTTCCAGCAGGGCTTGTTCCCTGGCTTCTAAGTCTTGTTGGATCTGGTCGTAGTGCTGCTCTAAAAGTACCTGCTCCTGAGAGAGTCGATCGCGCTCCTTGACCCACTGGTCATAATCCAGGGCCAACCGTTCCCGTTCGGCTTCTAACTGGTCAAAGGTGCTAATTTCAAGACTTTGAAGCTGAGACTGGAGCTGTGCGAGTTCCTGCTGGTACTGACGGTGAAGCTGCTCCTGCTGCCACTCGTACCCCTGTTTAATCTCGTTGGCAATTTCTAAAAGGTCGGGGATATCGGTATTTTGAGGGGTTTGCGTGTCCTGCTCCTCTTTGCTATAGCCATAGACAGCAGCGATCGCACAGCCGCAGCCAATTAACCGTAAAGACACCCAGAACCACTGGTTCTCTTTGTCGCTAATCCCCACAAAGGTAAAGAGGGACAAAAGAGCCAGAATCACAAGGCCGTGAGTGGATTGGCGGTCTGAAAGGGGCATGGCACCGACCTTGAAAGCAAATTGAAGGGGTTAGAAAAACAATCCCAGGAGCAAACCCACCAGTCCGGCGACGGCATAGACTCTAGCTTCTCGCTGATAGAGGGAGTAATCGGGACTGGCTTCTAAGGTCGTGAAGTAGGTCAGGGCCAGGATGCCGACACAAATAAAGACCACCAGCCAGAGGTCAGCCAGGGGAAGGATCTGGGCACTCATGAGCCAGCGGAGTCCAGTTGTGACCAGGTTGAACGACAGCAGCACTGACAGGGCGATCGACAGGCGTTTCATGGGAGGGACGAGGGGTTAACGGCAGTCGGGATGCCTCTTGAAAGAGTTGGGGAGAAATTTCAAAAGGCATTCCCAGGGAGAAATGGAACTTAGCGGAGCAACCGGGGAGGAACGCCCCTTAAACCCAGGTCATTCCGCTTGTCCAGGTTTTTCTGGCTGCTCTCCTGCACAGCCAGGTGAATCCCCTGGATCTTTTCCCGGATAGCATCCTGGTTCAGGCTCCATTCCGCAATGGCAGATTGGGCATTATCCGAACTCATAGCCGTCCGTGCTCGTTTTTCAACCAGTTTGTGGGCCGCTCCAAGGAAATCTACTTTGCTGCCTTCCAGGTTGATCTTGGCGATACCCACTTCCACACGCTTCTGGGTCAGGACAATCCGGTCTTTTTCCTGCTCCGCCTCGGCGATCGCCAGCTTCACCCCCCGGTGCTGCCGTTTAACTCGTTCCAAGGCGGTGTTGAACTCGGCTTCGGAGAACTCACGGGTGCGGGGAGCGACCAGGTGGGCATTGAGGGAGGGCAGGGATTCATCAGGACTGGGAGAAAATCGAACCATTCGACGCATAGGGCTTACCTCCAGGTGGTTTGAGGGATTGGTTGAGGAATGGATTGAGGATAGGTGGGAGTAGGAGCAGGAACAGGTTTAAGCACCGCCAGGGCTAGGAAATAGGTGCCAATTCCGGACAGGGCAATCAGGGCCACAGTAATCAGGGTCATGGCCCAGGGATCTTGCTCGGCAAACCAGGTGTTGAGATGGAGATGGATGGGATTTTCAGATTGCTGCGGTTGTTCCGTTATGAGCCGCTGGGCTTGCAGCAGGGTTTGAGCCGTTTGTTGGGCCTGTTCACTCGCGACTCGTTGGGCTTCAAAGATTAAGGCCGCAGTATCTTGAGGACTTTGGTAGGTCGGGGAAATCGGGTTAGAGAATCGAGTGGTCAGGGTGCGATCGATGGCCTGCTCTAACTGCGGAGTCAGATATTGGGCCACCAAGTAAGCCGGGTCATTTACCGCAAGGGGAGCCGCAGCAAGAGGGGCAAGACTGGAGGGGTGAGGGGGGTTAAAGAGAGACTGAGAGGATGTTTCAGCCTCCATGATGGGGAGCTGGGTTGGGCTTGGAACCAGGGAGCCTCCCGGTTGGGTGTGCTGCACCAGAACCTGCTTAAAGGTTTGTGCCTGGGGAGTATTGACCAGATCTGCCAGGTTAAGCAGGCCAACCAGGGTGTAAAACAGACGCTCAACATGGTCTGCCCCTCGGATTTTGAGGTAGTGCTGTCCTTCTATTAGCCGGGGGTAGTGCTTGCGGAGATGGTATTCATTGGGAACGCCAAAAGCCGCGACAGCAAGGCGATGGGGAAAGAGATACCCAAAGGTAGGATCTGTAATCAGGTGTTGGAGGTAGGGGTTACTCATAGCTTAAAGCTCCAAAAGGGGGATGGGGAGCGGCATTAAGAGGTATGACTGTAACTATTTACAGTCGGGGTTAGACAACGGCTGAACCAGGGGGTGACTGCAACTATTTACAGTGAGAAGGGCGGAATGGCGGAGGCAAAGGGCGATCGCCCCCACCAGAATCAGCGTTAAAGTCAGCAGCATCAGCCCGTTGAAGCACTTGACACTTCGCCGGGTTCGGCCAGCAATCCCAGCTTTTTTGCCAACTCCACCCGTGCCGATTCCGTCGCCTGCATCATGCTGCCAATCTCCGCGATCGCTAACTCTGTGCCCAACCGAGAGCCTTTCTGAGTCGCATTCTGCTTCAAGGCGTCCGCCAGAGTCTGGTCGTTGCTGACAAACTGCTGGAGTGTACTATTCAGGCTGGAAATGGCCTCAGTCAAGCGTTGGGTTGAGTCAATGACGGTCAGGTGAATAGGCTGCACGGACTGAACAGGAATCGGGGTGTCTGATTCCCGAATCACCAGGGCAGAAGACTCTAAGGAGCCAGCAGCGGGATTTTGAGCCTGAGAAGCCTGGTAGGCTGCAACCAATTCCGGGTTTTGCTCCCAGATCTGGGCCTTCCAGATTTCAAACGGCAATCCAGAAGTGCGGTATCCCCCCATTAATTCAATGCAAAGGGGCGTATAGCGCTCATCCGGCAGCTTTAACTCCGATTCAGAGAACCAGGGGCAGGCTTCTTTCACCTTTTGGAACCAGATCTGGACGGACTTGCGAGAGACTCCGTAATACTCTGCGATCGACTTGGTGAATTGCGGTTCGATCGGTTGCCACGGGGCCGGACGAAGATTCGCACTGCTTTCGTAGGAAGTTCCAGGGGAAGTCGCAGGGGCTTCGCAAAGGGGGTCTAAGGGGGGTGGCAGGTCAGGTTGGAGCGAAAGGTCGATCGACTCCTCCATCGGCTTAAAGGCCGACTGCTCGTAGCTTTGAAGCATAGTTCGTAGTCCTTAAATTAAGGTTCGCGGGTTGGAACGGATCGTGTGGGTGAAATGCTGGGAAGTTTCTATCCAGTTCCTACGAATCATGCTAAGTTAGGTTCTGAACTTAGTCAACAAGGTTCTGAACTTTCTAGGAGTCTTTCATCGATGTTCAGCACAGGAGATACCATAGGCATGGACAACTCAATATTTTTTCAAGACGTGCCCACTAAAAGAGAGCGGATCACATTCGTTTGTGATCTCGAACTAAAAGACTTTTTGGAAAAGCAAGCGAGCTCTGAAAAGCGATCGCTCTCAAATTTCATTGAAAAAATATTGGAAGATGTTGCCAAGCAGAGCGGTTATACTCCGCCCGAAGAACCTCAGGGTAAGTAACCCTTCAAACACCAGGAGAACCCGTAGTTATCTACTACTGTTTCCCTTACCTCTAAATTCACTTAAAGTTTTCCCCTACTTTTGGGATGCTTGCATCCTCAACTCTCTACCACCACAACAGAGAGTTCCATATTAATGCGGCCTTAGCCTGTCCCAAGCCAGGTTGAGAAATGCAGAGGGATTCTTCATGAGAAAGCGATCGCCTACTTTCCACGGGAAGCGATCGCCCTCAATTAACCCTACTTGAAGGTTTCAAACCTATGATACCAAGACATCGCTGGCAAGGGATGCCCCTGTCGCCGCACCAAATTTTTAGTGCCGGATTTCGTGCCGGAATGACGGGCAAGGCCCGTCATCCGTTGTTTCTAGACAGCCCAGAGTACCTGAACGGCTATACCGAAGGCTACCGGGACTACCTGGAGCAACTGCTGATCCGTTCGGCTGATCCTCAGAAAGGGAAGGACGGCCAATGAAGATGGATGACTTTGGGCCGCCGCCACCGGAACTCATTCCCTTTTTCCGGCGCTCCACTCTCGACTCGGCCCTGCAATCCCTCCAACTCTGGGAACGCGATCGCCTGCATTTTGGCTTCGGCTTTGTGGCCCTGGGCTATCACAATGGCTGGTGGACGGTGCTCGTCTCAAAAGACCTGCTCGATGCTGCTTTGCCGTTCTAATCCCTGACTGACTCTGCCCCTAAGGGAGAGAGATCGCCCCAAGCGGTGGCTCTCCCCTTCCTCCAATTCACCCTGGCACCCACCCCGGTCGTGGGTCACTTTGTCATGCCCTTTTTAGCACCCCAACGGGTCAAGCGTCGGTCGGCGATGGCTTTGCCCCCAGACCTCCCAATTCTGGGAAACTCGCTGGATCTTGACCTCGAAACCTTCCCAGAACTCCGATGGATCTCCGCTTACCTGGTCGAACTCTCCAGGCTCCAGGCGGAGGTCGATCGATTGTCCGAGGAGATCCAGGCTGTTAGTGAAGAGGGCGAGGTCTACCATGATTACTGGATCGAGCCGTATATCAAGACCAAGAATGGCAAGCAGTATACCTACCACCAACTCCGCTGGCTGACGGGAGAACGGAAGAAATCGGGTCAGCCGAAGGTGAAGACCCAGCATCTTTCAGATATCAGGCTTGGGGAAGTGAGAGCAGCAATCGATCGGGGCCACCAGGTCGAAGCGCTGGAACGACAACGGCAGCAGGTGGAAGCGGAGATGGCCCGACTCAAGCAACTCGTTCGGGGAACAGGACGGCGGTTAGAGCGGCTGACTTCCCAGAACTGTCTGACTCAAGCCGAAAGGGGGTGAGCCATGACCAGCAAACTCTTGGAACTCAACTCTATCCCGATCCCCCCTCACCTGGCAGGACTGCTCAAGCAATGCCTGGGCAGATCCGGCACCGGGTTTGATGAAGGAGCCTTTCTCCAGCAACTCCACTACTGGACGATCAACCCGGACACCACAGGCTGGATCTCAGAGGGACGGAAGTGGGTCTACAACTCGCTCAAATCCTGGCAGGCCCAGTTCCCCTGGATGAGTGAATATGGCCTGAGAAAAGCGATCGGCAATCTGAAGAAACTTGGTCTGATTGAAACGGCCCAGCACTGGATCAGCCAGTACCAGCGGGTGATGTTCTATCGGATTGATTACGAACGGTTGAATGCTTTTGCCGGAAGCCTGTGCGATCTCGTCGCATCTCGACGTGTGAACAGCGATCTGATCGACGTGCGATCTGATCGCACGTCCGATACAGAAAACACTTCAGAGAATTCATCTTCAGAACAACAAACGGGTGTTGTCTCAGATTTTGAAATGGACATAGAAGACTGGGAAGCCGAGGCGACCGCAGCGATCGGGTCTGGTTCTAGGGAAGGAGCGATCGACCCTGGAGAGGACGATTCCCCTGCCGCCTGTTCTGGGAATTCTTCAGGGGGTGTGGAGTCAGAGTTCCCAGAACTCGTTGAATTAGTCCGGCGGGCGATCCGCCTTGCTCCCGGCTCCGCTCTGCCCAAGTCCCTGGTGAGGGCGATGAGGGGGTATCGCGATCGGGTACGGCCTGCGATCTCCTATCTGCAATACCAGCAGCAACGGCAAGTGATTGAAAATCCGGTGGGCTATCTCTATGAGGCATTAACGGAGGGGTGGGATCTGTCCGTTCCCCAGGCTGGCTCTGCTGTGCCGATCGGCTTTAGCCAGTGGTTTGACCAGGCAAAGGCTCAGGGGTTGGTACTGGCGGCGATGGCGATCGATGGGGTGCATCATACGCTGCACACTGAGCAGGGCTGGATTCCAACGGAACGGCTGATGCAGGGATGTTAAACGACACATGGAGACCTGCTGGAAATCGACCACATCCTCCCTCGCTCTAAAGCCGGGAACAACTCCCTCTCCAACCTCCAAATCCTTCATCGACATTGCCACCACCTGAAAACACTCCAGGATAACCACATTGATTCTGTTCCTAACAGTCTCAATCCTTCTCTCCCGGATGAGGTCTGATTGTCACTCACCCAACCACTTATGAGCTGGATAACGCCAAAGTGTTACGTCCGGTTCTGGAACCATTCAGGGGGGGCGACCCTCTTGTTTTGGTTGACACTTCTTAATTTGCATTAACAAGGAGAAGTGAGTGAATGAATCCCCTATGGCCATCAGACGTTTTGCAATATCTCCACTGATCGCTACTCCTAAGACTACTTTCAATATAAACTTCCTCTCCCTGCTTTTCGTCTCCACAAAATACAACTGTGTATGGTGTTAGCGTTTCAATAATAGCGGCTGTCTTGGTAGGCCCGTTTCGCAACGAAATCTTGCGATCGTTAGTCTTAACAGTTATGTACTTACGCTCGTTTGAAGACATACCAGTTGGAGTAGGTGTTGGTAAAGAAGAGACAGGGGTATTAGTTGAAATGACTGATGGCTTTGGAGAAGTTGTGGGCTTAGGTAAAGAAGAGATAGGGGTATTAGTTGAAATGACTGATGGCTTTGGAGAAGTTGTGGGCTTAGGAGAAGAAGGCAGAGAAGCTATGGGAGTTGGTGTAACAGAAGGACTAGGCGATTTCTGAACATCAGGTTGAGGCTGTAGACGAGTCGAGTTGAAATAGAAAAGCCCTCCGGTAATAAGTATCGATGAAAGACAGGCTCCAGCCAATAGCACTTTGTTTGAAGAACGAACAGTCCCATCTTCCGGAGAAGTTGGTTGTTGATCCTCTCGTCGCCTTTCGGGTTGCAGCTCTTGCACTTCCTCGTTTGGTTGTCGTGCTTTTTCTACATCCTGTAGCTTTTGCGGCTCTAACTGTGGCTGCCTATCCTCAGCATCTCGACGCTCAAGAGTGAGTCGCTTAATTTGTGCCACATCCTCATCGATCAATCCCAAGTTAGCTTGAAGCTTATTCAAGCTCTCACTAACGGGTTGACTCAATGGAAACTCAGACTGAATGGCTTTGGTAAATTCTTGTTCATACCGTTGTAGGCTATGTCGATAAGATTCTGACTTGCTAACAATTTGTGAGATGATTTCTTGTTCAACTGGTGTCACATCCTCTTTTCGCAGTCCCAGAATCTCTCGTAAATCTTTCAACTCACTGAGTGTTTCCTGGGTTAGAGGATATTGACGCTCGACTTCCGCAACAAATGCTGAACGATAATCCTCTATCCGTTTCAGACGTTCCCGAAATGGTTGTAAAACCTGCTCTTCAATCTCTTGTGCTTCTTCACGCGTTACTCCCAACCTCTCTCGCAGTGCATTAAGCAAGGCTCGTCCGGTTAGCGAGATTTCACCCCGCATCGAATAGCGCTCTGCTTCTTTGCGGTACTTCAAGTTCGGATCAGTAATTTGTGCTTTCGCAAAGACGATATCAAAGCCCTCATCCTTCAGCACAATGATTTTAGGATTCATTGTCGGTGCCATTTCCTGCACCTTTTGGCTAGCATACTCATGTAATTCCCGTACCGAAACCTTGCCATCGTTATCCCGATCGGCTGCTCCGGTTTCAATCCCTTCAACTAAAAAGCGGGTATAGATCGAGAGGTCTGAGCCTTGCTGCTCAAACGAATATTGGGTCGAACTGGAAGAGGTCAAGACAACTCGCCCTTCCGCACCCAGCTTTTGCAAATCAACTGAACCGTCATCTTTGGCATTGAGGGCAGGGTCAAAGGCTCCACTGAAGCAGCAGTCCAGAATTATGACTTGTCGCCGTGATCGACTTTTGCCCATAATTTCCTGCACAAAGCGGGCAGGAACCGCTGTCGATTGAATCAGGTCTCCCTTCGGTGTTTTACGGGTTAGGCGGGTGGCAAAGTGCAGTCTGCCGCTATCGTCTTTAATGCCATGTCCAGAGAAAAAGAGTAAGACGAGATCATCTTTTGCCCGATCGCGATAAAGCGTTTCGATCGCTTCCTGCATCTGCATCGGGTCTGGGTCGATGAGTGATATGACCTCAGAAAATTCCCCCATCTGCTCGTTATTCAGAATCCGCTGCATGGCTGCCACATCTTTAGGCGCACTGACCAACGGCTTCAAAGCATCTGGATGCTCGTAAGTACCAACCCCGATGAGCAATGCGACCTTTGCCATGTTTGCGTTCCTAACCTGCTACAAATTTCTAGTCTCCAAGCCAGCCTGATTGAAGACAAGCATCAACTTAACCTGTCTACACTCACAATCCTTATCCTGAGGTAGAGCCTAAAGATTGAGCCAATCGGTCTTAAACATACGTTCTTCTAACCTTATCAGGTCAAAACCGTCATTCCTCTACAAAAGAGTATCTTAAGAAAAGCTTTTTATAGTCTGGAGTGAGCCTTTCGGTAGTAGATCGTTGCTGATGGGCTGGACAGAGGGCTAGCTTTCTAACGAGTGCCTTAAGAAGGGAGGTTTACGCCTGATTGCCTGACAAAAGTAGGTGAAAGCCAGTAGCAGAGGAATTTTGAGAAGA
>ERZ1066117.1060-NODE-1060-length-15443-cov-8.040421_pt1 | contig 15443 bp, 10 predicted proteins | sample MGYA00382764_ERZ1066117 | MGnify/ENA primary metagenome ERZ1066117 (study PRJEB33369, sample SAMEA5778347) | biofilm metagenome | biome: Industrial cooling water; feature: Water cooling tower basin; material: Biofilm | place: United Arab Emirates | collected...
GGTACTCCTTCTCCTTGCTGTTCTCGGCGCGCAGGATCTCGTTGACGATGTCGCCATTGCTGGTCAGCAGGATCAGGCCTTCGCTGTCCTTGTCGAGGCGCCCGATCGGGAAGATGCGCTGCTCGTGGCCGATGGCCTCGACGATGTTGCCGGCGACGTCGGCCTCGGTGGTGCAGGTGACGCCGACGGGCTTGTGGTAGGCGATGTAGACGTGCCGGCGCTTGTTGGGCGCACCGGCCGCGCGCTGCGCCACGTTCTGGCCGTCGACGGCCACCTTGTCGCCCTCGCCCAGCTCGGCGCCCACGCGGGCGCGGATGCCGTTGACGGTGACGCGACCCTCGCCGATCAGGCGGTCGGCTTCGCGGCGCGAGCAGTAGCCCGCCTCGGAGAGGTACTTGTTCAGGCGCATCGCTGCGTGCCGAAAGGAAAGGGCGCGCAGGATACGCGTTGCCGGACGCCGCCGCCTGAACCCGGCCCATCACTTCAGGCCTACGCGCCGCAGGTCGGTTTTGGGCCATCCTCGCGCGTCGCTTCTTCCGATTTCCACCCACAGGACCCCGCATGAGCCTGCTGCGTCGACTCGCCCTGCCCTGCGCTGCCCGCGCAACCACCGCCCTGATCGCCGTCGGCGCCATCGGCACCGCCACGGCGGCGGGCCGACCGATCACCCATGAGGACCTCTGGACCTTCGCCCGCCTGTCGCCGCCGGCGCTGTCGCACGACGGCACGCAGGCCGCCGTGGTAGTGACGCAGCCGGCCTACGACCCGGCGCAGCAAAGCGCCGACCTCTGGTTGCTGCCGACCGACGGCAAGGGCGCGCCGCGCCAGCTCACCTTCAGCAAGGCGGCGGAAGCCGGGCCGGTGTTCAGCCCGGACGGCACGCAGCTGGCCTTCACCGTGCAGCGCGAAGGCGACGCGGCCCCGCAGGTGTACGTGCTCGACCTCCGCCAGGGCGGCGAGCCGCGCCGCGTGACGTCGATCTCGACCGGCGCGCGCACGCCGCAGTTCTCGCCGGACGGCGCCAGGCTGCTGTTCGTCAGCACCGTGTTCCCGGGCACGATGAACGACGCCGACAACGTGCGCATCGCCGCCGAGCGCAAGGCGCGCAAGGACAACGTGCGCGTCTACACCGGCTTCCCGATCCGCAACTGGGATCGCTGGCTGGACGACCGCCAGCAGCGCTTGTTCGTGGTGCCGGTCGCCGGCGGCGAGGCCAAGGACCTCCTCGCGACCTCCAAGCTGGTGAAGGAGCCCGGCTTCGGCGGGCGCTTCACCGAAACGGGCGAGGAGATCGACGCCACGTGGACGCCGGACGGCCAGAGCGTGGTCTTCTCGGCCACGATCAACCGCCACCGCGCCGCCTTCGCCAACGTGCACACCGACCTGTACCGCGTGCCCGCGACGGGCGGCGAGGCCGAACGCATGACCGGCACCGGCGCGCTCGACGCGCAGGACAGCTACGGTCGGCCGCAGTTCAGCGCCGACGGCCGCCATCTGGTGGCGCAGCTCACGCCGCGCGGCGAGAAGGTCTACCAGGCGACGCGCGTCGCCACCTTCTCGTGGCCCGACGCCAAGGCCGGCCCGATCGTCGACCTGCCGGATGATCTCGCGGTCTCGAGCTTCGGCATCGACGCCGACAGCCGCACCCTGTGGATGACGGTGGAAGAGGCCGGCCACGAGAAGCTCTTCACCGCGCGCATCGGCGATACGGAAGCACGGCGCGCGTTCGACATCGATCGCGGCGTCTACACCGGCCTGCAGGTGGCCGATGCGGCCCGCGGTGTCCTCGTGGCGAACTTCGACAGCGCGGTGAACCCGCCCGAGGTGGTGCGCATCAACCCGCGTGGCGGCCACCGCGCCCTCTCGGCCTTCAACAGCGCCAAGGCGGCCGAGCTCGACCTCGCGCCGGTCGAGCATTTCTGGTTCGACAGCGAACGCGGTGCGCGCATCCACAACATGCTGGTGAAGCCGGCCGGCTTCGACCCGGCGAAGCAGTACCCGGTGTTCGTGCTGATCCACGGCGGCCCGCACATCATGTGGCGCGACAGCTTCTTCGTGCGCTGGAACTACCACCTGATCGCCGGCACCGAGCGCGTGGTGTTGCTGACCAACTACACCGGGTCCACCGGCTTCGGCGCCGCCTTCGCGCAGGGCATCCAGGGCGACCCGTTCGAAGGCCCGGCCAACGAGATCAACCAGGCCGCCGACGTCGCCATCGAGCGCTTCAGCTTCATCGACGGCAACCGCCAGTGCGCCGGCGGCGCCAGCTACGGCGGGCACCTCGCGAACTGGCTGCAGGGCACGACCACGCGCTACCGCTGCCTCGTCAGCCACGCCGGCCTCGTGAACTCGGAAGCGCAGTGGGGCACGTCCGACATCATCTTCGGCCGCGAGCAGAACGCTGGTGGCCCGGTGTGGGAGCGTGGCGGCGTGTGGGTGACGCAGAACCCGATGCTGAAGGCCGCGGCCTTCCAGACCCCGGTGCTGGTGACGATCGGCGAGCAGGACTTCCGCGTGCCGCTCAACAACACGCTGGAGTATTGGTCGCTGCTGCAGCGCCGCGGCATCGAGAGCCGCCTGCTGGTCTTCCCTGACGAGAACCACTGGATCCTGAAGGGCGAGAACAGCCGCACCTTCTACCGCGAACTGGACCAGTGGCTGGACCGCTGGGAATCCGCATCGGCGAACTGAGCCCAGAAGGGCATCGTCGAAAAGAAAGGCCCGGCAATGCCGGGCCTTTCGCTTTTTGCTTTTCGCCTCGTCAGTGCGCGAATGCCGATGGCGCCGCCGTCGGCTTGGCGAAGGTCTCGCCGAAGAAGTTGCCGGGGTGCCACGACGGCCGCGCGTCGTCGTTGGCGACCTCGGTGATCACCCGCGCGTTCAGCCGCGCCAGCATGGCCAGCGACGGCCAGTCGATGGCCTGCGAAAGATCGTCGCCGGGCTGGTGGTAGCGCTCCTTGCGGAAGGCTTCGACGCGCGCCGCCTGGTCCTGCGTCGGGTCGGTCGAGCGCATGCCCTCGTCGATGTAGAGCGCCGGAATGCCGGCACGCACGAAGGCGTACTGGTCGCTGCGGACGAAGATCACTTCCTCCGGCTTCGAATCCGGGGTGACGGCCACGCCCTCCGCCGCGGCCGCGCGCTCCACCACCGCGCCCAGCGTCGAGTTCTCCGCACCGAAGGCCGTGACGTCCGCCAGCGGCGCCAGCGCCACCGGCATGTCGATGTTGATGTTGGCGACGATGGCCTCGCGCGGCACGGTCGGGTGCTGCACGAAATAGTCGGCGCCCTGAAGGCCGGATTCCTCGGCCGTGACGGCGAGGAAGATCACGCTCCGGCGCGGCTTCACCGGCGACGACGCCAGCAGGCGCGCGGCCTCGAGCATCACCGCGATGCCGGAGGCGTTGTCGAAGGCGCCGTTGTAGATGGCGTCACCGCCGATCGGCGCGCCCTTGCCCACGTGGTCGAGGTGCGCCGAGATCACGACGTACTCGTTCTTCAGCGCCGGATCGGCGCCCTCGAGCACGGCCACCACGTTCGCACTCTGGCGCTGGCGGATCATCGAGTGGCGCTCCTGCTCGACGGCGAGCGGCAGTTCGAACGCCCGTGGCGTGCCGGCCTCGGCGGCCGCGTAAGCCTCGTCCAGGGTCTTGGCCGCGCCGGCAAACAGGGCCGCGGCGCTGTCCGGGCTGATCGACGCGCGGATGGCGAGCTGCGGCCACGCGTGGTTCGGAACCCCCTGCGCATCGGCCCAGGCCATGCGCGACCGCCAGCTCTGCTGCACCAGGCGCTCCCAGGGGTTGCGCTGCTGTTCCTCGCGGGTCTGGATCTGCAGGACGCCGATCGCACCGCGATCCACCAAGGTCTTCGTCTTCGTCAGTCCGGCCGAATAATGCGCGCGCACCTCCGGCGGAAACCGCGATGGCGCGCCCCCGAACACCAGGACCACTTTGCCCGTCAGGTCGATGTCGGCCAGATCGTCATGGCCATGGGCCGGCGCCGACACGCCGAATCCGGCGAACACGACCGGCGCTTCGGCCAGCACCTTGGCCTGGTCGAGGCTGGCGACCGGCAGGAAGTCCTTGCCCGGCGCCAACGTGACGGCGGCGCCGGTCGTCGGACGCAGCACGAGGCGCGACGGCGGCAGCAGCGACAGCGATTCGACCAGCGCGACCGGCTGCAGCCAGCCGCCGTCGGCGGCGCCGGGACGCAGGCCGATCTGCGCGAACTCGCTGGCGACATAGCGCGCCGCGATGTCGTAGCCGCGGGTGCCGGAGAGCCGACCTTCCAGCAGGTCGTCGGCGAGGAATTCGACGTGGGCGCGGATGGCCGGTGCCGAGGCGAGGGGCCGTCCCTCGACGGCGGTGGGCGAGCGCCCGGTGCCGTAGGCCGCGCCGGCGGCCAACAGCAGGGCAATCGACGGAAGGAGGACGCGCGCGGACGGCGTCGACGGACAGCGGAACATCATCGGCACTCCAAGGGACGGGCAGCAGCGCCCGAGCCTAACCGAAGCGCGCGGGGCCGCGTCCGCGGCCGCTGCGTCAGGCCGGCTGTGCCAGCAGTGCGTCGATGCGCGCGTCCTTCTCCGCCCAGAGGCCGTTCAACCACTGCTGGAAGCGGACGCGGTAATCGCGGTCGTTCTCGTAGTCGCCGCCCACCAGGTCGGACGGGACCGGGCGCAGGCGCAGGTCGACGCGGATCTCGCGCACCTTGCCGGCGAGCAGGTCCACCATGCTGGGCCGGCCCTGCGGGTACACGATGGTGACGTCGACGATGCCGTCGAGCAGTTCGCCCATCGAGTTCAGCACCTGCGCCACGCCGCCGGACTTCGGCTTCAGCAGGTGCCGGTAGGAGCTCTGCGCGAGCTTCTTGGCGTTGGCGCGCGTGCCCTCGACGAAGTTCATCACCGACACCGGGATCTCGCGGAACTTCGCGCAGGCCGCGCGGGCGGTCTCCAGATCGCGGCGCGCGAGGTCGGGGTTCTTCTGGATCTGCGACTTGCTCGCGCGCTTCATGAAGGGGAAATCCAGCGCCCACCACGCAAGGCCGAGCACCGGGACCCAGAACAGGGAGTCCTTCAGGAAGAAGCGCTGGAACGGGATGCGGCGGTTCAGCACCGTTTGCAGCACCGGGATGTCGACCCAGCTCTGGTGGTTGCTGAGCACGAGGTAGCGGCGCGCGTGGCTCAGGGCGGCGTCCCCGGTGACGACCCAGCGCGTCGGGGTGAACGTCGCGATGGCCCAGGCGTTCACGGCGATCCAGCTCTCGCCGAACGCCGGCATCCAGCGCGACATCGCCGACCGCGCGCGCCTCACGGGAAGCAGCGCCTTCGCCACGGCGAGCGCCAGGATCGGCACGGCATGGAGCAGCGTGTTGACGGCGACGAGGGCGCCGGCGGCGGCGGTTCGGAGCCAGAGGAGCGGGGCGAAACGCATGGCGGGTGGGTTCCGGGACACCTGTGCAGTTTATGCGTCGGCGCATGAGCCGGCGTGAGCGCCGCTCGACGCGCGGTCTCTCGCGGGGCTCACGAACTGCAGCTCAGAGCCGAGCAGCCCGGCCGGTCCTTGGCCCAGGCGGGCCGCCGGCCGGCGAAGCGTTCCGCACCGGGCTGCACGTCGTACGGTCGCTCCAGCACGCGCAGCAGCGCATGCAGCTCCGCCGTGTCGCCGGCCTCGGCCGCGTCGATGGATTGCTGCAGCAGCCAGTTGCGCGGCACGTACAGCGGATTGACGGCGTCCATGCGCGCGCGTCGCGCGCTCGGCGGCTGCGGGTCCGTCGCCAGGCGCGCCGCGTAGCGAGCGAACCAGTCGACGAGTCCCGCGGCCTCACGCCCGGCCTTCGCCGGGTCGTAGAGCGCCGGCGCCAGGGCGCGCACCGGATCGGCAAGCGCGTCGTCGAAGGCCATCGGCGGCGCCGGGTCCAACGCCGTTTCCCCCGCCACCAGCCCGGCCAGCCGGCGGAAGAACAGCGTGAAATCGACCTCCGCGGCCTGGAGCGCCGCGAACAGGCCCGACACCAGCGCCGCATCGTCATCGCGCCACTCGGCGAGGCCGAGCTTGTCGGCCCACATCCGCGCCTGCGCCGCCTGGAAGGCATCGACGTAGGCGTTCATGCCCGCCGTCAGCGCCGCAGCGTCGGAGACCAGCGGGCTCAGCGCCGAGGCCAGCGCGGAGAGATTCCAGTGGGCCACCTGTGGCTGCGCCGCGTAGCGGTAGCGACGGCCCGGCAGGTCGGTGGTGTTGGGCGTCCAGTGCGGATCGGCATCGTCAAGGAAGCCGAAAGGCCCGTAGTCGATGGTGAGCCCAAGCACGCTCAGGTTGTCCGTGTTCATGACGCCGTGCACGAAGCCCACGCGCATCCAGTGCGCCATGAGCACCCCGGTGCGGCGCGCCACCTCGGCGAACCAGTCGGCGCGGGCGTTCGCCCCAGTCAGCGCCGGGAAATGCGCGCTCATCGCGTGGTCGACCAGCGCCGCGAGCAGATCGACGTCGCCGCGGGAGGACGGCAGCTCGAAGTGCCCGAAGCGCAGGAAGCTCGGCGCCACGCGGCAGACGACGGCGCCAGGCTCCGGCTTCGGGTCACCGGCGTAGAGGATGTCGCGCACCACGGCGTCGCCGGTTGCGACGAGGCTCAGCGCACGGGTGGTGGGCACGCCCAGCGCATGCATCGCTTCCGACGCGACGAATTCCCGAAGCGACGAGCGCAGCACCGCGCGGCCGTCCGCGTGCCGCGAATACGGCGTCGGGCCCGCTCCCTTGAGCTGCAGCTCCCAGCGCCGCCCGTCGGCGTCGACGCGTTCGCCCAGCAGGATGGCGCGGCCGTCGCCGAGCTGGCCGGCCCAATGCCCGAACTGATGGCCACCGTAGTTGGTGGCGAACGGCCGCACGCCCTCCGGCACGGCGTTGCCCGCGAACAGCGCCGCGAACGCGGGTGAGTCCGGCGCGGGCGAACCCACATCGCGCCCGCTGAAGCCCAGCGCCTCGGCCAGCGCCCCCGACACCGCGAGCGTCCGCGGCGCCGCCACCGGCGTCGGTTGGACGGGCGACCACGCGGCCCCCGCCACGGTTCGCGTGCCCGCGCGTTCCTCGGCTTCGCCGGGCAGATCGAGCGCGTATCGCGAGGGGGTCCAGGGCATGCCGATCTCCACGGTTTTCACAAGTTTACGAACGGCGCCCGTGGACGCGGCGTCGCACGCGCGTTCCGGACGGCGGGGCCGCCTAGAATCGCGGTCACTTTCCGGTCGACTCGCCTTGGATCGCAGCCCCAGCCCCCGCCCGTTTCCCATCCGCACCGGTCGCAAGCTTTGGCTGTGGGCCGCGCTGCCGCTGTGGTTGCTCGCCTTCGCCGCGGCGCATCTTCTGGAGCACGCGCCCTTCGCCAGCCTGTGGTTTCCGCCGACGGCCGTCACCTTCGCTGCGCTCGTGCTGTTTGGCGCCCGCGGCTGGTGGCCGGTGGCGCTGGCCGCGTTCCTGAGCCAGTTCTGGACGCTGGACCGGCTCGATCTGGCGTGGACGCCGCTCACCGTGCTCGGTGGTGGCCTCGGTTTCGCGCTGGCGCACACCCTTCCCTTCGCGGCCCTGGCTTTCGTGCTGCACCGGCAGGTGGGCCGCGATCCCCTCGGGCGCTTCGGGCCGAGCGCCCTCTTCCTCCTGCTGGGCGGTGGTGCGGTCGCGTGCCTGCTGACGGCGCTGGGCGGCAGCGCAGTGCTGGTGCTCTGTGGCCTCGCGGAGAGCATCGACCTGCGCTGGTCGGTCGTGCCATGGATGATCGGCGACTACGCCGGCCTGCTGGCCCTCGGCCCCCTCCTCGTGGAAGCGATGCGCCAGCGGGTCGCTCCCGCCGACGCGGCGACCGCGGGGGGACTGCCGACACGGCGATTCGCGCTGCGGCTCGCGCTGCTGCTCGGGCCGATCCTGCTCGTGATGACGCTCGCCGCCCTCGCGCCGCAGGACGACGCCGTCATCTTCGCCATCGTGTTCTCGCTGGTCGTCCAGCAATGGATCAGCCACACCCAGACGCCCGTGCAGGCGCTCTCCGCGCTGGCGCTGGCGGCCCTCCTCGTCGCGGCGCTGACGGCCGGATTCGGGCTCGGTCGCCACGCGCTCGTGCTGCAGTTCGCGCTGATCGCGCTGGCGCTGACCACCTACTCCGCGCTGTCGTTCCTCGGCCTGCGCGATGACCACCGCCGCCTGACGAGCCTGCTCGCCACCGACCCCCTGACGACCGCGTCCAGCCGCGCGCATTTCGGTACGCTGGTCGAACGCACCATGGCGGCGTCCGCCGCCGCGAGCGCGCCGCTGAGCCTGCTGATGCTCGACCTCGACCACCTGAAGCGCATCAACGACGCGCGCGGCCACGGTGCGGGTGACGAAGCACTGCGCCGGTTCGCCGCGGTTTGCCGCGAACACCTCCGCGCCGACGACGCGCTCGGTCGCCTCGGTGGCGACGAGTTCGCGATGTGCCTGCCCGGACTCGGCGTCGACGCGGCGTCCGCCCGCGGGATGGCCCTGCTCGCCGCGCTGGCGGCGGCAAGCACCGACGAGCTGCCGCTGGCGGCCAGCATCGGCGTGGCGCAGATGCGCTCCGGCGAGACCTACGCCAGCCTCGTGCAGCGGGCCGACGAGGCCCTGATGCAAGCGAAGCGCGACGGGCGCGGCCGGTTGGTGCGGGCATGAGCCGAACGCCGACCGACGGTGGGGTTGCCGTCGCCCGCAGCAAGGCCGCGCGCGCGTCCACCCCGCGATCGGCACTGGGCCGCGCGCCGAAAGCGAAGCGCGACGCCGTCGCCCTGCTCGAGGCCAGCCACCGCGGCCGCGTGCCCGAGCTCAAGGCCACTCGCTACGGCCGCATGCTCGCCGACCCGTTCGCGTTCTATCGCGGCGGAGCGGGGCTGATGGCCTACGACCTGGCCCGCCTGCCGCACAGCGGCGTGCACACGCAGCTCTGCGGTGATGCGCACCTCAACAATTTCGGCCTGTTCGCGAGTCCCGAGCGCACGCTGCTGTTCGACATCAACGATTTCGACGAAAGCCTGCCCGGCCCGTTCGACTGGGACCTGCGCCGGCTGGCCGCGAGCTTCGCGATCGCGGCCGACGTGCACGGCCACGACGAGGCGAGGCAGCGAGCGGTCGTCGACACGCTGGTGCGCGCCTACGCCGACCGCCTTGCCCGGTTCGCGCGGATGGACGTGCTCGACGTCTGGTACTACCGGCTCACGTCCGAGACGCTGCTGGAGCTGTCCGGTGACGACGAGCACGAGCTCGAGGTGATCCGGAAGGCGCGGCGGAAGACCTCGGCGCTGTTCGCCGCCGAAGCCACCGAACGCCTCCCGGACGGGCGCTGGAACATCAAGGACGCACCGCCTTTCGTCTACCACGACAGCGCGGCGACCAACCGCGAGCTCGGCCGGTTCCGGGCGCAGCTGCCGCGTTTCCTCGAGGACTACCGCGCCTCGCTCGCCTTCGATCGCCGGACCCTGCTCGACCGCTACGTCCTGCAGGACGTGGCGGTGAAGGTGCCGGGCGTGGGCTCCGTCGGGCGGCGCTGCTTCATCGCGCTGTTCGTCGCCTCGGGCCAGCACCCGCTGTTCCTGCAGTTCAAGGAAGCCGCGGACTCGGTCCTCGAAGTGCCGCTGGGCCGCAGCCGCGAGGCCCATGACGGCGAACGCATCGTCAACGGCCAACGCCTGATGCAGGCGGCCTCCGACATCTTCCTCGGATGGGCCGGGAGCGACGCGCTGGGCGCCGAGTTCTACGTGCGGCAGCTGCGCGACATGAAAGCATCGTTCGACGTCGCCGGCTTCAAGGGCCGCGACTTCCATGAGTATGCCGAAGCCTGCGGCTACGCCCTGGCCCGCGCGCACGCCAAGGCCGGCTGCCCCGATGAGCTGCTCGGCTACGTCGGGAAGGGCGGCGCGCTGTCCTCGGCGATGCAGGCCTTCGCGCTCGCCTACCGAAGGCGCAACGAGGCCGATTTCGAGGCCCTGAAAAAGGCCGCGTCCACGGGCCAGGTGCCGGCGGACGCGGGGGACGACGGGCGCTAGCCGGGCACCGCCCGCAAGGCGCGGGCGATGGCGCGGCGGTCAGCCGACGGTCGGGATGCGACGGGCCGGGGTGTACTCGCGCAGCGCCTGGATGCGCTCCGAGAGCGGCGGATGGCTCATGAACAGCTTCTTCAGGCCGCTGGCCACGCCGCCCGAGATGCCGAACGCGCGCACTTCCGACGGCAGCGTGCTCTGGCCGTAGCTGTGGGCCAGGCGCTCCAGCGCGGCGATCATCTTTTCGCGACCCGCCAGGTCGGCGCCGCCGGCATCGGCGCGGAACTCGCGCCAGCGCGAAAACGCCATGACGATGGTCGAGGCGAGGATGCCGAAGATGATCTCGAGCACGAACACGGTGACGAAGTAGCCGATGCCCGGGCCGTCTTCGTTCTTGAAGACCACGCGGTCGATGATGTTGCCGATGATGCGGGCGAGGAACATCACGAAGGTGTTCACCACGCCCTGGATCAGCGTCAGCGTCACCATGTCGCCGTTCGCCACGTGGCTGACCTCATGGGCCAGCACGGCCTCGGCCTCGTCGCGGCTCATGGCGCGCAGCAGGCCGGTGGATACGGCGACCAGGCTGTTGTTGCGCGAGGCCCCGGTGGCGAAGGCGTTGATCTCCGGCGCGTCGTAGATGCCCACTTCCGGCATGCCGATGCCGGCCTTCTCGGCCTGGCGCTTGACGGTCGAGTACAGCCACTGCTCGACCTCGTTGCGCGGCTGGTCGATGACGTGCATGCCGGTGGAGCGCTTCGCCATCCACTTCGACAGGAACAGCGACACGAAAGCGCCGCCGAAGCCGAAGATGGCGCAGAACACCAGCAGGGGGCCGAGGTTCTGCTGCCCACCGGTGAAGGTGCGCATGTCGAAGAACTGGCTGAGGATCATCCAGACCACGGAGAACACCAGCAGCACGGCGAGGTTGGTGGCGAGGAACAGGGCAATGCGCTTCATGGCGGTGGACACCAGCGTGTGAGGAACAGGCGCTTAGTGTGGCGCAGACCGGTAAAGTTCAAGCGAACCCTCGCGATCGCGCGCATCGAAACGCCCAACCTCGTGACGTCGCCTTCACTCCCCGAGCCCACGACGCCGCCCGATCGCCCCGTGCCCGTCGGCCGCTTCGCGCCCTCGCCCACCGGGCCGCTGCACTGGGGCTCGGCGCTGGCGGCCTTCGGCAGCTGGCTGCACGCGCGCTGGCTCGGCGGGCGCTGGCTGGTCCGCATCGAAGACCTCGACCCGCCCCGCGAGCGCCCGGGCGCCGCCGCAGCGCAGCTCGCCACGCTCGCGCGCCTCGGCCTGCATGCCGACGGCGACATCGTTCACCAGAGCGGACGCCACGCCCGGTATCAAGACGCCCTCGACCGCTTGCTCGAGCGGGACCTGGCCTTCCCCTGCCGCTGCAGCCGCGCGGACCTCGCGGCCGGTGACGGCATCCATCGCGCCTGCGTGGCGGCCCCCGCGGGGGCGTTTCGAACGCGCAGCTTCCGGTTTCGCGCCCCCGACGCCGTCATCGGCTTCGACGACCCCGTGCACGGCCGCATCGAACAGCACCTGCGCCGCGACGTCGGCGACGTGGTGCTGCGGCGCGCCGACGGCCTCTGGGCCTACCAGCTCGCGGTGGTGGTCGACGACGCTGCGCAAGGGGTCACCCACGTGGTGCGCGGCGCCGACCTCCTCGATTCGACGCCGCGGCAGATCGCGCTGCAGCAGGCGCTGGGCCTGCCCACGCCGACGTACCTGCACCTGCCGCTGTGGCGCGACGCCGAGGGTCGCAAGCTGTCGAAATCCGACGGCGACGACGGCGTCGACGGGACGCCGCCCGAGATCGTCCTCCGCCGCTGCTGGCTCTCGCTCGGCCAGCCCCTCGAGGCCTGGCCGGAATGGCGCGGCGCCGCGGCCACCGCCGAGGCGGCCGCCCGCGTCTTCGACCCCTCCCGCATCCCGCGGGAGCGCCCCCCGGTCGATGAAGCCGCGTGTCCTGCTGAACGCCGGGCGACACGCCGAGACCCGGCGCACAGAACGTCGGACCCGCCGGGGACTTGACAAGTCTTCACTTGCCGTTGTGCGGCGCGGCATCGACTCTGGAGGCCTCCGATCCCGCCTTCGACGCTCCCATGGATTCGCCGCGCCTGCTCAAGAAGTACCCGAACCGTCGCCTCTACGACACCCGGATCTCCAGCTACGTCACCCTCGAGGACGTCCGGCAGCTGGTGCTCGACGGCGAGGAGTTCGAGGTGCGCGACGCGCGCAGCGACCAGGACATCACCCGGCTCGTACTGCTGCAGATCATCGCCGAGCGCGAGGAGGAAGGTCAGCCGATGCTGTCGACGGCCTCGCTGCAGCTGATGATCCGCTTCTACGGCGACCCCCTGCACGGCTTCATGAGCCGCTACATCGAGCGCAGCCTGCAGGTGTTCCTCGAGCAGCAGCACACGCTGCGCAAGCAGCTCGGCGGCCTGATCAGCAACTCGCCGTTCGCGATGCTCAACCAGATCGCCGAGCGCAACCTCGAGCTGTGGAAGAACTTCCAGCAGGGCGTGCTGAAAGGCGGCACCCTCGGCAGCGGTCCGGTGAAAAAGAAAGCAGCCGGGGCACGAACGAAGGCCGCGAAGGCGCCGGCGAAGAAAGTCCGCGGCTGATCGGCCGCGCCGGCGCACGCCCGGCGACGCTTCGTCAAAGATCGCGCGCGACGCGGAAGCCGATGCGCGCGGAGGTCAGCCCCGCCGGGACCTGCAGGCGGAAGGCGGAACGCGCCTGATCGATGGTGCTGGCCCACGAGCCACCGCGCACGACGCGCTCGTCGCATCCCGGATTCACCCAGGCCCGGCCATCCGCCGGGGCGCGACGGTAGCTGTCGTGCCAGCAGTCCTCGACCCATTCGGACACATTGCCAATGAGGTCCTGGGTGCCGAAGCCCTCGGGCGGGTAGCGGCCGACCGGCGCGGGCCCCCACGCACCGTCCGACCATCCGCGAATGGCGCGCCCCCAGCGCCGGCCCTGCGGGGACTGGTCGCCTTCGCCGGTCAGGTTGGCCACGGCGCGGGACGGCGGCGTGCGCCCCCACGCCCAGGGGGCCGCAGACCCGGCCCGCAGGGCGTACTCGAACTCCGCCTCGGACGGCAGCCGGTAGCGCAGCCCGGTCCGTGCCGACAGCCATTCCGCGTAGGCCACCGCGTCCTCGAAGGCCACGTGGATGACGGGATCCCCCGGCGCGGCCGCGGCGCGGCCCTGGTAGTTCCGCCGCCAGTGCGCGCCGCGTAGCTCGATCATCGCGCCGCCGCGCTCGTCGTACACGGTCGATCGCCCTCGGCGCTCCGCGACCGTGCGATAGCCCGTGGCGGCGACGAAGCGCGCGAACTCCTCGACGCTGGTTTCGCGTACGGCCAGCGCGAAGCCGCGCTCGAAGCGGACGTCATGCGCCGGCGTTTCGTTGTCCCGGGCGCCGCTTTCGTCGGCGCCGGCGCCCATCCTGAATTCTCCGTGCGGCACGACGACCATGGTCGGGCCATCGACGCCGGCCGCCAGCGCGTCGGCGAATCGTTGCCCGGGCCGGAAGTGGCCGTACCGGCGCGCCAGCGCCAACCGCTGTGCGAGATCGTCGAGGCCCGGCGACTGCGGGTCCGCCTTGGCAGCCTCCGCGAGGCGCGCGGCCGCGCGCGGGAGATCGAGCCGATCGAGCGCCGCGTGTGCGTCCGCAACCGCCTGCGCAGCCGCATCGGCGCGGGCCTGCGCCAAGGCGGCGCGCGCGTCCTGCACGGCCGCCGGTCTCGCGCCAACGCGGGCGGCGCGACGAAGGTCCGCCTCCGCATCGGTGAAGGCACCGCGACGGGCGGCGTCCGCGGCGCGCGCCAGGAGGTCCGATTCGATGGCGACCAGACCCTGCTGGGCCGGCTCGAAGCCCGCCACTTCCGTCTGCGCGTCGCGGAACGCGGACACCGCGCTTTCGCCGCGAGGCGCGAGCCAGAAGCCGGCGTCCCGTCGCTCTTCGCCCAGCGCGGTGGCCGCCGCGGCTCGACGGGCGGCCGCCAGCGCGGTGCCGCGAGCGGCCGCTTCGTCCGGTGCGACCACGTCCAGCACCGCCGCGATGTCCTCGGCCTCCTCGATCCGGCCCGCAAGGCGAGCGCGCTCGTAGCGCTCGGCCAGCAGGGCGATGACGCGATCGCGCCCGACCTGCGCCTCCGGCATCGGCGGGTCGGCCTGCGCCAGCGCGGTGTAAAGATCCAGGGCGCCGAGCGGCGTCGTGCCGAACCAGTGGCCAGCCGCCTCGGCTTCGGCCGCCTGCAGCAGCAGCGCATCGCGCGCGTCGGCGGGGACGAGCAGCGGTGTCGGCTTCCACGCGATGCGAGGGCGCGGGGCGGGCGACGCGACCGGCTCGACCGGTGTCGAAGAAGGCTCCGAAGCCGCCGCGGGCGGCGCGGCCGACGGCGCCTCGGCCTCCGGCGGCGTCCGCTCACACGCGCACAGCGCGAGGGCCAGGGCGAGTGCGATGGCGGGCGCGGAAATTCGGGAAGGCACGCGGGACACAGAAGGGCGACAGCGCGACGCGCGCGGGGATGACGTTAGGCTATGCCCCCCGACCCTGCAAGGACAGGCGTGAGCGTGATCCCGAACCCTGCGCTGGTCGAACGACCCGACGCTGCCCGCGGCGCCATCGAGGCGCTCGCCGCGGCCGCGCCGCTGGCGCTCGACACCGAATTCATGCGGGAGCGCACGTACTTTCCCCAGCTTGCGCTCGTCCAGGTGGCCGACGTCGAGGGCCGCATCCTGCTGATCGACCCCGTCGGCGCCGCCATGCGGGCACCGCTGGCCGCGCTGGTCGGCGCGGCGGACGCGCTCATGCACAGCGCGAGCGAGGACCTCGTCGCCTTCCGCCACGCGCTCGGCGTGCTCCCACGCAGGCTGTACGACACGCAGATCGCGGCCGCCTTCGCCGGCCTCGGCCCCGGCGTGGGCTACCAGGCCCTGGTGAAAACCCTGCTCGACGTCGATCTCGCCAAGGCCGAGACGCGCTCCGACTGGCTGCGCCGTCCGCTGAGCGACCAGCAGTTGAGCTATGCCGCCGACGACGTGCGCCACCTGCATTCGGCGGTGGCCGAGCTCGACCGTCGCCTCGAGCAGCGCGGCCACCGCGAACGCGCGCTGGCCGACATGGCGAGGATGCTCGACCAAGCCCGCGAGGATCGCGACGACCCGCAGCCGCACCTCGCGATGCGTCCAGCGGCGCAGTTCGACCGCCCATCGCAGGCGAGGCTCCGCCGCCTGCTGCGCTGGCGCGACCGCACGGCGCGCGAGAAGGACCTCCCCAAGCGCTGGCTGCTCGACAACGACATCGCGCTGTCGTTGGCCCGGCGCCCGCCGGCCAGCGCCTCGGCGCTGGCTGCCATGCTCGAGGCCGCGCGCGCGG
>ERZ1066117.1065-NODE-1065-length-15359-cov-6.411200_pt1 | contig 15359 bp, 18 predicted proteins | sample MGYA00382764_ERZ1066117 | MGnify/ENA primary metagenome ERZ1066117 (study PRJEB33369, sample SAMEA5778347) | biofilm metagenome | biome: Industrial cooling water; feature: Water cooling tower basin; material: Biofilm | place: United Arab Emirates | collected...
GCGGACAAGCTGCAGCGGGGATGCCGCGAGTGTGGCCAACGGTCTGCGGGATGCGTTGGGCGATGATCCGGGAGCCGCCGTTCGAGCCTGGTTACGGGAGGCATTGGCAGACCTGCGACGATCCTTCCCAGCCTCCTCGGTGCTCAGCGAGTTCGAGATCGAACTGCGCCGGCTGGAGGAAAATTATGCCTGACTTACGGGTAGCGGTCATCGGTAGCGGTTTCGGAGGTCTGGCGGCGGCCTGTCGTCTGCAGGCTCTAGGAGCGCAGGTGACCCTGTTTGAAGCCCGCGATCGTCCGGGGGGCCGCGCCTATGTCTACCACGACGAGGGGTTTACCTTCGACGCCGGCCCGACGGTCATCACTGCTCCGGGTTGTTTGGAGGAAGTGTTCACGGCTGCCAACCGATGCCTGAGCGATTACGTCGATTTACTACCCGTCACTCCACTATATCGGCTTGAGTGGGCCGACGGAGTGACGTTCGATTACGTCCAGGATGAGGCGGCGCTGATCGAACAAATCCGTCGTATCAATCCTTCGGACGTGAGTGGCTACCGACGGTTCGCGCACTATGCCAAACGGGTGTTCGATAAAGGGTATGTCGAACTAGGGGCAAAGCCGTTCTTGCATTTTTGGGATATGGTCAAAGCTGCGCCTCACTTGGCTTTGTTGCGTGCTGACCGAAGCGTTTATCACACGGTTGCCCGATTCATTGCTGATGAGCATTTACGGCAGGCGTTCAGCTTTCACCCGCTGCTGGTGGGGGGAAATCCTTTTGAAACCAGTTCGGTCTATACGCTGATCCACCACATCGAACGTGAGTGGGGAGTGTCCTTTCCACGGGGCGGCACTGGTGCCCTTGTGAACGGCTTTGTTCGGCTGTTGACCGACCTGGGCGGCGAACTCCGTCTGAATTCCCCCGTTCAATCCATCCGCGTTTCCCAACAGCCCCGTGGCCGGAATCTCCACCAAGTAACGACCCAGTCGGTGACAGACGAACCGTTCGATGTCGTGGTATCCAACGCCGACCTGTACCATACATATGGCACGTTGTACCGAGATGAACCCCAGGCAAAGCCGATGACGCGGAAGTTGGAACGGATGGACTGGTCGATGTCGCTCATGGTCATCTACTTTGGGACCGACATCCGCTATCCAGGACTGGCTCACCACACCATCCTGTTCGGCCCACGGTTCAAGGGACTGTTAGACGACATTTTTCACGGCAACAAGCTCCCCGAAGACTTCAGTCTTTATCTGCATGCACCGACGGTGACAGACCCGTCGCTGGCTCCGCCGGGCTGCGAGGCATTCTACGTCCTGAGTCCGGTGCCCCATCTTGGACGCGCTTCAATCGACTGGGGCACCCAGGGGCCGGCTTACGCAGAGCGTATCCTGGCAGCTCTCGAAACGCGCCTGCCGGACCTGCGAAAGCACATCGTCACTCGGCGAATCTTTACACCCGTCGATTTTCAAAATGTACTCAACGCCCGGCATGGTTCTGCCTTTTCCGTTTCCCCTCGGTTAACCCAGAGTGCTTATTTCCGCCCGCATAACCGTGACCCACGTATCGCTGGGCTTTACATCGTCGGAGCGGGCACCCACCCCGGTGCTGGCGTTCCGGGAGTGGTAAACTCGGCAAAAGCAACCGTCGGTGTCATCCGCGAGGACTACGGACTATGACCGATCGCGAGGTAATCCGCCGCCATTCTCGTAGTTTCTCTCTGGCCGCTCTGTTGCTGCCAGCGGAATCACGGCGGCATGCCGAGGCGCTGTACTCCTGGTGCCGTAGTGCGGATGACCGAATCGATCAGGCTGCTGATCGAAGTGCGTCCGAACGAGCATTAGACCAACTGCGAAACGAAGTAGACGATGTGTACGCTGGCCGGCCATCTTCCCCGCAGGCCGACGCTCTACGGCGGGCCGTGATGGCCTGCGGCATCCCGCGAGAGTACCCATTCGAATTGATCGCTGGTTTCGAGATGGACGTTCGCGGCCAGCGTTACGAGACCGAGCAGCAGTTGCTCGTTTATTGCCATCGTGTTGCCGGGGTTGTCGGTCTGATGATGTGCCATGCCTTGGGACTGGCGGACGACGCTGGCTTGCCGCACGCCGCCCACCTGGGCATTGCGATGCAACTGACCAACATCGCCCGCGACGTGGCTGCTGACTGGTCCCTCGGTCGGGTCTACCTGCCAGCGAGTTGGCACTCGTGCCCACTGGTGCCTGGAACCACACTTGAAGACGAACAGGTGGCCCCGGCAGTGCGCCGCTGCCTGGAGTTGGCCGAGCGTTACTATCAATCGGGTGAGAGAGGGCTGATCTACTTGCCACCGCGCTGCCGGTTGGCGATCCGAACGGCCTCTGGCGTGTATCGCGCCATTGGCGAGGTGATCGCCTCGCACGGCTATCGTCCATCAGCTGGCCGAGCCGTGGTGTCTCGCTGGCGCAAGGCGACGATTCTGATGCAGGCCGTTCTGGCATCCTTATTCGAGTATGGTGACCGCGGGTCAGACCGCCGACCAGCTGTCTGCTGGTCTTTCTGCCCACTTCCCTAACCAAGGTGGATCATGAGTACGAAAACGAATCAAGCCTGGTATGAAAGTGTCTCAACTGTTGCCTTCGGCCTCTCATTGACAGCCTTCATGGCAGCGGCATTGTTCGTGCTGGTCGCCATCAACCCCAAGGCAGAGTCCTACGGCAACTTGCCCTGGTATTACGCGGCCGGCAACCTGGTAGCCTCCGGGCTACTATACTGGTTGAGCCAGCGCACAGCACCGGTGAAGCACGAAGAGCCGTTGGGCACAAGTTCGTTGAGTCGATGAAGAATCGGAATCAACGACCTTCAAAGAGCGCCCAGGTGCCCAGGCCGTAGAAGGTGTACTCCACGTCGTAGCCTTCGTCCCACAGGCCGCCGTGGAAACCGCCGGGGGGGTGCTCGACCTCGTCGACGTAATTCAGCACCCTGGCGGCATCGAGCCGGTCCAGCGCGCCCAACTCCGAGAGCGTCCACGATCCTGTGAAGGTCGACAGTAGATCGGCCAGCGGCACTCGGCCGTTGGCGCGCAGGCCGCCCTCGTCGGTGGGCATCTCGGCCAGGAATTCGACCACGCCCAACCGCACCTCCTCGGGCATCGGCCCCAGCAGCGGTTCCAGCACCTTCAGCACGCCCACGCCCGCCGCCGTGGGATTGGTCCCCGCCCGACGCATGGCGGCCATCTCGACGAAGCCGCCGTCCTCGCGCCGGCGGGAAAGCACGAAATCGCGCAGCCGCAGCGGCTCGGGCAACTCGCGGCCGAGCACCTCGTAGCACAGGGCCACCAGGAACGAGTGGTAGGTGCTGCCCGAGTTGCCGCCGGGGCCCTTGGCATAGCCGCCGTCGGCGGTGCGAAAGCTCTCCAGGGTGGCCGAGACCCGCTCGGGCCAGTCGGCGGGGGCGTCGCTGAGCACGTCCTCGCCACTGGTCGTCTGGATGATCAACGAGGCGTACAGCAGCGAGAAGAAATCGACCACGGCGGCCTCGCGGGCCAGGCTGTTGCGCAGGAACCGCGCGGCGCGATCGGTGGTAGGCTCGTCCAGCGCGTCCAGCACCGACAGGCCCCGCAGGGCGAAGCCGGTGTAATACAGGTCGCTGCCGCCCTCGCGGCCGGAGAAACCGCCATCGGGATTTTGTCGGGAGCGGAGAAACTCGGCGTGCTTGGTCCGAACGTCGTCGGGGACGAGACGCAGGCCGGCTGCGAGTTGGGCATTCAGTCGCGGAAGGTATGGCTGGCCGTTCATGGCGACTATTGTACGGTCGGTTCGCGAAACTGGCATCGCCGGTGGGGGTTGGCACGTCGTTTTCATGGGATCTTTTCCGTTTCGCCCCCTTCCCTGCATTCAACAATCGGAGGCTTCCCATGTCAGCCACTCCTCCCCTTCCGTCCTCGCCCGAAAACGACGCCGCCGAGGACAAGCCCAGCCAGAACCATGGTTGGATGAATACCACGATCTCCCTGGTGGTGATCGCGGCCATTTTGGTCGTGGGGATCGTGACGTTCAACGCCCTGCGCGGGACCCACGAATCGACCGTGAAGGAAGATACCAGGGCGGCCCCGACGAATCCGTCGATCAAGGGCGACATCCCGCGCTGATTCTCTCTTCCGCGCAACGAGATGCCCGACGCGAGGCAGCGGCCTTCCTGCACCCGGAACCGCTGCCTCGGTCTTTTTTCCCTTCCGGACAGTACGCATTCCGCGCGCCGCCGCTATCGTAATCCCCGGTACGATTACGGGAGCGATCGCCATGCAGCGTCCACAGATCATCATCACGGACCATCTGGCCGAACTCGGGGTCGAGCAACCGATCCTGGGGGATTGGGCCGATCTGCGTCTGCTCCAGACCAACGACGAGGCCGAGGTGGTCCGCCGGGGTGCGGATGCCGATATCCTCCTGGTGTACCACGACATCCGGCTGACGGGCAAGACGCTGGACGCGTTGCCGCGCTGCCAGGCGATCATTCGCTGCGGTGTCGGCTACGACAACGTCGATCTGGAGGCGGCCGGGCGCAATGGCATCGTCGTGTGCAACGTGCCCGACTACGGCACCGAGGAGGTGGCCGACCACGCCCTGATGCTGCTTCTGGCGGTCGCCCGGCGGTTGCGCGGCTGCGACACGGCCATCCGGTGCGGGCGCTGGGAGGTGAGCGACGCCTTCGGCACGCCCCGGTTGCGCGGGCAGACGCTGGGACTGGTGGGGCTGGGACGCATCGGCACGGCGATGGCGCGACGGGGCCAGGTGCTGGGCATGCGGGTGCTGTTTTTCGATCCGCACCTGCCCGACGGCGTGGACAAGGCGCTGGGCATCGAACGCGTCTACACCCTGGAGGAGTTGCTGCCGCAGTCGCGGTTTTTGAGTCTGCACTGCCCCCTGACGCCGCGAACGCATCACCTGCTCAACGCGCGGACGCTGTCCCTGCTGCCCCACGGGGCCTACCTGGTCAATACCGCGCGGGGCGGCGTGATCGACTCCGAGGCGCTCCTGGCCGCCCTGGACAGCGGACAGGTGGCGTTCGCGGGGTTGGACGTGATCGAGCGCGAGCCGCTGGACCACGAGGCGTTGCGAAAGCATCCGCATGTGTTGTGGACGCCGCACACGGCGTTCTACTCGGTGGAGGCGTTCGCCGAGATGCGGATCAAGGGGGCGTACGAGGCCCGGCGGGTGTTGCGGGGCGAGGCGGTGCGCAACCCGGTGAATCGCCATCTGCTCGCCACGCCCCGGGCGCCCCACGCCGTCGCCCCGGTGTAGGCCACGGCCGCGTCACGGCAGTTTGGACAGATCGGCCCCGAAGACTCCCACGGGGATGCCGTGCTCGCGCAGCACCGTGGTCGCCTTGCCGTTGATCCCCAGCAGCACCAGCAGGCTGATGCAGGGCGTCGCGCTGAGCACGGCCAAGAGAATGGCCATCGGCAGGCTGAAGAGTCGCAAGGCCAGGAAAAACATGCAGACGGCCCCGAACAGGCCGACGACTCCCGCCAGGCTGAGCGCGTGGAACCGGTAGGCGGGCACCCCGGCGGAGGCCAGGAACAAGACGGCATAGCCGAGGATGGAAAAGATGGCCAGCCGTTGATAGAGGGCGATGGCTCGAAGGTCGGCGGGCGTGCGAGTGGGGGATTGGCTCATGGAGAGCGAAGCTCCGGAAAGAGGAAAAATCCTGCCTGCGGTCGGCGTCGCCGCGAGAGGAGCATGATACGATCGGGCCGCCGTAACGGAACCCTTGAGAGATAGTTCGGCGGCCACGCACCGATCTTTCCGACGGAACCAGGGTATGCGTGCGAGCACGATAATGTTACGATGAAAAGACCTAACAAACGGAGGTGTCGGATGCAACTGCTCCTCTTGGTTCTGTTCGCCCAGGTCGTCGATGCTCCGGCACGGGACCGCGTCCGGCTCACGGACGCGGACCGGTTTCGCAACAACTACGATCTCAAGACCACCATTCGGGAGGCCGAGTTGGCCCAGGCGTTCTTCCGCCATTGCCAGGTGCAAGCAAGGTGCACTCGCGGGAAGGAGCAAGCAAAATGGCGCGAGCGAATGTTTGCCCAGGTCTGGATAACGGAAGCTTGGGAAAACTTGGTGCAGGTACATCGAAAGGATCTCACCGCTCAGGAATTGAACGCCTTGCTCGATACACTGCACAATGATCTTCGATCGGAACGGTACAAGGCCGGTCGGATGCCGCCGCCCGTACCCCCCGAGATCCGTCAGGACTTCGAGGTCTGGCTCAAGAAACAGGGCAAGTGACGCCCGCACCGGCCCATGCCCGACCGTCGCGCGTTCTCCGTGCGGCGGTCGCTTGCTTTCGCACGCCTCGGGACAGTTCGCCGACGCCGTTTTCGGTCGCTGGTCCTACAATAGCGTCAGAGACTTTCGCGACTTTTGAACCTGTGAATCGAGACCTCATGGCGGATACGATCAAAACGCAACTTGTCGTCCTGGGTGGCGGTCCGGGTGGCTACGCCGCCGCTTTTCTCGCGGCAGATCACGGCATCCAGACCACCCTCATCGAAGCACGCGAACGGCCGGGTGGCACCTGCCTGCACGTCGGCTGCATTCCCTCCAAGGCCGTGCTGCACGTCTCCAAACTCATCGTCGAGGCTCGCGAGGCGGCCTCCATCGGCCTGACCTTCGGCCCGCCCAAGATCGACATCAACGCGGTGCGTGGCCACTGGCAAAAGGTGGTCGAAAACCTGTCGCGCAACCTCGTGGGGCTGTGCAAGGTCCGCAAGGTCAACCTCGTGCACGGCAAGGGCCACTTCACCGGGCCGAACACCATCCAGGTCGAGGGCGGCCCGGTGGTTGAGTTCGAAAAGTGCGTCATCGCCACCGGCAGCGTCCCCGCCGTGCCCCCGGCGTTCAAGCTCAACACGCCGCGCATCATGGACTCCACCGGGGCGCTGAAGCTCGAGGACGTGCCGCCGCGCCTGCTCATCGTCGGGGGCGGCTACATCGGCCTGGAGATGGGCTTCGTCTACGCCGGCCTGGGTAGCAAGGTCACCGTCGTCGAGATGACCGACGGCCTGTTGCCCGGGGCCGACCGCGATCTCGTCAAGCCGTTGCACGATCGGCTCACCAAGCACGGCCTGTTCGACCGCATCCTGCTCAAGACCAAGGTGGCCAAGGTCGAGGAGGTCAAGGACGGCATCAAGGCGACCCTGGAAGACCCCAACGGCAAGGTCACCGAAGAGGTCTTCGAGCGCGTCCTCGTCTCCGTCGGCCGTCGGCCCACAGGCAAGGACATCAGCGCCGAAAAGGCGGGCGTGACCGTCACCGACCGTGGCTTCATCCCCGTCGATCCGCAGCGACGCACCAATGTGCCGCACATCTTCGCCATCGGCGATGTGGCCGGCGAGCCGATGCTGGCGCACAAGGCGACCTACGAGGGCCGCATCGTGGCGGAGGTGCTGGCGGGCGAGCCGTCGGTGTACGACGTGCGCGCGGTGCCGGCCGTGGTGTTCACCGATCCGGAAATTGCCTGGTGCGGTCTGACCGAGACCGAGGCGGCCAAGGAAGGGCGCAAGGTCAAGGTGCTGAAGTTCCCCTGGGCGTGGTCGGGCCGGGCCATGACGCTGGATCGTACCGAGGGCCTGAGCAAGATCATCGCCGACCCCGAGACCGAGCGCGTGCTGGGCGTCGGCTTGGTGGGCGTCGATGCCGGCGAGATGATCGCCGAGGCCATGCTGGCCATCGAGATGGGGGCGTCGGTGCGCGACCTGGCGATGACGATGCACGCCCACCCGACGCTCTCGGAAACGATTGCCGAGGCCGCCGAGGCGTTCCACGGTTCGTCGGTGCATCAGCCGCCCTCCAAGAAGAGCTAAGGGAAGGGCCAAGGAAGCACACCGATGCAATTCATCAAGATGCATGGCCTGGGGAACGATTACGTTTACGTCGATTGTTTCTCCCAGGCTGAGCCGGCCGACCCCGCCGCGCTCTCCCGTGCCGTCAGCGATCGCCATTTCGGCATTGGTAGCGACGGCCTCATTCTCGTTTGCCGTCCGACGGTTGCGGATGCGGACGCTCGCATGCGCATGTTCAATGCCGATGGCAGCGAATCGGAGATGTGTGGCAACGGCATCCGCTGCGTCGCCAAATTGGTCCACGATCATGGGCTATCGTCGGCCAATCCGCTGCGCATTGAGACCGGGCGCGGCATCCTGACGCTGCACCTGAACCTGCTGAACGGCAAGGTCGACACCGTGCGGGTCGATATGGGCGAGCCGATTCTGGAGGCCGAGCGTATCCCAACAACGCTGCCGGGTCCCCGAGTAATCGACGTGCCGTTGCCACTGGCAGGCGATTTCGGCGGCATGGCCGGGATCGAACTGCTAGGCACCTGTGTTTCAATGGGCAATCCACACGTGACCATTTACGTGCGCGATGTGTCCAAGGTGCCTCTAGAGAAGATTGGCCCGGTGCTGGAGACGTTGAGCGTCTTTCCGCGACGCATCAACGTGCATTTTGTGCAGGTGGTCTCACCGGCCGAGGTGATCATGCGCACCTGGGAACGCGGCAGCGGCATCACGATGGCCTGTGGCACGGGTGCCTGTGCGGTCGCGGTGGCGGGCGTGCTGACGGGTCGTTCGGGGCGTTCGGTGCTGGCGCATCTGCCGGGCGGCGATCTGCACCTGGAGTGGAACGAGGCGGACAATCACGTCTACATGACGGGCCCGGCGACCGAGGTGTTCCAGGGCACCTGGCCAGGGGTGTGAGTGTACCGTCAGGCGGCGCGGCGGAGCGAGGAGATTTCCAGCCGCACCAGGCGTTGGACGACGGCGCGGGCACTGGGGCGGTCCTCAGGTTCGCGTTCGAGCAGCTGCCCCACGAGCGTCGCCAGGGCGGGCGGGAGATCATCCCGAACGTCGCGAATGTCCATCGGCTCCTCGCGCCGGAGCCGACGAATGGTGTCGCGCAGACTGCCGACGGGGTAGGGAAGTGTCCCTGTAAGCATCTCGAAGAGCGTCACGCCCAGGCTGAACAGGTCGGTCGCGTACTCCTCGACCGGCCATTCGTCGCATTGCTCAGGCGCGAGATAATTGGGCGTGCCGAGCAGAAAGCCATCACGCAGAAAGGCGGCGTTTTCGCCCAGGCGGTGGGCAAAACCCAGGTCGGTGAGCACGACGCCGCCCCCGGCCACCACGCGAATATTGTCCGGTTTCACGTCGCCGTGCAGGAACCCCGCCGTGTGCATGGCGGTCAGAGCCTCGGCCGTCTGCCGGGTGATCCAGATGGCCTCGGCGATGGGCAGGCGAAACTCGCGACGCAGCCGGGCACGGAGCGTCTCGCCGGGGCACCAGTCCATGACGAGGAAGTAGGGATCGTGCAGGACGCTGGCGGCGGTGATCTGGACCAGGTGCGGATGACGCAGCGCCAGACCGGCCCGTGCTTCGCGCTGGATGAGTTTGATGGCGGTGGTGCGGTCGTCGAGGTCGTCGCGGAGCAGTTTCAGCGCGCAGGGTTCGCCGGTCTCGTCGTCGCGGGCCTCATACACGGTGGTAATCGGCCCGCCACCCAGACGTTGCAACAGACAGTAACCCGGAATCCGTGGAGTCATGTGCGTCGCATCCCTGCGATGATGTTGGGGTGGCCGGAACCTTAGCGCGGCTCGTAGCCGGCCCGGAGCGTGCCATCGGCCCCGACAATCCCTCGTTTGCCTAAATCAAACACCTGAGCACCTGGGATGGGTTGGCGGGTGAAGGTGATCTTCGAATCGTCGGGCGTCACCGTGTTCACTTCGATATTGCCCAGCATGAGGCGAATGGTTGCCTTCTCGGCCGGGTAGGAGATGATCACCACGCTGGGCACCACCGCGCCGCTGCGGTCGCGATGTACCTTCTCGACGCGTGCCTGGCAGATCACCTTGTCCGTCTTCAGATCCTTCACGACGTGGCCGAATACCTGCGATTTGTCGCTCCGGGCGGGCAACGGCTTGCGGTGGAAGGCCACCGTGCGGCGGACCTGCCGGCCATCGGCCGACATGGTGTCCCAGCTAAGCTCGTGCGAGTTTTCATAGGTCTTCAGATCGTACTTCGCCGTCGTGTCATACTCGGCCATCCCCAGAGCCGAGAGCACCATGCTGGGGTCGAAGGGGAAGGGGAGCGCCGCCTTGCCGCTGGCCAGATCGGCGTGGGAACAGACATACTGATGCGGCGGGTTGGCCTGCTTGATCCAGAACCAGAGTTCGTCGTTGTTGGAGCCGATGTCGATCTGCTGCGAGCCGAGGACGCTGGCCCGCATGCGGAAGTTGCGTGGCTTCTCGCACACCAGGGCACCGGTGGGACCGACCGATTTGCCGTCCTGGGTGATGTCCATGTCGAGTTTGGCGCGAAGAGAACTGACCATGCGGGCGTTCTCGTTCAGGTAGGCCACCAGCGTTTCGGGCGAGGCCTTGCCGGCCGTGAAAACGGGAGCGGGGCGAATGAGGTCGCTGCCGCCATTCTTGTTGAAGGGAATGCAGCCGGTGGAGAGCGACAGACCCAGGGCCAGCGAGCTCAGCCCGGTCAGCAATCGCAGCACTTTCATCGTCTGTCCCTCCGGCGGTACGAATTAATCCCAGCCCAACACCCGGAACACTTCGTCTTGCACGGCTTCGAGTTCATCGTCGGCCAGTTGCGGATCGGGCACCGTGTAGGTGGCACCGGATTTGGGGTCGCCCAGGTGGAGGATCTCGATCCCCGCCTCCTGAGAGGTTTCCAGCAAACGCATCCGCTTGCGTCGAATCAAGAGCAATGCCAGGACATAACGAAACCGCTGCTTGGCCGGGTCGGGATCGTCCTGAAGGCGGGCGAGACACTCCACGAGCACCTCGTCGTCGATGGGCATCTTTCGCGGTTTGGTGCCCGAGGGAACCTTGGCTTGCCAGTGGGCAAAAACGCCGCTGGGCGGACCGTGCCAGTGCTCGGGGGCAATATCCTCGCGCAGGAAGGTTCCGCCCTCCACGCGCAAAACCGTATGAATACGTTCGCCTGGCTTCAACTCTCGACCGCTACGGGCACACCGAAGCGTCGGTGCCTGGATCTGATATTCCATCATCATCGCCATCCTATCCTCCCCTCATCCTATCGGTCCGGGAGGCTTCCAGGCAACCACGCTCCAGGCTCCTGGGCGTTGCTTCTGTCTCCGCATCGGTGAACTGTGCCGGTCACACCGTCTCTAGGGCCGGCAAAGGGCCGGCGATTGGCCCCTTAGCGAACGGTCAGCCACCGACGCAGTTCCGCCTGCACCTGGGCACCCGTCTCGCGTCCCCAGCCCACGGCCCGATGCCGGATGTGCCCCTCGGCATCCACCACAACGCAGGTCGGTGTGGCCTCGACGCCAAAGCTCGCCCGCAACCCCGAGCCGTGCAGTATGGGAAAGGTGGCCCCGGCCGCGGTACGCTGCTTGAGCACCAGGGCGTTGTCGTCGCTGGCAGACATGCCCACAACATGAATATGCTTGCCGAGGGTCGAGTGTAGTTCCTGGGCCCAGCGGAGCAGTTCTGGCGCTGTCTCCGAGCGGGGCTGGTAGAACAGCAGCAGCGTCGGCTTGCCCTTGAACGACGACAGCCGAACCGTGCCGGTGCTCGTGATGCTGGTGGCCACAAACTCCGGAGCGGGCTTGTTCTTCACCTCCAGCGGCAGCGACGTGGTCGGCTCGGCGTAGTTGGTCATCACCACCTCGCCCCGGCTGGCGGCTTCGACCTGGCGACGCACCCCCAGGACGGCCTCGCGGTAAGGAGTGGGCGGTTGGCTATCCAGGAAGGCGTTGATTTTCCGCAACAGGGCCGACAGTTCCCGACTGCTGCGTGCCGGCTGGGGCAACAGGGGAGCGGCGAGGGTTCGGTATTCGATGGCCCGCACGATTTCCAGACGCCGATCGCTCAGCATGGCCATCGGTTGGCGGAGGTCGCTTTCCAGATCGTAACGCAGGGTGGAGGTACGGCTGATCTCGCGGCTGGCGGGTTCGCGTTGCTCGGTGACCCGCTCAACGCGGATGGCCAGGCCGGTACGCGTGCTAATCCAGACGGTATCAATGCGACGCCAGGAGCCGCGATCGCCCCGGGGTTTCTCCCAGTCGGAGGATTGGATTCCCACGAGCTTGATGCACGGCTGGCTAAGAACGGTTTCCTGTCCGGCCACCTGCCAGGCGCGATGGGGCTGCCCGGGTTCGCGTGTTTCCCAGCCCTGGTTGCGTTTCAATTTGCCCGTGGGCAGTTCGACAAACATCCCCAGTTCGATGGACGGCGGCCCTTCCAGCGGGATGCCAAAGGTCGGACTCACTCGGCCCGTGGGCTCCAGGCGAATGCGTTCGAGGCGTACGGCCCCCGAGGCTTCGGCACGCGAGGAAGCGCCTCCGACAGGAGTCCGAGACGATTTGTCTTGCAGGTGAGTCATCACGGCCAGGTCGGCCCCTTTTTCAGAGGATTCGATGACGAGGCCGCGTGTTTCAAAGCGGTAGGTCCGCTGGAAACGCACCTGATCGCCCACGGATTGCTCCAGACGCGGGAGGACTGAGCTTTCCGTACCTGCCGCCCGGGCGGTCTGGGCCGGCATCAGAAAACAGCCAAGCAACCAAAGTGTCGCTACCATGGCTCTCCGCCACAACAAAGGACCTCACGTGGCGCAGCGAGTCCGCGCCGGGTGGCCCGTATATAGCGACAGATTTGGAGAACACAAGCCCGAAGTGAGCAGGGGGTGCATGGGGCGGGTGGGAGAGGAGGCTTAGGGGACAAGATTGCTTACTCGGCCTCGCGGACCCTGTACTGCGATTCGCGGTGGTGCTTCCACGAGCGGCGATTCTTCTTCCGGGTGCTGTTGGTCGTCTCGGGGCCGTGCGGGAAACAGTAGGTGCAGCCGCCCCGCGTCCGGAAAAAGACCAAGCGGGCAATCCGGACGTTGCTGACCTTCCTGGGCAGGTCTGCGAGTACCCCGGAGAACGCCACGGTGAGCACGCCGAACGCCTTCTGCAGCCACATGCGTTTCTTCGATGGCATGGGTGTCCTCCGTCGTGCGCCTGAGGGGCGTGCATCTCCGTCCAGGCTGCCGTACTTCGCTCGCCGGCCTGGCCAGGCGGCACGTACACGTCCTCCGGTTGCGGCGCCCCCTGGGGAGGAGGCACTGGTCAAGGGCGGAGTTCGCGTCTGTTCGCCGAAATTCACCCCTGGAGGGCTCCGTGGTCGAACGAGCACGTTGAACTGCCGGGGAGGCGTGCGGGTTGGACTCAGCCGCGGAACTCCACGAGCAACTCCGTGCCCGGTCCGTAGAACTCTCCCCAGTACTTCACCCCTGCCCGATGAAGGGGGTCGAACAACTCCTCCGCATGGGCGAGCGGTTCGGCGATGGGGCCGTGCAGCAGGATTTCACCCTCGCCGTCGAGGTACAACTCGGCCTAGGAGCAGCGGATTTCATACCCGGTCCAACTCCACTTGCGGATGGTCCAGCCGAGAGGTCGAAACAACTCGGCGACCTGCTGTTGGGATAGGTCGGTGTCCAGAACACTGCGGATCGTGCAATCCAGGTTCGGCACAATCGACCTCCGCAACTGAACAACCCACCGCCCGATCCGTTCCGCAAGCGATGGAGTGGACACTTATGTATTTTTCCGTTGAATTCCGGTGTTCGGTTTGGTGTCGTCCTGCCTGTCGTTGTTTTGCTCTGGATAGCGGGGATATCGGGTCTCCAATCCCGAGGTCTCGTCCTGCCGCTTGCGTTGTACAACCAGGAAGATGGTCAACACAGCGATGGCAGGAAGAAGTAGGGTACATAGGCAACCCAACTCCATCGGTCCGAGTCCGAGCATAGTCATTCCCTCTTGGATCGTTCGATGATGGGACGGAATACATCGCACCTCAGCGATTCTTGTGAGTGTATCTCGTCCACAGGTCACTTGCCAGTGTCATTTCTAATGCCAAATGAATTTCACTTAGGACAACGAGCCGAGTAAGGCCCAGTCTGCCCAGTGTCAATCGACGCACGGTCCGATTTTGTACCTACCGAAAAAAGCAAGCTCTGGAGAAAAATGTGATCTCAAATAACGCCATAAGCGTCAGATAAACCCTCAGAGTAGATTTGGGGAGTGCTCGCATCACTGGATATGGAGCATCCTTTTCGACGATTCTTCGATCCAGTCAGGGAGTTGTGATTACCTCGAAAAGATCCGAAATAAAATTGCTTACTTTCGTATTTGGTTTATCAGCCAATCGACGAGATCCCCAAAAGCCATCACACTGACCACCAGAGCAAACGTGGCTCCTGCCAATGTAGGAAAAAAGACAATGAGAAAGAGAGCCATGGTTCCTGGCTCTTTGCTGCGCCAAAACGAAAGTGCCACGGTAACGATGGCAACCACGAGTTGGAGGACCATTTGCCAATTGATATGCTCAAGTTCGTGTTTCTCACCCCAAATGAGTTGGCCAGCGCCTTTTAGGTAACTGGAGTAGTCTTGGGTGTTCACAGCAATACAACAAATCAAAAAGGCGAAAAGCATGCCCAGTAGCAGACGCCCGAATAAAAGTGGGTCCAGGATCGGCATACCCACAAAAAAAGGGGAAATCGGGAAAGCGAGAAACACAAAAAATGCCAGAACGAGACCTCCCCTTGTACTTCTTTTTGGCGATTCAGCCATTGCCCGCAGTTCTCCTCAACCGCTCCAGCCGATACATGCGGCACGAATCAGTTTTATTACGATAGTGATCGAACTTGATGCGAGACAATTTCAGCAGAATTATCAAAGTTGCGTAACGACGATCATTATTCCAAAGTTACCCGCCCTCTCGCGCGGGTTCAACAACCTTGCCGAATTATCCATTCCCCTAGTTTGCCTGCGCCACCTTGGGCGTCTTGGCTCGTTCCTGGGCCTGTTGCATCAGCGTGCTGATTCGTTTGATCTCGGGTTCGGTCGATTTCATCACCGGGGCGGGGTACACGCCCATGACCACGCACAGGATCACCAGCGGAGCCAGCAGCCCCCACTCCCGCGGTCGCAGGTCGCCCACCGGCGATGGGGCGTCGGCCTCGGGGCGTGGCTCGTGCACCGGGCCAAACAGCACGCGACGCAGCATCGTGAACAGATACCACGCCCCCAGCACCATGCCGCTTGCCCCCAGCACCGTCAGCAACGGCAGCATCGTTCGGCCCTGACTCGCCTCGTAGCGGTAAATCCCCGCTAGGCACAGAAACTCGCCCACGAAACCATTGAGCAACGGCAACCCCACGCTCGCCAGGCTGCCGAACACCAGCAGGGCCGCGAAGCAGGGCATCCGGCTGGCCATTCCGCTGAAGGCGGCGATTTTGCGTGTCTGGTAGCGATCGATCATCATGCCCACGAGGAGGAACAACAATGCGG
>ERZ1066117.1070-NODE-1070-length-15235-cov-36.884651_pt1 | contig 15235 bp, 25 predicted proteins | sample MGYA00382764_ERZ1066117 | MGnify/ENA primary metagenome ERZ1066117 (study PRJEB33369, sample SAMEA5778347) | biofilm metagenome | biome: Industrial cooling water; feature: Water cooling tower basin; material: Biofilm | place: United Arab Emirates | collected...
ATAAGACCACCTTTGGGTTGGGGCAAACCCGATCGGGCTGGCTCTCTGAGAGTATCGATCTGGCTCCCTCTCCCCTCCAGGTTGCCCTCGGCGATCGTATTGCAGAACTCACTGAGGTGTTTATGATGCAACGCAAACGACGGGGTGGGAATCGGGCCACTCAGACCGCTGAAACCTGGGCAACAATTCTGGCGCGGCGGGAACTGGGAGAATCGTTGGAGCAAATTGCTGCTGATCTGGAGATGAACTATGGGACTGTCAAAACTTATGTCAAATTAGCTCGTAAAGCCTTGGATTCAAGTCACTGAAATGCACAATTGTGCCTCCCTAATTATTGGATTGTAAACATAAATTAAGTTAAGACGAAACTTGTCGGCGTGAGCTAGAAGGCGTAATTCAGCGTAAACTATAGTAAGTGAGAGCTTAGGTCTTAAAACCGAGGGTGATCGTTAGCAAAATTATGATTAAACCATTCTTAAGGTCTTTCTTTGAATTCATTTTGGGTATACTATATTGTTCATGAAGATTGTAAAGGCTTTTCTCCGTACAGCTTCGCAACCGAACCTTGAAAATCAGATACAACAAGGTTTCCAAGGTCATAGGGTTCATGACTATCTTTTCCCCGCAAGGGGACGGAAACGTGTTGTCCATCGAGCACCCCGACCTTTGGGAGGAGGCTTGTTCATGACTATCTTTTCCCCGCAAGGGGACGGAAACACGCCGATGGCGATGCCCCCAATCACAATACCGACCGCGTTCATGACTATCTTTTCCCCGCAAGGGGACGGAAACCCTGATAGCTCGCATCCTCAGCGGCTTTGAAGGCTTTGAGGTTCATGACTATCTTTTCCCCGCAAGGGGACGGAAACCCTGTGCAGGTTGCTCAAGCCCAAGCCACGCAGCGGGCGCGTTCATGACTATCTTTTCCCCGCAAGGGGACGGAAACGTGACCCTGCCATGGGACAGGGTGAACTTGATCTGGCTCGTTCATGACTATCTTTTCCCCGCAAGGGGACGGAAACGATCCTTTACATTGTCTTTCGACATCTTGAACAGTGTTCATGACTATCTTTTCCCCGCAAGGGGACGGAAACGTCTACCCAGCTGCGATGAGTTCGCGGCGTTCGTAGCGTTCATGACTATCTTTTCCCCGCAAGGGGACGGAAACAGACCTCGAACCGAACCCCACCCATGTGGGGTTCAGTGGTCGTTCATGACTATCTTTTCCCCGCAAGGGGACGGAAACAAGCTACTAACCCTTAACGCTCCCCTAGTGATCACTTAGTGTTCATGACTATCTTTTCCCCGCAAGGGGACGGAAACGTAGAGAGGTTGCGGCGGGCCGCTTCTGCATCTTTGAGTTCATGACTATCTTTTCCCCGCAAGGGGACGGAAACGCCGATCTTTCCTACAGGGGTGTTAAACCCACCTCCTCGTTCATGACTATCTTTTCCCCGCAAGGGGACGGAAACGTTCCAGACGGAGATACCGTACTGGGCGATATTGGCCCGTTCATGACTATCTTTTCCCCGCAAGGGGACGGAAACATGAGATTCTCCTTCGGCACTTAGGCCGTGAATGACATGTTCATGACTATCTTTTCCCCGCAAGGGGACGGAAACATGAGGGTAAACAACGCCCTCCTGGTAGTGGCAGTCGCCGTTCATGACTATCTTTTCCCCGCAAGGGGACGGAAACGTCCCAAAAACAAACGGATCTCATTATTGAAATGGATGTTCATGACTATCTTTTCCCCGCAAGGGGACGGAAACGGAATAGAAACTATGGAAGCCGTAGCCCCGATGAACGCGTTCATGACTATCTTTTCCCCGCAAGGGGACGGAAACGTAGCCATCTATCCCCTATCACAAGCGAGTTTGATTCGTGTTCATGACTATCTTTTCCCCGCAAGGGGACGGAAACATCTTCTTCATACTCATAAACATTTTGATCAATTAACGTTCATGACTATCTTTTCCCCGCAAGGGGACGGAAACTCGCAGAGGCCATGAAGTTTGCAGGGCTGGCCATGATAGTTCATGACTATCTTTTCCCCGCAAGGGGACGGAAACCGTAGGCCCTTCTTGATTACATGAACAGGCTAAACACGTTCATGACTATCTTTTCCCCGCAAGGGGACGGAAACGTTGAAAGGAAAACCTCTAAGGCTGATGCTGCCGTCCCGTTCATGACTATCTTTTCCCCGCAAGGGGACGGAAACCAGCGCAGCGGGTGTACTGAATGTCCCGATCGCTGTAGTAGTTCATGACTATCTTTTCCCCGCAAGGGGACGGAAACATTAGACATAGCCTTGTTCTCCTTACGTGTTTACTGCGTTCATGACTATCTTTTCCCCGCAAGGGGACGGAAACCCTGGGCACACTAGAGATGAAGCACGTCAACTGGTGTTCATGACTATCTTTTCCCCGCAAGGGGACGGAAACAATTTGATTCAAGCTAATTCTGAAATTGTTGAAATCTGTTCATGACTATCTTTTCCCCGCAAGGGGACGGAAACCAGAGGTAGTTCTTCTGAACCTCAACGTAGTAGGTCTGTTCATGACTATCTTTTCCCCGCAAGGGGACGGAAACTAGATGAGAGATCAGAAAAAAGGCAAAAATCTGATGCTGTTCATGACTATCTTTTCCCCGCAAGGGGACGGAAACATGAAAACTTTTTAGAGCAGAAGAAAGAAGAGTTAAAACAGTTCATGACTATCTTTTCCCCGCAAGGGGACGGAAACAGTTGTTGTTTACGAAAAGTTGGATTGTATTTAAATTGTTCATGACTATCTTTTCCCCGCAAGGGGACGGAAACGGGGGAGCCGCCCCCGATGGAACAGCTCCCCTTCTGTTACGTTCATGACTATCTTTTCCCCGCAAGGGGACGGAAACGCAGCCTAGCAGCAAGCCGATCATCACCGCTCGCCACGTTCATGACTATCTTTTCCCCGCAAGGGGACGGAAACGACCTCAGAACTAACAATTGTCCGAGTAACCGCAGTGTCGTTCATGACTATCTTTTCCCCGCAAGGGGACGGAAACGGATATTTGGGCCAGTTGGGATAACCCTGCGTGGAAGTGTTCATGACTATCTTTTCCCCGCAAGGGGACGGAAACGAAACGGCGTCTCGGGCCGGCGCTTTTCAGCGCTGTAGTGTTCATGACTATCTTTTCCCCGCAAGGGGACGGAAACGCGGAGCAAGCTCAAACGGCGGCGGTGCTGGCTACAGAAGGTTCATGACTATCTTTTCCCCGCAAGGGGACGGAAACGTGACCGCGCCACTGCGGCTGAGGCCCGCGGCGATGTTCATGACTATCTTTTCCCCGCAAGGGGACGGAAACCACGCAGACCCCCTGCGTTCTGAATAGTCACGTCGCCAGTTCATGACTATCTTTTCCCCGCAAGGGGACGGAAACGCTGATCGTCCGCGAGGGGGCCGTTCCCTATCGGGTGATGTTCATGACTATCTTTTCCCCGCAAGGGGACGGAAACGGCGTTGAGGGCCACCTTTACCTGCTTGTACAGCGTCTCGTTCATGACTATCTTTTCCCCGCAAGGGGACGGAAACCACAGAGCTGGGGAGCAGGGCCTATATTCCTTGTTATGTAGTTCATGACTATCTTTTCCCCGCAAGGGGACGGAAACTACAGGAGCGCCGCTTTATCTGCGTACCACTGAGCTGTTCATGACTATCTTTTCCCCGCAAGGGGACGGAAACAGCTCCTCTTCTAACTGGTCTTTGTTAATAAGGCCCAGGTGTTCATGACTATCTTTTCCCCGCAAGGGGACGGAAACGACTTAGCGGCGGCGATTTCAGCAGCGTTAATTACGCGTTCATGACTATCTTTTCCCCGCAAGGGGACGGAAACGACGGTGACCCTCACGCTGGATCGCCTCGGCCTCCCCGAGTTCATGACTATCTTTTCCCCGCAAGGGGACGGAAACGTCAGCAGCGGGGCGATCGTTGCCTACGATGAGACGAGTTCATGACTATCTTTTCCCCGCAAGGGGACGGAAACGGTATCGTTCGCCCCGCCTGCAGTGATAGAGCGCCGCACGTTCATGACTATCTTTTCCCCGCAAGGGGACGGAAACGGGATTACTGATGAACAGCGGCCTCCTCTACTTCCCCAGCGTTCATGACTATCTTTTCCCCGCAAGGGGACGGAAACGGGACGATGACGTTACGTGCGTTTAAGTTAGCCAAGTGTTCATGACTATCTTTTCCCCGCAAGGGGACGGAAACATCGGATTGGAACAGGTGGTCGAGCAGCCACTCCTTCTCCTGTTCATGACTATCTTTTCCCCGCAAGGGGACGGAAACATCACCATCTTCGCGTAGAGAGGATCTACGCGCATGTCGTTCATGACTATCTTTTCCCCGCAAGGGGACGGAAACTCCAGGAGGAGACGAGCACCCCGACCCGCTGTAGACGGGGTTCATGACTATCTTTTCCCCGCAAGGGGACGGAAACGATACCTGATTACAGCATCTTGAGTATCAACAATGGTCGAGTTCATGACTATCTTTTCCCCGCAAGGGGACGGAAACCTTTAGTCTTGACTACAAAGAACCCGGTGCAACTTACGAGTTCATGACTATCTTTTCCCCGCAAGGGGACGGAAACCTGGGGAGCTAGGATGCTCATCTACCCATTTGTTCCGTGTTCATGACTATCTTTTCCCCGCAAGGGGACGGAAACGACGTGGACCGGTTGAGGTAGACACCGCCAAAGAAAGCGGTGTTCATGACTATCTTTTCCCCGCAAGGGGACGGAAACCTGATGGACGAGGAGGGGGATATTGACCTCTCCTCATCGTTCATGACTATCTTTTCCCCGCAAGGGGACGGAAACAGCGGGGGGATGGCGCCCTCGAGGCGCTGCTCGGTCCCCAGTTCATGACTATCTTTTCCCCGCAAGGGGACGGAAACTAGCAGTAGCTCTCAATTAGATGACACAAGATTAACCTAGTTCATGACTATCTTTTCCCCGCAAGGGGACGGAAACAGAGTTAGTTAGATTATTCATTTTCAAATCTTAATATTTAGTTCATGACTATCTTTTCCCCGCAAGGGGACGGAAACAGTGGTGATTTCATCAGTAGGAAGTGGATCACGTATAAGATCGTTCATGACTATCTTTTCCCCGCAAGGGGACGGAAACGCTCGAGCAGAGTCATCTCCACTGGGCGCACCTCATAGTTCATGACTATCTTTTCCCCGCAAGGGGACGGAAACGGAACAGCTCCCCACTCACTATCCAGGAAGCAGCGCCGCGTTCATGACTATCTTTTCCCCGCAAGGGGACGGAAACCCATGAACTGAAGGTCTGGAGGTAGCCTGGGTATTCCAAGCGTTCATGACTATCTTTTCCCCGCAAGGGGACGGAAACGAAGGTGGCTCCCGCACCAGCCGCCGCAACCGGGTGCGCGTTCATGACTATCTTTTCCCCGCAAGGGGACGGAAACTGCCGACCTGCTGGTACTGCTGCAGGACCTACGCGAGCGTTCATGACTATCTTTTCCCCGCAAGGGGACGGAAACCTGGACCCTGCGGCCGCATAGCGGACTTACGCACGATCCTGGTTCATGACTATCTTTTCCCCGCAAGGGGACGGAAACGCTCTTAGTGATGTCCAGCGCAAGATCCTCGCCTCCGAAGGTTCATGACTATCTTTTCCCCGCAAGGGGACGGAAACTGCGCTGAGCTGAGGTCCGATCGGTGCCAGATGCTTCGTTCATGACTATCTTTTCCCCGCAAGGGGACGGAAACATAAAGGAAGGTTAGATGTGGATATTTATCAGTAAGTCGTTCATGACTATCTTTTCCCCGCAAGGGGACGGAAACCTTACCCCATAAAAGTTCATCATCAATCTCTTCAAAAATGTTCATGACTATCTTTTCCCCGCAAGGGGACGGAAACTGGACATCAGTAAGGACGGCGAGTGGGCCAGTAACCTGTTCATGACTATCTTTTCCCCGCAAGGGGACGGAAACTGTAGTGGAGCTGGCGTCGTTGGTGACATAGGCAGGGTTCATGACTATCTTTTCCCCGCAAGGGGACGGAAACTACAACATTGGACTTACTCCTTAGTGACGTGTATGACGTTCATGACTATCTTTTCCCCGCAAGGGGACGGAAACGTGCCCAGGTGACAATAGCTTCGTGGTTGTTAGGATTGTTCATGACTATCTTTTCCCCGCAAGGGGACGGAAACACCAGTCCAGCTGGTCCCAGGGGGTGAACTCGATGCGATGTTCATGACTATCTTTTCCCCGCAAGGGGACGGAAACGGCGCCCACGTTGAAGCGGATCACCACGTAACCCTGTTCGAGTTCATGACTATCTTTTCCCCGCAAGGGGACGGAAACGTGCCGTTGGTGACGGTCTGGCAAGCGGTGGGCAGCACCGTTCATGACTATCTTTTCCCCGCAAGGGGACGGAAACAAGGGTATCCTTCAACAAGTGACGTGGGAAGGGTGTGTGTTCATGACTATCTTTTCCCCGCAAGGGGACGGAAACACACCAGATGGGTTGCTGTATTGAGCTTGTTTACGTAGTTCATGACTATCTTTTCCCCGCAAGGGGACGGAAACGACAGAAGAGATACACGAGTATGATAAATAGAAAAGTGTTCATGACTATCTTTTCCCCGCAAGGGGACGGAAACGTGATTCTGGTACTGTGTCATGTAATGCTGAAGTTTAGAGTTCATGACTATCTTTTCCCCGCAAGGGGACGGAAACCGAGAGGAGATGCAATTTACCAGGATGCACTAGCTACAGTTCATGACTATCTTTTCCCCGCAAGGGGACGGAAACGAGAACTCAAGAAAAGGTGAGTTATTAGCTTTAGAACGTTCATGACTATCTTTTCCCCGCAAGGGGACGGAAACGTGTGAATAGTGAGCGATTGCAGTGCAGTCACCAATGCAGTTCATGACTATCTTTTCCCCGCAAGGGGACGGAAACCTAATGAAACAAACTCTTCAAAAGACATAGCTAGCTCCTAGGTTCATGACTATCTTTTCCCCGCAAGGGGACGGAAACATAAGAATGGTCATCTAAACAGGAAGGGTATTCTCTAGTTCATGACTATCTTTTCCCCGCAAGGGGACGGAAACACGGACATGATGTCGGCTGCAGCAGCCTGTTCCGTCAGGGTTCATGACTATCTTTTCCCCGCAAGGGGACGGAAACTAGGATCACCTCAGCTATGGAGGAACAGACATGCTGAATGTTCATGACTATCTTTTCCCCGCAAGGGGACGGAAACAGTAACGGCCAGGATCCAGCTATCCGTCAGCTTGCGGGTCGTTCATGACTATCTTTTCCCCGCAAGGGGACGGAAACATCACCCGAGCCCGAGCGGCTAGGAGCGCGGCCTTGTTCATGACTATCTTTTCCCCGCAAGGGGACGGAAACGTCATTCGCATGGGGGCGCCAGGCCCCGTTTTCCTCCTGTTCATGACTATCTTTTCCCCGCAAGGGGACGGAAACGCCTAGGCAGCCCCTCATACTCATGGCAGGCTACAGTCCGTGTTCATGACTATCTTTTCCCCGCAAGGGGACGGAAACGGTTCTCGACGTTCGCCGTCAGCGTGTACGTGATCGAGGTTCATGACTATCTTTTCCCCGCAAGGGGACGGAAACGCTATGACCACTAACCCTGGCGACTGTGTGCGTCGGCGGGTTCATGACTATCTTTTCCCCGCAAGGGGACGGAAACTTTACCTGTGCCAGGACTTGTAGACGCATGATGGACTCGTTCATGACTATCTTTTCCCCGCAAGGGGACGGAAACGAGAGGCAGGGTGGATGAAGGTGAGAATCTCCTCCATCTGTTCATGACTATCTTTTCCCCGCAAGGGGACGGAAACGTTGTCTACTTGGAGGAGCAGTAAGAGGTCGTACTACGCGTTCATGACTATCTTTTCCCCGCAAGGGGACGGAAACAGCCTTAGCGGCGATGGCGGCTTCCTTAGACTGCTTGTTCATGACTATCTTTTCCCCGCAAGGGGACGGAAACGTGGAAATCATTGAGGAAGTTCCGCCAGATCCCACTTCAATGATTGTTCATGACTATCTTTTCCCCGCAAGGGGACGGAAACACTCCTCCAGACGAGCGATGGTCTCCTTCCAGAGTGTATAGTTCATGACTATCTTTTCCCCGCAAGGGGACGGAAACGCCTTAACCCTCATACCCGCGCTGATCCGGAGCCCTTGGTTCATGACTATCTTTTCCCCGCAAGGGGACGGAAACGGGCGGCTCGATCCCCATAAGCTGGGCAGCCAGTGCCAGGGTTCATGACTATCTTTTCCCCGCAAGGGGACGGAAACGACCAGGAGATCCCCCCAGCTGAGCGTAGGCGAGGTGTTCATGACTATCTTTTCCCCGCAAGGGGACGGAAACTTGGACTCCTCAACCAGCATTCGGCCAACACCTTGTCGTTCATGACTATCTTTTCCCCGCAAGGGGACGGAAACGACGTGATCCATCGTCCAGCCCCAGTCCTTCCCGCCGGTTCATGACTATCTTTTCCCCGCAAGGGGACGGAAACAAGATATGAGAGAAGCTACTTACTACAAAGTAACCATCTAGTTCATGACTATCTTTTCCCCGCAAGGGGACGGAAACAGAAGGATATAACTCATTGAGAGTTAAGACTGATAACGTTCATGACTATCTTTTCCCCGCAAGGGGACGGAAACCAGATCTTTTCAACCTGTCCGCAGATCTTGATCCCCGTTCATGACTATCTTTTCCCCGCAAGGGGACGGAAACGCCAATTCCTCTTCAACGCCGAACGAGTGAAGCAGTGTTCATGACTATCTTTTCCCCGCAAGGGGACGGAAACACTAGCTCATCGAACATCAGTTGGTATTCAGCCCCACTGGTTCATGACTATCTTTTCCCCGCAAGGGGACGGAAACACGGGTGTAGGGTACACCCTGAATGTATATGGTAAGAGGTTCATGACTATCTTTTCCCCGCAAGGGGACGGAAACAGCATAGGTACTGCGGTGGGTGCGTTGGGATCGCGTTCATGACTATCTTTTCCCCGCAAGGGGACGGAAACCTGTCTGCTTCCTTGTGAGTCCGATCCCGCGTTGTGCTAGACGTGTTCATGACTATCTTTTCCCCGCAAGGGGACGGAAACCTCTGGATTTAGGCTCTGGCTGTGTAAAGCTTGCAAAGTTCATGACTATCTTTTCCCCGCAAGGGGACGGAAACCTCTACCTGGGTAATCTGGCCCTGGCGGAACTCCATCGTTCATGACTATCTTTTCCCCGCAAGGGGACGGAAACTACGGAGCGGATCCGATGCCATTCCTCCAGGTGGTGTACGTTCATGACTATCTTTTCCCCGCAAGGGGACGGAAACCGCAGCACTAGCCACGACCAAGAAGCTGACGTACTGGGGTTCATGACTATCTTTTCCCCGCAAGGGGACGGAAACGCCACGATGGCCCTTTGAACCAGTGCAGTAGCCGTTCATGACTATCTTTTCCCCGCAAGGGGACGGAAACGCCACGATGGCCCTTTGAACCAGTGCAGTAGCCGTTCATGACTATCTTTTCCCCGCAAGGGGACGGAAACTCAGCGGGTTGGGTTCATAACGGGCGGCCCGGTTACCGAGTTCATGACTATCTTTTCCCCGCAAGGGGACGGAAACACCAAGGAGTTACTTCTTGTTCAGACGGTAATGCCAGAGGTTCATGACTATCTTTTCCCCGCAAGGGGACGGAAACCCCTCGTGCGACGGCTACGTGGTTAAGGTCACCTGCATTAGTTCATGACTATCTTTTCCCCGCAAGGGGACGGAAACAGCATCAAAGCCTAAAGTTGCGCTGCCTGTTGGGCCTCGTTCATGACTATCTTTTCCCCGCAAGGGGACGGAAACGGACTGGCAGTGCAGCTGCACGTCGTCGTCCCAGTGGTTCATGACTATCTTTTCCCCGCAAGGGGACGGAAACACAACAATCGTTCTCATATGCACCTACTGCACTTAACGGGGGCAGGTTCATGACTATCTTTTCCCCGCAAGGGGACGGAAACGTAACCGCCGCTTTTGCGGAAACCATGGTTGATTTGAGTTCATGACTATCTTTTCCCCGCAAGGGGACGGAAACAGTGCCTACGCCGAAGCGGAAGCCAAAGCAGAGTCGCCCGGTTCATGACTATCTTTTCCCCGCAAGGGGACGGAAACGCTGCAGGCGAGGTGTACATGACGGTCTCCTCTGTGCCGTGTTCATGACTATCTTTTCCCCGCAAGGGGACGGAAACCTGGACATCCCAGCGCTCTTCCCCAACTTCCCAGGTCGTCGTTCATGACTATCTTTTCCCCGCAAGGGGACGGAAACTTGCATCGTAGCTTTATGGATCTGTAGCTCCCCATTAAATCGTTCATGACTATCTTTTCCCCGCAAGGGGACGGAAACTACCAGTCGATATCGAGATCGTTGTGACGTACTGTTTCGTTCATGACTATCTTTTCCCCGCAAGGGGACGGAAACGATGACCTGGTTCAGGAAGGGGTGATCGGACTGGTGTTCATGACTATCTTTTCCCCGCAAGGGGACGGAAACGATGATGACATGTGCCTTAGCCAGCTTGGCCTTGACGTTCATGACTATCTTTTCCCCGCAAGGGGACGGAAACTCATAATCACGGATTGCAAACCCCGTTGAATTGCCATCACTTTCACTACTAAATCCCCGCAAGGGGACGGAAACTACTCCAATGGGTTTTTTCATGATCTCCTTTTTATGTTTCTTTCACTACTAAATCCCCGCAAGGGGACGGAAACAAATAACACAGGCCGTGTAAGATTTTCATGAATCCAAGGCTTTCACTACTAAGGAGATTTCTGGCAAAGGATTTACCCAGTTCTCTAGAATTGTGATCAACCTTCTCAAGCTTAAGGAGCAAGGGTTTGGAAAGCCCAGATGGTCCTACAGAGTCCCTCACTCCCTCTCAAATTGAAGATCTGCGTTTAGCCGCCTCCAAAATGAGTGGAGCGGTGCGTCGGAGTTTTCAAGCCCTGATGACCTTGAAGTATTGTGATGGGAATGCTCGAAAGGCAGAGCGTGCGTTTGGGTGGGGTCGAGCCAATATCGAAGTGGGATTAGCTGAGCAACGCAGCGGTCTTCTCTGTGGAGGTGCTCAAGCAGGCTATAGCGGTCGTAAACGCTGGGAAGAGCATCACCCTGAAGTCGCCAGGGCTTTACGGGAACTTGCGGAGGAGCATGCTCAAGTCGACCCCACCTTTCAAACGTCAATCGCGTACACTCGCTTAACCGCTCAGCAAGCCTTAGCGCAATTACGCCAACAGGGATTTGCTGCAGAGGAATTGCCTGCACCCAGTACGATGTCGGTGATTCTTAATCGGATGGGATACCGATTACGCCCTGTGGTCAAGGCCAAACCCCAAAAAAACTCCCAGAAACAGACGCGATCTTTGCCAATCTCAAAGCTAAAGACAGTGGTGCCAACAACGGTCGGGTCAAACGATTAAGTCTGGACTGCAAAGCTACAGTTGCCCTTGGAGACTACTCACGCGGTGGACGAACGCGGGGTCATGCCAAAGCGAGGGATCATGATTTGGGATGTCAACAGAAGTATATTCCCTGTGGCATCGTCGATGAAGACAGTGGACAACTGTACCTCCACTTTGGGAGTTCCGCCAAAACCAGCGATTTCATTGTGGATACACTTGAAGATTGGTGGAATGGGCTGTCTCCTGGTGAACAAAAAAAGACCAAATGCTTGCAACTGAAAGTGGATAACGGTCCGGAAAGTAGTGGGGTTCGCACCCAGTTCCTTAAGCGGATGGTGGAGTTTTCAGACCAAATTGGCAAGCCGATGCAATTGCTCTATTACCCGCCCTACCACAGCAAATACAATCCAATTGAACGATGCTGGGGAATTTTGGAACAACATTGGAATGGCACTCAATTGAAGGATGTGGAGACGATGCTGAAGTGGGCACAAAGTATGACCTGGAAAGGCATTCATCCTATCGTCAAGCTCAATCAAAAGACCTACTCAAAGGGAATCTCCTTGACCAAGAGAGAGATGCGGAGGATTGAAAAAAGACTGGAACGTAATCCAGATTTACCCAAATGGGACATTCTGATTCGACCTGCTAGCGGGTAAACTCATTCCTCGAAATCTCCTAAATCCCCGCAAGGGGACGGAAACAGCCAAAGAAATGAAAGAAAAACGAGAGGAAAAAATTTCCTTTCACTACTAAATCCCCGCAAGGGGACGGAAACCTTGTCATTAACTCAAGTCCTGATGCCCTGGCAAAAACATTTCTTTCACTACTAAATCCCCGCAAGGGGACGGAAACCTGCAGAAAATGAAATAGCCGCAGCGAGGACGGCGATTACTTTCACTACTAAATCCCCGCAAGGGGACGGAAACAAGATGCAGATTGAGGCTATCAATCCAGATTTTTAGGAAACTTTCACTACTAAATCCCCGCAAGGGGACGGAAACCTGGTACAAGAAACTCTATGGTATAAACCACCCTGACCTGAGCTTTCACTACTAAATCCCCGCAAGGGGACGTTGATAGACAAGCGCCCTGATCGCAGGTTTTATGACACAGGTAGTGAAAACTAAAATTGCACTTTTTCCAGTTGAACGACGGCCGCCTGTAATCGGCTCAGGAGCGGCTGACATACTCCTACCTCAGCAAAGGCACGGGCTAGAGCTGGATAATAGAACATCACCCCTTCTCTTCCCTGGCTAAACCGTTGCCAAACCTCCTTTCCCACCACCTCATAGTCCCGTAGGATGCAGAGCAGGTTATGCAGCTTGTCACAACAGGACACCAGATGAACAGAAGGAGAGGTTTGAAGGAGATGGTCAATATAGGCTTGTTTGCGTTCCCACCAGTTTTGCTGTTCTGTTTCAATCTGCGTACAGCCTGCCACAATCTCCAGTACCCCTAACCCGAAATGGTGGGTAATGTAATTTTGAATATCCGTGAGAGAACGACCACTGTATTGCGGACCATCTTCCAGCGCATCATGGAGCAGGGCTGCGATCGCCTCCGATTCTGTGGCCCCATGCTCGATCCCCAGAAGTGACACCGCAACGGGATGGGCAATATAGGGAGTCTGTGTGCCTTTACGAACCTGAGATCGATGCAGCCAGGCCGCATATTCCAGCGCATTGTTATAATTCAGCGAAAAGTTCATTGATTCACCTGCTGAACAGCGGTCTGGTAGTCTACCTGGCTATAGCAGACCAGATACACCTGTTCAATCTCAGGATACTGAGCCAGACCAGCATTAATTTCGTCAACAGCAATGGCGATCGCCTCTCGCAGCGGGTAGCCATAACTTCCGGTACTGATCAATGGAAAGGCCAGGGAGCGCACCCTTTCTTCCCCAGCAAACTGCATACAATTGCGATAGCACTGCCGTAGCAGCTCTGCATCTTCAGCCTTGTTCTGGTAAATCGGCCCGACGGTATGAATGATCCAGTCAACCGGCAAATCAAAACCAGGGGTAATCACCGCTTCACCCGTGGGGCAATAACCAATCTGCTCACAGGCGGTTTTAAGTTGCTCATACCCCGCTGCGGCAAAGATCGCACCACACACGCCCCCACCTGGACGGAGTTCATTATTCGCAGCATTGACGATCGCTTCCACCTGCAGTTGAGTGATATTCCCCTGAATGATCTGAAACCGTTCGGCAATGGTTTGTGGCATTATTTCAATCCTTTATTGGGCTATCGTTAAAAACCTGGGGCGAAACTGGAGGTGGACATTGTTTGATCCCACCCCCTGCTCAACCCCCTTGACGTGAGAAACCTATCCAGCAGACTGGAGTTTATTGGGAATGAAAGCCGTCAGGGGACTCACCCCAGAGGTACAAATCTCAGTTGTCCGTTGTTCCAGGTCAACATAGCGATTGGCAGCTTTGATCAACGCCTTGCTGGTACGGGAGCGAAAGCTGATCACATCGACTGCAATGCCCTGTTGCTTCAGCAGTTGTAGGGCTTGAGTGAAGTCCCCATCCCCTGAAACCAGAACCGCTCGGCTGAGCGTATTGGCAAGGCGGTACATATCCAGTGCCAGTTCTACATCCAGGTTGGCCTTTTCCGTGCCCCCTGGTTGCCGCACCATCTTTTTAGTCACGAGCTGATAGCCAATTCCAGTTAACCAGTCCAGTTGCTTTTTCTGGCGGGCATCTCCTGGACGTTCTCCGGTGTAGAAGAACACCCGTGGTTGCTTCATTCCTTTTGTGAGAAAGCGATAAATCTTCTGGTAGTCCAGCTGTAGATTCAGGTCACGGGCCGAGTATTCCAGATTTGCTGCATCAATAAAAATTGCTGGGGTCTGAGGTTCAGAGGGCTGTACAACCTGGGGCGGTTCACTGTTCAACTGGTCCTTTAGAGAGGACTGGACAACATCAATTTGCTGTTGTAACTGAGGAATGTCCCGCAGATTGAACTGCTTGATTTCAATCTGTAATTCACGAATCTGGTTGATCACAGGTTGCAAATGAGTTTTGGTCAGTCCGGTAGGGGGTTGTGCCTGGAACTGGTCAAACCGGGACTGCAACCCACTCAATTGTTGTTGAACCTGCTGACTGGACTGCTGAAACTGGGTTTGCAAAGTGGCGATCACCTGAGTTTGTTTACTCTGGTTTTGCACGAGTGCCAGATGACGGTGTCGATCGCGAATCTGCACCAGCAGGAGATTGAGATAGAGGGGTAGACAAGCCAACAGTAGTTGCTGGGTGAACACCCCCACTAGACTGCCCGCAATTGAACCCGCCAGGGGGAAGTAGCTCAGGGTGTTGCGACTGGACGATAACTTGGCAGCAGAATCTGTCCGCATGGCTTCCTTCCTTGCTTTAAATAGAACGACTCTGAACTAGACAATTAGAGAATAACCAGGGTTTGAATACCCCTGTTCAATACCTACAGGTCTTTGCGGCTGCGCTGGCGGTAGTGCTTCTCATACAATGCCTGCTTCCGGGAACTCTTATAGTCCTGCCGATGCATTTTCTCTTCAAGCATCGACAATGCCTCTACCTCCTGCTGCATCATCGGAGAAGCGGGCATGCAAGCGACCTGGTCCCGCACATTTTGGAGGACATGCAGGGCCTGGTCATAGTTGCCCCGATCCATCTGCTGGATGGCTTCCTGCCGGGCCCGAGCCGCCATCAAAAGGGCAACCTGCTGCTGCACCTCCTCATTCAAGG
>ERZ1066117.1076-NODE-1076-length-15136-cov-6.403620_pt1 | contig 15136 bp, 12 predicted proteins | sample MGYA00382764_ERZ1066117 | MGnify/ENA primary metagenome ERZ1066117 (study PRJEB33369, sample SAMEA5778347) | biofilm metagenome | biome: Industrial cooling water; feature: Water cooling tower basin; material: Biofilm | place: United Arab Emirates | collected...
CGCTTAGCACCGTCTCGGCACACCCACAACAACCGGCCACAGGATCGATCTCCGCAGTGGCCCGCAGACGCACGAGATAGGGCCGATGCGTGCCGTAGAGCGTATTGAGAGTATCGAACAGGCCAACGTGGAGAATGGCCAGCGTGCGAGCAGCCAGGGGAGGCGGCGTTTTGGCGAGACGAATGGCCTCCAGGGCTTCTTCATTCCAGCGGAGCACGACATCGGGGCGGCGTTCCACGGCACGCGGGGCCCGCGAGGCATCCGCAGAGGGAGCACCGGGGGTGGGAGCGACCGCCTGATTAAACAGCAAAACGAGTATCATCGGTGACATGGGCAGCCTCCGTATCCTTCCGATTCTTTGTACGCCAGGGGAAGAAGGAATCCCAGAGACACCCCGCAAAGCAGGTGCCCAATTTCTCGTAAACGGGGAAGACTGTAGCGAATAAGTGGGCGGGGAGGAGGTGCGACGCCACTTAGCCATAACAGATCACGAGGCCGAGGCCTCCATCGGTTCAAGATCCTTGAGCGTGCCACCCAGCGAAAAGAGGCATCGGAACAGCAGATCGAGTGAGACATCCGTGGCCGATGCCTCGATCTTCGCGACGCGCGACTGACTGGATTGGATCCGCCGAGCGACTTGCTGTTGGGTGAGTTGCGACTTTTCCCGCCGACGCCGAATGGCCTGACTCAATCGAAGGCGAAGATGAACCAATTGTTGTTCCGCTTCGCTCAGTCCGAGAAAGTCCGCAGCCGTTCCGACCTGAAATCCTGCCGATTCCAACGCTTTGCGTTTTGACTCATTCATGGAGCATTCTCTGGGTCAGGATTCATCCATCGCATCGAGATAGGCAGCGAGGATTTGTTTACAGCTGTCAAGGACGCGAGAGGGAGTCTGTTGTGTTTTCTTTGCGTGAATGCCAAGAATCACGATCGCATCGGTATGGATAAAGTAAAAAATGCGCCAATTTGTGTTCTCGTCTCTGATGCGGAGTTCGTGACACCCCGGGCCAATCGAAGGCATCGGGCGGGACTTGGGCATACCCAGCGACCCACCTTGCTGCAACAATCTCAACAGATATCCCGCTTCAACTCTTGCCTCCGCAGAAAAAGGCGGCGTCTTAATCTCGCCTCGAAGCCAAACGAGCGGTTTATCGGCCATCTGTCTCATCTCAGTTTATGTCGGTTTTGGCATAATGTCAACGCACACGGAACGCTTCGCCCTCGGCGCGTTCGTGTGCTCGTGCTATTCTAATTCTCTATGGCACGTGCACGCACCACTTCTGAACTTCCCGCCTGTTATGCCCTGGTTTGGCCGGGGCTGGAGCAGGTTGCGTCGGACGAGATCGAGGCCGAGGGCGGCGAGGTCAAAAAGACCAGTCGTGGCGTGGTGGTTTTCCGGACCGAGGCGATCGACCGCGACCTGCTGCGGCTACGCACGACCGAGGACGTATACTTATTCGCCTGGGGTACAGACTCGCTCACCTTTCGCGCCGTCGATCTGGAATCGATCGAACGCTGGACCGCCAAGGTCGATTGGCAACATCTCTTGCGATTGCATCACGCCGTGCGACCGCGACCCACTGGCAAGCCTACCTATCGCCTCGTTACCCAGATGGAGGGCAAGCACGGCTACCTGCGCCGGGATGCGGCTCGTGCTCTGGCCCGGGGGCTGGCGGGGGTCTTTCCCGATTCCTGGAAGCCTGCCGAGGAGAATGCTTCCATCGAGGTCTGGCTCACCATCGACCAGGCCACCGCCATCTGCGGCGTTCGGCTTTCCGACCATACCATGCGGCATCGCACCTACAAGCACGAGCATCAGCCCGCCTCGCTGCGGCCGACGATCGCGGCGGCCATGGTGCGTCTGGCGCGAGCGCGAGCGGGGCAGGTGCTGGTCGATCCCATGTGCGGCGCGGGCACCATCCTCGCCGAGCAATTGGCGCTCGGACGCGGCGTGACGGTGTTGGGTGGCGACATTGAACGCAGTGCCGTGCGTATGACTCAGAGCAACCTGCTACGGCTCGGCGAGCCCGATATTCTCTGGTGGGATGCCCGCTGGTTGCCGCTCGCGCCGGCCAGCGTCGATCACCTCGTCAGTAATCCGCCCTTCGGCAAGCAGCTGTCGAACCCCGCAGCGATCGGCCCGTTGTATCGGGGGATGATTCGCAGCTACGATCGTGTGCTGGTGCCCGGTGGGCAGGCCGTGCTGCTGGTCAGCGACGCCGAATCGCTCCAGGAGGCCATCAAGCCGGTGGGTTGGAAGGCCAAGAAGCGGACGCGGGTGCTGGTTCTGGGACAGATGGCGCAATTGAGCGTCTGGCGGAAGCCACGTCCAACGGATAGCATGGAAGAAAGCGACGCGTAAACTCCACTTCCAGGGTGAATCACGATGAGCCTGTCCAAACTGACCTGCCCGGAGTGTGGCACCACGATGCGGCCCAAGGTGCCGGTGCCACCAGGGAAAAAGGTGCGGTGCCCGAAATGCCAGACCGTCTTTGCCGCACGGGCCGAAGTGGACGATGTGGAAGAGATCGACGAGGTCGATGAAGTCGACGAGGTGGAGGAGGTCCGCCCGAGCAAGAAAAAGGTGCCTGCCAAGGCGGCGAAGGCCAAGGCTGCCCCAGCCCCTCCGCCCAAGAAAAAGAGCGACGAGGAAGAGCAGACCTACGGTTACGTCCGCGACGACGAGGAAGAAGACGAAGAGGTCAAGGAACGCAAGAAGATCAACTACGCCCCCGATGAATCCATCCGCGACCTGCGTGGGCCGGCCATCGTCGCCCTGCGCCAGCCCACAGGCTTCCTGACCCTGGCCGGGTTTGTCGGTGCGGGCGGGTGGATTCTGTTCATCCTGCTGATGGCCATCCCGTTCTCGTTCCCCATCCCCGAGGAAGAAAAGAAAAACGACCTCAATGCCCCGCCCGGTGCGCAACAACCCGGCGGAGCCAAGCCCGCTGGCCCCGTGAAGAGTGCCTTCCACATCTGGTGGAACCTTGACTTCTACAACGGCGTCATCAACAACTGGGGCGGTGGCAAGCCGGGCCATCCCGCCATTTTCTGGCTCATCATCCTCGGGTTCGGTGTGTTGGCCCTCTACTCGTGGGTGATTGCGCTGGGGTCGATCAAGCTCATCAATCTCGAATCGCGCATCTTTGGCATCGTCTCGTCGATCATGGCCATGCTGCCCATCAACGTGCTGGGGCTCACCTTCGCCCTGGCGTTCGGCATCCAGTTCGGTCTGCGGCAGATTGAAATCGACGAGGACAGCATCAACTGGTTCACCATCGGCATTGGTGTCGTTCTCTGGCTTGTCTCGGCGGCCGTTGGTGTCTGGACGCTCGTGGTGGCCAACAGCGAGGTGGTGAAGGAAGGCTTCGAGTATCAGCCCGAGTGAGGCATGCATGAAGCCGATCGATCAACGCCTGATTACTCTTCGTCGTGGGGTGCTCGCCTGCATGGACACCCCGGGTCGCACCGGGCGTTTCGTGCAGTTGCCCGACGATGCCGAGGACGTGCTGGTGGGCGGCGACCTGCACGGCCACATGGACAACCTGCGTCGCCTGGTGCAGCGGGCCGACCTGGTGACATACTCCCGGCGGCACCTGGTCATTCAGGAACTGGTGCACGGTCCCTTTCGCTACGAGATGGGCGGCGAGCGTTCGCATCAACTGGTTGAGGCCGCCCTCGCCCTCATGGTCCAGTTCCCCGGTCGGGTGCACTACCTCATGGGCAACCACGAACTGGCCCAGCGGACCAATCGACGCATCGGCAAACAGGACGCCGACGACCTCAACGAGCAGTTTCGCCAGGGGGTGCGGACGGCGCACGGCGAGCGAGCCGACGAGGTGTACGCGGTGTTTGAAAAACTCTTTGATGTCGCCCCGGTAGCGATACGGACGATGGGACCGGTGCTGATCGCGCATAGCGTGCCCGCACGGGCGTTTTCGCGCGAGGACCTGCTCGCCCAGCCCACACCGATCGAACAGTACAGCCCCGGCGGCTCGATCTACGCCCTGGTCTGGGGCCGCGATACGGCCCCTGAGACGCTGGACCCGTTCCTGGCGGCGATGGAGGCCGACTGGCTCATCAGCGGGCACATCCCCAACGACACCGGGGTCGAGCGTCCCAGCCCGCGGCACCTGATCCTCGATTGCAAGGGCAGGCCCGCGGGGTGCGCGTTGGTCCCGGCGAATCGGCCACTAACGGAAGAAGAGTTTGCGACCTGTCATCATGTATGGGAATCATGAGCGAACCGATATTGCCCGTGACGCCTCGGGAGGCGATTCGCGGTTACCAGCGGGAAACGGTGCTGGTAAAAGGAGAGAAGTTCTTGCTCGATCGCCCCGAGGCCGCGGAGCGTCTGCTCGACGATCCGCGCGTCCGCGAGCAGTTGCTCGACCGCGAGATCATGCCCTACTGGACCGATCTTTGGCCCGCGGCTCGCATGTTGGCCAAGTGGATGGTCGATCAGACCTGGCCGTCGGGATTGCACGCGCTGGAGATTGGCTGTGGACTGGGCCTGGCAGGCGTGGTGGCGCTCAGCCGGGGATTGCGGGTGACCTTCAGCGATTACGACGCGACGGCGGTGGAGTTCGCGGCACGCAATGCACGTATCAACGGTTACACGAACTTCGACACCCTGGTGATGGACTGGAATCATCCGCCCCAGGGGCTGAAGGTTCGGGTGCTTTTGGCATCGGATCTGGTCTATGAGGCACGCAATGTGCCTCCCATTGTGTCGCTCATCAAACGCATTCTGGCGGAGGATGGTGTGGCACTGGTAACGGATCAGGATCGAATTCCCTCGGCGTTGCTGCGCGAGTTGCTCCAGCGCGAGGGGCTGCCCTTTACCACCCAGATGCTGCGAGCCGGCGAACCGGGAGGCGATCGTCTCAAGGGGACGCTCTACCGCATCACGCAGCCGGGTGGAAAGGACCCCTTGCGCGAGGCAGTGTCCGCTCAGAAAAAAACTCCGTGAGTTGATTGAATAGTTTCGATTGAAGTGCCGATGCAACCCCAGACTGTTGGTGCTGCGCTTGAGAAACACGAGCCTAGGGACCGTGTGGCGCGGCAGGGAAGAACAGGGACGAATCTCGCGCACAGATGCTCTTGTTTTTCCCGAACGCGACGGTAGCATTGTGCGATGCACCAATCGGACGTTGTTGATCCGATTGGAATCCCTCACAGCCCCGATCATCGGGAGGCCTACGGGTACAATGAACGAAAGCGAGCAGCGTTCCGGGCAAGGGCTTCGCGCCTTTAGCAGTTCCTCCGGAAACGCCGATGAGCCTCCCTCGGGCTCACGCCGCCATCCCCTCTGGAAAGATGTTCCCGAACACCAGTGGCAAGATTGGCGCTGGCAATCGCAAAATGCGATCCGCTCCGTCCGCCAGTATCGTGATCTCTTGCCCTTCTCGGACGACGAACTCCGCGTCCTGGGCGACCTGGAGGCCGAATACAAAACGGCCATTCCGCCCTACTACTTCTCTCTGATCGACACGGCTGATCCGCTCGATCCTATTCGGCTTCAGTCGGTGCCCTCTCCGCTGGAACAGGAAAACCCCTCCGGCTACGAACTCGAAGACCCGCTGGAAGAGGACAAGGACAGCCCTGTTCCCGGCCTCACGCATCGCTATCCCGATCGTGCTCTGCTGGTGACCACGCACGTTTGCACCATGTACTGCCGCTTCTGCACCCGCAAGCGAGCCACCATGGTGCGTGGCGGTTGGGATGCCATCAGCCGCAACGACGAGCGGATGGTGGAATATGTGCGTGACCATCCTGAGATTCACGATGTCATCCTTTCGGGTGGCGATCCGCTGACCCTCAATCTCACCAAGCTGCGTTTCTTCATCGAGAAGCTCACGGCCATTCCGCATGTCGATGTCATCCGCATCGGCACCCGAGTGCCGGTGACGTTGCCCCAGCGGTTGTTTGATCCATCGCTAATCGAGTTGTTGGCCTCGTCGGGCAAGATCTGGATTCAAACACACTTCAATCATCCGCGGGAGATCACTCCCGAGACCGAGCGAGCCTGCAAGGCGTTGTTGCTGGGTGGCATGCCCATCAACAACCACTCCGTGCTCCTCAAAGGCGTCAACGACTCCCTGGAAGTCATGCGCGATCTGGTGCGCGGCCTGCTTCGCATCAAGGTGCGGCCCTACTACATCTTCCATTGCGATCCGGTCATCGGTGCCGGTCACCTGCGCACGAGTGTCTGGAAGGGACTGGAGATCATCGAGGGGCTGCGGGGCCATGTGAGCGGTCTGGGCGTTCCCACCTATGTCGTGGATAGCCCGCACGGCGGCGGCAAGATCCCGGTGATGCCCAACTACCTGATTAGCGCCTCCGACGATGCCGTGATCCTGCGGAACTTTGAGGGCATGATCGTCCGCTACCAGGCGGAGGACCGGCCCAATACCATCAAGCCCACCGCGACACGCGGCGTCAGCGCTCTGACGCAGGGCACCCGCAGCGTGCTCATGCCCGAGAACACCGAGCGCATGGCCCGCCGGCAGGCGATGGCGATGGCCCAGGCCAACCAGCAGGCGCAAAACGAGGCCGGCTGTAGCACCCACGACGAGGAGGAAGAGACCAAGACCGGTCCCACCCTCCTGTCGCTCAATCTCCTGGCCAAAAAGAGCGGCACCTAACCTTTGGGGCTTCGGCTCCAAATCGAGAGTGGGTATGCGAATTGGTCTAAGCTTTGATCTGAAGTCGGACACCTCTTCCTCGGAAGGGGCGTCCGACGACGCTCAGGAAGAATTCGATAGTCCCCTCACCATCGAGGCGATCGCACGAGCCATCGCTGAGTTGGGCCATGAGACGGTCCTGCTCGGCGATGGGCGTGAGTTGGTGCAAAAAGTCCTCGCCGATCCGCCCGATTTCGTCTTCAATTTTGCCGAGGGCCACGGCGTTAGCCGAAACCGTGAGTCCCGGGTCCCCGCTCTGCTGGAAATGCTCGGGATTGCCTACACCGGGTCGGATCCGCTCACCCTCGCCGCCACGCTCGATAAGGATGTGGCCCGTCGGTTGGTGGCTTCTCACGGTGGCTATGTGCCTGCAGGATTTGTCGTCTCTCCGGACGACGATCTCGACGATCTGCCACCTCTGAGCGTGCCGCACATCGTCAAGCCGGCCTGGGAAGGGAGCAGCAAGGGCATTCGGGGCAAGTGTGTCGTCGATACCGCGGACGAGTTGCGAACTGCCCTCACGGAGCGACGCGATCAGAGGCAACCGCTCCTCGTCGAGGAATTTATCGACGGCGAGGAACTCACGGTGGGCGTGTTGGGCAACGGCACGCCACGGGTCCTGGGGGTGCTTCGCGTGGTTCCCCTGCGGGAAGAGACGCGTTTTGTCTACAGCCTGGAGGTCAAACGCGACTATGCCGCCCGGGTGCGATACGAGTCGCCGCCTCTGGGGAGCATACCTGCCCTTGAGCAGGCCGCCCTGCTGGCCTACCGCGCTCTGGGTTGCCGTGATGTGGCTCGCATCGACTTTCGGCTGCGCGACGGGGTGCCTTACTTTCTGGAGGCCAATCCCCTGCCGGGACTCAACCCGGAAACGAGTGATCTGGTGATCCTGGCGCGGCTCAATGGCCTGTCGCATCCGCAACTGGTCCAGGCGATTTTGGGGGCGGCGCTGCAGCGTCACGGGTACTGACATTTTCCTCCTGTCGTTCGTCCCCTACACTAGTCTTCGTACGGCCCACGCTCCTAGGTACGAAGGCACCTGCTTATGCGGCGCGCGACACACGTTTCCACCACCGGACACCTCGAAGAAATCATGGATCGGCGAATCCTCGTGCTCGACGGCGCGATGGGCTCGATGATCTATGCTAAGGATCCGAAAGAGGAGGACTACCGCGGCGCGCGTTTCAAACATCACTCGAAACTGCTCAAAAACTGCACCGAGATCATGGTGCTGACGCAGCCCAGGCTCATCGAGGACATCCACCGCGCCTACCTCGATGCGGGTGCCGACATCATCGAAACGGATACCTTCAACGCCAATGTCATCAGCCTGGCGGAGTTCGACCTAGTCGAGCATGTCGAGGAACTGAATCGCGCGGCGGTCGAGATTGCCCGCCGCGCCGCCGACGACTACACCCGCCGCGACCCAGATCGGCCCCGCTTCGTCGCTGGTAGCATTGGCCCCACCAATCAGACGCTCTCGCTGGGCGTCGACGAAAACGACCCGGCCTTGCGTAAGGTTACGTTCGATCAGATGGTGGCGGCCTACTATCAGCAGGTGAAGATTCTCGTCGAATCGGGCGTCGATCTGCTGCTTCCCGAGACATCGTTCGACACCCTCGTGATGAAGGCGTGTCTGTACGCCATTGACCAGTATTTTGCCGACTCGGGCCGACGCGTGCCGGTCGTGATCAGCGGCACCATCTTCGAGAATGGCCGCACGCTCTCGGCCCAGCCGCCCGAGGCGTTTTACATCAGCGTGTCGCACTTCGACGCCCTGGCCGTGGGCCTCAACTGCGCCGTGGGAGTGGACCAGATGCGGCCGGCCATCGAGGCGCTGCACGGGCTGAGCAAGAAGCGCATCTCGGTCTATCCCAATGCCGGTCTGCCCGACGGCTTCGGCGGCTTCAAGGGCGACCGCGACTACACCGCCGCCTGCATCGGCGAATGGGCACGCAACGGTTGGGTGAACCTCGTGGGGGGTTGCTGCGGCACTCTGCCCGACTGGATCGCCTCCATTCGCGACGCGGTCAAGGACCACAAGCCGCGTCGCATCCCCGATCTGCCGCACTACAGTACCTACAGCGGCACCGAGCCGTATGTGGTGCGGCCCGATAGCGGCTTTCAGATGGTGGGCGAGCGGTGCAACGTGACCGGGTCGAAGAAGTTCGCCCGACTGATCCGCGAAGGCCAGTTCGACGAGGCGCTGCGCATCGCCCGCGAACAGGTCGAGGGCGGCGCCAACATCCTCGACGTGAACATGGACGCCGACCTGCTCGACAGCGAGCAGGCGATGACGCACTTCCTGAACCTCGTCTCGGCGGAACCTTCCATCTCGAAGGTGCCGATCATGATCGATAGTTCCAAGTGGAGCGTGATCGAGGCCGGGCTCAAGTGCATCCAGGGCAAAGGCATCGTCAACAGCATCTCGATCAAGGATGAGGGCGAGGAGGTGTTTCTTGAGCGGGCCCGACTTGTCCGCCAGTACGGCGCCGCCGTCATCGTCATGGCGTTCGACGAGGTCGGCCAGGCGGTCGAGGCGGATCACAAGGTCGCCATCTGCAAGCGTGTCTACAAACTGCTCACTGAGGAGGTCGGCTTTCCGCCGGAGGACATCATCTTCGATGTCAACATCCTCACCGTGGGCACCGGCATGAGCGAGCATGCCAACTACGCGGTTGAGTTCATCGAGGCAGTGCGGCGGATCAAGCAGGAGTTGCCGCACGCCAAGACGTCTGGGGGCGTGAGCAACGTCTCGTTCAGCTTCCGGGGCAACGAGGTGGTGCGCGAGGCGATCAACTCGGTCTTCCTGTACCACGCCATCGCCGCCGGGCTGGACATGGGCATCGTCAACCCGACGCAGCTGATGGTCTACCAGGACATCCCCAAGGAGTTGCTGGAGTACGTCGAGGATGTGGTCCTCAACCGCCGCCCCGACGCCACCGAGCGCCTCATCGACTACTCCGCACGCGTCGGCAAGAAGGACAAGGCCGAGGTCAAGGAGGACGCCTGGCGCGGTCTGCCCGTGCGGGAACGGCTACAGCACGCCCTCATCCACGGCATCACCGACTTCATTGATAGCGACACCGAGGAGGCCCGCCAGGCGATCGGCAGCCCGCTGAGTGTGATCGAAGGGCCGCTCATGGATGGCATGAACATCGTGGGCGACCTGTTCGGCGCGGGCAAGATGTTTCTGCCCCAGGTGGTCAAGAGTGCCCGCGTCATGAAGAAGGCGGTCGCCTACCTGCAACCGTTCCTCGAAGCGGAAAAGAAAGCTTCCGGCACCCCGCGTCCCGCTCGCGGCAAACTACTTCTGGCCACCGTCAAGGGCGACGTGCACGACATCGGCAAAAACATCGTTGGCGTCGTGCTCGCGTGCAACGACTACGAGGTCATCGACCTGGGCGTGATGGTGCCGTGCGAGAAGATCCTCGAAACGGCCACCCGCGAGGGCGTGAACATGATCGGCCTGTCGGGCCTGATCACGCCGTCGCTCGACGAGATGGTCCACGTCGCCCGGGAGATGCAACGCGCTGGCTTCACCATGCCACTGCTGATCGGCGGCGCCACCACCAGCGCCAAGCATACGGCGGTCAAGATCGCCCCGGTGTACAAGGGGCCGGTGGTGCACGTCAAGGACGCGTCGCGCAGTGCCCCGGTGGTCGAAAAGCTGATGCGTACCGACCCCGAGAATAGCTTCCTCAACGAGGTCCGCGCTCAGCAGGAACGCGAACGAGAGGCCTACTCCCGGCGTCGGCAACGCAAGCTGGTGCCCTACGCCGAGGCCGTCAAGCGGGCGTTCCGCACCGAGTGGGACAACCCACCCCCGCCGGCCTTCGTCGGCGTGCGCGAACTGCGCGACTTCCCCCTGGCCGAACTGGTGCCCTACATCGACTGGTCGCCGTTCTTCATGGCGTGGGAGTTGGCCGGCAAGTATCCGCATATTCTTGATGATGCCGTCGTGGGCGAACAGGCACGCCGGCTTTTTGCCGATGCTCAGGAGATGCTCAAGCGTCTGGTCGACGACAAACTCGTCGCCGCACACGGCATCTACGGCTTCTTCCCGGCCAATCGCGATGGCGACGACATCATCGTCTGGACCGACGAGAGCCGGACGACGGAACGCTGCCGATTCCACATGCTGCGCCAGCAATGGGAGCGCGAGGGCCAGGAAACCTTCCGCTGCCTGGCTGACTACATCGCGCCAGTGGGTCAAGCGGACTACCTGGGAGCCTTCGCGGTCACGGGCGGCATCGGTGCCGAGGAACTGGCCGAGCGCTTCAAGGCGTCGCACGATGACTATAATGATATTCTGGTCAAGGCGCTCGCCGACCGGCTGGCGGAGGCCTTTGCCGAGGCCCTGCACGCCCGGGTGCGGCGGGAGTGGGGCATCGCCGAGTCGCTGAGCAACGACGAACTGATCGCCGAGAAGTACCAGGGGATTCGCCCGGCAGCGGGCTATCCGTCGTGCCCCGATCACACCGAGAAGGCCACCCTGTGGAGTTTGCTTGAGCCGGGTAAGATCGGCATGGCGCTGACCGAATCGTTTGCCATGACGCCGGCTGCCAGCGTGAGCGGGCTGTACTTTCGGCATCCACAGGCAAAGTATTTCGCGGTCGACCTCATCACCCGCGATCAGATCGAAGCCTACGCCCTGCGGAAAAAGATGCCCCGAGCGGAGGTCGAACGTTGGTTGGCTCCGAATCTTTCCTACGACGTGGAGTAATGTTCATGCGAATGCTTCTCGGTGTGTTATCGCTTGTCGTGCTCGTGGGCTGCACCACGGCCGACGATCCCAAGCCCGAACCCAAGGAGAAAGGCAAAATCGTGACGACCAAGAGCGGCCTGAAGTACGAGGATGTGAAGGTCGGTGATGGCGCCGAGGCCAAGGCGGGCGACACCGTCGAGGTTCATTACACCGGTTGGCTGGCCAAGGACGGCAAGAAGTTCGACAGCAGCCTGGACCGCAAGGAAGCCTTCAGCTTCAAGCTCGGCGCTGGCATGGTCATCAAGGGGTGGGACGAAGGCGTGGCCGGCATGAAGGTCGGTGGCAAGCGCAAACTGCTCATCCCGGCTGACCTGGGCTACGGTGCTCGTGGCGCGGGCGGCGTGATTCCGCCCAACGCCGATCTGGTCTTCGAGGTCGAACTGCTCAAGATCAAGTAAGCCAGCAATCCACGTCCCCGGCGTGCTGTTGCCGTCGGGGACCTGTCTTTGCCGCCATTCTGGGGACCATTCATGCCGCTTCGCGTGATGCTCAAGTCGAAATTGCACCGTGCCCGCGTCACTCAGGCCGAGGTCGATTACGAGGGCAGCCTCACGCTCGATCGCGATTTCCTGGAGGTGGCCGATATTCTGCCCTTCGAGCAGGTGCACGTCTGGAATGTGACGCGCGGCACCCGCTTCCGCACCTACGCCATGGAAGCACCGGCCGGAAGCGGGGTGGTCTGCGTCAATGGCGCAGCGGCACACCTGGCGCGTCCGGGCGATATCGTGATCATCGCCACCTTCACCGACATGAGCGATGCCGAGGCCCGTACGCATCAGCCCAGGATTGTGCTGATGGATGAACACAATCGCATCAAGAAGGTCGCGCCGGAGATTCCTGGCCCGGCACGACGTGGCCCCGACGAATGAATCGAGGCCAGTGAGTCACGTTAACTGATGATGGTTTTCTTGCGCGTCACGTAATCCCACACCACATAGCGGTCCAACTCTCGTCCGGCGCAGAAGAACACCCTCCCACGGGTCGTCTCGGCCAGACGATAGGCAAACTGCACGTCCTCGCGCGATTGATTCCACGTCGAGAGCAGGAAGATATTCAGCGTGATGCCCTCTCGGGCGCACAGCTGCGCTTCTCGCATGGTCGCCTGCTCCGTCCGCGGGTCCGGCGGATACAGCAGGTACAGCATCGATCCCTCGAAATGGGCCGTCGGCAGCCCGTCGGTGATGAGCATGATCTGCCGATTGGGCGTGTCCTGCTGCGCCAGAAACTTGCGCGAGAGGGCAAGCCCGTGCTGGATGTTCGTGAAGTGCGGCGGCACCATGCTCTCGCTGATGTCGGGATTGCTCATATCCGCACGCAGATGCACCACCGGATCGTACACCGTTACTGGCTTGGGCATCAGTGCCGCCACCTCGCTGATGTGCCGGGGCTTGGCGAAGCTGTACATCTCCAGAAACTGGAGATAATCGCCGGGAAACTCACTCTTGATCAGGCCATCGAGCGCCAGGCCCATGCGTTTGACATTCACATACATGCCGTCGTATCGCATGCTGCCGGACATGTCGAGCAGCACACACGTCGCTGCCTTGGGGTTGTTGCGCGTCTTGTGGACGACAATGTCCTCGCTCTTGAGCCGGATCGGCGTACCGCCACGCAGCATGGCGTTGGTAAATGTCGAGACCACATCCATGTGCGCGACGCTGTCGCCAAACTCGTATTCCTTGGTCGAGGGCAACTCAACGGCTCCCTCGCCGGTGATGACGTTGGTGTGCCGTCCACTGCGCGACGCCTGCATTTGCTCGAAGATGCGCGAGAGCAGCTTCGACTGAAACAGTCGATAGGCGCGTGGCGTGAGTTGGAAGCCGCCCTTTTGCGCCTGTTCGAGTCCCTGTTGCTCGGCGACACGGCGGAGAAAATCTTGCACCTGCTGCTGCAGTTCGCTGAGATTCTGCACATCCTCAGGCGGAGCGAACCGCGAGAGTTCTTCCATGTCAATGATGCCGATCTGGGCTGTTTGCATCGCCTGCTGAATCTGATCGAGCAGTTTATCCAGTGCTTCAAGCTCTTGCTTGATCTCCAGCGCCTTGGGGATGCTCATCCCCTCTCGGCCGGTGAATTCGTACTTGCTGGCCAGTTCGTCAATTTGGTACTTGTTGCCCAGGTGCTCGGTGAGACGCAACAGACTGCGGGCAAACTCGCCGCGCTCGTCACCGGCGCGATACCACAGCCGCTCCAGATCGTAAAGTTGCTCCTCCTTGACCGCCGTGCGAAAATCGCGTTCGAGCTTGGAGGGCGGCCGCACGGTGCGAGCGTTCTCGTGAAACGCCTGGTGGGCCAACTGCTGAACCGAGTCAGTCTCATAAGTTTCGAGAATACGCCGTTTGCGGTCCTCGAGCATCTGCTGCAACGCCTCGAGCGACGGCCCCAGCCCGGCGATCTGTGACGGATCGATCTTCACCGCGTTGGCCAGTTCCTCCTCGGTCAACCGCCGGGTGTTGCCATAGGTGAGCAAATGATCAAACGCCGACGAAACCATATCGGGCGGCTCGGCTGTTGGCGAGGGAAACTCAACGGGGTCGTATTTCTGATAGGTGTGGATGATCCCACCCAACTTCGATTCGTCGGACATGCGGAAACTCCCTGGAGAAGAGGTTTTACCACGAAACACACCAAAGTCACGAAAATAGAGTCGAGAAGAATCGTATTCTCTTCTGTTTCACTTCCTTGCGATCCGTGCTTCGTAAAACGATTTGTCTTTGCCCTTTTTTCGTGACTTTGGTGTGTTTCGTGGTAAAACCTCTTCAAAAGTTACTTCACCTCGTACGTGATGCGGCCGTGCTTGCTGGAGCGGCTGATCTGGTCGCTGGCGTAGAGCCCGGCCAGGACGAATTCGACGCACGAGGCACGCACGGCGGCGGAGTCGGCGGCGTTGACCTCGAATGCCTTTTCCCAGGCACGGGGCACCCGCTTCAGCCGTTCGGCGTACACTTCGCTGGGCAGCAGATCGCCCACCTCGATCTTCACTCCCTTGCCAAACACCTCGGCGATCTCCGCCAGTCCGGCCTTTTCGACGTACTCGCCGAACACCGTGCGGATCGCCTCGGCGATGATGGCGTCGAGCACCTGGCGTTCGGACATCTGGTTGCTGCCCATCAGGTCCAACTCCAGTTTGCCCAGCGACGACGAGTACAGGTGCCCCAGGTCGCTAATGCGTGGCACCGCTGGCTTTTCTCCCAGGATCACGCCGCGATGCCGGGCGCTGGCCACCATGGTGCGGTAATTCGCGATCGAGAAGCGGGCCGAGACCCCCGATTGATGATCCACATATTTCGACTTGCGGGCGCTGATGCTGATCTGTTCGATGATTTCCTTCATGAACGGCGGCACGAGCACGGGGAACTCGCCGCCCAGATCGATGGCCGCCTCCTGCTCCATGATCTCGATACCCAGGGCGCGGTCGCGCGGGTAGTGGGTGTGAATGATGGTGCCGATGCGGTCCTTGAGCTGGGGGATCACCTTGCCCGAGCGGTTATACGTCGACGGGTTGGCGCTGAACAGCACCAGGATGTCGAGATCGAACTGGATCGGATAGCCGCGAATCTGCACGTCGCGCTCTTCGAGGATGTTGAACAATCCCACCTGCACCAGTTCGTCGAGTTCCGGCACCTCGTTCATGGCGAAGATGCCGCGATGCATCCGCGGAATCAGTCCGAAATGCAACGCT